>Ga0326727_10009578_pt1 | contig 23725 bp, 24 predicted proteins | sample MB2enrmetagenome_FD_207643 | JGI IMG/M metagenome (GOLD analysis project Ga0326727, IMG submission 207643) | Lab enriched peat soil microbial communities from McLean, Ithaca, NY, United States - MB29MY | ecosystem: Environmental > Terrestrial > Soil > Wetlands > Peat | place: USA: New York... | reverse complement strand
AAAGTCCGCCAGATGGAGGAAGCCGAGGTAGATTTCGCGGACTACTTCCCTTGCTCCCCGCGCGACGCAGAGGAAATGTGGAGCGAACTGAAGGCGTTCGTCGCCGCAGTTCGCAGCCCGCATGTTCGTGGACTGCTGGAAGAATTCCTCAAAGACCCGGACATTGCCGCGCGATATCGCCGCGCGCCAGCCGCCAAGACTATCCACCATGCCTATCTGGGCGGTCTATTGGAACACGCGCTGTCCCTCTGCAACCTGAGCCGGCTGGTGGCTCAGAACTATCCCAACATTGACCTGGATCTGCTGATCGCCGGAGCGGTGCTCCACGATGTCGGTAAGATCCATGAGCTCACTTTCGAGCGCGGCTTTTCCTACACTGCGGAAGGCCAGCTACTGGGCCATATCCCCATCGCGTTCCGCATGATCGCGGATAAGCTTCGCAGCCTGCCTGATTTTCCCCCGCGCGTCCGCACGCTGATCGAGCACATTGTCCTCAGCCATCACGGCCAGCTGGAATTTGGTTCGCCGCGCGTCCCTCAGTTTGCCGAGGCGATGTTATTCCACTACCTGGACGATCTGGATTCCAAAATGGAGTGCATCCGCGCGTCCATCGAGCAAGACCGGCAAGCGAGTGGCGCCTTTACAAGCTTTGTGCCGTCACTGGACAGGCCACTGCTGAAGAAGGACGTGTTTCTTCTTGACCCGCCATCCGCGCCGGTGGCTGCGGTTCCCGTGGCCGCCCCACCAATCCAGACCATTGCCGAACCCGCGCGCCCCGTTCCACCCGCGCGCCCGGCCAGCATCTTTGGAGCCAAGCTCACCGAAGCGCTACATCCTTTGCCTGGTAAGCCGATGCCGGCGCCGGTCAAAAACCACGAATGACCGATCCCGCCAGAATCCTTGTTCGCGCTACCAACTGGATTGGCGATGCCGTGATGTCTCTCCCCGCATTGCGCGCTATTCGCGGCCGGTACCCTGAAGCGCATATCGCCGTGCTGGCCCGACCTTGGGTGGCCGACCTGTACTTCGGCGAGACTGCGGTCGATCGCGTTATCCCTTATCCGCATCAGCCGGGCGCACATGATCTGGCCGCGAAATGGCGCACCGCGCGCGCACTGCGCCGCGAACGTTTCGATTTGGCCATCCTGTTTCAGAACGCGTTCGAAGCCGCGGCGGTCGCCCGCCTTGCGGGCATCCCGCGAATCGCCGGCTACAACCGCGACGGCCGCCGGTTTCTCTTATCCCAGGCGATAGCAGTTCCCCGCCCCGGTGAAATCCCCGCCCACGAGCTTTACTATTACCTCGAACTGCTGCGGCGCACGGGGATCATCCCGGAAGTGCCGACGATTGAGGCAATCCGTCTGCAAGGGGCCTCCGCCGCCGCGAAACGTGGCCGCAAGGCGCTCGCCGATCTTCAGATCCCCGCACCATTCATCGGGGTCAGCCCCGGTGCGGCCTATGGCTCCGCCAAGCAATGGCTACCCGAACGTTTCGCGGAATCCGCGGCCCGGCTCGCTGCCCAGCGCCATGCTTCCATCTGCCTCTTCGGCTCCGCCGCCGAAGTCGCCCTTTGTGACGCAGTTGCTCAGATGATCGGGGCAACCGACCCCAACCTTTGTGTTCGAAACCTGGCCGGACAGACCAGCCTCCGCACCTTCATCGACCTGGCCGCGGCCGCGATGCTATTCCTTACGAACGATTCCGGTGCGATGCACATTGCTTCGGCGCTGGGCACGCCCACGGTAAGTATCTTCGGCGCAACGAATCACCTGACGACGGGTCCAATGGGCCCGGATGCGCGGGTAGTGCGCGAGAACGTTTCGTGCAGCCCATGCCTGCTTCGCGAGTGCCCCATTGACCATCGCTGCATGACTGGAGTGGTTGCCGCGCGCGTCGTCGAAGCGGCCGCCGAAATTATGGAAGCGCACGCCAGCCACTCTTAAAATGGACACTCGCCGGAAAATCCTGACACCTGGCCAGGCCATTGACACCGCCCGGGACCTTCGCGCCGCCGGGACGCCGATTACGCTGATCTCCGGGTTTTTCGACGTTCTGCAGCCGGCGCTGGTCCGCCAACTTACCCGCGCGCGTCGGCCGTTGTTCGCTCTGGTTCTGGATCCGCCGGCGCCGTTGCTGAGCGCGCAGGCGCGCACGGAACTCGCGGCGGCTCTGCAGGTGATAGACTACGTCATCTATTCCTCTTACCAGACAGCGGACTTCATCGCCTCGCTCGCCCCGGACCAGCACATCCGCGCTGAGGAAGAACATCTTGCGACCAGGGACCACCTTATACGCCATGTCCTCGAACGGCACAACGCGACCGCCGCACGGAGGCAGTCCCATTAGCTCCGGGGGCATTCTGGTCGTTCGCCTCGGCGCGATGGGGGATATCCTTCACGCTCTGCCGGCGGCTGCGTCTCTGAAGCATAGCTTTCCAGCTTCCCCGCTGACATGGGTGGTGGAGAACACGTGGGCCCCGCTGCTGCAGAACAATTCGTTCATCGATCGTGTGATCACGCTGGATCGCCGCCACCCGCGCACGTGGCTCGCGACCGTGCGGGAACTGCGCGAAGAGCGCTTTTCCATCGCCATGGACTTTCAGGGCCTTCTGAAGAGCGCGATCACGGCTTCGCTTGCCCGACCCGACCGCATCTTCGGATACAGCCAGCAGTTTGTACGCGAGCGCATGGCGGCGTGGTTCTACTCCAGCCGCGTTTCCAGCGCAGCCGTCCATATTGTCGACCGGCATCTGGATATCGCCGCTGCCGCCGGAGCGGTCAACCTGCTGCGTTCTTTCCCGCTTCCCAACGGGACACCGGAGGGCGAGCTTCCGGACGGTCCGTTCGTGCTGGCTTGCCCGTTTGCGGGATGGAAGGGTAAGCAGTGGCCGCTGGAATCCTATGTTGCCGTGGCTCACGAACTGGAGCGGCGCTGGGGCATTCCGCTGGTGCTCAACTGCCCACCGTCGGAGCGCGCCTCGCTCGCCCAGCAGGGCATCCGGGTTCACAGCAGTTCCATTGGCGGTCTGATCGACGCGACCCGCCGCGCCACCGCCATCATTGGCGTGGATAGCGGCCCCATGCATCTGGCGGCGGCTCTCTCCAAGCCGGGAGTGGCCATCTTTGGACCAACCGATCCCGCTCGTAACGGACCCTATGGGGGCTCGCTTCAAGTGCTCCGTAGTCCACGCGCAGAACCCATCAGCCTGGCGCGCGGCAACTACCGCCGGGGCAACACTATCGACGAATCGATGCGCGACATCACGCCGGATGAAGTGGTCTGCGCGCTTGCACCCATATTTGAGTAATGCCGAGCTATTGGTTTCCCAAACCCTATGCCGATTGGGTCGCGCGCTTACGCGTTCCATCCGGATTTCTGCTGGTGGTCACCTTCGCTGTCTTTTCGGAACCCGATGCCGGCTCTTTTGCAATCGGGGTTCCCCTCTCACTGTTGGGACTCGCCCTGCGCGGGTGGGCTTCCGGCCATCTTTTGAAAGATCGGCGTCTGGCGGAATCCGGGCCGTACGCGTTCACGCGCAACCCCCTTTATCTGGGTACGCTGCTGGTTGCTTGCGGACTGGTTATTGCAGGACGCAGCGTCACGCTGGCAATCGTCTTCGCCAGCGTTTTCCTGTTGGTCTATCTGCCCGTGATTGAGTTGGAAGAACAGCATCTCAGCGACCTGTTCGCAACCTACGAAGATTATGCCCGCCGCGTCCCAAAGCTGATCGGTCTTCGCCGCGGGGCGCCGCAGAGCACGGGACGCTTTGATTTCAAGACCTATCTGGCTAACCGTGAATACCAGGCCTTGCTGGGCTTTGTAGTGGGCCTCGGATTTCTCGTTGCCAAGTGGCTTTGGTAATGCCGCTCGCCGTGGTTCTTGTCGCGCCCCGGAACCCCTTGAATATCGGGGCTGCCGCGCGCGCTCTCGGCAACTTCGGGTTCGCGGACCTGCGCCTTGTCCAGCCCTACGAAGTTGCCTTCCGTGAAGCGGTGAGCGCGGTGGGAGGCGCCACGGTGCTTCAAAACGCCAGGGTGTTTGACACTGTCGCGGAGGCGGTGGCCGATTGCTCGCTGGTGGTGGGCACCACATCCATTGGAAACCGCGAACTGCAGCAACCCATCCACACTCTGGAAGCTTCCGCCCCTTTGCTTCGCGGCCATATCGCGACGGCCCACGCTGCGTTGCTTTTTGGTTCTGAGAAATTTGGCCTATCGAATGAAGATCTCAGCTTCTGCCATCATCTTCTCCGCATTCCCACCGTGCCCGAGGTGCCGTCGATGAACCTCGGCCAATCCGTTGCGGTGTGTCTTTACGAGCTGGTCCGCGACCCGTCCGCCGTCGCGGCGCCCTCCATGCGACGCCCCGTGAGCGGAGCGGATGCCGAGCAACTTACCACGATGATGCTCGACCTACTGGATGCCAGCGGTTACACCAACCGCATCGTGGCCGTCTCCACAGCTCAGAAAATTCGACGCTTCTTCCGCCGGATTCGATTGGAACAACGGGATGCCCGGTTGGTTCTGGGAATCCTGCGGCAACTGCTGTGGAAGCTGAAGTCCTGAGGGTCTTGCCGACTTTTTTGTTACAATTCGGTGTTTGGCCACTTCTGCAATAAATCCCGCGGCGATCAGTTCCATCACGGCCGAGGGAGAAAAAATTCCGCGCGTTGCCCTGATAACCGATTCGTTCTACGAAGTGAACGGAGTGGCTCGGGTCAGCCGTGAATTCGCGGCCTACGCGCGCGACCACGACCTTCCGATGCTGAGCATCCATGCCGGCGACAGGAGTTCGCGATCGCAGGATGGCTCAGTGACCACTATCGAATTTCCCCGCAGTCCGGTTCGCATGGCGCTCGACGGGAACCTCGCTTTCGATTTCCTGATCTCCCGCTACGCCGACTCCATTTCCCAGGCCATTACCGATTTTGGCGCCGACCTGATCCACATCACCGGACCGGGGGACTTCGGCCTGGTGGCGGCTTATCTCTCACACAAGTTGCACATCCCGTTGTTCGCCTCCTGGCATACCAATCTGCATGAGTACGCAGGAAGGCGCCTGGCACTGATCACACGGTTTCTACCCTCCCGCTTTAGCGCGAGGCTTTGCGACGCCGCCAGCCGCCACGCGCTTTACTGGCTACTCAAATTCCACCAGATTCCACGTGTGATCTTCGCGCCTAATGGTGATTTGGTGAGCCTGATTCACCAGCGCGTGCGCCGTGAGACGCATTTGATGCCGCATGGGGTGGACACCGATCTGTTTTCGCCGGAACGCCGCACTTCGAATTCGGAGATGTTTACGCTGGGCTACGTCGGTCGTCTGACACCGGAGAAGAACGTACGCCTGCTGGCCGATATCGAAAGTAAACTACTGGCCTCGGGGTGCGGCCCGTTTCGCTTCCTTGTCGTCGGCGACGGACTGGAGCGCGGCTGGCTGAAAGACAACCTGAAAACGGCCGAGTTCACCGGCTTTCTGAGCGGCCTTGATCTCGCCCGTGCTTACGCCGATATGGATCTGCTGATCTTCCCGTCGGAAACCGAAACCTTTGGGCTGGTTGTGATTGAAGCGATGGCTTCGGGCGTGCCAGTAGCGGTATCAAACGTAGGCGGACCAAAATACCAGGTGCGCCACGGCATCGATGGATTCGTGGCGCAAGATGTGGATTGCTACGTCGCCGCAGCGCGGCATCTGATGGGAGACCACGATGCGCTGACCGACATGCGTGAAGCTGCCCGAGACGCTTGCGATTGCCGCACCTGGGCGCACACTTTCGAAGAACTGTATTGCCGCTATGCTCTGTGGCTGGCTTCCCCAGACCACGAACGGTATGTGAACCACCAGCCGGCACTACCGTCAAACTAGGTAGCCGTTCTCGTGACCGACCGAACGAGGGTACGTCTTGCAGAAGCGGCATAAGCCCGTTTCTGCAAAACAAGCTCGACCCGAAACCCCATGATTCTATTCTAGTTATGGATTCCTGCGGACCACCGTCTGGGGTATCCCCGACCCGTCCGACGAAAAGGCGGGAACAGCGACGTTTTGTGGTTGAACCAAACCGTAACCGACTCCGCGAAAACCCCTTTTCTGCAAAACAAGATCGGTCGGGAAGTTATTGATTCTATTTCCGTTACGAGTTATGAAAAAACCCCGTTTGGGGTATTCCGAATGGACGTCTCCGGCGCACGGGCGGAGGCGCTAAAACCCCACACACCCTATTATCCCATGCGGGTTCGGAATGCGGTGGCCGGCGGAGTCCGCCTGCGCGGTCAACTCGTGCGATAAGATGGGGGAGGCGGGCGACCTTGCCTGCGGCAGGCTTTCGGCCGGCTCTTCAACTAAATGATTCAACTTACCGGAGCCGGAAAACGGTTCGGGCCGAAGATCCTATTCGACGAACTGGACTGGCTGATCACTCCACGCGAACGCGTGGGCATCGTAGGCGCCAACGGCACCGGCAAATCCACGCTGCTGAAAGTGCTGGCCAAAATTGAAGGGCTCGATTACGGCGCCATCACGTTCTCGAAGGGTATTACAGCCGGCTATCTCCCGCAGGATGGGCTGCAACTTTCGGGGCGTTCGGTATTCGCGGAATGCCTGTCGGTGTTCGATGACGTGCGCGCGCTGGAAACGGAACAGGAAGCGCTCACGCGGCGCATGGCCGAGTTGGACCACAACAGCGCCGAATATCGCCAGGTAGCCGACCGCTTCCACCAATCGCAATCCGAATTTCACGCGCGCGATGGATATGCGATTGAATCGCAGGTGGGCAGCGTGCTCACGGGCCTGGGATTCTCTCGCGACGATTGGCCGCGCCGCACGGAAGAATTCTCGGGTGGCTGGCAGATGCGTATCGCGCTGGCGAAGTTGCTGCTGGAAAAGCCTAACCTGCTGCTGTTGGACGAACCGACCAACCACCTGGACATCGAAGCGCGCGACTGGCTGGAAACCTATCTGGCGGATTACCCGCACGCGTTTGTACTCATCTCGCATGACCGGTATTTTCTGGATCAAACCGTCAGCCGCATCGCCGAGCTTTGGAACAAGCGCGTCCACTTTTACGCGGGCACTTACACGAAATACGAAACCCTGCGGATGGAGCGGCGCGCGCAGCTCGAAGCCGCGTACAAGAATCAGCGGGAGAAAATTGAGCAGCTCGAAACCTTTATCAACCGTTTCCGCGCGCAGGCCACCAAGGCCAAGCAGGTGCAGAGCCGGATTAAGGAGTTGGAACGTATCGAGCGCATTGAGATTCCGCCTGACGAGAAGACCATCCACTTCAAGTTCCCGCAGCCGAAACCCAGCGGGCGGATCGTTGCCGAGATGCGCAATGTTTCCAAGGACTACGGACCGAAGCACGTCTTCCACGATGCTTCTTTTGTGATCCAGCGCGGCGACCGGGTGGCTCTCACAGGCGTGAACGGGGCGGGTAAGTCCACCATGATCAAGATTCTTTGCGGGCTGGAGCCGGTTTCGAGCGGCGAGTACACCACCGGCCACAACGTGCAGCCGGACTACTTCGCGCAGGATCAGTACAAGGAATTGGACCCCAATGCCCGCATGCTCGACGACCTTTCGTCGGTAGCACCGCGGGCGGGAAATACGGAATTACGAACCATTTTGGGTTCGTTCCTCTTTTCTGAAGATGACGTGTTTAAGCAGATCGGCGTGCTGTCTGGAGGCGAGCGCAATCGGTATGCTTTGGCGCGGATGCTGATGAATCCGTCCAACTTCCTGTTGTTGGACGAGCCTACCAACCACCTGGACATGCGCGCCAAGGATGTTCTGCTGCGCGCTCTGCAGGAGTTCACGGGAACGGTTGTGTTCGTTTCGCATGACCGGTATTTTCTGGAGCAGCTGGCTACACGCGTGATTGAGGTGGGCGGCGGCGAGGTGCATTCTTTTCCGGGCAGTTATCTGGAGTTTCAGGCTAGCCGGAACGGAACTGCGCCGGTTATCGTTCCCAACGCGGCCGCGACGGAGCCCTCGCCGATTGTGGACGCCGTGGCTTCTTCAAAAGCTGCGCGGGTTAATCCTATTAAGTTGCGTCAGATGAAAGAGCGGCTGGTGGCGATTGAGGAGGAAGTCTCGCGACTGGAGGCAGAGATCGCCGATCATGAACGCGGACTCGCCGATTTCCAAAGTGTGGAGCAAACCATTGCGACTAACAACCTGGTGACAGCGCGGCGAGGCGATCTGGAAAATCTGCTCCACGAATGGGAAGAGGTTTCTAGCGCGATCGAGGCGAATGGCTAACGTTCCAGGTAAACTCCGAAAGCCCAGAGCGTGTTATCGACCGTCGTGAAATAGACGCGGCCGTTCGCCAAGGTCAAGCCGGAGAGGCTCCCTGGAGACGTGACTTGGTCTTTGGTCGAATACATCTCCTGCCCAGTGGCGGCGTCGAAAGCGTAAAGGGTCGCGTGGGTGGACTTGTTCCCCGCGGAAAGTGCGAACACCATTCCACCCGTGATTACCGGCGGCTCCGGCGAGTTCATCTCCTCTGAAGTCCAGGCTTTCGTCAGTACCGGTTTGCCGTCGCGCTCTTCCAGTTTGAGGGCTACGAGGGAACCAGCGCCGGACGCTCCCCATACAGGCGCGTAGATCCAGCGAGTGCCATCCTTATCCTGCCAGGTCGATAAGCCGCCCCACACCTTTCCCGACGCCATGAGTGGCTCGGTTTGAAATAGCGGCGTCGCCAGCGATTGCGAATCCAGCAGTAGCAGCCGGCCGTCTTCTGTGGCCGACGCGATCACGTCGTGCTCCTTGTAACTGAACACTACCGGCGCTGGCGAATTCAGGCCCTTCTTGCTGTTTGCGGTGTACGACTGCAGGAGTTTCAACTCTTTCGCGCTCAGAGCCAGAACACTGCCGTCCCCGGTGCGCGTGTAGATCGTCATGCCATCGGTTCCCAAGGCCAAGCCGCCGAGTTCGGGCAGCCCACCGGCTGGGGGTGCGAACGTGACGGGCGGCGCAGTGGTGCTCAGGTCGAGGGCCCAAACGGCATCGGGAACGCCGCCGCACTTTCCGCTGGTCGTGGTGTAGAGAAATCCGTCGGCAAAGGTCAGGCTTGACGCTTTCGCGCCCGCCGGGACAAACTGGACGGCCGGCGCCAGATCCTCGCCGTTCGAAGTATTCAATACGTGTAATTTGCCATCGCTTGCGAGAGTGAAAACGGGCCGTGGAGCGCCGAATCCGGCCGGGTTGAGGTACGCTGGTGCGGCTGGTTTTGGCGGCTCGTCCGTCGTGGTCTTGGGTCTTGGCGCGGCGAAGTTATGAGGTGGAATCAGCGCCGGCGTCGCAGCTGCCGAGCACCTGCGGACAGGCCAAGGGCCTGCCCCACCAGTGGACCAGAAGACACGCTCCAGGTCTGCGTCTAAAGCCCACATGCTGCCGGAACTGCCCGAGACAAACGCCAGTTCTTTAAAGCCGCGGTAGGAGATCAGCAGGCCGATTACGACTGGCGCGCTCAGCGAACGCGCTTTATCCAGCTTCTGCTTCAGAACAAGCTGAAAATCCTTCACGTTGTCGCGCGTGATTCGGGAATCCGTCTTCTCCCAGCCCGTGCGCTGTGCATCGCCGGCGAACACGGGCCAATCGATGGGACGGCCCTGCGCCAGAATTTCGCGCGCGCTGGCCACAGACAACAGCAGAAAAGCAAATCGGCTCTTCACGCTACTGGCCCTCCAGTCCGAAGCAGTAGAGCACGCTATCGTAGGTCGCGATATAGACTCGCCCGTTGGCCACGGAAAGCCCGCTGAAATGGTTGAATGAAGTGATCTGATCGCCGCTCGAATAGAGTTCTTTGCCGGTCTCGGCATCGAGCGCGTAGAGAACCGCGTGAGTCGAATTCTTGATGCGTTCGGGGCTGAAGTCGTGGAGCCCGCGATCGGCGTAGGCCTGGCGCGTGTTCTCGCCGCTGCCGTATGCAAAGACAATTCCGTTCGCGATTACCGGCGGTTCGGCCTGATTCATATCGCGCGACATCCACGCAGGATTCAGATGAAATTTGCCGTCTTTCTCTTCCAGCTTGAATGCGACCACCGCGCCATGCGTGACAGGGCCATAGGATACCGGTGGCTTGAACATGGGGTGGACTTTCCCCCAGAAAGGCGTTAAGGTCCAGCGTGTACCTTGCGCGTCCTGCCAACTCGCCATGCTGCCCCAGATGCCGGCGGATTGAAAGTCGGCCTCTTCGTTGCACAGCAACTGCGTGCGGTCGAGCGGCGTGCGATGGTCGGCGCCGCCTGCGTTTCGGGTGTCGAGCAGATAGACGCGGCATTCCTTGCTGCCCGTCACCATCAGCTCGCGCCCGTGGAAATTGAAGATGGCGGGGGTGACCTGCATGTCGAGATCGCGCTTTTCCAGCCACACCGAATTGGAGGGAATATACCAATCGTTGATCTTCAGTTCTCCGTTCTCCACGCGTGCTCCAATGAGGCCGTTGCCGTAAACGTGATTGGCTGGATCGTAATGCCCATCGCCCGTGGGGGCCCAGGCCATGCCGGTGGAATCCACAGCCGCGCCGGTGCGTCCCCAAAGGCCGCCGCTTTTCGGATTCGCTGTCATCACCTTCTTCTGGGGGTCGGTGAGATCGACGGCCCACATCTGGTTGGGATTGCCCGCGCACCCTTGCGAGGTGGTGGTGAAGATGATGTTATGCCACAGGTTCAGCGCATAGGATTTTCCATTGGGATATCCGAATTGAAAAGGCGGTGCCAGGTCTTCGCCGTCGGCCACGTTGAGGGTGTGAATTTTCCCGTCACCCGATAGCGCATAGACTGTTGCAGTGGCCGGGTTGACCACGGGGGTCGCGGTCTGGCCCGTAGGACACAGCGGATCTCCAGGATGTCCCGCGCGTTCCGGCGGTGGATATTGAAAGTGTTTCGCCCAGATGATTTGGCCGGTTTGCACGTCTATGGCATAGAGCCGGTCGTCGATGCCGGCTTCGATGGCGATCTGCTTGGGGCCGCTGGGCGTCTTGACGTTCTCAATGATCAGCGGCGGGAATAGCGAGTGCATTTCGTGCGGTACGTTGTCCAGCTTCAGCTTCCAAAGGATTTTGAGATTCCTGACGTTGTCTTTGGTCAGAATCTTTTCATCCGGCTGGTAGTTGGTGCGTTGAGAGTTACCGCCGTCGGTGGGCCATTCGGCCGCGCACAGGAGGGCGCAGACGGCCACGCCGACTAGAAAGATCTTCGTCATTGAACATCAGCATATCGTGACGTTAGAAAGCAACGCGGTTCTTAGCAGCTTCGATCTTCGAGGCTTCTACTCCGGGGACCTTTTCAAGTTCTTCGATGGACTTGAAATCCCCCTTTTCTTCGCGCCAACGGACGATGGCCGACGCCTCCGCTTCCGAGAGCCGCAACGATTTCTGCAGATCCTGGGCATTGGCTTTGTTTACGTTGATTTTGACGATGGGAGAAGTCTTTGAAAAATTCTTGGCCAGGTAGTCCACCACTTCGTAGAGTTCATCGTCGGTCCCCACGGCGCCGCGCTGCACCATTTCGTTTACGATGGCGGCCCAGCCATCGCGCGTTTCCTGGCGGCCAATGACAAGTTCGGCGCCATGGCATGCGCCGCACACTTTTTCCGTGGTGGCTTTGCCGGGTCCATCGGGCAAGGTGGTGGATTGAGCGTTCAAAAGCAGGGGAATTGCAATAAGCCACGATAGGTAGCGCATACCAAATTATAACGGCGAGAGCCGAGATCAGGGTTGCTTGATAGAATTCTCATCACGCATGCTCATCCGCAAACTCGGCCTTTTGCTGGCCGTCCCACTTGTCGCAGTTATCGTCATGAAAGCCGACTGGCCCACCTTCGGGGCCAACGCGCAACGTACGGGTTGGAACAAGGCCGAAGACACGTTCACCAAAGACAACGTCAAAAATCTGACGCTCGAATGGAAGATAAAAATCGATAACCAGGCCCGCGAATTAAACGCGCTTACCGCGCCTGTGGTCATCGAGGGCGTCATCACGCCCAAGGGCTTTAAGGAATACGTTCTGGTGGGCGGCTCGTCAGATTCGCTCTCGGCGGTTGACGCGGAAAGCGGCAAGCTGATGTGGAGCCGGAAGTTTGAAGTCGACAACACCAAGCGACCTAAAGAACCGTTCTGGCTGTGTCCTGAAGCGCAGAACGCGACGCCGCTGGTGCATCATTGGGGCGATGGCCTGCCGGACAACACCGTCTTTGCGATTGCCAGCGACGGGAAGCTGCACTCCCTGAATGTGAATAATGGCGAAGATCGCGTGGCGCCCACGCAGTTCGTTCCGCCGTTCTCGAAGAACTGGAGCCTGAACGCCCACGGAAGCGTCCTTTACACCACCACGGGGCAGGGTTGCGCGGGCGCGAAATCCGGCGTGTGGGCAATGGATTTCAGTACGCCCGATCACAAAGTGACATTCACCGCTTCCACCACAGGCGGCGGCGCGGGTGTGTGGGGACGCGGCGGCGTCGCCATCGGCAAAAACCGCGCATTTGCGTCATCCGGCGACGGCGACTATGACCCGGCTGCGGGTAAGTTTGCCGACACGGTTTTTGGTATTTCGCTGGCGGATAACAAGATGGTGGATTACTACACTCCTGCAAATCGTGGATATCTGACGCGCAAAGATCTCGACATGGGCAATGTAACTCCCGCCGTGTTCACTTACCACGGCAAAGAGTTAGTGGCCGCGGCGGGGAAAGAAGGAGTTATCTATCTTCTGGACGCCGAGTCACTCGGAGGCGCGGACCATCGCACGCCGCTCTACCGCAGCCCGCTGCTGGCGAATGAAGATGTCGATTTCGCCGGGCGAGGCTTCTGGGGCGCGTTCGCTACATGGGAAGATGCCAAGGGCGATCGCTGGCTGTACGCTCCCGCGCTGGGCCCCGCCACCACCGAAGCTTTGCCCACATTTAAGATGCACAATGGAGACGCGCCGCACGGGAGCATCATGGCTTTCAAAGTGGAGGACAAGGACGGTAAACCGGCGCTTACGCCGATGTGGATGTCGCGCGATATGTCGATTCCCGATCCACCGGCGGTGACGAATGGTGTCGTGTTCGCGGTGTCGACGGGTGAGTTCACACGGCAGGCGAAAGAATTGGGCGGATTGTTCAGTTCCGAAGAGCGCGCCCAGATGCACACGGGCAACGCGATTCTGTACGCCTTCGACGCTGAAACGGGGAAGGAACTGTTTTCGAGCGGCGATACGATGCCCAGTTTCACGCACTTTAGCGGAATCGCGGTATCCGCCGGCCACGTGCTGGTGACTACTTACGACAATGTGCTGTACTCGTTTGGATTAAAGCCATGAGGTAACGACGATGAAACGCAGAGACTTTCTGGTTCGTGGCGCAGCGGGCGCCGTCGCCCTTCATCACTTCCCGCATGCTCTTTACGCCGGCACGGTGAGGAAAGAAGCGTCGGATCGCATTATTCTTGGTCCCCGTAAAGTGAGCGTCAGCCGTCTGGCGATGGGCACCGGCACGAATGGGGTGAACGGGGCATCCAACCAGACGCGCAAGCTGGGGGTGAAGGGCTTGGCCGCCATGTACAAGTTCGGCTATGACAATGGCGTCACGTTCTGGGATTCAGCCGATCAGTATGGCAGCCATCCGCACCTGCGGGAAGCGCTCAATTCGGTGAAACGCGAAAACGTCACCATCCTGACGAAGACGCACGCCACAACCGCGGCGGAGATGAAGGCCGATATCGACCGCTTCCGCCGGGAGCTGAATACGGATTACATCGACATTCTGCTGCTGCACTGCATGATGGATGATGACTGGCCCGAGAAGAAGAAGGCGGCGATGGACGTGATCACCGAGGCGCAGTCGCGGGGAATTATCCACACCAAAGGGACGTCGTGCCACACGCTGGGCGCTTTGAAAGCGGCGGCGGCGAGTCCCTGGGTGGAAGTGGACCTGGCGCGCATCAATCCGGCGCAAGAGCAGATGGACGCCTCGCCGGAAGTGGTGCTGGGCGTTCTGAAACAGATGAAGGCGGCGGGGAAAGGTGTGATTGGGATGAAGATTCTGGGAGCGGGAGCGTTGCGCGACAAAGTGGACGAAAGTTTGCAATACGCGCTGGCCCACAGCGGTGTGGTGGATTGCTTCACCATCGGAGCGGAAAGCCGGGACGAACTGGCGGATTTGATTCGCAAGATCCCGGCGGCGAGTGTCCGTGGTTAGGCGATCGCGTTGGCTGGCGCTTCTGGTGCTTTTGTTAGCGGCCGCGTGCAATCGAAACACAGCCCGGCGGGTGGGAATGGTTCCCAAGGGCCGCGCCCACATCTTCTGGCAATCGGTGCACGCCGGCGCTGTGAAGGCGGCCCGCGAGAAGAAGATTGACCTGGTGTGGAACGGACCCACCGAGGAAACCGATTTCACCGGGGAAGTGCAGATCGTCGATTCGATGATCAACCAGCACATGGACGCCATCGCACTGGCTCCGGTGGATCGCAAGGCCCTGGTGAGCGTGGTGGAGCGCGCGGCTGCGAACCACATCCCGCTCGTGATTTTCGATTCGCCGATAGATACCGATGCGTTCACAGCTCAGGTGGCTACCGATAACTATCACGCGGGTGCTCTGGCGGCGGACCGCATGATCAAGATTTTGGGAGGCAAAGGGAAGGTGGCCATCGTCGCCACACAGGCCGGCGCGGCCTCTACCATGGCGCGGGAGAAGGGCTTTGAGGACGCCATCCACGCGAATGTGCCCGGCATTCAAATTGTGGATAAGCGGTACGGAAACTCGGATTTCGCCCAGGCTCTGGCGGTTTCGGAGAATATGCTCACCGCGTATCCGGATCTGGACGCCTTTTTTGCCTCAAACGAATCGAGCGCGGTGGGCGCGGCGCAGGCCCTGGAGAGTCGCCACAGCAAAGTGAAGCTGGTGGGCTTTGATTCCAGTCCGTCACTGCTGAAGGGATTGGCCAGCGGCGCAATCGATTCGCTGGTGGTGCAGGACCCGTTTCGCATGGGCTACGACACGGTTGCCGCCGTGGTGGAGAAGCTGGATGGCGGCGCGCCGAAGAAAATCCAGAACATCGAGCCGCTGGTGGTGACGCGCGAAAACCTGAATGATCCGGCCGTTCATGACAGGCTGTTTCCGGATTTGAGCAAATACTTGAATTGACAGGGCCCTGAGGATGTGCAACACTTATGGTTGTATGCACTAGTTGCGCACCGGAGTCTATAATGCGAGCACGTACTTTAGTTGAGCTACCTGGTGACCTGGCACACGGAATTGACAAGTTGGTGGGTGTGCGGAACCGCTCGGCATTTACCGCGGAAGTGGTTGGCAGAGAGCTGAAACGGCGCCAGCAACAATTGGCTTTAGGCGTTGCTGCGGGTAGCTGGAAAGACGAAGATCATCCCGAACTGGCGGAAGGTGCTACGGCTTACATCGACAAGCTGAGAAGCGCTGAGGCGCAAGAGGAAGACGCTAGGCGTAATAAACTGGCGTCTTCCCAAAACGCCTGACGTGGCGACCATCCTCCTGGATACTTGCGTCATCTTTGACGCGCTCAACGGAAGGCGCGGGATGAGAGAATTTCTCGGGAAGCTCCTCGACCGCGGCCACCTTCTGGCATGTTGCGCGGTGAACCTGACGGAAGTTCACGCGGGAATGCGTGAGAATGAAAAGGCCAAGACGGAGCAGTTCCTGGACAGCCTGGAGTTCTTTCCAATCGGACCGGAAGTCGCCAAGCTGGCTGGTTCACTGAGCCGGGAATGGCGGCAACTGGGCCACAGCCTCTCGTACACGGATCTCAACATTGCCGCCGTCGGAATCCACCACGATATCGCGCTGCTCACGAGCAATCAGAAACATTTTCCGATGCCGGAACTGAGCCTCTATCCGTTACCGGCAGCTTAAGTTCCAATACTCAACCGGGCCGCCAGCATCGTGGGAAGCCCCGCCTCCACAATTTTGTTTTGCGCGGTTTCGACATCGTATTCCACTCTCCGAAATTCGAGGGTGCGAAAAGCGCTGTCGTAAATCAGGTATGCCGCGCGCGGGTCGGAATCGCGGGGTTGCCCCACTGAGCCGGGGTTCACCAGATAGGCAGCGCGCTCATCGATGGTGACCGGCACGCCCAGAGTCGCCGGGGCGAACCGAACCACCTTCATCCGCCGCAGTTCGAAACCGCCTTGTATGTGCGTGTGCCCGAAGAAAGTGAGCGCGGTTTCCTGAAGAGCGAATGCGTCCACGGCGGCGCTTAGGGAAAGCAAATACTCGTCCTCGTCCACCGGCGAGCCGTGCACCATGGCGAAGCCGTCAATCTCGGCGGGGCCCGCCGGAAGCGCATCCAGCCAGCCTCGATTGTGGTCCGTGAGTGCCCGATGGGTCCACGTGGTGGCCGCCTGCGCCAGGGGGTTGAACCACTCAATCCCGGTCAAAGAGGAGCAGGCCCGGTCGTGGTTGCCGCGAATCGTAATCAGCGCATTCGCGCGCACCCAGTCCGTCATCCTGTTCGGATCGGCGCCGTATCCCACGACGTCGCCACAGCAAAGTACACTCTCGTATTTTTGTCTCGCGTCAGCCAGAACCGCCGTTAGCGCTTCCCAGTTCGCGTGAAGATCACTCAGAATGAGGTAGCGCAATTAGGTTCGTGTCAAATGGACCAAGGAAATCTCAGGCGGAGCTCCGAAGCGCGAAGGAACTCCGATGGAGCCCACCCCTCGCGTAACGTAACAGACGCGCCCGTTCTCATAATAGACCCCACTGACATATGGCGTGTAGACGCGCGCGAAATCCAGGTCCGCCCGCAGAATTTCCACCCGGACCTGCCCCCCATGCGTATGTCCCGCCAGCATCACGTCGAATCCTTTTCGCGCGGCGGTCGGAAAGACATCGGGGTTATGGGACAACAGAAGGTTCAACGCGCCGGGAGTGACCAATTTCTCCGCTCCCGGGATATAGTTTTTCTTGTTTGAAAAGGTTTGATAATCCACGCCGACAACATTCAACTGGGAGCTGCCCCGTTGGATCACATGGTTCTCTGAGCGCAGGATGGAAATGCCGCGGCGCGCGGCATAGCCGGTGGCTTCATCCTCCACTTCGGCGTAAATCTCATGATTTCCCAGGCAGCCAAAAGCTCCATAACCCGACTGCAGGCGTGCGAGTTCATCAATGCACTCTTCGAGTGGATCGCCCCGGCTGCTGATGAAGTCGCCCGTATGCACGATCAAATCGGGGTGGATTCCCTGTGCCGCGTCCACGACGCGCCGCAAATCTTGCCGGCTCAGAAAAGCGCTGCGGTGCACGTCGCTAATTTGCAGAATCCGGAAACCTTCGAAATCAGCCGGCAAGTGGGGAACGCGCAGCGTGACCTCGCTGACGCCGAATTTCTCCCGCTCGATGAAGGAGCCGTAGAGGAGCGCGCCTACCGGAACGGCGGCGGCGGCGTACGCAGCCCCAAGGATCAGATCGCGCCGGCGCGTGTCAACGGGCGACGACTGCCTGGCTAAAATCTCGCCAAGCTTGATCACCGCAAACGCCGCGCTGGAGCAGTAAAGCCAGAGTTCCGTCGCAAAGACGAAGGCATCCGGCATCCGCAAATGGCCTCCGAATTGAGGCATCCCCAAGAGTTCCAGCAGGAACGGGATGGCCGCCAGAATCTGAAACAGCCGTCTGCATTTCGGCCAGCGGTGAATCGCTCGGCGCGCTAACAGGATCTGCACCAACAGTAACGGTCCGGCGTATATCAATTCGCCGCGCAAATGCAGAAGCGTTTTCACTCTATTATTTTATCGTTTTGGCGTAAAAGGCGTGTGCCGAGACAGCCATGGCCGCGATGGCTGCGGTCTCGGCGCGCAGCACGGTGGATCCCAGCGATTGTGCCAGCCAACCCTTTTGGGTCATCATCGCGCGTTCATCGTCAGTCCAGCCGCCGGCCGGGCCCAGCAAAAGCGCGAGGGGGCGTTCGCCGGTCCATTCGTCAGGAAAGGAGAGAGCTGGAAGGCCGGGGGTTTCGTCTAACAAAATCTTCGGAGGTTCGGCTTGAACCGCCCGCAGCTTGATGGGTTCGGCGATTTCCGGCATCCGTGTTCGCCGCGACTGCTGGCTGGCTTCGCGAGCAATTTTGCGCCAGCGTTCGGCACGTTTGTGGGCGGCCGGGAACAGACCCTCTTCGGTACGGGTGGATTCGACCGGAATGATTCGCGCCACGCCCAGCTCGGTGGCTTTCTCCACCATCCATTCGAAGCGGTCGAACTTGAACAACGCAGCGTAGAGATGCACCGGAGCGGGCTCCGGCGGGGATTCCAAAGGCTCAATGACCTGAAACTCTACAAGGGACTTGCGCGCCTCCGTCACTTCGGCGAGCCAAACTTGTGAATTATCGGAAATCTCGAACTGCTGCCCTTTCTCGACGCGCAGCACTCGCGTGAGATGCGCAGCCTCATCGCCCTCCAGCGAAGCCATCCCCCGGCGGACCTCGTCAACGAAAAAGCGCCTGCGTGCCATCATCAGTGATGTTGCCATATGATCGCTTTACTGCGCGGACTGCTGATCGAGAAATCCCCGAACCAGGCCTTGATCGACGTAGGTGGCGTGGGCTATGACGTGACGATTCCGGTCTCCACGTTCTCAGCATTGCCGACCGCCGGCTCGGAAGTGCGACTCCGCATTCATACGCACGTCCGGGAGGACGCCATCGCGCTGTTCGGATTCGCCAGCCCGGAAGAGAAGCAGGTCTTCGAAAAGCTGATCGGCGTCAGCGGGATCGGGCCGAAGCTGGCTGTTACCATCCTTTCCGGATTAGCCGCGCCGGATCTGATTCGCGCTATCCGCAACAGCGAGATTGAGCGGCTGGTGCGAATCCCCGGAGTGGGAAAGAAGACAGCGGAACGGATGGTATTGGAGTTGAAAGACAAGCTGGTGGCGCCTGCCGCGACGGATGGAGCGGAGCCCGAACAGCCCACTTTGAACGAAGTGGATCGAGACGCGCTTTCGGCCCTGCTGAACCTAGGTTGCGCGCGCCCTGCAGCGGAGGCCGCGGTTCGCAAAGCGCGTGCCGCCGCCGGACCGGGTGAGGGCTTCGACACGCTCTTCCGCCGCGCGCTGGAATTCGTTCGATAATGAATAACTTGCATGGTTGAAAGCCGCATCATCTCCGCCGCGCCGATTCCGGAGGACGAACAATTCGACGTCAGCCTCCGGCCGCGGCGCTTGAAGGACTTTACCGGCCAGACGAAGTTGAAGGAAAACCTCTCCATCGCCATCGAGGCCGCGCGGCATCGCGGCGAAGCGATGGATCACGTGCTGCTGTACGGCCCGCCCGGCTTGGGCAAAACAACGTTGGGCGCCATCATTGCCGAAGAGCTGGAGGTTCCATTCCAGCAGACATCCGGACCGGTTCTGCAAAAGAAGCTGGACCTTTCCGGCATCCTCAGCACGCTGCAATTGAAGCAGGTTTTCTTCATCGATGAGATTCACCGGCTGCTGCCGGACGTGGAAGAGATGCTGTATTCCGCTCTCGAAGACTTTCATCTCGATATCCTGATCGGCACTGGTCCGGGAGCACGCACGCACTCCATTCCGCTGCCGCGTTTCACGGCGATCGGCGCTACCACGCGCCAAGGCCTGGTCAGCGCGCCGATGCGCGGACGCTTCGGACTGGTGCTGCGCCTGAACCCTTATGACGTCGCGGAATTGACGACCATCGTGGAGCGTTCGGCGCGACTTTTGGGGGTGCAAATCGATGATGAAGGTTCGGCCGAGGTAGCCCGGCGGAGTCGTGGGACGCCGCGCATTGCTAACCGGCTATTGCGGCGCGTGAGGGACTATGCTCAGGTCCGGGCATCTGGGCGCATCACCAAGCCGGTTGCCGAGACCGCGCTCGATCTGCTGGAAGTGGATCGCTTCGGGCTCGACGAGATCGATCAAAAGATCATGCGGACGATTCTGGAGAAGTATCGCGGCGGGCCCGTGGGCTTGAATACAATTGCCGCGTCTATCGGAGAAGAAGCGGAAACCATCGAGGAAGTGTACGAGCCGTATTTGATCCAGCTTGGCTTCATCAATCGCACTCCTCGGGGGCGCGTGGGCACGGATCGCGCCTTCGATTACTTTGGTGTGGACAAACACCTGCGCCCGAATCCGCAGCCGGGCTTATTTTGAAAACTGTTTACCTCGCGCTCGGCTCCAATTTGGGCGACCGGGAATCCCACCTGCGCCGGGCGATCGCCGAGCTGAGAAGTCCGGGACTCGAAATCGTGAAGGTCTCGGCCGTCTATGAGACCGCACCGCAGGGGTTTCTGGAGCAAGGCTGGTTCCTGAACCTGGTCGTTGAAGCCGCCACAGTGTTGTTTCCAATGCAGTTGCTCAAACGCTGTCAGCGAGTGGAACGGCTGATGAAGCGCCAGCGCCAAATCGCCAATGGGCCGCGCACCATCGATATCGATATTCTTTTCTACGGAACTGCGATGATTCAAACGCGCGGGTTAGAGGTACCTCACCCGCGCTATCGGGAACGCCGGTTTGTTCTTGAACCCCTGGCCGGGATTGCGCCAGATCTGAAGGACCCGGTGACCAAGCGGGGCGTCCGCGAGATGCTGAGCGAAGTGATGGATCAGAAGGTCACGCGCACGCCGATCCTCATTTCGCCTTAATGGCTTCGATCTTGCCGACGCGAATGGTATTGATGGTGTCTTCCCCCGTGTAAGCGCCGGTCACGTTGACGAACGACAGTATCTTGAGCTTGTCAAGGTCCAGTTTATGGTCCGGATCCTTGGGTCCATTTTCGTCCAGATCGAAGGCGGCGAACGCCAGTTGCTGATGGGTTACCTGGTTGCCGCCCGGCACTTCAAAATCAATGTTGTAGCGTGGTCCTTCGGCCTGGTCGGATTTTTCCTGCAACGAAAGAACCAGGTGCGTGGGCTTTTCCGCCGCTATATCGAACGCGATGTGAGTGGCGCCCGTCAGGTCCATCGCCGGCAGCGGATGCATCAGGATCACAAAACGGTCGGCCATCTGATTGCAATCCATCTGAAGGGCTCTTCCTTTGATAGTCGACCCGCTCGAGTCCACTTGGAAATTCGCGCCGCCCATTGAAAACCAGTTGACCTGAGGTGCGCGGAAATCGTCGATCAGGAATGCAGCCTTCGGCGCGGCCCACACGGGCGCATTGGGGCTGATCTCGAAATCATCCACCCACAACTTGTGCGGCCCCGAGAAATCCTGGACCACGATGGGCGCGCGGCCGCTGAGGCCCAGGGCCCCGAATATCTGTGAGACGTCGATGATCGCCAGGGTCTCAACTTGATCGAGATCTAATTTCCCGTCAGGATCTTTTGGATCATTTGGGTTGGTGCTCAACTGGAAATCTTCCGGCGTGAGTTCGACACGCTGCCATGTATTCGCCTCCAACCAAAACGGCGCGATATAGTGGCCGCCGTTCTTCTCCATCAGCACGATGGCGACCACAGTTTCCGCATCCGACATCATCCAGGTGTTCAGGGATTTCATTCCGGTGAGGGGCTTGGCCGCCGGCAGGACAACAATGGCAGGCTTCGAACCCGATGCCTCGTATCGAAACTCCATCGCGCCCTTCCCGTTTTTCACAAGCGAAGGATCATGCGTGACTTGAAGTTTACCCTCGCCGCTGATCAGCATCCAGCCCGCGGTATTCTGCTCGAAATCCTGCATCAGGATGGGAGGCGCGGCGAGAGCCGTCATTGCGGAAAAGAAGGCCCATAACAGAGAAAGCGCGTACAGTCGCATAGCAATCAAGCTAACGCAGTTGATCGGAATAAAGTTCCGGGAAATGGAAGCTGAACCAGAATAGAAACGCCCAGAACGCAATAGCGAAAGCGATCAGATACCAATACAGTTTCTTCCAGAGAGGACTCTGAACAATGGGATCGACAAAGGCGGCTTTGCCGCCGCCAAATTGCAACAGCGAGGATATGCGGATAATCTTTATGTTCCCATGAACGACTCTCTAGCTGCGCGCGGACGGCGCGACATTCTGATTACGGCGGCCTTATTCTCTACCGGCGGCGTGGCCATCAAATCGATTCAGATGGGCGGCATTCAGATTTCGTGTCTGCGGTCGGGCATCGCGGCGATTGCGCTGCTGCTGTTTCTTCCGGACGCACGGCGGGGGTGGACGAAGTCTGTCTGGCTAATCGCCCTGGCTTATGCGGGAACGCTGGCCAGCTTCGTGATGGCCAACAAACTGACCACCAGTGCGAACGCAATCTTCCTGCAGAACACGACCCCGATCTATATTCTGCTGCTTGGCGCCGTCTTTCTAAAGGAATATCCCAGGCGCACGGATTTCCTGTTCTTGACGCCCGTGGCTGTTGGGCTGCTGATGTGCTTCTTTGCAGAGCAGCACGGTGTGGCAACGGCGCCCAATCCAAAATTGGGCAACCTGTTCGCGCTGGCGTCGGGACTGCTTTATGCCATCGTTATTACGGGCTTCCGCTGGCAAGCAAGATCCGGAGGCCAATCGGCCGGGGCGAAAACCGCGACTGCCGGAAATATCATGGCGTGTCTGTTGGCTCTTCCTTTCACGCTTCCTTTCGCGCCGGGCCGTCCGCTCGACTGGGCCATCCTGGCTTACCTGGGCATCTTTCAAATCGGCTTCGCGTATTTTCTGATGACGCGCGCCATCGGCCACGTCTCCGCGTTTGAAGCGTCATTGTTGCTTTTACTGGAACCCACGCTGAACCCCATCTGGACATGGCTGGCGTATCGGGAGCGCCCGGGAGATCTGGCGATTGCGGGCGGCATTTTGATTCTGATTTCGACGTCAATCTGGACTTGGTGGAACACCGGGCGACCAGCTACTTCGACGGAGTGAGCCAATAGAATTGAGAAGCATGCGGCGAAACCGTGAACTTCGCGGAGCCCCTTACGTCTTTTAAATTCCCTGCGGTCCACAAGTCTTTGACCATCACCCGTTCGGGTAGTCCCAGTTCACTCAGCTTGATTTCAATGTCTTCAGTTGCGCTATCTCCGATATTGAAGACGGCCAGATATTTTCCGCGAGTGCCCGGCCTTTCCGCAACCCAGGCCACCTGGTTCCCGCGCGCAAACAACTGGCGGTTCGCAGCCGAGTTCTGATCCACTTCCAGCACCTCCCGATTTGTGATCAAGCCCAGCGTGAACGGGTCGTTATCGGGAAGATTCCCTCCGAACATTAGAGGAGACTTGGCGACGGACCACAACGTCATCAGCGTGCGTTGCTCATCCTGCGTGAACAACGAAAAACGCGGGTCGCCGCGCTCTGCTCGGATTCCGATTCTTCCCAGAGGAAGCATGTCTCCATCCGGCCAGTGACCCGGCTTGCGGAAAGGCGTCCATAGATTGAATAAGGAGAATTGGTTTTTCAAGTCTACCCACCGGTCCCAGAAATCGTTGGAGATACGCCACATCTGAGCGTGCGAGGAAGCGAATTCGGCGTGGCTTAAACCTTGAGTGCCGGGCGAAAGACTCAACACGATGGGACGGCCGGACTTGATAATGGCGCGGTTGACCGCTTCAATTTCCGTATCGTGATCGCCGTGCGGCCCGAAGCCGAACATATCGTCCGCTTTGATGAAGTCGACGCCCCACCGGGCGTACATGGAAACGATGGAATCGTAGTATTGCTGCCCTCCGGGTTTGCTGAGATCCACGCCGTACATGTCGGTGTTCCAGGGGCAGGTGGATTGCTGATCCGCGACGTCGGCCGCGTGAAACCCAGTGCCGGCGATGGGCAGGTTCGCGTCCACGGCCCGCCGC
>Ga0326727_10009577_pt1 | contig 23725 bp, 27 predicted proteins | sample MB2enrmetagenome_FD_207643 | JGI IMG/M metagenome (GOLD analysis project Ga0326727, IMG submission 207643) | Lab enriched peat soil microbial communities from McLean, Ithaca, NY, United States - MB29MY | ecosystem: Environmental > Terrestrial > Soil > Wetlands > Peat | place: USA: New York... | reverse complement strand
TCGTCCAGCATCAGCTTTCTGAGTCGGGTCACAGTAGCCTCCTTGTGACCCAAACCTTACACGGCAGAAAACGTTGGGACGACCACGCGCTAGCGTCCGCCGCGCTAGCGGCTTAGTTCAAACGCCGATCTCAACCGCGACGCGAGCCCGAAGTCTCGATCCGGGAAGTCAGGCGCTTGGTTGTGATCGAGTCGTTGGGGCACCCACAGTGGGGCACCTGTGATCTTTCAAGACGTTGTCCATTCGAACGGAACCGGAGAAGCTGATTGTGACGAGCAATCCAGCACTTCGGAGACGACCGAATGGACATTCACAAGAATGCCCGACTTACCCCTCTTAGTCGAGAGGCTTTGGTTAACCGCGTTGCATCTGGCGTGACGCTCAGGGCAACTGCCGAGAACTTTCATTGTTGGAGGTTGGCACAATCAGGACGGTATTGAGTCCCCAGCGGACGGAGCCCTGGGATTCCTTCCGCGTGAGAGCCACTTCCATCGCGGCTTAACGATTACGTGAAGTCGATCATCATCAGGGATGCACTCCTGATTTATGAGCAAGTAGTTCGTGTGTGCGCGTCGCGTACTGGTGCAGAAGTTCGCGATGGGTCGGTTCGGGTGTCGAGGCCCACATCCCTGAGCCCCAGTCGAAAATAAGGCGGTGCCGAGATTGACATTTTCTCTCCCGGTTACTTTAGTATCCGGGATCGCGACCGAACGGAACGCTTAACCGCTAATAAATTTAAGAGTTGTGTATGTAGTTGATTCTACTTACACGTATGAGGTTTTCGTTCCGACTAGCGGCTAGCTGCCAGCGGAAAAGGGACCATCCCCCACCTCTGAAACTTAGCGAGGTGCTCTGCTTACGATGAAAACTCTGTGTGGATCGATGGCCCGTCTTCCATACCAGAATTGTAGAAGAGTAGCCCGTGATCCGCCTGGAACAGTGCCAAGCCCTCAGGAAAACCTTGCCACAAGCCGACTTCTCATTACGAATCATCCGGCCGAGCCGGAGTGCTTCCGTCTTCTGGAGTACCGGACCACCAAGCTGCGCCGCCCGCCGGGGGCCAGGAATTGCTGGCCCAGAAGGCTTCCGAAGAGTATCGGTCCGCCAAGCCCTTTGGAGACAGCTGGACATTAAGAAATGGCTGAGTTTCTATTCCAAAAGGCTCGCCGAATCACCGGGTGTAAGCTGAAGAAAATACACAGCCACGAGGCGGAATTTAGCTGTCTCAAAAGGAGTGGATTTGAAAACCGGCTGGGCCGGCCGGTTGTGCGTTTTCTCTCCGGTCTGTCAATGACCTGGGCTCAGTCAGATTCTTCTTGACAAGTTACCATATTTCTGCAAGTATCGAAGCATGTCAGTAGCTTCGAGCAAGAAAAATACGGAGGATGTGGCAAGGTACGCCGATATGTTTGCCGCGATGGGAACGGAACCTCGCCTCCGAATCATGCAATTGCTGCTTTCCGCGCATCCGGAGGGCTTGGTCGTAGGCGAAATACAATCAGAGCTCGACATACCGAATTCCACGCTTTCGCACCATCTCGAAAAACTAAAGAATGAGGGACTTGTGAACGTTCGCCGCGAAAGCACTTTCTTGCGGTACACGGCCAACACTGAAGCTCTCCAGGAGCTGCTGCAATTCCTCTACGCCGAATGCTGCACTCGAAACAAGGCAGTCAAACCACAGGATGTTGTCCGGCTTTGCAAATAGGAGAGAGGCTTCATCATGAGCGGCGACATTAAGGACGTAGTCAAACAAAGGTATGGGCAGGCGGCGCTGCGAGTGAAAAGTGGCGGCAGCGCTTGCTGCGGAGCCACGGCGGCTAGAGGGCAGGGTTGCGATCCCATCACTTCCAATCTGTACGACTCCATCCAGGCGGGACAAGTTCCTGAGGAGGCGATGCTCGCCTCATTGGGTTGCGGAAATCCAACCGCACTGGCGAATTTGCATCCCGGGGAAGTGGTTCTTGATCTTGGCTCGGGCGGCGGCGTGGATGTGCTGCTTTCGGCGAAGCGGGTTGGGACCACCGGCAAGGCATACGGTCTGGACATGACGGACGAGATGTTGGCGCTGGCCGAGGAGAACAAGCGGAAAGCGGGGGCGGAGAATGTCGAGTTCCTCAAGGGCGAGATCGAGCATATCCCTCTACCGGATAACTCGGTGGACGTGATCATCTCGAATTGTGTGATCAACCTTTCAGCGGACAAGGATCGTGTACTGCGCGAAGCCTTTCGGGTGCTAAAGCCGGGCGGACGGTTCGCGGTTTCCGATGTTGTTACGCGAGGCGAAATCACGCCAGAGATACGCGAAAGCGTGTTGCTGTGGGTGGGCTGTGTGGCAGGGGCGCTGGGGGATGACGAGTATCGCAGCAAACTCTCGGCGGCGGGTTTCGAGCAGATTGAAATCGAGCAGACAAGGGTCTATCGCGCAGAAGATGCGCGTGAGTTTCTTTCGGCGGAAGGTATCGACGTTGAAGCGATTGCGCCACAGGTGGATGGGAAGTTCATGAGCGCATTTGTTCGGGCGGTCAAGCCTGTGGGAGCCGACTGCGAGTAAGAGAGAACGGAATGGAAAAACACTACAACGTTTTGTTCCTTTGCACGGGCAATTCCGCACGTTCCATCATGGCCGAGGCCATTCTAAATGCAAAGGGCCGACCTAATTTCACAGGATACAGCGCCGGAAGTCATCCGTCAGGAACGGTTCGACCGGAAGCCTTGAGACAGCTCGAAATGGCGCATATACCAGCCCAGGGTCTGCGCAGCAAGGCTTGGGATGAATTTGCTTTGCCCAGCGCTCCCAAGCTCGACTTTGTGCTAACGGTTTGTGATAACGCCGCGAAAGAAGTCTGCCCGGTGTGGCCGGGGCAGCCCACCACGGCCCATTGGGGCGTTCCAGACCCAGCGGCGGTTCACGGAAACGAAGCGGAGGTGGAACGAGCGTTTCGCGAGGCGTTCTTTCTCCTGAATCGCAGAATCACTCTCTTTCTCTCTCTTCCGCTGGCGAGTCTTGACAGGCTCGCCGTCAAAAGAGAGCTCGACAGCATTGGCCAGACGTTGACACACATGGCGCACGAGTAGCCGCATATTTTGAACGTGCGCAACGCTTCGGGGCAGTTTGCGGCACGGCAAGGAGTTTCCAAGTGAAGGCAACCAGTCGTCTCAGTTTTCTGGATCGCTATCTGACAGCGTGGATCTTTGCCGCCATGGTCGCGGGCGTTGTATTGGGCTGGCTTGTGCCGGGGATTGTGCCGTTCCTCAACAGGTTCAGTGTGGGCACCACGTCGATTCCTATCGCCGTCGGCCTGATCGTGATGATGTACCCACCGTTCACTAAGGTGAAGTACGAGGAGTTGCACGAGGTCTTCCGCAACAAGCGCATCCTTGCGCTGTCGCTCGTGCAGAACTGGGTGATCGGTCCCATCCTGATGTTTGTGCTGGCGATCGTATTCCTCCGTGGTTATCCGGAATATATGGCCGGACTCATCATGATCGGTCTCGCCCGGTGCATCGCCATGGTCATCGTCTGGAACGAACTGGCCAAGGGAGACACGGAATACGCCGCTGGCCTGGTTGCCTTCAACTCTCTTTTCCAAGTATTTTTCTACTCCGTTTACGCCTGGGTCTTCATCACCGTACTACCTCCCAAGCTTGGGCTTCACGGCACCGTCGTTGATGTCTCGATTGGCCAGATTGCGAAGAGCGTTTTTGTCTACCTCGGGATTCCATTCCTGGCCGGTTTCCTGACGCGCTTCGTTCTGGTACGAGCAAAGGGACGGGAGTGGTATGAGCACGACTTTGTTCCGAAGGTAAGTCCGCTAACCCTCATCGCGCTGCTGTTCACGATTGTGGTGATGTTCTCGCTGAAAGGCGAGTACATTGTTCGGCTTCCGTTGGATGTCGTCCGCATCGCAGTGCCACTGCTGATCTACTTCGTCGTAATGTTCCTGGTGTCGTTCTACATGGGGAAAAAGCTAGGAGCCGACTACGCGAAGACGACCACGCTTTCCTTCACGGCGGCCTCCAACAATTTCGAGCTGGCGATTGCGGTTGCCGTCGCAGTCTTCGGCATCAATTCAGGAGCGGCGTTCGCGGCGGTAATCGGGCCACTTGTGGAGGTGCCAGTGATGATTGGACTCGTCAATGTCGCATTCTACTTCCAGCGCAGATACTTCGGTAACGAGCTGACGGGCACGCCCGTCGTCGCTGTCTGTGACCCTTATGGAAAGAGCGTTCGATGAGCAAGCAACGTGTGTTGATTCTCTGCACCGGAAATTCCGCCCGGAGCCAGATGGCCGAGGGTCTTCTCCGGCATCTGGCCAGAGATCGCTTTGAGGTCTTCAGTGCAGGCACCAAACCCGTGGGCCTCAATCCCAATGCCGTTACAGCCATGTCCGAGGTCGGCATCGACATCTCGAATCACCGCTCGAAATCCGTGGACGAGTTGGCAGGCCAGCATTTCGATTACGTAATCACGGTCTGCGATAACGCGAAGGAATCCTGCCCGATTTTTCCCGGAACAGGAACGCGCCTCCACCACAGCTTCGAAGATCCCGCCGCTGCGTCCCCAGACCGGCAAATAGAAGCGTTCCGGGGAGTGAGAGACCAGCTCTCCGACTGGTTGCGCGAGTTTTCCCTGGTACCCAAGGAGCCTTGAAACAACGGGTGAGAGGGTACTGTTTTTAACATTGTATTTACGTTGGTGCGTATACGCTGTCTGGTGAATCACTGCAAGTTGCTTTGTGATGGCAACAAATCGCAGACAAACGAACGGAGAAGCACATGAGAAAGATCTCGTTACCATCGGTACCCACTCTTGCGATTGTCTTGATCGCGACGCTCTGTGTGAGCTGTTCAAAACGGGATGCTGAGAAGCTCCCTGCCGGCAGCGTCTCGTTGACCGGTGCCGGTTCGTCGTTTGACGCTCTGCTATTCAAGCGCTGGTTCACGGTCTATCACGAAAGCCATCCCAATGTTTTCATCAAGTACGATTCCGTCGGAAGCGGAGAAGGCGTTCGCCGCTTTATCGGAAAGAACGTTTCGGTTGAGGATAAGATCGACTTCGGGGCGAGCGATTCTGCCATGTCCGACGTGGAGCTTGCACAGGCAAACAACAACACGTTGATGCTTCCTGTCACCTCCGCCTGTTTGGTGCTGGCCTACAACCTGCCCAACTATCACGGAGAGCTCCGACTTTCCCGCAAAGCTTATGCGGGCATCTTTCTTGGGGAAGTTAAGAAATGGAACGATCCGCTGATTGCACAATCGAATCCGGGGGTAAAACTGCCGAATCTCACGATCGCCGTCGCCGCCCGGCAGGATGCCAGCGGAACGACGTTCGCATTCACGAACAACTTATCGGCCATCAGTGACCGATGGAGGAGCTTGTTCGGTCCGGCTACGTTGGTCAATTGGCCGGGAAACGCAATGCGGGCCAAGGGAAACGAGGGCGTCGCCGCGCTTATCCAGAAGTCCGGTGGATCGATCGGCTATGTTGGTTATGAATTTGCTAACAGACTCAGTCTGGACATGGCGGCGATTGAAAATAAGGATGGTAAGTTTATTCAGCCATCCGAGCAGAGTTGCGTGGCTGGTCTTGCCTCAGCCGATCTCCCTGACAATCTCAGAGCGTTTGTGCCCGACCCGGGCGGAGCAAAGTCGTACCCCATTGTGACCTACTCGTGGGTACTGCTTCGCAAGCAATACGACAATCCTCAAACCGCGAACGCCCTTCGTGACCTCTTCCAGTGGAGCCTAGAGGACGGCCAGCGATATTCATCCCAGATCGGGTATGTGCCGCTTCCGTCGCTGGTTGCAGAGAAGGCGACAAAGGCCCTGGAAACGGTTGGCTCAGGCGTGTCAACGGCAGAGCAAAAATAGCCCAAGATCATTGGCAAGCCGGTCCTCTCGCAGTCGCAGCGGCCGGCCCAGCCGGTTTTCAACCCAATGTTTTGTGTGAGTTGCAGGGGGGCCGGAACGGCCCCTTCGTGGCTAGTGGGTGGACGGTGTTCCCGGACGGTCTTGCTGACCATGGCGCGGCTGATCCGGTGAGCCTTGGCGACTTCTGTCAGGCTCATCCCGCGGTCTCGGTCCAGCAAGACAGCCGCTCGATCAACGTCCAGAGGACAACGTCCGATCTGACGGTCTTCGAGGCGGGCGCGCCGCATGCCCGCACGTACTCGCTCGACGATCAAATTCCGTTCCAACTCGGCGATGGCACCGATGATGACGACAATGGCCCGGCCGAGCGGCCCGCCGGTATCAATATTTTCCCGGAAGCTGACGAACTCTATGCCGAGGTGGTTCAGTTCGTCGAGCACTTCCAGGAAGTGACGGGTTGACCGGGCGATCCGATCGAAGGCCCAGACAATCACCACGTTGAACTTGCCGCGGCGGGCGTCGGCCAGGAGTTGATCGAGGCCTGGGCGCTTCGCTTTGGAGCCGCTGATTTTGTCTGTATATTCGTGGACGATCTCGAATCCACGCTGCGCGGCCAGGCCGCGCAGATCGTAGAGCTGAGTCTCCGGGTGCTGGTCCACCGTGGAAACCCTCAGGTATAGAGCACAGCGCTTCATCAGCGCCGACCCTTCTTCTTCGGCGCCAGGCCGTTCTCACCGACATATTTCTTGATGAACTGCAGCAGTACGTCCGTCATGTTATCGCCCTGGGCGGCAGTCGCCGCCTTGAAGGCGTCGTGCAGGCTGACTTCCACATTGATGTTCATTCTCTTCACCTTCTGCTCTTTCATTCCGCTCACCTCCAGTCCGGGTCGGACGCCCCTGGAGGTGAGCATATACGGTCATGAGTAGGCCCGCCAGTAACAGATTAGAGACGGCGGGCAGTTTTCTAAACAGGTTTGATCTGGTTGTCCTGGCTGATCTCAGCCAGGAACGACAGCTGCAAGTAGCCGAGCTCCAGCGTTTCGGCGACGGCGCACAGGACACCCAGTGTGTCGGGAACCCAGCCGGCCTCAAGGGCACACCATTGGGAGACCTGCATACCAGCCAGGTCGGTGGCGCGTTCAATGGACATTCCCAGGTTCTCCCGGCGGCGCTGGACGCACTTGGCCAGGGTCAGGAAGGCTTCGATTCGGTTGGACTTCGCGTTGTTGGCTATTTTAGTAATGCTTATATACTCATTACTCCTAAAAAGAGGCAAGCCGGTGATTTGTTGTATCTTTCTTGAGTATGTACTCAGTTAGCCCCTGACGCCAAAGCCCTAGCTGCTCGCTGACCGGACCTGGGACCAGTGAGGTGGTGAACGCACAGAACATTGCCACCCTCAGTCCACTTTCACCCACTGGCCGCGAGTACATCACCGGAAAGTTCAGCTTCGTGCTGAACAGCAACAACCAGACGGTGGTGACCTTCATTCCGGACCGGGTGCTACGCAAGAACACCACCTACGACGTCCTCATCCTGGGTTCCAGCGGATCGCTCATCTCCAACGGAATCCGGAGCGCCGGCAACGAGCAGCTGGTCAACTCCTACGAGTGGACCTTTACGACCGGCTCGCTCGACGTAACCGTTCCGCCACCCAGTTGCCCGCTGCCCGCGCTGGTCCATCCTCTCGATCCCAAATCCATCGAGCTCAGCACGACCTCGTCGGCAACGATCTGTCGCAGACCATCATTCTGACCTTTCCCGAACCACTCGATCCCGCCCAGGATTTGAGCCAGCTCAAGTGCAGCCTGGAAGCCATCCTCGGCGATCCGACGGGGAGCATTCCCCCAGACATTCAGACCTCGGTAGTGATCGACGGCAACCAGCTGAAGATCACGCTGAGCGGCTGGCCGGCGTCTACGCCACTATCCCACTTTCCATTCGGACCCTCCGGAATACCAGGTCTCTCCGTCCTGTGCGCAACGAAACCTCGCGCCCGCCCGCGGCGACGGCGAGGGATGTGCACGTTGCGCAACATTAAAGCTTGCGGATCAAACGGTGAGGTTCCGGGTAGCCGTGCCGGATCTGTGATCGCCGACTCGTCTTACCGTCATACGTCTTGCAGGTGCCCTGGACTCTGTGGGATGTGGCGTGGGACACACGTCAGGACACGCATCGTGCTCATCCAGCATGCTGGCAGGATGGCTCTTCTCTACTGTGTAGGTTGGTCTCTTATCTACTGCTGATCAGGTAGGTGTTGAGGATGGGTTTCGGGCCGCGCCGACATCGTCTGTGGCATCCTCTGACCCGCAGCCGCCTGCTTCGACCGCGCCGTTGCGTTCGAGAAAACCTGTCCCCGCAAGGCCCCGGCCGAGAGCCGATGTACCTAATCGGCACCGGAGGTCGGGGGAACCCGCATTCCCCCAAAACAGCACCAACACTTTTCGACCACCTACGGGGTGCGGAGGGGACAAAACGCCTCCCTGTAGTATGTAGCATTTCCGGAAAACCTCGAATTTTACATGCAGGAATTTTACTGTCCCCAGAAGACCCTTACAGGCAGGGCGTACTGGCCGCGTTTAACAGGGCTCTCCCTGTTCTGCTGTTACTTGTCAGTTTCTCTTCCGTTTATCTGGATATGGGAAATGGTTTGTGGCCGCCCGGCCGAGGAATTGTAATCAATACGAGCGGTCATGGATCAACCTGCTTTTTCTCATTCCAGGCCGAGAATGATGTTGGCTCTAGCACTCTTTACGCCCCGCCATGATCGTCGCTGATCCCTATTGTGCGCGGCCGCCGAACGGCTGCGCCGCCGGCAAGCTCACGGCGCGCATGTGCGCAAGGGATTCTGATTCCGAGCAGCGCAAGTCATCGGAAACACAGCCTCGATCGGGCATGGTTCGTCTGTGTGAAAACGTATGGGTTAAAACACACGCCAATGCTAAAGAATCGACCAACAATATGACCAAATTCGCTTCTCATGCCTCCTGAAAGATGGGTTTTGCACACGCTGGCCGACTTAACGTTACAAATCCGCACCTCGATGAGCGCATTGGCAACAGTTGAGCGTGTTGCGTGAACCGATTTTTCGATTTAGACGTCCACACCCTCGTGAATTCCGGAATGCTCTCCCTGTCGCTGCTGTTGTGCTAGGAGACCGATATTGGGGAGGTGTGCCATTCAAAGTTCCTGGTTAGAGCGTATGTTGTTGAATATGGAACTAAAGTACTTTATTAAGGTGTCTAAGATGTTGAGGATTTTCTTCGGTGAACTGGAAGTCTTCAAAGTTGTTATTTCTTCTGCTTGTTTTATTTCCAGGTAATCTTGCTGGTGCGGAAACGCACTTTGGCGGCACGGCTTCACTCTCTGGAGTCGTCAAGGGTGGTGCGGACGCAAACCTGACCCTCCATCTGGAGCTGACAGTCGACAATCCAGTGCGCTACTACGCCGCCGCAGATCATGTCCATCGCGGCCGCGGCCTTGCTGCTCAGGTCAAAGGACTGGATCAGAGTTTTCTTGGCGGATAGCGCCTCCAGGGCCAAACGTATGCCATCTGCTTCCCAGGCGCCCTCCACCGATGCTGCCTGCGATGGTACCGCTGGCCCGTACCAGTATCTTTGCACCGTTCGTACGCGGCGCGGAGCCGATATTGTCAAAGATCGTCGCGACGGCAAAGCTCTCCCATTCTTGCAGGAGCCCCACCGTTTCCCGGTACAATCTTGCTTTATTCACACTTTACCTCTGCGATATATCGCAGCAAGAGGACTGTTCTTGTAGATGAACGCAAGACAACTCGCTGCGCCGCACCTGGTGCGGCATCGGGCCGACGGAAGCCTACTGTGCAACTTCAGCCTTGCCCTGGTGTAGGGCATTGCGACAGGTCGCATTCATTCTCGGCCAGAATTTCCTTCACCTTCGCAAAGGTCTCGGCGACGACCTGCGGGCACCGCGTCATCTTCCGCATGGCATCGTCCTGAATGATTTCGCTGCAATTGATGCCGCCGAACTGCACCCCGTACTCGCCCTCAAACCACTCCACCAATTGATTCAGCATCAAGGGAAAGCGCGGATTCTCCTGATCGTCGAGGCTGCCCTTGCCAGCATACATCCCGAGCACACAGCAGCCGCCCGTAAGCGCGCCGCAGAGCTTGCCCGCGCCGCATCCCGATACCAGCCCGGACATCGCCCGTACCACTTCAGGCGCACTCTTCCCCTGCGCCTCCAGTGCCAACATCGCCAGAATCTGACTACAGCTAAACCCTTGGAGGGACAACTCGATCACGCGAAATGATTCTTCACTGCTCATGAAGGCTCTCCTTCTCTCGTGCTCTACACGCAACCAGTCGGCTTCGGAAGTCCTGCAATCTTACATGCGCCCTTTGCCGGACCCGACGGGAAAAGCTTGTACAGTTGATCCAACTTGATGCCGGTATCCTTGCAGAGCTTCCGGATCATCGGTGCAACCCCAGTTTGCAGGTAATAATTGCGAATGTAGTGGACCGCCGTCCAATGCGCGTCGGTCATTGCGATCTTCTCCGCCTCGGCAAAGTCCTTCGCCACGTCTTCATTCCATAACGCAGGATCTTGCAGATAGCCGTTCTGATCTACCTCGTATTCCCTTTGTCCTACCAACAATGTCGGCAACTTACACCTCAATCAACCCGTTGTCAGTCATCAGAGCCGCCATTTCAAAAGTCCGAATCTCATAACCCGCCTGGCGGCTACAGCTCCGGAAGCACCTCGCCAGTCATCTTAACCGAAGATGCCACCTCCGCGAGACAGTGTCAAGCATTCTGGACATTCGGGAAAAGCCGCGCTACAGTGGCGAAACGGGTTACCGTTGGCGTTGCGAGCCACCGGTTTGCCTTGTCCGCCGACGGAAAAGGAGTCAGTTCATGACGCTCTCGCTCGCACCGGTCATCGTCTGCGCCAATGGCAAGACGATCCGGCTGGAGAAAGGCGATTTGCTCGCCGCCCCGGTCGATGCCATCGTCTTCTACGCCCGTGAAGATCTGCAACTTGGGAGTGGTTTTGGTAGCGCGATCATGGCGCGCGGCGGGGTTGCGATCCAAAAAGAGCTGGACGTGATCGGGCACATTGCCATGGGCGAAGCTGTGGTTACATCGGCCGGGTCCATGACTGCGCTCAATATCATTCACGCATGCGGACCGAAATTCCAGGAAGCCGACATGGAAAGTAAACTGCGGAAGTGCCTGAGCTCCTCGCTAGAAGCTGCCGCTGCCAAGGGTTGCAAGACCATAGCCTTTCCGCCCATGGGAGCTGGTTTTTACGGCGTTCCACTTGCGCTGTGTGCCAAACTGATGCTGGAGGTCATCTTCGGCTTTCTTGCCCAGCCCTCTTCGCTCGACGAGGTGGTCCTCTACGCACTCGATGACCGCGAGTTCCGGGCATTCGAAGCCCAGATGCCCGCCGCCTGAGCGGAGGATTTCTATGCTTTCCACTAGTCCGCTACTGCACTTTGCCGAGAACGCATTACAGCTGATCGCCTTGTTCTTCATGGCGATCGCCTATACCTTAAAGCTTCGTTGGATCTTCCGCTTCCCGGCCAGCGCCGACCGCCAGCCCCCGGCCAACCCTGCCGTAACCAACGGAGCCCTCGGAGCCCGGCAATCGCTGTTGGCCGTCGCTATGCCCTGGACCATGGCAAGCACCCGGCAGCATCCGCTGCTTTACGTCCAGTTTGTGATCTTTCATCTTGCGGTCGCCGCGTCCATCGCCATGTCCTTTGCCATTCCCTACGCTCCGCAGCGGATCGCCGATGCGGGCGTAATCATGGCGCTGCAGTTGCTGTTTCTCGGTGGTGCAGCGGTCGGCATCGTCCGGCTGATTCGCCGGATAGCCGACAGCTATCTGCGGGCGATCAGCTCGCCGGACGATTATTTCTCCCTGATCATGCTGATCGTATGGCTCCTCTCCTCGACTTGGGCCGCACCCAATCATCCGTCGGGCGGCGAAGCGGGCTTGACCGTCTACTTTCTGCTGACCGCGTTCTTTCTGGTCTACGTTCCCTTCAGCAAGATCTCGCACTATCTCTACTATCCATTGGCGCGCTGGTACCTGGACCGGACCCTCGGGCACCGCGGTGTCTATCCCCTGAACGGAGCCTGACCGATGGCACGCTCAAGGTCGTACAAAGCCCAGAAGCTGATCGAGCGCATGCAGCAGAAGCTCACCCGCCAGATGGTCGTGTCGCTGTCGGCTTGCGTGCACTGCGGAATCTGCGCCGAACAGTGCCACTATGTAACTTCGCACCCGGATGATCCTACCTATTCTCCGGCGTACAAGGCGGATCGCCTGCGCAGGCTCTTCAAAGCCCATCTCGATTGGACAGGCCGCGTAGTGCCCTGGTGGGTGGGAGCCCGCAGCGTCTACACCGATGCCGAACTGGAGAAGTTGAAAGATGTAGTCTTCGGCAAGTGCACCAACTGCCGGCGCTGTTCGCTGAACTGCCCGATGGCGGTGGACCTGGCAACCTTCAATCGCATGGCGCGCGGCTTGCTTAGCCACGTCGGCATGATGCCGGAGGGTCTGGCCCACGTCTCCAAGGATCAGTGGGAGACCGGCAATCAAATGGCGGTTTCGCCCGAGGATTATCTGGAAACCCTGCAGTGGCTCGAAGAAGATCTCCAGTCTACTTACAACGATCCCAGCTTCAATATCCCCGTGGACAAGTCCGGTGCGGACGTGATGTACACCATCAATCCGCGGGAGGTGAAGTTCGATCCCCGGAGCCTGGCGCAGGCAGCCACCATCTTTCATCTTGCCGGCGAAAACTGGACCCTGCCCAGCGAAGGCTGGGACATGACCAACTTCGGATTCTTCACCGGCGACGATGATCTCGCCGCAGCTATGCCGAGCCGGGTTTACGATGCCGCCGAGCGCCTGGGTGTGAAGAAGATCGTCATGACCGAGTGCGGCCACGGATACCGTTCATTGAAGTGGGAAGGTCCAAACTGGGCCAAGCGCACCGTTCGCATTCCGATGGAAAGCATCATGGTCACCATGCGCGACTACATTCAATCCGGTCGCATTCGCGTCGACAAAACTCGCAACAGTCTGCCCATCACCTACCACGACTCCTGCAATCTCGCGCGCAGCTGCGGGCTACTGGAAGAGCCTCGTGAACTCCTCCGCCTCGTCTGCACCGACTTCCGCGAAATGTATCCCAACCGTGCCGAGAACTATTGCTGCACCGGCGGCGGCGGCGCCCTCATGATGCCGGAGTATTCCTCGCGGCGTCTTGAGTCGGCGAAAGCCAAGGCCGAGCAACTCCAGGCCACTGGCGCCAAAATCGTGGCGACTTCGTGTCATAACTGCGTCGACGGTCTGCTCGATGTGATCGCTCATTACAAGCTGGATATGGAAGTGATGCAGCTGGTAAGCCTGGTTGCCAATGCCCTGATCCTTCCGGAACAAAAGAGCCCGCCAGCCGATGCACAGGGCTGACCTCGTCCGGCGATTGCAACCTCGGCTCACGTCGCATTCCGTGGCAAGAACAATGGAGTTTGTAGGGTTGCGGCAAGATGTCTCGTTTGTGCAGCAGGAGATTGGGCCGAGCGAACGACGAGCCTGCAAGCTACTGTGACTGGATCGCAGTAGTTATCGGTGTGAAACTGTCGCCGGTCCTGATGTTGAATTCGCCAGGAAGTTGGCGGAGTTGGCAACGCAGAAGCAACTCTCTGCGTACTGACGATTGCAGGTTTGCTGACGCGGCGCGGGTCGAGGCCCTCGATTCTTTAGCAATTTAACCGTATTTTTCGGGGTGAGTGTGTTGCTTCGAATGCAGCAACACTGGAGCACGCCTCATGGTCTGCTTCGAGGGCCGCGAGCACTTGGTCGGCGTCGATCGCGATACGTGAGCTCCTATGGTCATACCGCGTCCCCACCGGCTCGCTACTTCGTTGGCAAATTTCAGAGGATGCAAAACACTGCCGTGGTTGGAGGCTCGGGAGGCTGCGCCAGCCTGTACTGGCGAGGCCTAAGTAGACTGTCGGGGCCGGTCGTCGTGGAGGCTCTGGGAGGGGCTCTATGAGTGTGTTTGGAGGTCTAGGACGGAATGGTGGTTTGCAGGGTTTGGCTACTACTGCTGTGGTAGGTAGAGGAAGGATACGGGTAAAGCTATTGGCAGGCAGGTGGAGCGGTGTTGCAGGGTGGTTACAGGATGGGCCAGTTGGTGTCAGCTACAGCTCTCGTAGCCGCTACCAGTCACTGGGTTCAATAGGATGGAATCCGATGCGAGTCGGGAAGGGTCTCAGGCGCTCAGCAATTTAGCTCCCGGGTATTTACGCCGACGTTTCCTTCGTCGTGAAAAGGTTCTGCAGAACGTTTGCGAGCCCGGAGGAAGCCTTCGATTCGGAGCGCTGGATGTTCGAGGAACTAAGCAGTGTGGAGCAATCCCGCCTGCAATGTTTTCTCTCCGCACATCTGGTTCGCGACGGGGAACGCTGGAAGATGGATTACGAGCGGCGGGTCCATTGGGCGGTTATCTGGTGGGATAAAGGCTAACAAATAACATGAGACATTAAAGGGCGGTCGTAACCCAGAGAAACCTGTGGGCTGCAATCGCACGATGCACTGTGGTTGCAGCCCGCAATCCGCTGGCCGGCTACTTAAAACCGGTATCGCATATTGAGGTACCAGTTCCGGCCTTCCTCCGGATAGTCCAGAACGTAGAAGTAGTTCCGGTCGAGGAGGTTTTTCACGCCGGCTTGCATCGACGCTCCCTTGTAGAGTTGTACGGTTCCGCCCAAATCGACGGTCGCGAAGTTCGACATAGGTAGTACGGCATAGTAGTTGTTCTTATTGGCTGTGAACGAATCTATTTCCTTCGTGCCGCTCTCATAACGTACGCTGGCCGCCAGCATCGATTCACGAGGAAGCCGAAGGGCTGCCGAGACTACCGCCTTGTGCTTTGGAATATCGGTTGCCGTTAGGCAGCTATTGTTGGCGAGAGTTGTTGTCTGGCCATTGCCCAGAGCCATATAGCCGCCGCCGCAAGGAGGATCGGTTATCGACTGACCGTGGTAGGTGTAGCCGCTGATCTGCTTGTCAAGGTAGGTGTAGCTGCCATCCAGGGTGAGGCGCGGAAGGGGCGTGGTGCGCACCGTGAACTCTATTCCCTCGTGAACTTCCTGGCTCGCGTTCTCGTTCACGCTGCAGTTATACGTCAGTGAATTTTTGGGGCATGGATTGGCGACTGTGGTGGGTTGCGGAACATTGACCGATTCAATGGCATCATGCAGGTTACTGCGGAAAAATTCGATTTGCGCAACCGTACGCGCCGCGAACGCCTTCGAGTAGCCAAAGACCCAGTTCTGGGAGTGCTCAGGCTGAAGCTCAGGGTTGGGAAGACCTTGGTTCATCTTGTAGGAGTACATATCCTTGAGCGCCGGGAAACGGGTCTTTTGTGCGAATGCGGCAAACAATTTTCCGGAGTCTTTGAAAGCGTAAGCAAACGAAACCTGCGCGTTATAAGCCCAAACATGAGGGGTGCACGCACTAAAATTATCCGGATTGGTATTGGTCGGGCATACGGGAGCAACAAAAGCGAGATTGTTGTTATTGGAACTCGCAGCGCGCATACCATTCAGGTGATCGGCGCTGAAACCGGCTGTGCCGACCAGGCGGGAAGTGATGGGCACTACATCCTGCAGGCCGATGGATGTTACCTGCTGGCGGTCACTGAGATCGATGGCAGGGAGCGGCGTAGAGTAAGGCGCTTGTGGAACTTCCTTGTGCGTGTCGTCCTTGAATAAGAACGATCCGCTGATGTTGTTTCGGGGCACCATGTGGGTGTTGAATTCCGTCGAGAAGCCGTCAGAGTGATCGTCATACACATCGTTCCCAGTGGCCAAGTTCGCCGGGGTATACGGAAGCTTATTGTAGAAAAGCATCAAGTTCGGGTACTGGTCGTAGAAGAATCGTGTCTTAAACGAACTGCTCTCCCCTAAGCTGGTACTGGAATGGAAGTAATAGCTGGTCTTGTCCCAGTAGCCCCACGCGCGGTAGGGCATACCTTTGCTGTAGCAATTGGCGACAGTGGCATTGGCTCCGTAGCAAAGGTTCCCCGGGAGCGGGTCATTGCCTGGGTCAGACGGGATGCCCTCGCTTGCCTTCTGGTTGATATAGCTGAAAACGTACGCGTCCCGCGCGCGAGGAGTCCAACCGAAGCGGCCACTGTACTTTGCGTCCTGTGAGTAGGACTGGTTCAATCGATCGTTCGGCTGCAAGTAGGGGTCGGGTATAAAGTTTCCAGAAAGCGGAATGTAATCGCTTTGCAGCCAGTCCATGGTGCCTTGCGCAAAGAAGCGCTGCCAGCGGGTGCCGATTCGCACCGAGGACTGGAATCCGTCGCCGGACATGCCTCCGATCAACGCTTCCCCTTCAAGCTTCTTCTGCGGTTCCTTGGTGACCACGTTGATGGCCCCGCCAACGGCGTTCGGTCCCATCAAGGGCGAAGAGAATCCTTTGGCGACCTGGACTTCAGCGATGTCGCTGGTCAGTAAGCGTTTGAAATCCATGGTGCCGTCATACGGGACATACATGGGAATTCCGTCCAGATACAGGGGGACTTGCAGGTAGTTAAAGCCGTGGACCCAAATCTCTTCTTGATTTCTTCCGCCATAGGTATGCTCGATCGAGACTCCGGGCAGGTCTTCTATCGCCATCGCTACGTTCACGTCGTTTCGCTTGGTTATCTCCGTCTGGTCGATGCTGTCGGCAATCGGCGAGAGTTCGGAGGCCGAGGCGATAACGTTTACCTCGGCGGTACCCAAATGGAAGGGCCGGTCGGGGTCTTCCTTCAGAATGCTCGTTACCGTCTCCTGTAACAGTCTGATTTGGTCGCGAGTCTGTTCCGCGCTCGCTGTCGGGCCGAGCGCCGGGGGGAGCTCGATCTTCGAGTCCGGATGTAACTTCAGCCAGTTTTCCACTTCGGTGCGGATGTTGCCCAGTGCGGCACGTGCCTCGGTTGGACTGGTAGAAGCAGCGTTAGCGAGGTAATTCAAGTCTTGCTGCCAGGTTAGTGGCCGTTCCGTTTGAGCCAAAACCGCCAGCGGGCTGGCAGCAACCAGCAGGCACAGGACGAAAATAAGGCCGTATTGTTTACAAGACATGGTATTTCTTCCTTGCTTTTTAGAATGTTGCTGACGTTAGCGCATAACCTGTGTAAATTACAAGTAGTTTTTAAATGACAATGTTCTGTGTGCGGGAATATTTCGCAGCGTGCGACGCACCTGGGGAGTTCGGAAGTGTGGAAACTCTATGATGAACTGATTGCTGCTGTTCCGGAAGACGCCGTCGTCACCGAATGTCTTGCCGGGTTGAGCTGGTTTCTGGTGCGCTCAATGGGAACGGGAGTGGCCATGCGTCCGCGGGAGATCGATGCGCCGCTACGCAACGCCGGCAAGATTGCCGGAATGAAGGTGCGGGAATTGGCCGCTTGGATTAAATCATGGAACTGGTATGAGGCGGCAATGGGGCTGGCGGCAATTAACTCTGCGCTGAACGCCCAGGAGGCGATGCTGAAGAACTGTGGGATGTCGCTGGACGAGATGCCGGACCAGGACGTCTTTACCTGTATGCGCGACGAGCTGCGCGGCAAGCGAGTGGCCGTCGTGGGGCACTTCCACAACCTGGAGCGGATCTCTGATATTTGTGAGCTGACTATCCTGGAACGAAAGCCTGTCCCCGGCGATATGCCGGACCCAGCCTGTGAATACATCTTGTCCGAGCAGGATGTCGTCATCATGACGGCGACTACGTTGATCAACAAAACCATGCCGCGGCTGCTTGCACTCAGCCGTAAAGCCCGAGTCGTGGTCGCTGGACCCAGCACGCCGATGCATCCACTCATGTTTGAGTATGGTGTAGAGCAACTCGGTGGCCTGGTCGTCGAGGACAGCGCCTCGGTGTGGAGGGCTGTCGCCGAAGGCGGGCGGGAAGCTTTGTTCACTCAGGGCGGACGCATGGTGAAGGTGTCGAGAGAGCCCCTCGCGTGCGGAAAGCGCTGAAACCATGGCGCCGGTGTCCCTACTGGAAGACGAAGCTGAAGAGGCCGCGGAAGATCACCAGCTGCGCCATTCCCGTGGCGGCGGGACTCTGGCCATATTGGCGCTGCTGCTGATTCTGGCAGCACTCGTTTCCCTGGCGATTGGCAGCTATACGCTCTCGCTGCACGACTGGTGGAGCGTACTGACGGCACCGGCGACGAGCGGCACAGCGGGAATCGTGCTGTTGCAAGTGCGTCTTCCCCGGTTGCTGGCCGGCTTGCTGGTAGGCGCCGGGCTGGCGTTGGCCGGGGCAGCCTACCAGGGATTGTTCAACAATCCCATGGTCTCTCCAGACATTCTGGGGGCCACGGCTGGAGCAGGTTTCGGCGCGGCGCTTGGCATCCTGTTTGGCTGGAATATCGTGGCGATCCAAGGCTTGTCGTTCGTCACCGGGTTGGTGGCCGTGCTGCTGGCGTGGTCGCTGGCTGCGGGGCTTTGCCGGCGAGGAGATCCCGTACTCATGCTCGTACTGGTGGGAATCCTCATCGGATCGTTATTCGCCGCTCTGATCTCCTTCACCAAGTACGTTGCCGATCCGTATAACAAACTTCCGGTAATCACCTACTGGTTGCTGGGAAGTTTTGCTTCTATTGTCCCTAAGGATGTGGAACTGGCGGGCATTCCCATCGTGCTTGGCTGCATTCCGCTGCTGTTGTTGCGCTGGCGGCTCAATGTGCTCTGTCTGGGAGAAGAAGAAGCGCGCACGCTGGGATTGAATACGCGACGGCTGCGTTTCATCGTCATTGTCTGCGCTACGCTGATCACCGCTGCAACGGTTTCTCTTTGCGGGATGGTGGGCTGGATCGGCCTGGTAGTGCCACACCTGGCTCGCATGGTGGTGGGACCGAACCATAAGGTTCTGTTGCCGGCCGCGGCCATCATGGGCGGTTGTTTCCTGCTGCTAATGGATGATGTGGCGCGCACAGCCGGAGCGTTGGAGATTCCCGTCGGGATTATTACGGCGCTCATCGGTGCACCGTTCTTTCTATTTCTGCTGATGCGGGAGCGCCGGAGCCACGTATGAATCTGACGCTGGACGGCGTTACCGGCGGCTACGGCTCCAAGACCGTGGTCCACGATGTCAGCTTTTCGTTGCAACCGGGTGAGGTGGTCTGTCTGCTGGGCGCGAATGGGTGCGGAAAGACAACTCTTTTCAAGATGATCTTGCGCCTGATGCGCCCCGCCAGCGGTTGCGTGCGCCTTGGGGGCGAGGACATTGCCGGATGGGACCAGCGACGGCTGGCGTGTTCTTTCGGTTATGTACCCCAGATGCACACCCCGCCCTTTGCCTTTCTGGTGCGCGATATTGTGCTGATGGCGCGAGCCGCGCATCTGTCGCCATTTGCTTCGCCGGGCAAGGCCGACGAACGGATTGCCAATGAAGCTCTCGAGTATCTGGGCATTCTCCGGTTGGCCTCGGCGCGCTACACCGAGATCAGCGGCGGCGAGCGCCAGTTGGTTTTGATTGCGCGAGCCTTAGCGCAGCAGGCGCAGTGGCTCATTCTCGACGAACCGGCGGCGAGCCTCGACCTGGCCAACCAGATCAAAGTCATGCGCGCCATCGCCGAACTTGCCAAGACCGGGCTTGGCGTGCTGATGACCACGCACATGCCGGAGCACGCGTTTTTGCACGCTTCGCGGGTTGCGCTGATGAGCCAAGGCCGCATTCTTGCCCTGGACGCACCCGCCATGGCTCTCACCGAGAAGACACTGGAAAAGGCCTATGGAGTGCGCGTGCGCGTGGTGGAGATTGACCCGCCGTCGGGAACCAGGATGGTGGTGCCAAACCTATTGTGAGGGAAGAACGCATGTTCAGAAGATGTTCGATGCTTGTGTTGTTTGCGGCACTGTTATGCAGCAGCGGATGCCACCGCTCGGCGTCCTCCGAAGACCAGCCCGGCACCAGAGTTGTAACTGACATGGTAGGTCGCCAATTGAGAGTGCCAACCCACATTCGCAGGGTGTATGGAATGAGCCCGATGGGCACAATCCTGGTCTACACGCTGGACCCATCCTTACTGGTGGGCTGGAACTATCCGGCTACGCCCGGTGAAAAAGCTATGCTACTCGAACCCTATCGCGATCTTCCGGTAGTGGGAGGCTGGTTCGGCAAGGACACGACCGGCAATCTGGAAAAGATTATGCAGGCTCGTCCCGATGTGCTGATTTCCATGGGCGACCCGATGGGGACCGCGCAGGCAGAGCGAGTCCAGGCGCAGACCAACATTCCGGTCTTCGTCATCAAGGGCGGACTAGATAATTTTCCGGCGGCTTACGAGAAAGCTGGAGAGCTGCTGGGAAACGTTCCTCGGGCGACCATGCTGGCTGAAGAATGCCGCCGCACGGTAGCGGAGATCAAGCAGAAGGTTAGCAGCATTCCGCCGGAGAAGCGTCGCCGCTATTACTATGCGGAAGGCCCGAAGGGACAAGAAACAGAGCCAGGCAGTTCAGAACATGCCGATTCTCTGAATTTTGCCGGCGGTGTAAATGTGGCGGCGGGAGTTGAGGCGCAGCAGGGATATGGGCATTCTCCAGTCTCCATGGAACAGGTTCTGCGCTGGAATCCGCAGGTGATTATTACGGGTTACGATCATAATTCTTCGCCGGGAGAATTCTACAAGAGTGTGTGGACCGATCCGAGATGGAAGCGGGTGGACGCGGTGCGCACCCGCCAAGTGTTTGAGCCTCCGCAGTATCCCTTCTGCTGGATTGACCGGCCGCCCTCGGTCAACCGCATCATCGGCATCAAATGGCTGGCGAATCTGTTTTATCCAGAGCTCTTTCGGTACGACATTCGCAACGAGACCCGGCATTTTTACCAGACTTTTTATCAGCTTCAATTGAGCGATGCGCAGCTGGATGAGATACTGGCCACCGCTGTGAGCAAACCTGCCGGGAAAGCCAGATAAGAGCAGAGAAGACTACGGAATTGACTTACTCGAATAGAGATCACAGTCTGCTATCAAAGGAACGCAAATGAGTCATGAATGGCAAGAACCGGTAACCATCCGCCCCATTGGAGTCGTTGTTTCCGAGTTGAAAGACTTCGACCAGATTCCGACCTACTGTGAAGAGAGCTATCTTTCCATCCGCGAGGATCTGACGGAGGGCCTGCTAGGGCTTGAGCACTTTTCACACTTGCATGTCATCTATCGCCAGCATCGCCGCGAAGAGTGGAAGAAACTCGCTCACATTCCTGAGGGAGAAGAGATACTCACCATGCCTCTGGTTGGTGAACCCACATGCAAAGGCATTTACACCAGCCGCTCTCCAGCGCGCCCTTCCGGCATAGGTTCGTGCATCGTCGAACTGCTCAGGCGGGAGCGCAACCAGTTGTATGTACGCGGACTGGATGCGGTGGACGGCACTCCAATCCTCGACCTGAAGATCTACATCCCTCGCTATGACAGCTTCCCGTTGGCCGACGCGCCACTGCACTGGTGCCAGAAGACTGAGATGCTCACCACCTCCCGCCTGCTTCACTGGGACACGATGAACGTTGCCTTGACGTTAGGGATGCGAGCCGGACAGCGGGCGCTGCACGATCTTGGAGTTGCGCGTGGAGATGCCAAGCGTGCCGTGGTTCATGGCGGCAGTTTCTTTGGCCAGGGAGTTGAGGCCGTAACCGGTTGCAGCGTGCTGCATGGCACCATGATCTTTGAAGAGAAGGCAAAGTCGCTGGCTGACTGGTTTGTCGCTTTGGAAGCCGCTGGACGAAGCGTCGAGATAAGGGTAAAGGACCATCTCTATTCGGGTGCCGATGAGGTTCTCTCACTTAAGGATGAGCATCTGTTTACGTCCGTGATTGAGATCAGTGCCTCCGTCAGAGGGTGAACCGTGGCAGGCTGCCTTGTGGTCTTTGCTTCACTGAATCAGGTTGCGCTGCTGAAGCGGGCTCTCTATCGCGAAGGTGTCTACGTAGAGATGCTGCGGACCCCGCGGTGCCTTTCTTCCACCGGTTGCAGCTTTGCTGTACGCTGCCAGCCCGCAGATATGGCTCCGCTTTTGCAGACCTGCCGCAAATGGAAGATTGAGCCGGGAGGAATTTTTGAGGAGACGGGAGAGCTCGTGAGCCTGCAATATCGCCCGCTTGATCTTGATAAGGATGAACCGGCCCGATGATCTACCTGGACAACGCGGCGACCTCCTGGCCAAAACCGCCTGCGGTGGCTCGCGCGGTACGGAATATGCTGGCGAGAGCCGCAGGGAATCCGGGGCGTACGAGCCACCATCTTGCGATGGATGCCTCCATAATGGTTCAGGAGTGCCGGGAAAACCTTGCCCAGCTTTTCGGCATTGCAAACCCCTTGCGCATTTGTTTCACGGCGAACGCAACGGAGGCGCTGAATCTGGCGATCAAAGGCGTACTTTCGCCGGGTGATCACGTTCTATGCTCAAGCATGGAGCACAACTCTGTCTGGCGTCCGCTGACGAAGTTGCAGGAGAGCGGAGTAGAGCTCTCCATTGCCGAAGCAGACGCGTGCGGAGTCGTGGATGTGGCCAGCGTGGAGCGGCTGCTGCGGTACAACACCAAACTCATTGCCATGCTTCACGCGTCGAATGTGAACGGAGCGATTCAGCCAATCGCTGAAATCGGGCGGTTAGCCCGCGAACGCGGCATAACCATGCTGGTGGATGCGGCACAAACCGCGGGGGCACTGCCCATCGACGTCGAGGCCATGCACATTGATCTGCTTGCCTTTCCGGGACACAAGGGCCTGCTCGGACCACAGGGCACCGGCGGGCTCTACGTAAGTGAGAAGGTGGACTTGCGGCCATTGAAAGAGGGGGGCACCGGTAGCGATTCCAACGACCCTCACCAGCCGTTGTACTATCCGGACCATTTGGAAAGCGGCACTCTGAACCTCCCCGGAATTGCCGGGCTCAACGAGTCGGTGCGTTATCTCTTGCGCAGAGGAGTAGCAAAGCTCGCCCGCCGCAAAGCGGTACTGACTCAGCACCTGATCACACGCCTGGCGAAGATAGACGGAGTGACCGTCTATGGTCCTGCCGCAGGATTGCCACGGGCAGCCGTGGTCTCCTTCAATATTCGCGAGCTGGACCCGGTCCTGGTCGCGACCGAGTTAGAAAGGCGCGCCGACATCGCCTGCCGTGCAGGGTGGCACTGTGCCGGGTTAGCGCACCGTACGCAAGGCACGCAAGTTACGGGTACAGTGCGTTTCAGTCCGGGACCGTTCACTCGGATGAGCGATATTGAAACCGCCCTGGGCGTCGTCACGGAACTAGCTCACCATGCCTAGTGATTGTGATCGCCTGTCGTAAGATCGCCGACTGCATCTTGCCGAAGGATAATCGGATGATGCATGTCCAAGTCTCGACGGATCACATGGTAGGTGCAGCGACTGTGCCACCGTGCATGGCGAACACATTAATTGGGACATCTATGGTCACTATACGAACTACCGTGCTGTTGCTTTCGACGCTGTAACAGGCAAGACCCTCCTCTATATTCCAATTAATCGAAGAAATCATTAACCATTGGCCGTGGAGCTGTCTCCCGACGGAAGGTGGGTGATGTTTGAATGGCACTGAATCTGCGTGTCTATCCTGTTAAGAGCTAACCATTACAGGCGTCAAACCGATCCAAACCCAATACCTGTCGCAAAAACTTTGAGAAATTGTCTCTGATGGAAGTGTGATATAGAGCAGGCCGTTGAGCTCCACCAAAAGAATGTGCTGGTTTCACCGGTTTGTTGACCCCAGGGCGTAATTCCGATCTGGATGCCAGTCGGTCCAAGAGGAATGCTGTTACTT
>Ga0326727_10009576_pt1 | contig 23725 bp, 15 predicted proteins | sample MB2enrmetagenome_FD_207643 | JGI IMG/M metagenome (GOLD analysis project Ga0326727, IMG submission 207643) | Lab enriched peat soil microbial communities from McLean, Ithaca, NY, United States - MB29MY | ecosystem: Environmental > Terrestrial > Soil > Wetlands > Peat | place: USA: New York... | reverse complement strand
CCAATCGCAAGCCCCTGCTATGGCAGGAGCTGTCCTAAACTGGCGTCCTCTTAACCTCACAAAACGCCACCATGCGTACTTGCCTCCTCCCAACCACAGGGGTCATGATCTACCCAGCTTTCCCTGCATTTCACCTGACAGGGTCCTGAAAATCATGTCGGACGAATGCACGACGGCAGGGCCGCGCTGCGTCGCGGCTGGACGCGCAGCAGCGTCCCTGCCCGTCAAATTAATTCCAACAATTCGCGTCCGTTCTCGAAATTAGCGGATTCATTCCACCAATCGGCGCTTTTCCTTGAGCGCTTTCAGTCCCCGTCACGTATTAGAGGATGAGGCAATAGATTCATGCCGGTTTGGAAAATGCATTATGAAAACAACAATGAAACCGGAAAACTCATCCGACAACGACGGCGCGCCCAACTCGCTGCTGCGGGAATGGAAAATGGAAGGTGGGGTCGTCCTTGCCGCGGGGATTCGGCGGGCAAGTCCGGCGCCGGATTGTGCGGAGCGAAATGCCGGTTGCGAACCCGCTCGCGCTCCTTTGGTGGCCGTGACCGGTTGCACTCATCACCAACCCGCAGACCCGTTATTACTTGAAAAGAACAAGCCACGCGATCACACTCACCCGATCGGGTGACACAGTGAGAACCGATCCTTTCGAGACCATGGATGCCGCCGACCTCCGGCGTTATCTTGAGTTCCTGCTGTGGCACTACAAGGTCGCCGATGCCTTCTGGTTCATCTACGCCACCGAGCGCTTCGGTCAGGACACCGCCGAGCAGTTAAACGCGCAGGTCTGGGGCCGAGTCGGCGGCATGGCCGCAAAAGATCTCCTCAGGCGATTCAATATTCAGGAAAGAGGCTTGAAAGGGTTTGTGCAGGCTCTGAAACTCTATCCCTGGACAATGCTGATCGGCTACGAAATCCAGCAATCCGACAACGAGGCGGTCATCACCGTGCCGTCGTGCCCAAGCCAGGAGGCGCGTCTGAAGCGCGGGTTGGGAGAATATGTCTGCAAAGAGATGCACCGGATGGAATTCGAAAGTTTTGCCCGGGCTATTGACGAGCGGATTCGAGTGGAATGCCTCTTTGCCCCGCCTGACCCTCATCCCAAGGAATGCTTCTGCAAGTGGCGGTTCTCGCTCAAGGGATAAAAGAACCGGAACACCCCTGGCACCCGGTGTTTTCTACATGAACCTGCTTTCCCCGGAGGGAAGTGCTCTGTCGCTTCCCCATCCTCTTGATCAGGGCACCGACGGAGCGCTGCCCTCCAAGTTCCCCGGAGGGAAGTGCTCCGTCGCTTCCCCATTTTCTTGGTTGGTGCTATCTAAAAAACCATGAGGGGTTTCGCAAAGCCTGGTGTATAATCAGAGTCAGGCAATTCATGAAAACGACCAAAAGCCTTTCAGCAATCGCCGTGTTCATATCTTTCACGGCTGCTCCGCTCGCCGGGTTCGCCGCCGATCAAGCGGCTAAGCCCCAACCGGACAAGTTGACCACCTGCCCCGTCTCCGACGAAAAGCTCGGTCAAATGGGCAAACCGTACGTGTTCGAATACAAAGGCCAGGAGGTCAAACTCTGCTGCAAAAACTGCAGGAAAGACTTCGACAAAGACCCGGCCAAATACCTGAAAAAAATCCGTGCCGCCGACAAAGAGGCCCCGGCCGACAAGAAGGCCAAAAATTGACGAAACTTAGCCAAAAACAGTTTTGGACCCTATCCGTCGAAGGTGTCATATTCACAATGTGAAAACGACGCTGGCCATTGTTTGCAGCCTGGTGCTCGCTTGGACGCAGATCGTCCTGGCGCAGGCGCCAGGGGCCGGCGTGCGACGCGCCGCGTGCGCCTGCTGCCATTGCGGGCAGGCGAACTGTTGCGCGGCGCCCACTTCGCCGGAGTCGCAGCCTGCCCCTGCGACTCCGGTCTCTTCCTCTCCCCGGAACCAGATTCAAGTTCTGGCGCCGGCTGCGTTGGCGCCTGCATCGCCGCACGCCGAAGGATGCCAATTGTCGGTTTTCTATTCCCGGCCGAAAGCAGCCGCATCCATTCCGCTCTACGTACGGAGTTGCGCCTTCCTCCTCTGATTCTTATCCTCTGACACCCTCAGTGTGTACCTCGCAGGCGCACTGTGTCTTCAGGCAACGGTTCTGCGCATCGGATTTATGAACGATTTTTGAATGTACCTTTTGCAATTTAACACCGCTTTTATGGCGAAGCAGGTGCAAGCCGCCGCTTCGGAGCGCGGCATTTGCGCCGCCTCAAGGGGGACGCTCCCGCCGGCTTTGGTCTCAGTCCTGGTAATCCTGCTGCTCGCCGGATGCCAGGGGATTCCCGCGAGGAACGAACGCGCGGCGCGACATGATCTGAACGCAGTCACCAAAACCTTTCGACCCGCCAATCAAAAACCGGAACTGCCGGTGCTGACGTCCGGTTCCGGTCTCGGCAATTTCCTCCAGTACGCCCTGCTCAATTCGCCGGACGTGGAGGCAGCCTATTACGACTGGGCGGCTTCGGTCGAGCGCATCACGGTCGAACGTTCGCTGCCGGATCCCCAGATCACCTTCCAATCCGACATTGCCAGGATCGTCATGACGGTCATGCCGGGTTTCATGCAGGAATTTCCCGGGCCCGGCAAACTCACGGCGCGGGCCAACGTCGCTGCCGAGGAAAGCCGCGGCAAATACTTCGCTTTTGAAAGTGTCGTTCTTCAGACCGCTTTCAATCTGAAGCGGGCGTGCTATGAACTCTACTTTCTCGACGAGCGGCTTCGGATCAACCGGCAAACGCTTTCCTTGCTCGGCGACCTGGAGCGCATCGCTCGGGCGCAGAATGAAGTCGGCAAGGGCATTCTGCAGGACGTGCTGCGTGCCCAGATCGAACGCGACCGTGTCCGCACCGAGACTGCCAATCTCGAAGACTCGCGTAAGCCCGCGCTGGCGGCGTTCAAGGCCGCGCTCGGGCTCAGGCACGACCAGCCCGATCCGCCGGTGCCCGGGCGACTGGAAACCACCGGGTTGAACCCCGACTCGGATGAACTGCTGCGGGTTGCCTTCGCCCGCAACCCGAGGCTCAAAGCTTTGGCGGCCGAGGTGCGCGCCGCTCAAGCCGGCATCGCCGTGGCTTACAAGGAACGGGTGCCCGACTTCAGCCTGGGCCTCATGGCCGATGTGAAAGCCTCCCCGGCAGTATTCCGTCCTCTGGCCGGAATGACATTGCCGATCTGGCGCGACAAGATTGCGGCCGAGATAGCCCGGGCCAAAGCCGGCGAACTGTCGGCGCGCGCGCGGCTGAGCGCCGGGCAGATCGCGCTGACCGTGGACTTCGCCGAAGAATCCTTTGCCTGCCGCGAAATCACCCGCAATCTCGACCTGCTCCAGAATCAACTGATTCCCAAGGCGCGTCAATCGCTCGAAATTGCGCGCGCCGGCTACCTGTCCGGCACCATTGACTTTTTCAATCTCATGGATACGGAGCGGACCTTGTTGAATTTCGAGTTGTCGGAAGTCGAAGCCCGCACGCGGCGTGAAGTCGTGCTGGCGGAACTGTCGCTGCTCGTCGCGGGTGTGCCGCCCGCGGGCGCGCCGGTGCTGTCGGCAGAACAAGCTGCTCATTTGACGCCATGAATGAAACCGCGCAACCGGGATCAACAGGACTGCGGACTTCAGTCCGCTTCACCCCCCGGACATGCTACCAGCCTCTATGATCTCCAAAATCAACATCTTTCGTCTGTTGCTCGTCACCGTGACCGCCGCTGGCGTGTTCGCCGCCGGGTGCTCCCGGCCCACCCCCGCCGACACCACGGCTGACGCGGCCAAGACCCTCTACACGTGCGGCATGCATCCGCAGGTCATCCAGGATCACCCGGGCAACTGTCCGATCTGCGGGATGAAACTTCAGCCGGTTCGCAAGCCGATCGTCAGTGCTCCAACCGGCGCGGCAGAATCATCGGTCATCACCGTTGACCCAGTGACGATTCAGGAGATGAACATTCAGACGAGCGAAGTCGTGCTCGGGCCGCTCCGCCGGACCATCCGTACGGTCGGAACGATTGACTACAACGAAACCGCCCTGGAGGACGTAACCACAAAATTCAAGGGCTGGATTGAGAAGCTTTACGTGGATGCCACGGGCGAGCTGGTGCATCGCGGTGAAGCGCTGTTTGAAATCTATTCGCCGGAGCTTTACAGCGCCCAGGTCGAGTATCTGCTTGCGCTGGATCAGACCGCGACAAACGATCCCAGCGCGGCGGCGCTCCACGAAACCGCGGCGAACAAACTGAAGTTTTTCGACATCTCAGCCGCGCAGATCGCCGAACTCGATAAGACACGGGAACCGCGCAAGACATTGCAGATCCTGGCGCCGGCAGACGGTTTTGTGACCCAAAAAACGGTGGTCGAAGGCCAGATGGTGGACGCCGGCATGAAGCTCTACCAACTGGCCGACCTGGGCATCGTCTGGGTTTACGCTCAGATTTACGAGCAGGACCTGCCTTACATCCAACTGGGGCAGGAAGCGGTGGTAAAGCTGTCCTCGATGCCCGACCGGGAATTTCGCGGGCGCGTCACTTATGTGTATCCCAACGTGGATGAAAAAACGCGCACGGCACGAGTGCGAATGGAGTTCGAGAACCCGGGCTATTTCCTCAAGCCCGGCATGTTTGTCTCCGTGCAGATCACTTCCGAACTGGCTCCCTCGGTGATGCTGATTCCTGATTCGGCCATCCTGCGCAGCGGCGAGGAGAACACGGTGTTCGTCGCGTTGGCCGGCGGCAGATTTGATCCGCGCACGGTCGTTCTCGGTCCCGAAGCCGAAGGCGACCGGTATCAGGTCATCGGCGGATTGACAGCCGGCGAACGCGTGGTCACGTCCGGCCAGTTCATGCTCGATTCGGAAAGCCAGTTGCGCGAAGCGATTCAGAAAATGCGCGAGCCGGCGGGCGCCACCGCCCGGCCGCCGCCAGTCCCGAGCACACAGCACACGGAGCAGAGTTCAGCGGCCAGACCCGAAAGAGAGGGCCTGGTCTACGTCTGCCCCATGCCTGCCCACGTCTCGATCACCTACGATCATCCGGGCAAATGCCCCATCTGCGGCATGGCGCTGGTGCCGGTCACACCGAGCGAACTCAGAAGGCTTCAGCCCGGCGGCCGGGTGCTTTACTACACCTGCCCGATGCCGGAGCACAGCAGTGTGCACTCGGAGAAACCCGGCAAATGCCCCATCTGCGGCATGACACTTATTCCCGTGATGGCGCCTCCCGCCGCGCCAGCCGCGCCCGGCAAGGAGGTTGGTTCCGATCCGGGATCCACACTGCCGATCCTGTACACCTGCCCGATGCACCTCGATGTCATTTCGGACGAGCCCGGCGAATGCCCCAGATGCGGGATGGCGCTCGTGCGAACCAGCACGATGAAGAACGGCAAAATCGCCGAGGAAAACTGGCGTAAGCAGCACCCGGCGGGAGCGTCGGAGCGTTAGGGCGTGGAGCGTCAGAGCGTGAGAGCGCGAGAGCGTCAAGACATCACATGCTTACAACGAGAGGAACAAACAATGAAAGTTGCCGACTACAAAGAACTGCGCGTTTACAAACTGGCCTTTGACTCAGCGATGGAATTGTTTGAAGTGAGCCGATCGTGGCCCTCAGAGGAGAAGTATTCGTTGACCGATCAGATTCGCCGTTCCTCACGTTCGGTATGCCCGAATATCGCCGAGGCGTGGCGCAAGCGGCGCTATGAAGCGGCATTCGTCAGCAAGTTGAGCGACAGCGATGGCGAGGCGGCCGAAACCGAGGTCCACCTGGACTTCGCTTTGCGTTGTGGTTATCTGTCCGCGGAGAAGCACGCCGTCCTGCGTGACCGATACGACCATATTTGCCGTCAACTAACGAAGATGATGGATGATGCAGCGTCGTGGTGCGGCACCGATTGTCAATTGCGCGAGACTCCGACGTATGTCGAAGAGAGTGAGGGCGTGAGTGGCTTGAGAGTGTCAGAGCGCTCCGACGCTCCACGCTCAACACGCTCCTAACGCTCCTAACCATCCACGATCCGAACCCATGCTCCACCGCATCATAGATTTTTCGCTCAAGAACAGGTTTGTCGTGCTGCTGGCCACGCTGGCGCTGGTGCTAAGCGGCGTCTATGCCGTGCGCCACACTCCGCTCGATGCCATCCCCGACCTCTCCGACACGCAGGTGATCATTTACATCGAATGGGAAGGCCAGGCGCCGCAAATCATCGAGGACCAGGTCACGTATCCCATCACGACCAAAATGCTGTCGGTGCCCCGCGCCAAGGTGGTGCGCGGCTACTCATTCTATGGGTTTTCTTTCGTCTATGTGATTTTCGAGGACGGCACCGATCCTTACTGGGCGCGCGGCCGCGTGCTGGAATATCTGAGCGGACTCGGCAATCAGTTGCCCAAGGGCGTCACACCCACGCTCGGCCCCGATGCCACCGGTGTGGGCTGGGCGTTCATGTATTCTATCAATTCGGGCAGCCGCGACCTCGCCGAATTGCGCTCCATCCAGGACTGGTATTTGAAATTTCAACTCACCGCCGTCCCCGGTGTCTCCGAAGTCGCGTCCGTAGGCGGGTTCGTGAAGCAGTACCAGGTGACCGTCGATCCGACGAAGCTCCGCGCCTACAACCTCGCGCTCCGCGACGTAAGCATGGCCATCGAGCGCAGCAACGGCGAGGTGGGCGGGCGTTCCATCGAACTTTCCGAACGTGAATTCATCCTGCGCGTCAAAGGCTACGTCCAGAAGCTGGACGACCTGAAGAAAATAGCGGTCGGCGTCGGCGCGAACGGTGTGCCCATCCTGCTCCGCGATGTGGCCAACATCCAGTTCGGCCCCGACATGCGCCGGGGCATCGCCGAGTTCAACGGCCAGGGCGAAACCGTCGGCGGCATTGTCGTCGTGCGCTACGGCGCCAATGCCTACACGGTCATACAAGACGTAAAGCAGCGACTGGACCAGGCCATGAAAGCGTTGCCGCCGGACGTCCGGTACACCATCGTCTATGACCGCACGGCGCTGATCCATCGCGCGGTCAGGACCCTTGAAGAAAAGCTCCTGGAGGAGAGCCTCGTCGTGGCGCTCGTCTGCATGGCCTTCCTGCTCCACCTGCGCAGCGCGCTCGTGGCCGTCATTATTCTGCCCGTCGCCGTGCTGATCTCCTTCCTCGTCATGTTCGGCCAGGGCATCAGCTCAAACATCATGTCCCTGGGCGGCATCGCCATCGCTATCGGCGCGATGGTGGACGCGGTCATCATCATGATCGAAAACGCCCATAAACATCTCGAGCGCGACCAGGGCCGGAAACCGCATTGGCAGATCATTCGCGATGCCGCCGTCGAAGTCGGCCCGACGCTCTTTTATTCGCTGCTGGTGATCACGGTTTCATTTTTGCCGGTGTTCACGTTGCAGGAGCAGGAAGGCCGATTGTTCAAGCCGTTGGCGTTCACCAAGACCTATTCCATGGCCGCGGCCGCGCTGCTTTCAATTACCCTGGCCCCCATTCTGATGGGCTGGTTCATTCGCGGCAAAATCCCCAAAGAGGAGAAGAATCCCGTCAACCGCTTCCTGATCTGGAGCTACCATCCGGCAATTGACTTTCTCGTGAAATGGCGCCGGCCGGTCATCTTGAGCGCCGGCGTTCTGATCGTCTGGGTGTTCCTGCCCTCCAATTGGCTGGCGGCGCATACTCTGCCGCGAGGCCCGCTCCGCCAATGGGCGTTCAAGGCGGGCAGACTTTTCCCGTACCAGAACCTCGGCTCGGAATTCATGCCGCCGCTCTATGAGGGCGACCTGCTTTACATGCCGACGACGTTCCCGGGAATCTCGGTGACGAAAGCCCGCGAATTGTTGCAGGTCACCGACCGCATCATCAAATCGTTCCCGGAAGTGGAAACCGTGTTCGGCAAGGCCGGTCGTGCCGAAACCGCCACCGACCCGGCCCCGATGGACATGATCGAAACAACCATTCAACTCAAGCCCGAGGACCAATGGCCGGCCATGGACATCGAAGACGAAGCGGGAAACGTCATCGCGCATCGCCGCCGCACGCCGGACGAACTGGTGGATGCCATGAACGCCGCCGTGCGGATTCCCGGTCTCAACAACGCCTGGACGATGCCCATCAAGACACGCATCGACATGCTTTCCACCGGCATCAAAACACCCGTGGGCATCAAGATCGCCGGATCGGAGCTGGCGGAACTGGAACGCATCGGCGCGGAGGTTGAAGCCGTAGTCCGCAAAGTGCCCGGCACCGCCAGCGCCTTTGCCGAGCGCGTCATGGGCGGGCGCTTCATCGAATTTGAAATCAATCGCGACGCCATCGCCCGCTACGGCCTGACGATCGGCGACGTGCAGGACGTGCTGTCGGTCGCGCTGGGCGGCATGCCGCTCACAACCACCGTCGAAGGCCTGCAACGGTATACCGTCAACCTGCGCTACGACCGCGATTTCCGGTCCGACCTTCACGCTCTGAAAGAGGACATCGTCATCCCCACACCCGCCGGCGCGCAGGTGCCGCTCGGCGCAGTCGCCACGATCAAAGTCGTGGACGGCCCCATGTCGGTCAAAAGCGAAGGCGCGATCCCCAATGTGTGGGTGTATGTGGATATCCGCGGCATTGACGTGGGCACTTACGTACACACGGCGATGCATGCCGTGAACGAGGCCATCGCCCATGGCCAGATCAAACTGCCGCCCGGTTACAGCCTGTTGTGGAGCGGCCAATACGAATACATGCTGCGGGCCAAACAACGGTTGCTGTTGGTTGTGCCGCTCACCCTGCTCATCATCACGCTCATCCTCTATCTCAACACGCGTTCGCTGGTCAAAACCGCCATCGTGCTGCTCGCGGTGCCGTTCTCGCTCGTCGGCGCGTTCTGGGTGCTATACCTGCTTCATTACAACCTCAGCGTCGCCGTCTGGGTCGGCATCATTGCGCTGGCCGGACTTGATGCCGAAACCGGCGTCGTGATGCTCCTTTACCTCGACCTCGCCTACGACGAGTGGAGGAAGAAAGGCCTGATGCGCGGCGGCGCTGATTTGCGCGATGCGATTTATCACGGCGCGGTCAAGCGCGTCCGCCCCAAAGCCATGACCGCCTGCGTCATCATCGCCGGCCTGGCGCCCATTCTCTGGAGCCACGGCACCGGCGCCGACGTCATGAAACGCATCGCCACGCCGATGGTTGGCGGCGTGGTGACTTCCACGCTGATGGAATTGCTCGTGTATCCGGCGCTGTTCTATGTGTGGAGATCACGCGGCCTGACCGCAGCCCGGGAGGGATCCTAACCTGGAAATTTCATAGCGCGCGTAAATGATCCCCCCCATTGAGCGGGGATCATTTACTTTGAAGCTCCTTTCCCTCGTTGCGTCCTTGGCGCCCTTGGCGTGAGGTCTCAGATCGGTTCCAGTGTGGTGTGAGGCTCCGCCTCGTTAGTGGTACAGTTTAGAGCGTATTCAATAAAATTGTAGCCATAAATCTAAGCGATAGCCCCGGCTTTGGCGAGCGTCACGCGTCACGATGCCATGAACTGGTTTGGTTCCTGTGGCTACAGTTTTATTTACACCGCTGTAGCCAAAAAGTTGGTGGGGCGAGCGTCCTCGCGAGCCGCGCCTTGATTGCAGGGCACTGCTCCGTCAGTGCCCAAGAAATCAGGGAAGCGACAAAGCGCTTCCCTCCAACGCAATCGCGGCTCGCCGAGTCTCGCCCCACCGAACTGCACCACTGCCGTTGACACCTGCCATTTGTATTGACAGCATTTTGCTGCTACATTTATGCCGATTCGTTTCCCGGGTTGCCGCGCAAACCGACATCCATGTTGCGTTGAAGGAATTTAGGCGCGCTTTTCGGTGAAAAGCTCCGGGATTCAGCAAAAAAAATGAAAGGAAACAATGTTATGAAACAGATCGCTAAAACTGCTGTTCGATCCGTTGTCGCAGCCGCCCTTCTGCTGGCCTGGGGGATTTCCGTGTCCAACGCCAGGGCGGCGGAAACGAACACCGTGAAAGGGGAGGTGGTGGACCTGATGTGCTACCTCGATCACGGGGCGAAGGGGGCCAAGCACGCCTCCTGTGCCGAGACCTGCATCAAGTCCGGGGGCCCGGTGGGCATTTTGACCGCGGACCACCAGTTGTATCTGATCATCGGCGAGCACAAGCCGATGAACAATGAACTGGCGCCGCTGGCAGCCAAGACCATCACCGTCAAGGGCAAAGTGGTCGAGCGCGACGGGATGAAAATGATCGAGAACGCCGAGATTGTGGAGAAGTGATCGTCGCCGGAATCGGCCGGGATGAACGGGGTTGAGATTGAGGATGGAAACTGGAAAGACGCCTTCACCCCGCCCCTCTCTCATCGGATGGGAGAGGGTGGCCTCCGGCCGGGTGAGGGTCGCTTGGAAACAGTTGAATGGCCTGCGCAAACTTTTACAGATAGCAGTACAGAGTTGACGGAGTTCTCACCATGGAAGGTTTTTCAAAAGCCATGCAGCAACCGGAGTATATTCACGTCCTGCTGAACCATTTCCCGCTCACTGGATTGCTTGTGGCGATGCTGCTTCTGGTGGCGGCGTTGATCATCAATGATCGGCCGGCACAGTTTCTGGCGCTGGTGATGGTGGCACTGCTGGCCCTGTCTGCGTGGCCGGTCGCTCACTTTGGCAAAGAAGGCTATGACCGGGTGATGGCGATGTCCGATGAAGCGGGAGACTCGTACCTGAAACAACACGAAGAACTGGCCGAGCGCTGGATTTTCCTCTACTACGTCACCGCAGCCGCAGCCGCAGCCGCGCTGCTCGTCGGGTGGAAGCAACCGAAGTTGCTGCGGCCGGCTTCGGGTGTGGTTGCTTTGCTTGCCGCAGCCAGTCTGCTTGCCGGCGCCGTCATCGCGGATTGCGGCGGCAAGATCCGTCACCGTGAATTCCGTTACGGTCCGCCGCCGGTGATCCGGCCCGACAGCGATTAGGGACCTGCTGCCTAGGTCTTCCGGGTTGAAGCCGAACGCCCCGCCGGACCCCGGGTCGTCCCGGCTCACGGCAGCCTGGAGCCCGGACCATGGTCCGAAGACGCACGTTCACGGTGTCTGCCGAGGCGCTGCGGACGGGAACCGTCCGCGCTCCAGTGGCGGTGGGCAAATCCTCGTCGGAATTCGAGCAGCAGGAGAAATCACTGGCGAATTGCGTCGGAGGCCCTATCCTTTGGCGGTTTAGCATGAACAGGCGCCAACTCCGTCAAAGGCTGCTCCTTGCCGGGCCTTGCGTCAAGAACCGTGTCACGGTGAAAGACAGCCGGAATGTGATCTTCGAAGCCACGACCTGGAATGCGACCGACCTCAGGGATTTTCCCGTCCGGATCGAAACGCAGGACCAGGGCAAGACTTCGACGTTGCAGTTCCGCCAGATTCAGTTCGCGAAACCCGACGAGAAACGGTTTGAGCCGCCGCGGGGATACAAGCGGACCGGCTGAATCGCCTGTTCAGATTTCAACCACGAAACACTTAGCGCGGTTGAATTGGCTTATGCGGATTATCAACTTGAATCCCGACACCGACATCGGCGCCAGCGCCTGGTTCGTCGAAATGGAGGGGCACCGCCTTTTGCTCGATGCCGGCACGCACCCGCGACGGGAAGGCAGACCGAGTTTGCCGCTGTATGACCTGGTAAAGAAGCAGGAATTGGACGCCATCGCCATTTCGCACTGCCATCACGATCATGTTGGTTCGCTCCCGGTGGCCTTGCGCTATTTTCCCCAAGCCCACGCGTTAATGACCGAGTTGAGCTATTTCCTGGTCGAACGCGTGCTCCACAATTCGGTGAACGTCATGACCCGCCAACGGGACGAACTGGGGATCAAAGAGTATCCGCTTTACGGCCACAACGAGGTGGACGAGATCGCGCCGCTGTTCCAGGGCTTTAAATACAACCGCCCCATCGACTGGGCCGCCTTCCGCAAAACCCGCGCCGGATTTCTGTCCCCGACGCTCGAGTTTTACGACGCCGGGCATGCGCTTGGCTCCGCCGGCATCATGGTTCGGGGCCAGAAAGAAACCCTCTTTTACACCGGCGATGTCTGCTTTCACGATCAAACGATTCTAAAGAGCGCGCGGTTTGAAGACGTGCATGCCGGCGTGTTGCTCATGGAAACCACCCGCGGCAATCGCCCGGCTCCGCCAGGGTTCACCCGCGAAGCGGAAATCGAGCGTTTGAGCCGGGCCATTCAACGTGTGCTCGAACGTAAAGGCTCGGTTTTGATCCCCACTTTCGCCCTTGGCCGCACGCAGGAGATTTTGGCGTTGCTCGCCATTTTGATGGCCGCGGACAAGCTGCGAAGGCAGCCGATCTATGTGGGCGGCCTGGGCCGCGTGTTCACGGAGATCTACGATCTCGAGTCACATCGCACCCACCGGCAGCATCCGGACCTGCAGTTGCACGAAGCGCTGAATCTCGTCGTGCTGGAGCAGGGCCGGGCGCAGACCATGCCGCTGACCGGCAGGCTGTTCGTGATCACCGCGGGCATGATGACCGAGAAAACCGCCGCACACGACCTCGCGTTGCGCATGATCGGCGACGCGCGCCACGCGATTTTCCTGGTCGGCTACACCGATCCGGACACGCCGGGCGGCCGTCTTCGGGCGGCGAAGCCGGGGCAAACATTCCTCTTCAGCGCCTCCGGCGGCGAGGTCACACGCGACTGTGAAGTGCAGGAATTTGATCTCACGGCGCACGCGCAGCGCGAGGAACTGCTCGATTTTGTGGGGCAAATCCAGCCGCGCGCCGTTCTGCTCGGCCATGGCGAAGAAGATTCGCGCAACTGGTTCGAAGAACAAATCCGGGCCCGTCATCCGAAAATGAAAATCTTCCAGCCGCAGCCCGGCAAAACGGTGGAAGTGTAGATGAACCACAGATGAACGCAGCGCGGCGTAGCCGCAACCAAGCTCGAGCATTGAGGACGGAGACTGGAGAATGGAAAGACGCCCTCACCCGGTCGAGATTTCGTTGACAGGGTTTCCGCCCGGATGGTTAATACGGTCAGGTCGGTTTATATGGATGCAGGTGAAAACCGGTCGCAGTTCCTGCCGCACCAACCGTGGGTTTGCCGTTCCGGATTTGAAGCAAAAGACCTGAAAAGGAAAATTACGAAAACCAATAACAACATCGCACTGATCGCGCTGCTGGCGTTCTTAACCCTCAACTCGCAATTCTCTACCGCCTTCGGGCAGGGCAGTCCGACGACGCCGGGCGCAAGCAAAGACGCTGAGAAGGGCAAGCTGGATGCCGTCGTTTCCAAATACTTTGAGACTGAATCGCAAACCAGCGAAGGTTCAGTAACCGTCGGCAGCAACCGCGTTAATTATCAGGCTGTGGCCGGAACTTTGATCGTCCATCCCAAAGGTTGGGACGACGTGCCGCAGAAACAAGACACCGCAGACAAGCAAGGCCAGGACAAGGATCAGCCCGTTAAGGCGTCCGCCGACGACCAGAACCCGTCAGCCGAAGCATCGATGTTTTACGTAGCCTACTTCAAGACCGGCAGCAAAGCCGAAATGCGCCCCATCACTTTCCTCTTCAATGGCGGACCGGGCTCTTCGACCGTGTGGCTGCACATGGGCGCCTTCGGTCCCAAGCGCGTCGTGACCGCCGAAGACACGCATACGCCGGCGGCGCCCTACCGGCTGGTGAACAATGATGAAAGCTTGCTGGACACAAGCGACCTGGTCTTTGTCGATGCGCCGGGCACTGGCTTCAGTAGAATCGCCGGCAAGGACAAGGAAAAAGCGTTCTACGGCGTTGATCCCGATGCTTACGCTTTTGCGGAATTCATCACGGAGTTCTTGTCCAAATACGGGCGCTGGAATTCGCCCAAATATTTGTTCGGCGAAAGTTACGGCACGACGCGTTCGGCAGTTCTTGTCAATGAACTGGAGACAGAGCGGTACATCGATTTCAACGGTATCATCCTGTTGTCTCAGATTTTAAACTTCGACTTGAGCCCCGATGGACCTGAAACCAACCCCGGCATGGACCTGCCCTACCAGTTGGCGCTGCCGACTTATGCGGCGACCGCGTGGTACCACCACAAGCTGCCGGGAAACCCGAAGGACCTGCAGCCGCTCCTCGAGGAGGTCGAACATTTCGCCATGAACGATTACGCGCTGGCGCTGCAGACAGGCGCGAGCTTGAGCCTGCAGCAGCGCGAAGCCATCATTGCGAAGCTGCACCAATACACGGGGCTTCCCGCCGATTACATCCACAAAGCTAATCTGCGCATCGACGGCGGCGAGTTCGAGAAGAACCTGCAAGACGACACTGATACCACCACCGGGCGCCTCGACACGCGTTTCTCGGGCCCGACCATGGATCCGCTGAGCAAAGAGGCCGATTACGATCCGCAGTCCGCCGCCATCAGCTCGGCCTATGTTTCCGCGTTCAATTCTTATGTCCGCAAGGAGCTGAAATTCGGCGAGAACAAAATCTATAAGGCAGCTTTCGATTTATGGAAAAGCTGGAACTACCAGCACCAGCCGCCCGGTGTTCCCATACCGCTGCCTCAAGCTGCTCAAGCTCCCAATGTTATGCCCGATCTCGCCAGCGCGATGAAATACAATCCGAACCTTAGAATCCTCCTTAATGCCGGCTATTTCGACCTTGCCACGCCGTTTTATGAAGGCATTTACGAAATGCGCCATCTGCAGATCCCGGCAAAGCTGCAGGCTAACATAGAGTACGGCTTCTACCAATCGGGCCACATGGTCTACGCGCACGAAGCCTCACTCAAGGAACTGCACGACAACGTGGCGGCCTTCATCCGCAAGACCGATGACATTAAGCAGGAGTAGGCGGCGGCAATACAGCGGATATCGTATCGGAATTGGACTAATGTGAAATTACGGTCCGATTTTCACGCGATAAAAGCGTTGGCGGCTGCCGGTGGCGTTCGGATCAATGATGGTCTCAAACCCGCCGGAACCACTGAACTCCAGCACAGAAATCCAATTCGTCAGCGTCGTGGAGGATTGAATGGTATAGTCCACGCCAGCGACGGCGTTGAAGCTGAACTGGAACTCGCCGGTCCCCAGCCACGCCGATGCTGCCAGGAGCAGCCCCTGGTTGGTGACCGTGCCGATGAAATCCTGCCGCACGGCTTGGCCGTTGGCGAACATCGTATCCCCCAGCCCGGGCGACCACGCGTAATCGGGAAATGCCGGATTGTTGCCGCCGATGCCGGCGTTCCACACCCCGGCATCATTAACTGCCATCGCGTAGTTCCCATTCTGGTCGGTGGTGGCGTCGCCAACATAAGGGCCGGTGCCGTCATTTTGATTGCCGGAGAGCCGGACACCTGTCAGCGGATGGTTTTGCGCATCCTTGACCGTGCCATAGACCAATGCCGTCCCCCTGGCCAACGCGATGGTCACGCCCGCGACGCTGCCGGTGGTGGTGTTGACGAGGGTGCGGGACTGCAAACCAAGAAAACCTTGGAAATCAAGGTTCTGGCTGTCTCCCCAAACCTCCCAGGAATTGGTCGTGGCCGACAGGGTAAAGTTTCCATTGCCATCCGCAAAACCGACCGTCACCAGATTGTTGGCCGTGCCCGCCTTCACATTGACGCGCGGCAGTCCGGCGTTCGTGTTGGCGGCATCAACGAATCTGCCGGAGATGCTGCACGTGGCTGGAAGCAGACTCAGGTTCGTGGTGATCGTGGCATTGGTGCCCAGTGTGAGAACCGGGTCATTTCCGGCATCACCCACGTAGCCGCTCTTGAAAGCCCAGAGCAGATAGGTTCCGGGCGGTGCGTCGAGGCGGTAGGCGCCGTTGCCATCAGCCAGGGCGCCGGCGATCACAGTCATGTTCGGGCCGGCCGGCGGGGTAAACAAATACGCCAGGGCATGGGGGACGTTTGTGCCGCTACAGACCACGTTGCCGGTGAACGACTGCGCGTAGGCGGAGTTAGTGACGTTGAAGAGGTTGGTAATTGGCGCGAAATGGCCCACGGGACTGGACAGCCTGAACGCGTATTGCGCCACGGTCAACTGTGACGCCCCGCTGAGGGCCGGATGCAACTGCGCTGTGATCGCGCCATCCACCGGGGTCAGGTCTCCCGGGACGTTGAAGTTCGTTACCGCGGTTGTTCCCTCGTAAAACACGCTTGCCTGGCCATCCGTCAACTGGAACTGCTGCACCTCCGTATCCCCCGCGTCAATAACCCCGTTGCCGTTGTTATCGCGGAATTTCTCGACCAGCACCGCCTCGCCGCTGTTCAACCCGCCCACCTGCAGGGTGATAATCCCGGTGTAAAAGTTGCTCACGGCAGGGGGCGTGACAGTAAAGGTCACGGAAGTTGAAAACGTATAGACGACCAGCGACAAGGCTTGCGTCGCCGTCGCCAATACGCTGTCCGTCACCTGCACGACGAAACTGGAAGTCCCGGCGGTCGTCGGTGTCCCGCTAATCACCCCGTTGGTGGACAAACTCAACCCGGGCGGGAGCACCCCCGACGCCAGCGACCAGATGTACGGCGGCTGACCGCCCCCGGCGGCCAACTGCTGACTGTTGTAGGCCACGTTCGTGGTGCCGCTGGACAGTGAAGTCGTCGTCACTTGTAACGGCACGTAGATGGTCAACCACAATGCCTGCGTCGCCGTGCTGCCATTATTGTCGCTGACTTGCACCGCAAAGTTGCTCGTGCCGCTGAGCGTCGGTGTCCCCTGAATCGTGCCTCCAGAATCCATGCTCAAGCCCGGCGGCAATGAACCGGAAAACACGGACCAATTGTAGGATGGATTCGGCTGGCCACCGTCCGCTGCTAATTGCTGGTCGTAGGCTATGCCAACGGCTCCGTTGGGCAACGCGGCCGTCGTCACCTGGAGCGGTCCGCCAATGTTGATGTTGGTCTGAACCGTGAAATTGGCCAGGCCGTTGTTGTCGGCAATCGTGATGGTTTGCCCGTTCGGACATTGATAATTCCCCAGACTTTGCAGGCTGTGGCTGCCGCTATTGCAATTGACGCTGATTTCCCACGTGCCATTGACCACGTTCAGGGAATAGTTGCCGTTAGTGTCGGTGTCCACATTGCACGCCTGGTAGTTCGTGCCATTGACGGTGGCATTGGCGTTCACGCCGACGCCGGCGATGTTGTTGCCATTATTGTCCTTCACGTTGCCGATGATGTAATTGGTGGCGAGTATGGCGATAAAATTTTGAAGCACGGCTTGGTCGGCATTGATGTTTGTACCGCCATTTTGATCAAATGCCGGTTGTGAAAAAACATAATTGGTGAGCTGCTTGTTGCCGTTGGCTTGCACATACCAGGAATCATTGGCGCCCAAGCCCAGCACGCAAACGACGTAGTTGCCGTTCGCATCCGTGTAACCGTCTGTTTCATAGAGGTTGTTATTGTCGTTGGCATAGACGTCTAATCCCACCAGCGGATTCCCCAGATTGTCCTTGACGCTGCCATAAATCAGCGCCGTGGCCTTGGGCACGGCGATAGTGACGCCTGTGGCGCCGGCGTTGACATTCGTTCCGTTTTGCAACCCCAGATAGCCGTGAACAATCAGCGTCGTGTCGTCCGCCTTGAGCTTCCACCCGCCGGCGGTGACTGGCACGTTGAAATTGCCATTGGTGTCGGTAAAAGTGAACGCAATCAGGCCGTTGGTGGACGTCGCCGGCTGGAAAACACCGGGCAATCCGATGGCCTGGTTGCTGGCGTCAACCCACGTGCCGGAGATGCTGGACGTGGCATTGGTAAGCGTCAGATTCGTGGTGATGGTCTGGCTGGCGCCCAGCGTGAGCACCGGCGCCGTGTTCATGTTGGCGACATAACTGCTCTCGAAAGCCAGCGGCATATAAGTTCCCGGCGGCACCTGGACGGCATAATTGCCCGCATTATTTGCAACCGCGCCGGCCAGTGGATTGCCTGACGGCCCGCTTTTTCCCGGAACTGGGGCAGGAAACAGCAGGACAATGGCATTAGACACCGTGATGCTGGTGCTGTTGCTGACCACGTTGCCGGTGAACTTTTGCGGGAAGGGAAAATTGGTGACGCTGAAACTGTTGGTGATCGGCGCAAAATGCCCCACGGGGCTGGACAGCTTATACAAATAGTTGCCGATGATGTTCTGCATGAAATCACCGCTATTAAAATTCAACGTCGCGGTGATGGCTCCCGTCGTGGCATTGAAATCGCCGGGCACATTGAAGTTGGTCACCCCGCCAATCATAAAGTTTGTCCCGTCCTGTAAAGTAAACTGCTGCACCAGCCAGTCGTTGCCGTCAATGACGCCGTTGGTGTTGAGATCGAGGAATTTTTGGATGACCACCGTCTCCGTGTTCGTCAACCCGCCAATTTGCAGGGTGATGGTTCCGTTGTAGGTGTTGCTGACGGCGGACGGCGTGACGTTGAATGTGACGGCTGCCGATAGGGTTTGACACGCGAGCAATCCCAACAGGAACGATATCAGCCGCAAGCCGGTGAGGAGAACCGGTGGAAGCAATTTCGTCATAAGGTGCCTTTGTTTGTCAGGTTCAGAACTTGGTGATGGGGAGCACGGAGACATCGCAAGAAAGAGAGCCTTTGCGCCAGCAAGCGCTGACGGGTATCCTTCGCCGGGAAATGGCAGCCTAGAATGACGAACCATCCCCTTTCGGAAAGCATAGCTTGAAACTGCTTGGCTCCGATTCGGACTGGAAAGAACGCCTTATGCTTTGGTGGCACAACGTTCAATTTGCCCCCGGCCGAAAATCCAAAGCCTGCCTCATTAGATTTCACCCCCGGGACGTGAATTCATGAACAGATTGTCTAGCAATTACAAGGAATAAATTTACGGATTCTGATTAAAGCGTTGAGAGCCAATCGTGGCCTCTTGGGGTCTGCTGCTAAACGGTGAAACGGGGCGTAATAGCAGGTATCCATGTCTTTGACATCAACGCGTTCCAATTGCCCGCCGTGGGACAGAATGAATGGACAGTTTCCACTTCCGGAAGCGTCGCGTCCCTCGCTGACTGACCAATGCCGTTGGCCAATCAGGGAACCGCGAGCCGATAGAATTGCTGCGCGCCGGAATTCCAGTTGGTGAAACCGAAGTTAGTCTGGGTGTTGGCAACCCTCCCCAACGTCGCCCAGGTTGACGCCAGGTTTGTCGTGCCTTGCACGGAGTAAGTCACATTCGTCAGTCCCGCCCATTGGAGGTTCTGGGTTGAATTGGACACTGTGATCGAGAGCGAAGGCTGCGGAACATTGAAGACCGTCCATTCCAACCGCACCACCGAGTACACCGGAATCGTGACCGGATTGTTGGTGGTCTGCGATTGGGTTTGGACGACGCTGTTGGGCGGCGGCGCGTTGGTTGCGCTGGGATCGCTGCCGGTCACAAAGGTTTCGAGAAACTGATTGGTCAGCACGACACCGTCCTGGATGATCTGCACCAGCGCGTTGGTGGCGCTTTTGTTCGTGAGCACGACGTAGCGCTTCCCGTTGCCGCCCTGATAAGCTTGTGCGTATATCGCCGGAATAGATGAAATATTATTGGTGTCTATGGGCACGGTCGGGCCGTTGGCGCCGACGGTGGTCGGATAGACCGCCGTGGACCGGGTTAACGCCCAATCCGCCACGGCCTCGCCCGCCACCTGAGCGCCCATAAAAAATCCAAATGGCAACCCGGCGGTGTTGGTCTTCCGGTTTTCATCGTAAGCGGTGGTGACGGCCTGGTAAAAGTTGTTGGTCTGGGCAATGCCATTGGGGTTAAGCAATTGATAGGGTCCGACAAAGCACATTTGGGTAATGGTGGACATGCGCAAGACATATTCCGTGGCATAGATGCCGCCATAAAGCGTGGTGCAGGGCGGATTCTGGCCGCCCATGCCGTCGCCCCGGGCGGGCGCGTATTCCGTGATGAGAAAAGTCACGTTGCTGTTGTTCATCGGTATCAGGTAATCGAGCATGCGCGCGATCGTGTTGCTGGCCAGTTCCCAGTTGTCTAGGGCCATCAGGTCGGAAAAGGACACGCCGTTTGTGGGCAATACGGGATAATGATGATACACCACCGCATCCCAGTATTTGTCGGTGTAATTGGACAAATCAACGTCCCAGGTGTTGGGTTCCGGATAACCGGCGTCGTTGAAATAAATCGCCACGACTGCGTTGGAATTGGCCGACTTGATGGCGTCCCGGTAGGGCTTCATCTTGGCGACGTAATTCGTCGCATCGAGAAAAAAGTCCTTGGAGGCGGTGCCGCTGAAGACATAAGGCTCGTTGCACAATTCCCAGGCGGCGACTTGAATGTGATTGGTCAGGGCATACGCGGCAAAACCGGCGGCGGAATTCGTCGTGTCCGTGAAGCCGTTGATGCAAACGACAATCTTCGCCCCACCCACGTTCGCGCACATCGCTGCGAAGTCGCTGAATTGTGCCCCGCCCTTGCCGCCCAACGGCTTCACCGTGTCGTTCAGAAGATTTGTTTCCGCTTGCGGAAAGGCAGCAATCCAATTGGTGATCGTCAGCCCGTTTGTCCACTCAAAGGCGTCCTCCAGCGCGCCGCCCGGATAGCGCAGCCAGCCCGGTGAAAGCGTCGCGGTGATCTGCTGGAAATTGGTGTCGTAATACTCCACCGCGCTCGCCAGCATTTCGGTGCAGAAACCGGCAAAGCCGGGATTGAGCGGCGTGGCATTGGTCGTGACAAATGAAACCGGCACTGCGGCCTGCGCCACTGCCTTCGGCGGACGGCAAAATCCCGCCAACAACGACAGAAGAATTGTAATAGCAACTTGAGCACGCGGCATATGCGCAACGTTAGTAACATCTACGCCGAAATCAAAGGATTTACCACCGGCCCTGCCCCGATTTGGTGAGAGGATTTGCGTGTTTGTGTGAGCAATCCGCCGGACCACTTCCATGTTTGTTTCAAGGTCGCCGATTTACGCATCACGTCCAGCAGTTTGCTGATGGCCGCCTGCGTGTCGTCCGCATCAAGGCGAGTATAGCCGTGAGCAACGCGATTGTGAAGTGCGGGAATCTGATCTCACGGCGCACGCGCAGCGGGAGGAGTTGCTGGATTTTGTGGGGCAAGCCCAGCCGCGCGCCGTTCTGCTCGGCCATGGCGAGAAAGATTCTCGCAGTTGGTTCGAAGAACAAATCCGCGCGCGTCATCCCAAAATGAAAATCCTCCAGCCGCAGCCGGGAAAAACGGTGGAAGTCTAGAGCCGAGGCTCGATTTGTTGACCAGCTCACCGACGTGTTGAGCGAGATGAAGAACCACTGCTCGCCGTGCAATTCAGTTGAGTATCGTCGCTGAGGATGGCATTCTCGCATCCGCTGGTATGATCAAACGGCTCAACATTTCCAACTTTAAGAACTTGCTTAACGTCTCGGCTCTTGATTGTGACCGCATCAACGTTTTAATTGGGCCGAATGGCAGTGGCAAATCGTCTTTTTTGCAGGCAATTGATTTCTTGAGGGCGTTTTTCCTCACTTCAGTGGAGGTGTACTTGAAGGAACGCGAGTGGGACTACCGCGACCTGCCCAACCTGCGGGAAGCTCACAAGCGAATTAGCTGGGACGTGGAAGCGGAACTTCCTCCTGGCACGACCGGACGGGGCGCTGGACTCTACCGCTACACAGTCGCATTGTCACCTCGACGCTATCTTGGCGTTGGCGAAGAGCGCCTTGAGTATCAGGAATCTCCCTCCACGCCGAGCGTCGTCCTCCTTGAGCGCGAAGGCCGCTCGGTCCGATGGTTGAATCGAAAGAGTGGCGGCATCGAAGAGTTCATGGAGGTGGGACTCCCTGCAAGCATTATGAGTCGTCTCGAACCGCGCCGCGATCATGATCGACACCCCGAATTACTGCGGTTTCGGGATTGGGTGGCAAGTTTTCGTGCTTTTCTGCTTTGGGACCCCAAGGTGCTGCGAATGCCCGACCGTGGCAAACACGACACCCTCGGACCCTCGGGTGAACACCTTGCGCCCTTGTTGGCGAAGCTCAAGCGCGAGAAGCCGGACGCATTCGCCAAGCTCGTGAATCGGGTAAAGCGTCTTTTCCCGACTGTGTCCGATATTTCCGTCATGGGCGGGCGCACGTGGGGCTGGCAGACGCTGCGTCTCCACGAAGCCAACGGCCAAGCCGTGGTTTTCAATAGCCAGCAGATGAGTGACGGCGTGCTGCGGCTGCTGGCTGTGACCTCCCTGCTCTATTTGGAACGGATTCCCTCGGTGATCACCTTCGAGGAGCCCGAGAACGGTGTCCATCCTCAACTTATCCGCGAGGTTGTGCAAGTGCTGAAGGAGCTCACACTCCGCAAGCCGCCGAACCAGTGCCAGGTGTTTTTCACCACGCACAGTCCCTACGTGCTTGACGAGTTCTTCGATCATCCCGAACAAGTGTTCCTGGTTGAACGGGGCAGACCGCTCGAAGGCGCGACGATCACACGGTTGTCGCAACGTCCTCAGTTGAAGATTATTCGTGACGCGTTCGAACACTCGCTGGGCGAAGCGTGGGTCAACGGTCTCCTGGGCGCGACCGCGGGCGCGAAACCATGAGCACACGGGTTGGCATTGTTGCGGAAGGACCGATTGATCTGGCGCTGCTCCCGCCGATTCTGCGCCGGGTCGCCGAGGACCGCGCCGGAATAACTTGGCCCGTGCAAGTCGCCGATGCCTTCGAGTGGCTGCAAATGCGCCCTCGGGGTCACGGCGGTGTCTGGATGGCCATCCGCCGCATCGTCCGGGTTCTGCATAAAGATCCGAGCCGGCAGTACGCTTTCATCGTCATCCTGTTGGACCGGCGCACCCGGAAGATTCAACAAAAAGTCCGGAAACTGATTTCGGGCAAAGACCGCTTCGTCCTCGCCGTCGCTCAGGAGGAAATCGAAGCGTGGTGGCTTGGAGATCGAACGAACACGCTCAATTGGCTGGGATTTCATCAGCCGCCCGCCGGCACACGCTACGCGGACAGAGGCTATCTCGCAGAAGGAGACGACAAGCCAAAGCGCACGCTGCATGAGTTGACGGAGAAATCCACGCGCCTGGATCGTGTCTACGGCGAGGGCAACCTGGATCTCGCCCGCGATTTTGCCGAACTCTGGGAAGGAAGGATCCGGTTGCGCGAAATCGAAACGCAGTGCCCCGTGCAATTCCCTCCATTCTGCAACGAGACGGCACAGGCCTTCCGCCGCACCAGATCGCGGGGCGGCCGCCTTATCCAGCCCACACTTCCCCTGAACTGAACCGGGCTTTTGCTGCTTCCGCAGCGCCATCGATCTTCACGCCCGCCACCCCAAAATCAAAGTCCTCCAGCCGCAGCCGGGGAAGACGGTGGAGGTGTAAATCGGACCACGGATGAGACGGATGAACACAGATGAGGGAGACGCGAATGACGCGAATTTGCGCGAAGCTCCTTCGCAACCATTAGCACCAGTCGCCTCGCGTTTGTTTTGAATTCGTGTCCGTCCACAGGGGCCGCACGGATGCTTTGGAGATCAAATCCGCAGCCCTTGAATTTCGCGCCAGCGTCCTGGAACAACTAAAATGAGATAAATTCCTTTGAGCCTCGGTCTCTTTGTGCCGTCAGGGGTCAGTCCGTGCGGACTGAGAGCGTGTTTTGAAAATGGCGATTTCATATTGCGGCGAGGCGCCTAACCATGAGGCGGATCATGCAAATGCGCAGCATGGCTTCGCTATGATCCAACCGCACCTCATAGTCAGTGCGCAGCCGCCG
>Ga0326727_10009575_pt1 | contig 23727 bp, 23 predicted proteins | sample MB2enrmetagenome_FD_207643 | JGI IMG/M metagenome (GOLD analysis project Ga0326727, IMG submission 207643) | Lab enriched peat soil microbial communities from McLean, Ithaca, NY, United States - MB29MY | ecosystem: Environmental > Terrestrial > Soil > Wetlands > Peat | place: USA: New York... | reverse complement strand
TCCCAGGAGCCGGGACCCCAGCGCGGAGGAGCCCACCAGGAACAGAACCGGGGCCAGGGCGGCGGCCGGTCCCACCGAAACCACCGTCAGCAGAAACAGGGACGCGGCGGCCAGGGCAGGGAAGGCCCACGGCGCCATCGCCAGGACGGGCGCGGCGAAAGCCAGATAGACCCCCGCGCTGCGCGCCAGCCGCTGGAGGCCAACGGGGAGCCAGATCTCCTGCGAGAATAGCCGGCCGCCCAGGAAACCGGCAACTTCCAGGGCCAGAAACGCGGCGAAGAGCCCGCATACCAGCCAGGAATATTCGCGCGCCCACTGAGCCCGCAGGTCCCTATACGCTCGCCGGAGCCGATCAGCCGTGCTCAGCCGCGGGGCGGCTGGGGTCGCCTCGACGTACGCTGGCGCGGGCGCGAAGATGAACAGGCGCTGCACCGCGAAATTTACGAAGAAGAGGATACTCTCGATCAGCAGCTTGGCCGGAACCGCAGCCATGCCCTGGGCCGTGAGCACGCGAATGCCCGCGTAAGAGACCGAGCCGCTCGCCACCACCAGCCCCAGGTACCGCGGCAGCACGGTCTTGTGCCGCTGCCGGGAGTAAAACACCGAGCGCCGCACCATCGAGTAATTGAAGACCACGGCGAAAACGCGCCCCAGCACCTGGGCGGCCAACACGTTACCCAGGCGGCGGTATGCCAGATAGAAGACCAGGTTGTCCAGCACCGCGGTCATGAACGAGACCGATCCGAACCGCAGCAGGACGAAGTAGATCTTCATCGAATCGATCACTGGGTTGAAGTGCGAGGACTGGTTGCCCGGCTCGTAAATCGTGCGGATGGGCTCTTCGAGAATGGGGATCGAGAGATCGTGAGCCGCCAGCAGCATCTCCAGCTCTAGCTCGTAGCCGGTGGATTCCAGGCGCAGAAGGCGCGGCAGAAGGGCGGCCGGAATCCCGCGCAGCCCGGTCTGGGTATCGGAGATCTTGCGGCCCAAAAGCGCGTGCATGATGACGCTGGTGGCCACGTTGCCGATACGGCTGCGCAGGGGCACATCGCCGGCGAAGGCGCGCGCGCCGAGGACCAGGCTGTCCGGGTGAGCCTCAAGCGCCCGAGCGACGCGCTCAATGTCGTCGGGGTGGTGCTGGCCATCCGCATCGGCGGTCACCACGCCTTTCAAGCCCTCGTACGCGCACAGCGCGAAATTGATCCCGGTTTTGAGGGCCGCGCCCTTACCCAGGTTGACCGCGTGGCGGAGCAACTCAACGCCGGGGATCTGGGCGACGCGCGCGAATACGGCCGCGAATTCGGGCCCGCTGCCGTCATCCACGACCACGATGGCGGGAATGCCCTTGCGCGCCAGCGCGGCCACCACGTCCACGAGGCCGGCCGAGGGGCGATAGGCGGGAATCAGCACCGCGAACGGAATGGCGCGTTGAGAACTCATGTTTTCCGGCGGATTGCCGGCGCGCGGCGCCGGCTCCCTCAACTACACCACGCGTCCGAAACGAATTGCAACCGTCGCGGATCTCCTCAATGACGGCCCGCCGCCGGACGTGCGTACTCATCGCGCATTGTAAATCGGCGCGCCGGGACAGTGAGGGATCGAACCGTCCTTCAGACAGTAAGAATATCCCTGAACGTCGGGTTACTGAGACAGCCGCAAAAGCTGGGAGGCGATGGTTTCGAAGGCCGCTTGGAGCTGCGTGTAATCCGGCGAGTAAACGTACAATCCGGCTGGCTCGGCGCTGTTGAATGTGGAAGAGGCCGGGTCGTTCGAGATGCGCTGCATGAAGCTGGTCTCTGGCGGGTAAATGCTGGTGCCTCCGAGGCCTATCGTATAGATGACCGGAATCAGGTTCGCGTCCGCCCGGATGCGCGTGGCGGCCGAATCGGCGGCATTGATGGAGGTGGCATCCACCGTGGCTGTATTGCTGACGGCCGTCAGGGTCACCGGCTGATAGCCGGTGGCGGTCCCGTTGCCGTAGATATCCTGGGACGGAAACGCAGAGATGTCCTTGGTGACGTTCTCGGCTGTAGCCGACCAGACCTGGTTGTTGTTATAGGCGCAGCCCGAACTATCAGCGATCACTCTCCCCTCGGTCGACACGTCGGTGATGGAAGTGTCCAGGTATTGGAACAGCCCCGCATTCGCGACGGGATTCTGGCTGTTATTGACATAATAAGTGATGGCTGCGGTTTTGTTGGTCTTGGAGGTGCAAGAGCTCTTTGACGATATTGGAAAACTGCCGGTGAAAGCCGTGGGGCGGCCGTCCGTGAACAAAACGATAACGTTGAGGGCGCCGGGCTCATTGAGGTTGACCAGTTGCTGATAGGCCAGCCAGAGTGCCTGGGAAGTGTTCGTTGCGCCGCCGCCGACCAGCTCGCCGATCAGGGTCGGCACGTTGGGTGAATCGGTCTCGAAATTGACCGAGGGGGAATAGGCCATATACGTGCCGCCGCCCATCACTTCCAGCCCCACCTTGTCGCGGCCCGAGGCAAACTGGTTGACAAACTCGGTGGCTGCGGACTGCAGAGATGGAATAGCGCCCGCGTCGACCATCGATCCCGAGCGGTCCAGCACCAGCATGACATTGATGTCGCGCCGGCTGGCGGTTGCCGAGATCTGCACGGTCGAGCTGCTGAAGTTCAAGATCTTCATGAAATAGAGCGGCGCCGTCACGCTGGCGGTCATGGCCACCTGGCGGAGGTGAGTGGCATCGTTTTGGGTTACGCTCACTGAAACCGATGGGCTCGACGTGCCCCACAGACCGGTGGGAAAGTTGGCGTAGAAGTATTTGGTGGCGAACGCCGTGGCGCTGGCCGTTTGCGAAGAGATGTTCTCGCCCACGTTGAGGGATTGCGCGCCGGCAAGCACGGCCGCGTCCACCGCCTGAGAGAGCCGCGCGCGCACAATATAAAGGGAGGAGCCGTCGACTCCCAGTCCGATCATCGGCACGAGCACGAGCATCGCCACCCCGACGGTCACCAGGCCGATACCGCGCCTGGGATTTGAATTGCGTATTTCCGAACCGATAGTCATATCAATAGAACACTGCCATCGTGTAAGTTCCGCTGCCGTTCCAGAATCCAGTTAGGTCGAAATCCGAGGACGAGTAGAAAGTTTCCACGACATACGTGCTTTCTCCCGTGGACATCGGCATAACATTCAAAAAGGAGCTCGCATTGGCCCCCGGGTCTCGGGTGTAGTTGACGTTACCGCTTGAATCGATCTGTGTCGGGTTGGCATAATCGCTGGCGTGCAGCGCTGAGTTGCCCACCACCAGGCGGCGCGTGCAGACGGCTTGTCCGGTCCCGGTGCACTGGATGCCGGAAAAGATGATGACGCCTTCGCCGCCGGTCGCAGTGATGTTCAAGCCGGTGGCCATGTCCAGCAGCAGCGACTGGTTGGCGCTTTGCGAAAAGTCGACTCCCCGCGCGAACATGTGGGCGGCATCGCGCGTGAGTTCATTGATCCGGATGGTGCGCGCCATGGTCATCCCGATGCTCATGGTTCCGAGCACCAAAGGGAGCAGGACGAAAGACGCCGCCAGGGCGAATTCGACTAATGTACTTCCGCGTCTTGCGCGAGTTTGCGGCATAGTCACCTCGGTTTACGGAGCCGGCGGCACGCCGCCCGGCGAAGGCTCGAGAATATCGGTGGCCCGGACCGTAACGGGAATGGAATTCCTTGAATAGAGCAGCGGCGCCAACGGGGTCAGTCGGTAGTTCGAGATCGCAACTTCCACCAGGTTGCCGCCTAAGTTGCTGGTGGTCTGCGCCAGCGTGGTGGGATTGTAGAATGTCACCGAGAGGGTTCCCATCTGGGAATTCAGCAGCCCCATTGCCTGCGTCTGAACCACCGATTCGATTGAAGCGATCTGGCCCAGTCCGTTGGAGGTCTGGCCCGTAATCGCGTAGCGGCAGCCTTCGGCGACGGCGTGCTGCAGGGTGGCCTTGACGAAGAGAGTCCAGCCGGTATCGATCACCAGGAACATGAGCCCGCAGCCCACAATTAAGACCAGGGCCGCTTCCAGCATCTGCGAGCCGCGCCGGGAAGACCCGCCAATCAAGCCCCGCATCAGCTCTCCTCTATGCCCCGGCGGCCTGCCTGGATTGTTCGGGATAGCCGCCGCGGCGCGCCGGCTCGACCAATACAAGGGTCCGCAGAAACGGCCGCGCCCGTTCATCCTCGGACTCGGTGACGAAGCTGTTCTCTCCATCCCAGTTAGCCTGCCCGAAGTAGGCGTTCTTCAGTCCCAGTACTGCCAGTTCGAAGCGGTCGCGAGCGCCTACCTTTTGAAAGAGGTGCACCAGGTAGCTCTTGACCGTGCCTTCCGTGATCCCCAGACAGGCCCCGATCTCTTTGTTCTTCAGGCCCTGGGCCAGCAGTCCGATGATCTGGCTTTCGCGGCGCGTTAGCTTCACCTGCGTCGACCGCTCCGGCTCGCGGTTCTCAAATACCGGCCTTCCTTTCGCAATATTTTTCAACTGATCCATAAAATTTTCGTTGTCGCTGGTGCGCTGCACGATCCCAGCGATGCCCGATTGGCGGGCCTGGAGCGCCACTTCGCCCGAAACCCCGCGGGCCCACAGCACGATGCGGCATTCGGGGATGGCTTCGTGAAGAACCGCGAAGAAGGCCAGCGTCATCTCGGGATTCAAGTCGATCAGCAGGACGTGCGGCTGCTCCTGGCGGGCACAGGGCAGGAGATCGACGACTTTCGAGGGCCCGCCAATAATCTCGAATTCACCAGCCGACGACAACAGGCACGTGGCTCCCAACCTCAACTGGGGCTCATCCGTAAATAACATGATCTTGAATTTCGCCGTTTCATTTTGCGCGCTCATCTGAATCTGGTCAGCTCCTGTTTGAACGTGTGCTTGCCCGGTTGGGCCTGTACTTGAACTTGACTTCGGACGTGCGGTATTGCACGCGCCATGCCAAGGCGGAGTACTTGATGATCCGCATGCGCCACACCGGTACTAGACCTACTGAACCCGCCGAAACCGCCTTCTCGCGGCTTCCGGCGCCCCAGCAAGAGCCGGTGCGGGAAGTGTGAGTTAGTGCGCAGTTAGTTACTCGTACTAACTACGCATAGGATGCGGGCGCCTCCCACTTACTCGTACATTCGAATCGCGGATGATCGAGCCGATACGAGCCAAAGTCAGGCTACGGTGCACGCTTTCGAGACCCGCCGTGGCGGGAGCGAAGGCCGAGGGCGCCACTGAAGAAGTGGCTCGGGATTCGGCTGTCGTGACGGTGAACGGAGATGCCGCGGCGAGGTGGCTGCGGCCGCTCAGCGCGGTGTGCCTCACGATCGAGCTGCCGGCTACTCACGGCCTCGCGCCGAGAGCGCTCGCCTGCGAAGCCGTTATCCGCAGCGTGGATCGCTCGGGCGTGGGTTCGCGCGTGGAGCTGCGGATCGTCTCGATGGAGTTCCGCAGGTATGCCGAGTGATGAGGAATCGGCAATCGAATCTAGTCATTGTTAGCCGTGGCCGCGAGACCACGAAGAGATCAACCCAATTTCAACTTTCGAGGAGAGAAACGGAAATGAATTTTTTGAAACAGTTCATCGCAGAAGAGCAAGGCCAGGACATGGTGGAGTACGGTCTGGTGATCGCGCTGATCGCCTTGGTCGCGGTAGTGGGCGTGACTACGTTCGGCACCAACCTCAAGACCGGCTTCAATGCCATCGCTGGCACAGTCGCCGCCGACCTTCCGTAGGTCTGCCGCGGAGCGGGGCCGCTCAGAGCGGCCCCCGCCAGGTTGTTGGGGAGCGGCTTTTGTTAAGGAGGGCCAGTGCTATGGATGAATTTCGTGCCGGGGAGTGCGGCCAGGATATGGTCGAGTATGCCCTGCTGGCGGCGTTGATCGCCGTGGTATGCATAGCCGCGCTGCAAGCCTTCAGCGGCGCGATCACCTCGATCTGGACCGTTATTACAACGAGGTTGAGCAGTTAGGAGAGAAATGGGATGCGACGGCGCTTGATCACAGTATTGATATTTGCGGTTACCGGAGCCTTGGCCGCCAGCACGCTGGTCTACCGCGTGATGGTGGCGCGCGCGAGCGCCCCGCGGGCCTCCGGTCCGCTGGTTGCGGTCGCTGCGCGGGACCTGGCAGTAGGGGCTCTGGTCCAGGATTCGGATGTTCGCCTCACGGAATGGAACGGCGCCATGGACCCGCAGTGGGTCGTGCGCCGCGAGGACGTGGTGGGCCGCGGTCTGACAGCCAACGTGAACCGGGGCGAGCCTTTTCCGGAGAACCGGCTGGCTCCGCGCGGCGCGGGCGCCGGGCTGGCCGCCATTATTCCGCCCGGAATGCGCGCCGTGGCCGTCAAGGTGGACGAGGTGGTGGGCGTTTCCGGCTTCGTTCTCCCGGGGATGCGCGTCGATATCCTTTCTTCCGGCACGCCGCCCAACCAGACCTCTAATAACATGATTACGCGGACGATCCTGCAGAACATCGAGGTGCTTTCGGCCGGTCAGAATCTGGAGCGCGACGCCCAGGGCAAGCCCGCCTCCGTGCAGGTGGTCAATCTGCTGGTAACGCCGGAGGACGCCGAAAAGTTAAGCCTGGCGAGCGGCCATATGAAGGTGCAGCTCGTGCTGCGCAATCCTCTGGACACCGGCACGGTGAAGACCGCCGGCGTTTCGAGCGCACATCTGCTGCTCGATGGAACCGGCAGTGACGCTCCCCCGCCGCGCAAAACCACGGCCATGCGGCCGGCCGCGCCGCCCGCCGCCAAACCCGCCGCGGCAGCTCCGCCCTCCCCGCCGGCGCCACCGGAACGCGTGGCGGTTCCTGTGACGGTGGAAGTGATTCAGAACGGAAAGCGGGACGCCGTGGTAGTGGGTCACGTTCTTCGGGAAAAAAACGCACAAGAGGTGATGAAATGAGAGACCTGCTGATTCTGGCATTCCTGCCCCTGGCGCTGCAATCGATGCGCGCCCAGACGCCCGCCGCTCCGCAACTGGATCTGACGGTGGGCAGATCGCACGTGCTCGAAGTAGCCGGCGGAGTGGAGAGAGTATCGGTGGCTTCCGGCGACGTGCTGGAGGCGGTGGCCATCACGGCCAACCAGGTGCTGCTGAACGGCAAGGCGCCGGGCGACACCAGCGTGGTGGTCTGGCCGCGCGGCGGCGCTTACATGACTTACGAGGTGCATGTCAGCCCCTCGCCCTCGAAGGTCGAGCGAATTCGCGGAGAGCTGCGCCGCGAAGTTGGCGAAGGCGCCGACGTGGACGTGGAAAACGAAACCGTCTTTCTGCGCGGCTCGGTGAAGGACCTCTCCGATGCGGAGCGGGCCGCGGCTATCGCCGCAAGCTTGGGCAAGACCGTGAACTTGCTGCGCGTGGCCGTTCCGCCCGTTCAACCGGAGATCCTGCTCAAGATCCGCTTCGCGGACGTGGACCGGAACGCCAGCCTGGAGCTGGGAGCCAACTTCTTCAGCACCGGCGCGGGCAACACCACCGGCGCGGTTACCACCGGGCAGTTTGCCGCGCCCCAGCCCACGAACATCACGAACAACTCCAGCAACGGTTTCTCGATTACCAACGCGCTCAACCTGTTCCTATTCCGGCCGGATCTAAATCTGGGAGCCACGATCCAGGCGCTGCAGGCCAAAAACCTGATCCAGATCCTGGCCGAGCCGGACCTGCTGGCCATGGACGGCAAGGAGGCCAGCTTCCTGGCGGGCGGCGAATTTCCCTATCCCGTGGTTCAGGGAGCGGGCGGCACCGGACTGACCACCGTCACCATACAGTTCCGCGAATTCGGCGTCCGCATCAAGTTCGTTCCCACCATCACGCCGCGCGGCTCCATCAAGCTTCAGGTGGCTCCCGAAGTGAGCGCCCTGGATTACGCCAACGGCTTGAGCTATCAAGGCTTCGTCGTTCCGGGGCTCGACGTGCGAAGAGTCAGCACCGAGATCGAGCTTGAGAATGGGCAGAGTTTCGCCATCGCCGGCCTGCTCGACAACCGCGTCACCGACAATCTCAGCAAAGTGCCGGGGCTGGGTAATATCCCTTTCTTCGGCCGCTTGTTTCAATCGCGCTCCTTGAGCCGCACCAAGTCCGAGCTGCTGGTGGTAGTGACTCCCCAATTAGTCCATCCCCTCCCGGCCGGAACGACTCCGCCGCAGGTCGATATGCCCAAGCCGTTCCTCAAGGACGGCGGAACGAAGACGCCCGAAGCTGGCACACCGGATACCAACCCGCCCCCGGCACGGAACTCCGTGCCCGTCGAGCAGATGATCGAACAGAAGCTGATCCCGGCCACCATGTCGGCTCCCGAACCGCCGCTGGGCATGAGAGGCGTGCAACGATGACGCAACTCGAGTCTGTCAAACCAAACCAAATCTCCGTTGCCGTGGCCATCTCCGAGCCGGATCTGCGCCAGCAGGTCTATCAAGCCCTGCGCGCGGCGCCGGTGAGTCTGCTGGGCGATGTAGCCGGCTCGGGCATCGCCGAGCTGGCCGCCGAAATCGGCCGCATGCAGCCGGATGTCCTGCTGCTCGGCCTGCCTGGCCTGCCCGTGGATTCCGCCGAGGCGGTCCGCCAGATTCGCGCCAGCGCCGGCGCCCCGCGCGTAATCGCCATTCATCACGCAGCCGACCCGGAAATCATTTTGCAGGCCATGCGCGCGGGAGCCAGCGAGTTTCTCTATCCGCCGTTCGAGAGCCACTCCTTGGAAGCCCTGTCGCGCGTCGCCGGCGAGTGCGCGCGAGAGGGCAACGGCCGCCGCGCCGGCGGATCGGTCCTGGCGTTCCTCTCCGCGAGGGGAGCCTGCGGAGCCACCACGCTGGCGTGCCACACGGCCGCATACCTGCGCCGCAGGACCAAGAAACAGGTTCTGCTGGCGGATATGGATTTCTGCGCCGGCAACGCCAGCGTGCTCATGCAGGCCACGCCCCGCTACACCATCCAGGACGCGCTCGACAACCTGAACCGGCTCGATCTGACCCTCTGGAAGGCGCTGGTGACCTCCACGCGCGAGGGAGTGGACCTGATCGGCGCGCCGCCGCAACCCACCGAATTCTCCGGCCAGAGCCGCGCGCTCTCGATCCTGACGCGCTTCTGGCGGTCGCAATACGATTTTACGATCGCCGATTTCGGCCACGGACTGACGCCCACGGCTTGCCACCTCCTCAACGTCGTGGATGGCCTCGTGCTGGTCACCACCGACGAACTGCCAGCCCTGCGCACGGCCAAACAGGCCTTGCGCACGCTCGGGAAGCACAACATGGGAGCCAATCGGTTAAAGTTGGTGATCAACCGCTTGCCCAAGCGCGCGAAGATCCAGGTGCCCGAACTGGAGCGCATCATGGACTTCCCGGTTTATGCGGTGATCCCCAACGACCACCAGGCGCTCGCCGAGGCTTATGCCGAACCGCGTCTGATCGAGCCGGAGTTGCCTCTGGGCGAATCTATGGCGCTGCTGGCGGACAAACTGGCGGGGATCGAAGAACCCGTGAACGTGAAGAAGACCAAGAAATCGTTCTTGTTCGGCTAGGAGAACCATGGCATCGAATACGGAAACACTCGATCACGGCCCGCAGCCCGCGGGCTTCGAGCTGCTGCCCACGGGCGGCGCCCCCGCTTACCAGCACCTGAAATTCGAGCTCCACCGCAAGTTGCTGGGGGCCGTGAACCTGGAAGCTCTCCTGTCCCTGCCCGACGACCGCATGCGCAGCGAGATCCGCAACGTGCTCGCGCGCCTGCTGGAGCAGGAACCGGTGCCGCTGAATTTCCAGGAGCAGCGCAGGGTGGTGGACGAAGTGCTGCACGAGGTCTTCGGCCTGGGGCCGCTCGAGCCTTTGCTGCATGATCCCACCATCAGCGACATCCTGGTGAGCCGGCCGAACCTGGTTTACGTGGAGCGGGCCGGCAAGCTGTACCGCACGCCCGTCGAGTTCAAAGATAATAACCACCTGTTGCGCATCATCGAGCGGATCGTCAGCCGCGTGGGACGGCGCATCGATGAATCGTGTCCCATGGTGGACGCCCGGCTGCCGGACGGATCGCGCGTCAACGCGGTGATCCCACCGGTCGCCGTGGATGGCCCCGCCCTCTCCATCCGGCGCTTCGGGCGGGTTCCCTTGCAGGCCCACGACCTGGTGAGGAACCTGACCTGGACCGAGGGCATTTGCAGCTTCCTGAGCGCCGCCGTCGCCGCGCGCCTGAACGTGGTGGTTTCGGGAGGCACGGGCGCGGGCAAGACGACTCTGCTCAACGTGCTTTCGTCCTTCATCCCGGAGGAAGAGCGCATCGTGAGCATCGAGGACGCCGCCGAGCTGCAGTTGCACCAGACCCACATGGTGCGCATGGAAACCAGGCCGGCCAACATCGAAGGCGCGGGCGCCATACGCATCCGCGAGCTGGTGATCAACGCCCTCCGGATGCGGCCCGATCGCATCATCGTGGGCGAGGTGCGCGGCGAGGAAGCGCTCGACATGATGCAGGCCATGAACACGGGCCACGACGGCTCGCTCACCACCATCCACGCCAACAGCCCGCGCGACGGCCTGTCGCGGCTGGAAGTCATGATGGGCATGGCCAACGCGAGCATGAGCATTCAATCCATCCGCCAGCAGATCACCTCCGCCATCGACCTGTTCATCCACGTGGCCCGTTTCAGCGACGGCTCGCGGCATATCACACACGTTTCCGAATGCGTGGGCATGGAGTCGGACACCATCACCACGCAGGACATTTTTCTGTTCGAGCGGCAGGGCGTGACTCCCAGCGGCCGCGTGGTCGGGCGCTTCCGGGCCACCGGAATCCGCCCGGCGTGCTACGAAACCATGCGCACCTCGGGGATCGATCTGCCCGCCGAGCTCTTTCAGACCGTTGTGGACATTCGTTAGGAGACCGGCATGAATCTCTGGCTGTCGCTGTTTGCGGGCTTCTTTGTGCTCATCGCCGCTATTTCCATGGCCGTTTTGCGGGTCATCGACGCCTCGCATGAGGCGCGCATCAAGGCCATGCTGGACAGCATCGATCCGCAGGAGCCCAAAGTCACTACGTCGGTGATGATCCAGCCCGGGCCGGCGCGCAACCGCGGTCTGGAACAGTTGCTGGAGAGGACACCGGGTCTGGACTGGGTCCCCCTGGCCGTTCGCCGCATGGGCCCGAAGTGGAGCCTCACCGGGCTTCTGGCGGCCTCGATCGCTTTTGGGGTGGCCGGTTTTTATGCCGGCACCAAGTTCGCGCGGCTGTTCGGTCCCGTCGGTCCGGTGGCGGGAGCCTTTCTGCTGGGGGCCGTGCCGTTCCTCTATCTCCTCCATAGAACCTCCAAAATCATGCGGGCCTTCCAGGAGCAGTTGCCGGATGCCATCGATTTTCTGGCGCGGTCCGTGCGCACCGGAAACGCCTTCTCCATCACGCTCGAGATGCTGATTCCGGAGACCACCGAGCCGCTGCGCTCCGAGTTCCTGAAAGTCAGCCGCGAGCTGGCTTTGGGGTCTGCGCTGGAGGTGGCCTTGAAGAACCTCGTCGCGCGCGTGCCGCTGCTCGAACTGCGCTTCTTCGTGGCGGCCGTCCTGTTGCAGCGCGAGACCGGAGGCAACTTGGCGGAAACTCTCGGCAAGTTGTCCTTCTCGATCCGCGAGCGGCTGCGTCTGAAGGGTCATATCCGTGCCGCCAGTTCCCAGGGCCGCCTGACCGCGCGCGTGCTCACGATTCTGCCCATCGCATTAGTCCTGGTAATGAACACGATCAATCCGGCCTACTTCAAGCACATGACCGACGAACCGGCCGGCCGTTTGATTTTGATCGCCGCCGCGGTGGCCCAGGTGATCGGCTATGCGTGCATGAAGAAAATCGTCAACATCGAGGTCTAAGAAATGGCAATTGGACTCGCGTTATTCGTCTTTCTCGCGATTGGAACGGCCATCGCGCTGTTCGGTTACCGGCGCTATGTGCGGGCGGGCCAAGTCTATGAGAACCTGCAGCCGGCCTCCGCGGCGGTCCTGCCGTCCGGCCTGGCTCCGGGAGTGCCGGGATTCTACGCCATTACGCAGCTTGTCGAGCGGGTCGGCCTGAAGCTGCCGCCCGACCCCAAGAAAGCCTCGCGTTATCGCCGGGAACTGATCGCCGCGGGCTACCGCGCGACCAATGCCGTGGCGGTCTATTATGGCCTGAAGATCGCGCTGGTGGCGCTCTTCGCCCTGTTAGCCCTGGGGCTTCAAACGCGAATCCATGTGGGTGTGTGGGGCAGGTTTGCCTATGTGGCCATAGCCGCGCTCGGCGGCTTCCGGCTGCCGGACTTCGTTCTGGCGCGCCGCGTGAAAACGCGCCGCCGCAAGCTGCGTCAGGCGCTGCCGGACGCGCTCGATCTCATGGTGGTGTGCGCGGAATCGGGCCTCGCGATAGACCGCACCCTTCGCCTGGTAGGCCGCGAACTGGCCCTGGTTCATCCGGTGTTGAGCGACGAACTCAACCTGCTGGGCCTCGAAATGACCGCCGGAACGCGCCGCAAAGAAGCCCTCGAGAACCTGGCGATTCGCACGGGCGAACCGGAGGTGCGCAAGTTCGTCACCGTGCTCATACAAGCCGACCGCTTCGGGACAGAGATCGCCGAGGCCCTGCGCGTCCACGCCGACTACCTGCGCGTGCGCCGGCGCATCGAGGCCGAAGAACGTGCTGGCAAGGTGGCGGTGAAGCTGGTCTTTCCCATCTTCCTCTTCATCCTGCCTTGCATACTTCTGGTGACGCTGGGACCGGCGGCCATCCAGATCTCGAAGGTGCTGTTGCCGGCCATGACCGGCAAGTGATTTCGCGGGCGGAAGCGTGAAGATGGCCGTGCGATAGCGGCTCGCGGGGGCGCCATGTTACTGTCCCTACATGCCCCCTGACGGCGCTTTCCTGATTTGGCTTACGATCGCGTCTCTGGCTCTCCTGCTGTTCCTCATTCTGGCTGTCAAATTACACGCCTTCCTGGCGCTGCTGCTCTCCAGCATGGCCATGGGCCTCGCGGCCGGAATGCCGGCGGACAAGGTCCTCAAGTCCATCCAGAGCGGTTTCGGAGACGCGCTGGGTTTCATCGCCGTGGTGATCGGGCTGGGTGCCATGATCGGGCGCTTCCTGGAGTACTCCGGCGGCGCCCGCGCGCTGGCCGATTGGCTGCTGGACCGCTTCGGAAAAGAGCGCGCTGCGTGGGCCATGCTGGTCGCGGCCTTTCTGGTGGGGTTGCCGATCTTCTTCGAAGTGGGCTTTATCATCCTGGTGCCGCTGGTCTGGAACCTGGCCCGCGAAACCCGCCGCTCGCTGCTGCTTTACGGCCTCCCCATGGCCGCCTCGCTCACCATCACCCACTCCATGATCCCGCCCCACCCCGCTCCCGCCGCCGCCGCGGAGATGCTCGGAGGCAGCCTGGCGCACGCCATTCTCTACGGGGTGGCGCTTTCCATTCCGATGGCGCTGGTCTCCGGTATCGCCTATACCTTCTGGCTGGACAAGCGTCTCTATATTCCGCTGCCGGCGATCGCCGCCAGTTCGCTGGAACGAGAGGAGAATTCCGGCCGGGCGCCCTCCATTCCAGTCGTTTTATTACTTCTGCTGCTGCCCGTGCTGCTGATTTTCGGCGCCATTCTCGCCGACCTGGTTCATCTGCCATTCCACGGCATCGCGGTGTTCGTGGGGCATCCCTTCTCCGCGCTGGCCATCACCGCGCTGGTCTCGCTCTACTGGTTCGGCATCCGCCGCGGTCTCACGCGCGCGGAGGCCCTCAAGATGGCCGGAGAATCGCTCGCGCCGATGGGAGCGCTGCTGTGCATCATCGGCGGGGGCGGAGCCTTCAAACAGATCATCGTGGATACCGGCGTAGGCGCCTATGCCGGAAAGCTGCTGATGGCTTCGGCCGTCTCGCCCCTGGTGGTGGTCTGGATCGTCGCGGCCGCCCTGCGCATAGCGCAGGGATCGGCCACCGTGGCCATCATTACCGCGGCCGGAATCCTGGCGCCCATCGTCAAGGGTATCCCCGGTTACAGCCCGGATATGATCGTGCTGGCTCTGTGTTGCGGCGGCACCTCGTTCTCACACGTCAACGATTCGGGCTTCTGGGTAGTCAACCAGTATTTCGGAATGAGCGTGGCGCAGACGCTCAAATCCTGGACCGCCATGAAAGTGCTCTCCGCGCTGGTCGGCCTGGCCATCCTGCTGGCCGTTCAGGCGATGATCCGGTAGACATACGCCGGCGCCGGCTAACACAGCAGGTCTTCGCGGCCAATGCGGAAGTTTTCCAAATTGCCAAGCACGGTGAGGGCGATCTGACGCGAATCGAAAAAGGTGAGCGCGATGCGCTGCACGTCTTCGGCGGTCACCGATTCGATACTCTCCACCAGCTCGTCCAGCGTGAAGAAGCGCTGGAAATACATCTCCTGGCGGGCCAGGTTGGACATGCGGCTGGCCGTGGATTCCAGGCCCAGCATGAGAGAGCCTTTCAGATGGTCCTTGGCCCGCCGCAGTTCCTCTTCCGCCACGCGCTGCTCCTTGAGCTGGTGGAACTCCTTGACGATGGATTCCACCACCTGCCGGGCCGCTTCGAGCGAGGTTCCCGCGTAGATGGAAAGGCAGCCGGTATCGCGGTACGGGTTGAGCTCGGAGAACACGGCGTAAGCCAGCCCCTGGCGTTCGCGAATGTTCTGGAACAGCCGCGAGCTCATACCGCCGCCCAGCAGCGTATTCAGCACGTAACACGCGAAGCGTTCCTGGTGGGGCAGGGGATAGGAGGGCACGCCCAGGCACAGATGCACCTGTTCGAGGGCCTTCTTATTGCGCAGCGCGATCCGTGCGTGCGTGGTGGGGATATGATCGGGAGGCGCGGCCGGACCCGGCGGAAGCGTCGCGAAGTGCTCGCGCACCAGCCCGACCAGGACCTCGTGCGTGAGGTGCCCGGCGGCCGTCACCAGGAGGTTGGCGGGCGTATAGACGGCCGAGTAATATCCGCGGATGGCGTCCTGGTCGAGGCGCTTGACGGTTTGCGGAGTCCCCAGGATCGGCTTGCCGAGGGGATGATCCCGCCAGAAATTGGATGAAAAGATCTCGTGGACCAGGTTGTCGGGGCTGTCGGCCTCCATCTTGATCTCTTCGAGAATGACGCCCTTTTCCTTTTCGATATCGGCCTCGTGGAAGAGGGGATGCAGAACCAGGTCGGCCAGCACGTCGAAAGCCAGGGAGAGGTGCTGATCGAGGACCTTGGTGTTGAAGCAGACCAGCTCCTTGGCGGTAAAAGCATCCAGGTTGCCGCCGATCGAATCCACCGAGCGGGCGATATCCTCGGCCGAGCGCCGCGTGGTGCCCTTGAAGAGCATGTGCTCGATGAAATGCGAAATGCCGTTCCGCTCGGGAGTTTCGCGGCGCGAGCCGGCGCCGATCCAAATGCCCACCGAAACCGAGCGCACGTGCGGCATGGTTTCGGTAATGACGCGGACGCCATTGGTGAGCGTGGTCATCTCGATATCCCGGAACGGCGGAGTTGTAGGCGAAGTCATTTGAGGTAAACAGGGGGACCTTAGTTCATTTGTAACATGGTAAGCACGCGCATGTGAAAATGGGGATGCTGGCTGGCGCCGCGGCGCTGGCCGCCGAACGGGAGGCTCGTTTATGCTTTCGTGGCTCTTCTCCAATCCGCTGCCGTTGGGGTCTCCGGCTCCGGATTTCTCCCTGCCCGATGAAACCGGCCGCGCGATGAAGCTCTCCAAGCTGCGCGGCAAGTACGTGGTGCTGATCTTCTACCCGGGCGACGAGACGCCCTTCTGCACCCGCCAGCTCTGCCAGTTCCGCGACCATTGGGAGGATGCGCGAGCGCGCGGCGTGCGCATCTTCGGCGTGAATCCGCAGGACGCCTACAGCCACGCGAAGTTTCGCGCCCGCAACCGCTTCCCCTTTTCGCTGCTGGTGGACGAGGGGCGCAAGGTGGCGGAGTTGTACAACGCCGGCGGCCTGCTGGTGAAGCGCACCGTCTACCTGATCGGGCCCGATGGCACCATCCTCTTCGCCCGCCGCGGCATGCCCGCGCCGGATGAGGTCCTGGCGCTGGTATCATGACGAAAACCGCATGAAACTGCCGCGCGTCTACCCCATACTCGATAGCGAAGCGGTCGAGGCGCGCGGCTTGCGGCCTCCGGATGCCGCTGCCGCCTTCCTCGAAGGTGGCGCGCAAATTCTCCAGTTCCGCCACAAGGGCCAGTGGGGCTGCGACATCTTCCAGGCCGCGCGGGATATCGCCGGCCTGTGCCGCCAGGCGGGGGTCCCGCTTATCATCGACGACCGCGCGGATATTGCCTTGCTCCTGGAGGCCGGCCTGCACGTGGGGCAGGACGATCTGGCTCCGCTCGATGCCCGCCGCCTGATGGGGCCGCGCGCCGCGATCGGCTTCTCCAGCCATAATGTGGCGCAACTCATGGAGGCCGCAGGCGAGCCGGTGGATTACGTGGCCCTGGGGCCGGTGTTCGCCACGGCCTCCAAGCGCAATCCCGATCCGGTGCTGGGGGTAGAGGAAGTGCGCCGCCTTTGCGCCCTCATCGAAAAACCGCTGGTCGCGATCGGGGGTATTACCGCGCAGAATGCGCCCCAGGTGCTGCGCGCGGGCGCCGATTCGGTGGCCGTGATCGCCGGCCTGCTGCCCGAGCCGGCTACAGCTCAATCTTTGCGGCAACGGATGGAAGAATGGATCAACCTCGCGACGGCGGTCTAGTCAAAGGCTTGGGGCTGGTCTCGGCCACCACCCTGGTGATGGGATCGATGATCGGCTCGGGCGTTTTCATTGTAGCGGCGGATATCGCCCGGCAGGTGAATTCGCCGGGGATGCTGATGGCCACCTGGTTCGTCACGGCGGCGCTCACGTTGATCGCGGCGCTGAGCTATGGCGAGCTGGCGGCCGCCATGCCGCACGCCGGCGGGCAGTACGTGTACCTGCGCGAAGCTTTCGGGCCGCTGTGGGGGTTCCTCTATGGCTGGACGCTCTTCCTGGTGATTCAGACCGGCACCATCGCGGCCGTGGCGGTGGCCTTTGCCAAGTACACGGGCGTGTTCTTCCCCTGGATCTCGGACCGCCGCTACCTGGTGGGCTCCGGCCATCTGGGCGTGACCACGCAGCAATTGCTGGCTATCGCGCTGATCGTGTTCCTCACGGCTTCGAATTCGCGCGGCATTCGCACCGGGGCCGTGGTGCAGAATGTCTTCACCTTCGCCAAGATCGCCGCCTTGCTCGGGCTGGTGGGAGTGGGCTTCCTGGTGGGGCGCAACCCCGAGGCCGTTAGCGCCAATTTCACGGGTTTCTGGCGCCACGCCGGTTGGAACTTCGAAACCGTGCGCCTCGTGGGGGTGGCGATGGTGGGCGCGCTCTTCTCCTCCGACGCCTGGAACAACGTCACCTTCACCGCCGGCGAGGTGCGCAACCCGCGGCGCAACCTGCCGCTCTCGCTGGGTTTGGGCGTGCTGGTCGTCTCTGCGCTGTACATTGCATCGAATTTCGTCTACCTCAACGTGCTGACGCTGCCGCAGATCCAGGCGGCCGAACAGGATCGCGTGGCTACCGCCGCCGCCTTCCGCATGTTCGGGCCGGCCGCCGTCCAATTGATGGCCGCCGCCATCATGATCTCCACTTTCGGGTGCAACAACGGCCTGATCCTGGCCGGCGCACGGGTCTATTACGCCATGGCCAGGGACCGCCTCTTCTTCCGCAAGGCCGGTGAGCTGGACCCGGTGCACCACGCTCCCGTCTTCTCTCTGGGCACGCAGTGCGTGTGGGCCGTGCTCCTGACCCTCAGCGGGGGCTACAGCGACTTGCTGGACTATGTGATCTTCGCGGTGGTGCTGTTCTACATCCTGACGATCACCGGCCTTTTCGTGCTGCGCCGTACGCGTCCCGATCTGGACCGCCCCTACCACGCCCTGGGGTACCCCGTGTTGCCTGCCGCCTACATATTGGTGGCGGGATTCATCGAGGCCTTGCTGCTTGTTTATAAGCCGCGCTATACCTGGCCAGGGCTGATCATCGTTCTTTTGGGCGTGCCCATGTATTTCGTGTGGAAGCGCACAGACACCCGGGCTGGAGGGTGAACGGGACATGATAGAGTAGATCCCAGTAAACAGGGGTTTGTCTCGTGGCTAGGGTTCTGGTGGTGGATGACGAGCCCGCCATCCTCCAGCTGTTATCGGTGAGTCTCGAAGCGCGGGGTCATGATGTTCTGGCGGCGCCCCATCCGCGGCTGGCGCTGGAATTGGTCAAGTGCCACCGCCTCACCGGAATCGATCTGATTGTCTCCGACGTCGTCATGCCGGAGATGAACGGCCCCGATCTGGTGCGCGAGATCGCCAAAGAGCTCCCCGGCGTGACGATCCTGTTTATCTCCGGGCTTACCGCTTGGGAAAAGCTGCCGGCGGGCGCCGCCTTCCTGCCTAAGCCGTTCACCCTTTTGGAGTTGCTCTCGAAGGTGGACGCTCTGCTGGAAGCCGACGGATGGCGGAAGCATTGGGATCCGGCGATCCGGGATTGCTTTGACGAGCTCCTGCGTTTCCATGCGGAACTGGCGAACGCCTCGAGCTTCACTCACCGGCTCGCCCTGGAAAAACAAGCTTCTGACGCTCAGCTCCGGCTAGGAGTTATGCTCAGCCGCGTTTCGCCGGTTCAACATTTGTCCAACGGCCGCCAGTGATAATTCGCCGCACTGTTTACCATGTAAGGGCGATAATACTCTAAACGTCGATTTGTTCCGGGCTTCACGCTCCTCCTCTACGCACTCACTGGAATGCTTTGAGCCGGAGCGCTCATCACGCGGAATTTACGTGAGGTGACCCGCACGGCGGTGCGGCCGTTCTCGCTGCGGACCACGAAGCCGGTAGCCTGCAAGTCGATCGGGTAGACATCGTCGTAGCGCGCCGGCCATTCGATCACCATCTCCAAATGAGAGCCTATTGGCAAGGGCTTACGCGAGCGAAAGCTCAGGCCATTGCTACTCATCTCATACGTGATTCCGGTCCCGCTTCGGTCCATCCCGCCCCTTTGCGAAACCCGGTAATGAACTTGCAGCCGGACATCGTAACGGTTGGAGGCGCGCCTCTCTATGCTGAGCTTAGCCATGGGTTCTCCTTGGCCCCCTCCCTGGAGTCAGCTTATGCGCCGGAAGGTGTTGGAGAAGGCGATTTAGAGCACTATGCAATTCAGTTACCACCACTTAAGCGCTAATAAATCAGCCGGTTATCGCCGCATCAGAAATTTTGGGAAGGTTAAAATTTACTCATGATGTTCATTCGTACACGGTACGAGATGGCACGGCGTACTAGCGCGTTCAGAGGAAATCGCTGTATAACCGCTTCTGTTGGCGGGCAATCGTATCCCACCCGAACTCGCGCTCCACGCGGGACCGCGCGCCGGCCTCGATGCGGGCCCGGGCTTCGGAATCGTCCAACAGCTTCCGAATCGCCTCGGCCATTTCCAGTGCCGTCGAGGCGAGCGCGAAATCGCCCCCTGGTTCGAGATCCAGCCCGTGGACGCCCGCCGGCGTGCTGACCACTGCCTTGGCCATCGCCATGGCTTCCAGAACCTTGATGTTGGTCCCCGCCGAGGCCACTAGCGGCGCCACCACCAGCGCGGCGCGCCGGTACGCCGGGCGCACGTCCGCGACGAAGCCTTCCACCTCCACTCCCGGCCTCTCGAGATTTACGCGGACGCGGTCGCGGTAGCGCTCCAGGAAATATTCGTGCCGCGCGCCGGCGATGATGTGGAGCGTCACGGAATCGACCAGCGGCCACACCTGGTTCAGGAAAAACTCTACCGCCATCAGGTTGGGAAGATGCGCGAAGGAGCCTATGAAGAGGAGCCGCCGTGGCTCCGGCCGAACGCCTTCGGGGCGGAATCGATCCAGATCCACGCCGTTCGCGAGCGTGACGGCGCGCGCCCCGGCCACCATTTTGCAGTCGCGCTCGGACATGGTGACCACGCAATCCACGCCGTGCCACGCCTCGGTTTCGAAGCGGCGCCAGAGGCCCAGCTGCCGGCGGAGGTCCCAACTCTCGTCCAAGCGCAGCAGTTGCTCATGGAGGTCGAAGGTGATGTCGTGCTCCACCAGCAGCGTGCGGGCGGGCGCGCAATCGGCCGCGTACTGCGCAAGCTGCGTGAATTCGAGCTGCGCGATGGCTGGCCGCCACTTGCGCACCGTCTGCCGCAGAACCGCGTGGAAGGCCGGCGAATCATACTCTTCGACCACCTCCGGCCGCCCGGTGGAGGGCGGGGAATGGCTGCCGGCGTGGTGCACCAGAATCACTTCCGTGCAAAATTCGAGCAGTTCGGCGGGCGGCGGGGCCAGCTCGCCGGTGAAGGCCACCAGGATCTGGTCGAAATCGGCGGCCGCGCGGCGCATCAGGTTGTAAATGCGCACGGCGCCCCCATGCGAGAGCGGAAACGGCAGGTATGGGCTGGCGATCAAAACGCGCGGCTTGCCCGAAGGGGCGCGTCCCGGAAAGACCGCCACGGCGCCGCTGTTCAGCGCCAGGATCGATTCCTCCTCCACCGCGCAGGTGGGCCGCGCACCACCGAGCGCGATCGCACAAGCCGGACGCAACAGTTCGGGGTGGCGCAGCTTCAGGCGCCGCAGCGCCGTGCTCCACAGCCGGCGGAAAAGCCGCCCATCTCGGATGGCCCGCGCCAGGAATTTCAGATAGTTGATCTCGAGGATGCGCTCCAGTTCTTCCTCGCCGTAAAAGCGCGCGGTGGTGGCGCGATGGCGGTGCTCGACCGCCGCCCCGGCCACGAAGACGCTGGGCCAGCCGCGCTGCCAGGCGCGATAACCGAGGTCCAAATCCTCGACGTAGGCAGGCGCATAGGCCTCGTCCACGCCGCCCAGCGCGCGGAGCTTGGCGGCATCGTAGAGCGTGCAGCCGCCGCTGCCATAGAGCACCCAGGTGAGGTCTTCGCCGGGAAGCGGCTCTTCGCAGCGCACCGGAAAGTCCTCCGGGCGGGGCTGCCGCATGACCGTCTTGCCGGTCTCCTCGCGCCGCGCACCCGGCGGGAAGCGGATCTGCGCCGTGGCGGAAAACAACTCGGGAACCAGGCTGAAAGCGTGGAGCAGCGCGGCAAAAAAGCCGGGATCCACCAGCATGTCGTTGTTGAGTAGGCACACGTGCGAATAGCGGGCGCGGGCGATCCCGCGGTTCACCGCGCGGGCGAAGGAGAGCGGACCGGCCGAAACCTCGACTTCGACCCGCGGCCAGGCGGAAACCAGCCACTCCGCGGTGCCATCGTGCGAACCGTTATCCACCACGATCATCTCGGAGGCGAAGCCCTCGAGTTCGCGGGCAATCCCAGGGAGCTGCGCCTCTAGCAGGTGCCGGCCGTCGCGCGAGGGGATCACCAGCGAGATGCCCGCCGGCCCAGTGGTCTCCACCGCGGCAGGGTTTTTGGGCCGCACCGGCCGCAGCCGGCCGCAGATCCTGGCGGCCGCCTGCCAGAACAGCGCGCGCCAATCGGCCTCGCGCACGGCCTTCCGGCCCCACCGCGCCAGGTTCATGACCCTCCAGGCCAGGTGGCACAGGATAGCGCGGGCGCAGCGCGGGCGCAGCATGAAATCGTTGAGGTTCTCGTTGAAGGCCAGGAAGCCCCGCGGCGCCAAAAGCAAAGCCATCAGACGCATGCGGCGGAACGGGACATCCGGCACCAGCATCACGCCGGCCAGGCGGACCTCATATCCCGCCAGTTCCGCGCGGCAACGGGCCAGGTTCTCAGACAGCTTGTGGTTTACGCGGTAGGGGATCCATTTGAGATCGCCATCCTCGGGCGGCCAATCCGACACCACCCACAGCGGCAGCTCCGGGAAGATCTCGCGCATGCGCTCGATGAGCCGGCTGTTCAGCGCGTCGGTGCCGCTGGCGAAAGCGACCTTGATCTTCGGCTTCAATTCAAATCAGCAGATGGCGGTGCGGCTGCGCGCCGCCGGCCTCGGTTTGCTCCCACAGCGCCAGCGCCTGGAGCGCGAACGCAGTCGAAACGGGGCTGACATGCGGCACCCAGGCTGCGCTGCGGCGTCCGAAATAGTAGCCGCCATCCATGCGCGCGTCCGCTCCGGAGACCTGGAACGCCGCCAGCCGGGCAGCCTCGCGGCGAGCCGCGGCCAGATCCAGCGGCACAGCGCCGGCCCAATCCGCATACAGGCGGATGCGCAGCAGTTGGGCGCACACATCGGCGCGCTCGAACTCCGGTGCGATCTCGCCGAAAAGGCGTTCCACGGCGCGCATACCGTCGCGCAGTGCGGCCGCGGAGCGCGCCTCCGCGGCCGAGGGCAGCAGGCCCTCCAGGAAGTACAGGAACGCGTGCAGCCGGTCCATCACCTGGAGGTGCTCCGGGTGGCCCGGCAGGAAGGCGCTCGAGGTCCGCAGCGCGCTCTCCAGCGTGCGCCAGTAAGGCTCGCCAAACCCGGGATCGCCGGTGGCTTCCCAGAGGTCCCACCAAGCCATCGCCGCTTTGAGCTGGTAACAGCCCGGTGAGCGCGACCAGCGGGCCGGGTCGTGCTCGATAGGGCGCTTATCCGGCAGCGAGAGGATGGGGTGCCAGCCGTCCGGCGCGGCGAAATCGCGCGCCATGGCGCGGCCCAGCCACACGGCCGCTTCCAGAAACTCCTCCTCGCCCGTCGCGCGCCAAACCGCCACCAGCCCGCGCACCACGATGCCGCAATCGAAAAAGTAGGCCCAGGCCGGCGGATCGAGCTCGAAGGGCATGGCGCACATCTGCGCGCTCCACGCTGTGCGTGATAGAAATCGGGCGGCCAGGGCGGCGCGCTCCAGAAAGAGGGGCCCCCTGGTGAGCGAATGCAGGTACACCAAGGTGCTGGCCGCATAACCGGTGATCTCGGTCGAGGCCGCGCGGTTGCAGCCGGTATCGGCGCGATAAAAGCGGGCTACGCCGCCATTCGGTTCCTGAATGCCGGAATGGAGAAACCACTCTCCGGCGCGGGTCAGACTGGGAAGCAAACCGCTAGTGTAGCATCGCCTTACAGCATCAGAACGGCAACCGCCAGAGTGGCCACGGTGAGCGGCACGCCGGCCTGGGCATATTCCCAGAACGAGATGCGCAGCCCCGGCAGGCGGCCGATGGCCAGTACCGGCCTACTCGGAGAGGATCACGGCGCCCGATCCTTGAATCTGGTAGTACGTGACGCCATGGTTGATGGATGCCGGGTTGAATTCCTTGCCCGTCTCCTTGGCCTCTTCGCGGGCCTGGGCAACGGCTTGCTCGCGGCTTAGCACGATCTTCTTAAACTGGCCCTCGGCTATCGCGGTCTTGCCGGACGAATCCTTGGGAAAGACGATCTCGCCATCGTTGACTTTGATGCGGATCTTCTGCCCGCCGTCGGTGAGATCCATCCAGCAGCCCATCATCTGGCACACTGCGGAGATCTTTCCCTTCACCTGCACGGTATGGCCGATATACCAGGCGGGATGGGCCATCAGAGCGGCCAGCGGCACCGGTTCCTTGAGGGCCAAAGGTTTTCCGAGTTTCACCTCGGCGGCGGACAGCAGGCCGGCTACAGCCACGACGGCAACGAGAGTCTTCATCTCTACATTATCCACATTTCAGCGGCGCGAGCGGCCGGATGCGATATTGGAGTTTACATGACTCGCCCATCTTTCATTCTCTGGCCGGTCCTGATATTGGCTGGCGCATGCGCGGCGCAGAACCGCGATGCGCAGTTCGGGCGGCTCGCGGACCGGTATTTCGACGACGTGGCGTTCCG
>Ga0326727_10009574_pt1 | contig 23733 bp, 18 predicted proteins | sample MB2enrmetagenome_FD_207643 | JGI IMG/M metagenome (GOLD analysis project Ga0326727, IMG submission 207643) | Lab enriched peat soil microbial communities from McLean, Ithaca, NY, United States - MB29MY | ecosystem: Environmental > Terrestrial > Soil > Wetlands > Peat | place: USA: New York... | reverse complement strand
GACAGCAGCGGTCCGGGGCGTGCTGGTCGGTCTGCTGGCGTGTGAACTGTGCGCCTTCGCCGCAGGCACTCGTCGTCTGATACCGGACTGGCATAACGACGAAACCATGCGGCGAGCCACATTGGCGCAGTTCCCGGACTCGGCAGAGGCCAATCGGGCGCTGGCCACGGAGTTGTTGGATCAGGGAAGGGCCAGCGAGGCACTCCCCTTTGCGCAACGAGCCGTCGCAATTGCGCCGCAAGCGTGGGAGGCACAGATGCGGCTGGGGCTTGTGCTGATCGGGCTGGGTAGATTTCAGGACGCGGCCGGACAGTTTGAGCAAGCACTGCGACTCGACGCCCATTCCGCAGAGGCGAGGTTCGGCCTGGGGGTTGCCTTGAACGAAATGGGCAAGCCCGAAGACGCCCGGCGAGATTACGAAGAGGCACTCCAACTCAATCCTGACCTCGCGGAAGCGCACAACAACCTTGGAAACATTCTGTCGGCACAGGGGAGAACGCAGGATGCGATAGCGCAGTACGAGGAAGCGTTGCGGATCAGGCCCGATTACGCCGAGGCCCACAACAATTTGGGAGCCAATTTGATGGAACGGGGCAGGCTGTGGGATGCGATAGCGCACTACCAGGAAGCGTTGCGGATCGATCCCAATAACGCTGAAGCGCACAAAAACCTCGGGGATACCTTGTTACAGCGGGGCAAGGTATCGGAAGCGAAAGAGCAATACGAGCAGGCCTTGAGACTTAGACCTGATTTTGCGGCTGCCAGGAGCGCATTGGCGCGGCTGCGGGCGGGTCGGTGATCTCCTTGCGAGGAGCCCGCCTGTGGCCCTTCGGCAGATTATATTTTCGTCCTGGACAATTTCGAGTTCGAGTTCATTCCCGAACCGTCCGCGTTTGCACTGGCCGCACCCGGTGGCGTATCGCTGGTCGCGTTCCTCAAACGCAAGCGCACGCAGTGTCCCGGCGGCTCAATCTTTCAACTGGTACACGGCGCGGGAAACCCGCTGGGCCTCGGGCATGAGGTTGAGGACCCGGAGGATGTAGCCGGTGCCCTTGCGGCTGTGGGGTTGCATGCGGTCGTTGTACAGGCGCGTCAACTCATGGAAGTGGACTGGTTCCTGACGACTGCGCAGGATATCGACAATGACCAAGGGCGCCCCGACCATCGGGAGAAAGTAGCGACGGTCCACCGTGCCGCTGATTTCCGGGTGATGATCCAGAAGCACCGTCACCAACCGCGGGCGTTGGCCGTTGAGGAAGCTGAGTTCATCGGAAACGCTGGCGAGGATTTTCTCAAATGGAACGGGCTCCCTGGACGCGTGGAGAAGCTGGAGGATTTGTTTTTCGACCTGATTCAGCACCGGCCCCGGCAGGATGGAGAAGTAATCGTGGCGAAAGGTAATCCGGTCGAGCATCTCACTGACCAACAAGAGCGATCCCCACGGTTGATAGCCTCCCAGGTTCGGGTCATCGATCCATCCGCCCAACTCGGCGGATGTCACCACGCAACTGCCGGACAGGATCCGGTTGGCCCAATACACTTCCTGGGTCTCCGCAACGGCACGGGCAAGATTCGACCGCAGGGTCGCGATGGCGGATTCCTCGATTTGGCGGACGCGCTCGCGGGTAACGCGAATACGCATGCGGGCGATCTCCTGCAGGGTGCGCCGCTTCATGTGGGGACGGAACAGCGGGTCGGTCAAGCCATAGCGCTGCTCGATCACGAACACTTCCTGAGTGTTGAGAAACTCCCGCAACAGCGTGCGAAAGTTGGCGACCTGGCCGTTACCGTCCTCGAGGCGACGAGTCCAATTGAAGAACCAGCGAACGTTTTCCAGTGATGTCGCGCCGAAATTGGTGAGGTTCAGGAGTTGCGGATCGCCCCAGTTGCGGAGTTGGCCGATGTTCTCGACGCCTGCCTCTTCCAAGCAGTGAACAACACGCGCACTCAGGCCCGATCTGGCCACCGGCCAATTGTCGATCATCTGGCGTGTAATCTTTTGTGTCTGAAACCTATCCATGGCAAAACTCAATCTTTTTCTAGCGCGACACGACCATAAGTAGTACCCAGTGCGACCCGTGATCCCTACTGGTGGTAGTATCAAAGCCAATAGCCACTTGGAATTCAAGAAGAATTTTGTTACAATCTGTTACATTGTGACATGCTTTACGAAGCGTGTGCGAAGAATGCTACCACGTATTTTTCTCTTCGCATTCAACGAAAATCGCGCTAAGATACACGTATGGAATCTGTTCTGTCGAAAATCACCGAAGATGCCTGTCGTACGCTGAAAGCATTGGCAGGTGAAGAGGTTACCTTCCAAAAGATAGCGGCGGCGGCCGTCGCCTCCCTCCGGTCGGGAGGAAAAATCCTTGCCTGCGGCAATGGAGGCAGCGCTGCCGACGCCATGCATCTCACACAGGAGCTCGTGGGTCGCTTTCGCAGCAACCGCCGGTCACTTCCCGGGGTCAGCCTGACGGCGGACCCGACGGCGTTGACCTGTATTGGAAACGATTTCGGCTTTGAGAATGTCTTTTCCCGTCAGGTGGAAGGCTTGGCCAACCCGAACGATCTGCTGGTTTGTTTTTCCACCAGTGGGAACTCCCCGAACATTCTTCGCGCGCTGGAAGCCGCCAAGGCCAAAGGCGTCAAAACCGTGTCGCTCCTGGGCAAGGATGGCGGGAAGGCCAAGGGTAAAGCCGATCTGGAGATTATCATCGCCAACTCGGACAGCGGGCGCGTCCAAGAGGCGCACACGCTGATTCTGCACGCGTTATTGGAAGTGATCGAGCGCGAGATTACCGCCTGAATTATTTGGTTGCAGGCGGCGGAGGCGAACTGGGAGGGGCAACATCTCCCCCCTGCGGCTGCGAGCGTTGTGACATCATCTGCGTGAGATCCATCACCTGAGCGTCGGGGGGGGGGTGGTACACAAATGTGGAATCCGCCACGTCCTGATTGAACTTCAGGTTTTTGAACTCCATGGCCATGACCAGGTTCGTCTGGGACTTGTCGTACTGTTCCAGTCGATGGACAAACCCATCCGTCTGCCCGATGAAGATGCGGGTCTTGCCCACCATCGCGGCCAATGACGCCAACTGCTGGTTGGTCAGGGCGGCCTGCTTCAACGCGCCTTCCAGGACATACATCGGTTGATTCCCGAGTTCCTTGGTCGCGCCGACATTGAGGTCGCACATTCCCGTGGTGGTCTCCAATTGCTTGCCGGGATCGAATTGATCGAGGGGATTGCCCTGCATGCCGGCGTGCGCGAGGACGTTGCTCCCGAGCTTGTTCATGTCCATTTTCATGATCTGCTGCTGCGTCCCCATTTTCATGACCTGCCACATGATGCCGTCCTGACCCAAGACCATGGTCATCTGGCTGTGCTGGCCCATGATCGGCATATCGAGCTGCATCCACACACGATGCGGCGGCTTTTGCACCACGGAGCCGCCAATCTCCATGCGGGTGCCAAACATGCTCATGCTCTGGGTGTAATCCGCCGTCCATGACTTGTAGGCGGCGGTCTTCGATTCCGCAAAATCGACGATCTGTTGTGTTGTCTTGAGCCCCTGTGCGGAAGCGACCACGGCAGACGCGGCAATACAGATACAGGCGGCCCGGGTGATCGCGGTTTTATGAAAGTGTTGCATGAGCATCTCCTTTCGTTTTGGTGGGCGCGACCCTAACACGCGGTTGCGCCCGGAGCAAGCGTGATACCCTTCTAGGGGTTGCTTCCATCGAAAATCTCCGGAGCAATGACGCCGTCTGCGACCCGGGTCACTCCGCCGGTCATTCGAATCGAATAATCCTCGCCGATCTCGATGGCGATGACGCCCCCGGGCATATGAACGGAAACGGAGCGGTCGCAGAGACCGATCCGATGGGCCACCGCCGCGGCGGCGCTGCTGCTGCTGCCCGAGGCCAGCGTGTATCCCGCCCCGCGCTCCCAAATCTCGATCTGAATGTTTCGGCGGTCGCGCACCTTGAGGAACTGCACGTTGGTGCGATTGGGGAAATTCGGGTGCGTTTCCAGCAACGGCCCGAATTGCCGCACCATCCCGGCGTCGATGTCCCGCAGTGGCAGGACACAATGCGGGTTGCCGATCGTCGCCGCGCAAAACAGAAACGGGCGTCCGCCCACGGTAATGGTTTCGTTGAGCACCTCGCGGCGCGGGCCCGTGACGGGAATCTTGTCGCTCCAGAAACTCACCTGACCCATTTCGACGCGCACCGCGCGGCCGCCATCGATCACGGTGGCGCGCACCAGGCCGCCTGCGGTCTCGATGGCAAATTCCTCGTCACCTACGAGCTTGCGGTCCCAGAGGTACCGCGAAAAGATTCGTAACCCGTTCCCGCTTTTCTCCGCCTCGCTGCCGTCGGGGTTGAAAATGCGAAGGGCGCACTGCGCGGCTTGCGCCGGCAACGGGCCGAGGAGAATGCCGTCCGATCCGACGCCGAAATTGCGGTGGCAGATGATCCTGATCTGTTCCGTCGTCAGCGGTGACCCGAGATGCTGGGGGTCGATGACGATATAATCATTCCCGAGCGCGTGGTACTTGGAAAATTCCAATGCCATGGGGGGAGACTATCGCCCGTCGGGCGGGGTTCAAAGTCCAAAATATCGGCTCATTCCGTCCGTCTGTGTGGCGCAAACGGGAACCCGGTCACGATCCCCGACACGGACGCCGTCCTGCCGCAGGAGTTTTCCCGCATGGACATCTCGCGGCGGACGGGGGTGGTGGATTCGCCCGCCGGGCGCGAGGATCGTCTTGTTTCTTGATTGCAACGAGGCTCTATTTCCCCGAAGATGGCTTCTGTCAGCGATATGTCAGGGGACCAGACAACCTCGGAAGGACTGACCAACCATTGAGGACTCACACGTGAACCCATCCGCCACCGACTTGGAACGTGTTGCCAAACGCGTACAGGAACTGCTTGCCGCCGCAGGCAACCCGCCCATCGCCGCCACCGTCCCCAAGCCGAAGTTTTCTCCTAGAGAAATCGCGCAATTCATCGATCACAGCGGGCTGCGTCCCAACCTCACCCGCGCTGACCTTGAGCAACTCTGTCGCGAGGCGCGCCAGCACAAGTTCTACTCCGTGTGCATCAACCCGACGTGGGTATCGTTGGCGCGCGAGCTTCTGGCCGGCTCAAACGTGAAAATCTGCTGCGTCGTCGGGTTCCCATTCGGCGCCCAACCGCCCGAGACCAAAGCGATGGAAACGCGCGCCGCGATCCGCCAAGGCGCGAAGGAAATCGACATGGTCATTAATATCGGCGAGCTCAAGGGCGGCAATGACGAACTGGTGTTGCGGGACATTCGCGCCGTGGTCGAAGCCTGCCAGGACGGCAGCGCGAAGAGCAAAGTGATTTTGGAGACATCGTTCCTGACCAACGAAGAGAAGGCGCGCGCGTGCGAATTGTCCGTGAAAGCCCATGCCGACTTCGTCAAGACCTCGACGGGGTTTAGTTCGGGCGGCGCGACCGTGGAAGACGTGTCGCTGATGAGCCGGATCGTTCGCGACAAGGGACTGGGCGTGAAAGCGGCGGGCAACGTGCGTTCGCTGGCCGACCTGCTGAAGATGGTCGCGGCGGGCGCGACCCGCGTCGGCACATCGAGCAGCCTGAAGATTATGAAGGAAGCTGCGGGAGAAACCGTTTCGGGCGAAGGCGCGGGATATTGATCGGGAACGGGACGAAACGCGGCAGCCCCGCGCTCGTGCTAGTCGACGGCGTTTGGAAAGGGTTGGAACGAACGGGGCGCAGGTGTAGGGTTTCCCTCCAACACCCAACATCGGAGGAAGCATGACTCTCAAAACACTCTCGGCGGTGGTGGTTCGCGTCATTGGCTGGCTCGTCATTCTGGAAGGAATCAAATCGGCACTGTATTCGGTGTTACTCTGGGGGATGCGGGTCATATTGACCGGAGGCATCGAGCCGCCGCGTCCCGGTGCGAGCCCGGGTTACCTGCCGGTGGTGGGCGCGGTCGTGGCTGGGTTGATCGAGCTGGGGGTCGGCTGGACGCTGATCCAGCACAGCGAATTTTTCGGTCGGATTTTCTCCAAGGGCCTCGACGAGCGGGTGTGACAACGGCGAATCCGTGGTTGGGCGGCTCGCTACGGGGACAATTGTGCGTGGCGGAAGCGCGTCGGCCCTTGATCACCCCGGCGGCGGCAAAACAATTCGTGGCCGTGCCGACACCCGGTGATTTTGCTTGCCTCCCGTCTGGTTGAGTGATTTACTTGGCTGCAGAGCGATCACCCCGTTGGACGCCCCATGTGGGCAGCCGTAATGGAGAGCGGCAACGATGAAGAAGCACACGGTTCGAGGGATTGATCAGGTGAGGATTCGACGTTTCCTGGGCGCGGGATGCGTCCTGTTGTTTGGCTGGGGCCTGGCGAACGGCGTTGTCAGCGCGCCCCTGCCGTCCTCGGGCGCCGATCTGGGCTTGAGTGGCACGATCACCCCGGCGATGACGGTCACGCACAGCAACGTGGTCTACACGATCATCGTCACGAATGCCGGCCCGGATGAAGCGGACAACGTCGTGCTCACCAACACACTGCCTCCGCAAATCGTATGCATCGGGTGCGATGCCGGGGTGAATGGTTCCTGCGACACCGGCACGGTTGGAATGGTGACCGCTGATTTTCCGACGCTGACCGCGGGCGCATCCAGCGCGCTGGTGATCACGGGCGAAGTCGAATGTTTCGCCGCCAACCGCGCCCTGCTCACCAATACCGCCGTGGTGGGTTCCTCGGCCAATGACCCCGACCTGGCCAATAATGAGGTCAGCATCATCACCACCAATCACAACCCCCTGCACAAGCCCGTCTGTGCCAATACCCTCGTGTTCGCCGAGGAGTATGAGGACCAACCCGTCTGTGGCGGGAGCCGGTCCGATGGCGATTACGGCTGCCAGATTTACGGCGCCGATGCCTTTACCCTGACTGCGATCCTCTCGCTGGAGGGCATTGACATCACCCAGTTCAACGAGGACACCTGGTTCGGAGTGTCCATCGGCAACGACTACAGCACGGGCGACGATCTCGGTGACGCCGCGGATTACAAGCCCGGCGGCACCAGCGCGACGTTCATCACCATGGAGGATGACTTCGCGAAATCGGGCCGTGACGTCATCAAACTCAAGTGGAACCGCGCGCAATTGAAGGTCAGCATCCAGTACAGCACCGTGGACGCCGCGGACGCCAACGATTCGCCGATCCTGGCCGACCAGTACGAAGGGAGCAACGGGCCGATTGCGCAGGTGCTGTCCGGGTCCATTACGTTCGGCAACGTGACCGGCAACTTCGATGCGGTGTACTGCGCCGGCACGGCGATCACCACCAACAAATTCTTTCCCCAAGGCGGAATCGGTGAGGCCGGCGTGACGACGGTCAAAATCGTGGGCGCTGCCGCCAACTGAATCCTCCGGCGACCGGGTCAGTTGGTCCCGGCTGGGTTGATCGAGCTGAGGGTCGGATATACGCTGATCCAACACAGTGAATACTTCGGTCGGATTCTCTCCCAGGGGCTTGAGGAACGAGGGTGACGGGGCGCGATGAGGAAAGGAGCGGCTCGCTCCGCGCATGCGCTGGACTCCGCTCCCCTGCCCCACCGCTACGCCCGCCGGATTTCGACCATGCCGACCACCTGCGCCCGACGCCGCGTCTTGCGAACCTTGCAATCCCCCTTAGGCCAATCAATCGCGCGCTTGACCCAACCGGCGGTCGTGCCTTCAACCTGATCGACACGTTCCGGATGAATCTCAGGACTACCCACTGTTGGACGCTTAGTTCCAGGAAATCGGTGAAGGAAGTTTTACCGTCGTTCACATGGCCGAGCCGGAGGAGCCGGTCCGCCGCCGCGTCGCGCTCAAGGCCATCAGGCTGGGCATGTTGTATCCTGTTGACGCGCGATTTGCAGGATAACACAATGGCGAAAGTGGGATTCTAATCTTCCACGGAGGGTGAGACGATGAGATTCGGGCGACTGTTGCGGATGACGTTTCTTGCTGTTGCGGCGATACCGGCAGGGCTGAGAGTCTTTGCGCAAGGCAATGCGCCGGGAACTGCGGGCGATTCGCCCGCAAAGAATGCGCCGAGCAGACTGGCGGCCCCGTTCTCGTGGGAACTGTCGCAACCCCTCATTACGCCCGAGACCACACGCGCCGTGGACCCGGAACGCGCAGTGAAAGACCCGTCGATCGTCTATGACGGGGGGAAATGGCACGTTTTCATGTCGAGCAAGTGCCCGGGACATACAGCCACGGAGTACGTCGGGTTCGACAAGTGGGAAAACGCGGACAAGTCGCCGCGGACCATCCTGAGGATCAGCGACAGCAAGTACTACTGCGCCCCAGAGGTCTTTTACTTCCGTCCGCAGAAGAAATGGTACCTCGTCTACCAGATGGACGTCCCGGGATCAAAGAAGATGTGGCTGGCGTATTCCACGACCACGGAGATCGCCGATCCGACGTCATGGACGAAGGCGCAGCCGATGCTGGACGGCTCGTCCACGGACCCGCGCAAGGAAGGCGGTATTGATTACTGGATCATCTGCGACGATCAGCGTGCGTATTTCTTCTACACCAACAACCGCGGCAAGCTCTGGCGGATGTGGACGCCCATCAAGGACTTCCCCAACGGGTTCGATCACCCTGAGGTTGCGCTGGAGGGGGACATTTACGAGGCTGGTCACATCTATCGGCTGAAGGGGACGAATCAGTATCTGGCAATCATCGAGGCGCGAGGACATGGCGACCACCGATATTTCAAAGCCTACGTCGCTGACCGGCTGGACGGCAAGTGGACGGGCGTGGCGGACACCGAGAAGAATCCTTTCGCCGGCGCCGCAAATGTCACCGCCGCGGGGGGAGGAAAGCTCTGGGCGGACAACATCAGCCACGGCGAGCTCATCCGCGACTCCAACGACGAGACGCTCACTGTCGATCCGGGAAAGTTGCGATTCCTCATCCAAGGCGTCCTTCAGGATGATAAGCCGGAAAGCTACCAGCAAATCCTGTGGCGGCTCGGCCTGCTGACGCTGAAGAAGGCGATGAAGTAACGTTATTCTCCCCGCCGCCCTTTATCCCCTCCAGGGAGGGGAGTGAGGCCGACCGGAGGCGGGAATGGCGAAAGCGGGAAGCGTTCAGCGCGGCAGGCGGGAAACGACAGGGATCCTTCGAGAATCTCAGGATGACAACCGGGCGAAAGGGGGCGACGGATAAAGTAAAGTATCGTTAAAGAATAATTCTTGCTGGACGCGGGATGATAGTTGTGCCAGTGTCGGGGCGGTATTCTTGAAATACAGGGAATAGGGCGTGGGGTCGGGTTCTGGGCTTCATATCCTGTATCCCAGGGCGAAACTCAGGCCGGTCCGGATGCGAATCGGCTTTGTCAGCATGGTCGGGAGTGATACGATGGGTGCTCGTCGGACGGAATGATGCGCTGTCGTCATGGAGGGTAAATCGAGGAGGAAATGTCAGATCAATACAAGAGTCCGCTCACGGCCCGGCAACGGGCGGCCATCCTGCGGTTGTATGAGCAGCAACGTTTACCGTGTGCGAAAACGGCGAAGCGGCTGCGGCTATCCGTGCGGCTCGTCGTCGGGTTCCTGCGGAAGCGCGGGGTGTTGCGACGCCAAGGCCCGTCAATTCCCAGAAAACTTTCCCTCACGGCCCGCCAAAAGCTGGAAGGCGAATTCGCCACCACTTTGGATGTGGTCCTGGCCAAAAAGTATGGTCTTACCAAGGAACGGATTCGTCAAATCCGCCAGGAGGCGGGCTACCCGTCGAGCCAGGTGTTTCGCCATGCGTTGACCGTTCGTGCTCAGGCCAAACACCGGGAGGAGAAACAACGCGTCCGCGAACTCCGGCTGCAGCAGCGCCGGGCCCGGCGATTGATCGCAGCCAACCGGCTCAGCAAGCGGTGGAAGGCCGGGGTGCCGGTGGCGAAACTGGCGCAGGAATTTGGGTACACGCTGGGTTACATGTCCTTGCGCATTCACAGGCTGCGCAAACATTTTCCGGGGAAACTCCCCTTTCGCAACGAGATTCGGTCGCCGCGCCCGCCAGCGTCGGCGGCATCTCTCGATGGCAGGAAGCGTGGGGAACGGGAGGCGGGCTCCGGGTGATAGAGTGCAGAAGGGAAACGGACCGCGCTTGCCGCTCGCGGCTACCCTTCGACGGTGCTCAGGGTAAACAGCGCCATGCAGAAAGGGTTTTTCTGCGAAACGAACCCAAGGCTTCCGAATCAAAAATGCGTGTGGATGAGGTTGTGGGACTGGTGGTTGTGATTCTCTGTTTTGGATTTTCTCGTTGGGTTTGTCCCCCCTCCGGATGGGTTCGGTTGGGGGGCGTGGAACGGTCGGCTGCGGATGGGTTGCCGGTGGGTTTTTCGGGGCCAGTTTGATCCCATCAACGGTGGCTTCCGGTTTCCGTTTGACGGGTCTGGTGGGTTGACTTAGGATACTGGCGGCGTTGCGAGCTGTGGCAGTCCCTGCCCTCTCTTGCAGTTTTGCCCCGTAGTTTGCGCTGATGATGATAATAAGGAGAAATTATACATGGCGATCAAAGTAGGCATCAATGGTTTCGGACGAATCGGGCGTTTGGTGTTCCGCGCGATTTGCGATCAGGGTTTGTTGGGCAAGGACATCGAGGTGGTGGCAGTCAATGATATTGTCCCCGCCGACAACCTGGCGTACCTGCTGAAGTACGACTCGACCCAGGGCCGGTTCAGCGGCACGGTTTCGAGCGAGAAATCCAGTCCGTCCGTGGCGGAAGACGACACGCTGGTTGTGAATGGCCACAAGATCAAATGTCTTGCCGTCAGGGAAGGCCCGGCGGCGCTGCCGTGGAAGGCGCTGGGCGTGGATCTCGTGGTCGAGTCGACCGGACTGTTCACGGCGGCGGAAAAAGCCAAGGGTCACCTGGACGCGGGCGCGAAGAAGGTGCTGATCACGGCGCCGGCCAAGGGCGAAGACATCACGATCGTGCTCGGCGTCAACCACACCAAGTACGACCCGTCCAAGCATCACATTGTTTCCAACGCGAGCTGCACGACCAACTGCCTCGCGCCGGTGGTTCACGTCCTGCTGAAGGAAGGCCTCGGCATCGAGGAAGGGTTGATGACCACGATCCACAGTTACACGGCCACGCAGAAGACGGTGGACGGCCCGTCGAAGAAGGATTGGAAGGGCGGCCGCACCGCTGCCGTCAATATCATCCCCTCCACCACCGGCGCCGCGAAGGCCGTGGGCCTGGCGATTCCCGAGGTGAAAGGCAAGCTCACGGGCATGTCATTCCGCGTGCCGACGCCGACAGTGAGTGTCGTCGATCTCACCGTCAAGACGGTGAAGGCGACCAGCTACAAGGAGATTTGCGCGCTGATGAAGAAGGCCAGCGAGACGTACCTGAAGGGCATCCTGGCGTACACCGAGGACGAGGTGGTTTCGTCGGACTTCATACACGACGCGCGCTCGAGTATTTTCGACGCTGGCAGCGGCATCGAGCTGAACAGCCGGTTTTTCAAGCTCGTGAGCTGGTACGATAACGAGTGGGGCTACTCGAATCGTTGCGTTGACCTGATTCGCTACATGGCGAAGTAATTCGGCCGCCAGACGGGACCCGGGCATTCACAGCGGATGCCCGGTTCTTGGTTGATTTTTATGGAACGTCCGGGCTAGTCTGCCCGCGTGTGGCTGTGAGTGAAAACACTCCAGTAGGGCGTGTCGGATGCGCTTTGCTACTTGCACTGGTGTTCAGTAACGTCACCATTTCCTCCGCCATTGCCCAACAACGACAAGTGCTGAGCGGCCACGTACCGCAAGCTGTGAAGAGTTTGAACTTGCAGCCCGTGGATCGCTTGGCGGCCACGAACCGTCTGCATCTGGCCATTGGGTTGCCGTTGCGCAACCAATCGGCACTGAATGCTCTCCATAGCTCGCTTTACGACCCCGCCAGCCCGAATTACCGGCACTATCTGACGTCGGAACAGTTCACGGAACAATTCGGCCCGACCTTGGCGGATTACCAGGCGGTCATTAATTTCGCCCAAGCCAACGGCTTGACGGTGACCGGGCAGCATGCCGGTCGCACCTTGCTGGATGTGGTGGGGACAGTGGCGAACATCGAAAGGGCGTTTAACGTTACCCTGTTGGTTTATCCGCACCCGAGGGAGAAGCGCAACTTTTACGCGCCGAACGTTGAACCGTCGGTGTCCCTGGCGGTGCCGCTTCTGCACATATCCGGCCTGGACAATTACGCACTGCCGCATCCCAATTCCCGGATCGGTCCCGCAGCCCCCCCGATTCCCTCGGGGGGGAGCAGCTCCCTCGGCGGCACGGAAGGCGGTCAATACATTGGCAATGATTTTCGTGCCGCTTACGTGCCCGGGTCAACGCTGTACGGTAACGGTCAATCCGTCGCCCTGGTGGAGTATGACAACTATTACCCCAGCGATATCACAGCTTATGAATCTCTGGCCAGTTTGTCGCCGGTGACGCTGACCAACGTCTACATCAACGGCGGCCCTTACCCGCCGACCACCGGCACGCTTTCCAGCGAGGGCGAGGTGGCACTGGACATTGAAACGGTGGTTTCCATGGCGCCGAAACTCTCGAAGATACTGGTTTACGAAGGCACCAATGGTGTGACGCCGTGGGCGACCATCCTCACCCAAATCGCTGACGACAATCTGGCCAAACAAGTCAGTTGTTCATGGAGCGGCGGGGGGGTCGACCCAGATCCCAGTAGCGAACAGGCGTTGGTAACGATGGCCATGCACGGGCAATCTTTTTTCAATGCCGTTGGCGACTCCGACGCATTTTTGAGCGGCGAGGAGATTGGGTTTCCGAGCGACAGCACCAACGCCATCGAGTGCGGCGGAACAACCTTGTACACAACCGGCCCTGGTGGCAGCTATGTCGGGGAGACGGTCTGGAACTGGGGAATCGAATTTGGTGATGATGGCGAGGGCGGCAGCGGCGGGGTCAGCACTTTCTATGAAATCCCGCCGTGGCAACAAGGTGTCGCCACGGTCGCCAATCAAGCTTCGAGCACCATGCGTAACGTTCCCGATGTCGCGCTGACCGCCGACCATGTTTTCGTCGTTTGCTACAACGGAACCAATACCTGGTTTGGCGGCACCAGTTGCGCGGCGCCGCTCTGGGCGGCGTTCACGGCGCTGGTCAATCAGCAAGCTGCCAGCAACGGCGTGGCAGCGGTCGGCTTCCTCAACCCCGCCCTCTACACGATCGGCAACAGCGCCATCTACAGCAACTGTTTTCACGACATCACCACCGGCAACAATGAATGGAGCTACAGCCCAAGCAATTACAGCGCCGTTCCTGGTTACGACCTCTGTACAGGTTGGGGCAGTCCAAACGGGGCCAACCTGATCAATGCACTTGTGTGGATGGCCACCAACAAGCCCTACCTTATCATCGCCGGTTCGGTTGTGAGCGGCGGCAATGCCAACGATGTGATCGATTACGACGATTGCGTTCAGCTCTACCTCCCGGTTGGGAACCTTGGCGGAGGTACCGCCACCGTCGTCAACGCCACGCTGACAACCAGTACGGCCGGCGTCACGGTCACCCAGCCCAGATCTACATATTCCAACATCGTGTTCGGCGCCATCGCCACCAATAACACGCCGTTCCAGATCAGTACCTCACCCTCATTCGTCTGTGGCACGCCAATCCCGCTATCACTCGTGGTGTCCTACACCGGCGGCTCCATCACCAACACCATTACACTGCCCACCTGCCAATGCCCGACAATTCAAACGAACGACAGCTTGAGCGGCGCCAGCCCGACGCAGCTCTACTCGTTGTGGCCCAGTGGCACCAACAGTACCTGCAGTCTTGTGAAATCCTGCCCCGGAGAGGTTAATGTGGGTACAGTTGCCTATAACGCTTACTCGTTCACGAACACGAGCAGTTCGGCAGTCTGCGTGTCGGTGACCATCACCACACTGTGCGGTGATGAGGATGACCCTTACGCCTCCATTTTCTCGGCGGCGTATCTTGGCAGTTACAATCCCAGCAGCCTCTGCGCCGCCAGCTACCTCGGTGACATGGGGGGCATCCAAGGGGACTACACCGGCCCGGGGACATTTTTTTACTCCTTCACCGTTCCGGCCAACACCAACTTCACCGTGGTGGTGAATGGGCTGGCCGAAGATTACTATTGCTCCGGTTACACCCTCACGGTCGCCGGCCTGCTCTGTCCGGCGGATGGCGGAGGCACGTGCGCCGTGGCGGCGCCGTTCCAGATCACCAGCATTGTCAAGTCGAACAACAATATCCTGATCAATTGGACGACCGGTGTCGGCCAAACCAATGCCCTGCAAGCCACAGCGGGGACCGCCAACGGCAGCTACAGCGCAAACAACTTCGCGACCATCTTCACCGTCACCAATACCGTGTCCACAGCAACCAATTACACCGACATCAGCGCGGCGACGAATAAACCCTCGCGCTATTACCGTGTGCAGCTTGTCCCGTAGGGGTCCTGCGACAGCGAGGCGCTGATTTGTCCCCCTTGCGTTTGCCGGCCCGCTTTGGTAGTTTACCGCGCCTGCGAACACGTGCGCCGTTAGCTCAATTGGCAGAGCAAGTGACTCTTAATCACTAGGTTGTAGGTTCGATTCCTACACGGCGCACCACCTCGCTAGCGAGATTTTTGATAAACATGACAAACCTGCCTCCCGCCGCCGTGTTGGCCCCCATGAATGAAACGTTCATGGGGCGTGTGTACAGTCATCTCACCGGACACGAGTCTTCGACGGGACGACGGCTCCTTCTCATCCTCGCACTCGCGGTTTTCGTGCACGTCACGGTCAAAATCACCCGCTCCGTGAGCGAATGGATCATCAACAAAGGCCATGCCCAGAGAAATCCGCTCGGCTTCGTCACGCAACAGCCGAAATTCGTTACGTTGATCCAACTCATCGGCAACACCGTGACCTCGATCATGTATTTTTTTGCGTTTGGATTGGCCCTGGAGGAATTCGGCGTCAACTTGACCGCCTACCTCGCCAGCGCTTCCATCGTCGGGTTGGCCATCAGCTTTGGCTCGCAAGGCCTGGTGCAAGACATGGTCATCGGCCTGACGCTGATCTTCTCGGACGCAATGGACGTCGGTGACATGGTGGAGGTCGACGGGACCACTATTGTCATCGGTCGCGTCGAGGAAATTGGGTTGCGGTTCACCAAGCTCATCAACTTTTACAATCAAAAAGTCTTCATCCCCAACCGCACCATCGCCAACGTCAGCCGATTTCCCCACGGCGGCATTTACGCCTACGCCGACGTCCTGATTCCGCCGGGCGCGGCCCCGAAAGAGGCCGCCCCAATCGTCGAGAACGTCGCCAAGGGAATGTGGAGAGAATTCGGCGCGATCATTTTAAGCGAGCCGATGATTGGAGGAGTCGAAACGGCGGCGGGTGGCGGCTGGGATTTTATCCGCGTTCAATTCAAAATCTGGCCTGGCCAGGGCACGTTGATCGAAACGACATTCCGCCAACAAATGGTCAGCGCCATGAAAACCTTCCACGCAAACTACGCCGACTGGCAGGTCCCCGTGACCTATCGCGCCATGACCGCTTCCAAAACCGTCCGGCCGCCTCCCGAACCAACCCCGGAAAAACCGGCGAATTAGCGTCGTTCTCAATCAACTGTTCGCAGGCTCGAATCCGTATGACCTACCAATCCGGCCGTTCTTTCAGCCCACGGAGCGCGACGGTCAGCCCGCAGCCGTTGCTTGAATCGAGTGCACCCTGTGGATCATCACGCCCGAGCGCCTTCACGGCGAGCCGCACCTTTTACCGGCAGTTGTGCGGCCTAGCTTTGCCCCGTGTGGGGCCGGCGGTCAAGTCACGCTCCAGCACCTCATAGCGATCGATCACCTGACGCACGAAATGGCGCTTCTCGCTATACGTGCCGGGGAAGAAGCTGCCTTTGAAACCGGCGATGACCACGTTACGCAGTTCGCGCGGGGTCATTCTCAGCTTGTCGATGGCAATGAGAAGTTCCTTGGTCACGCTCGTGTTCGACATCAGCCGGTTGTCGGTGCAGATCGAAACGGACAACTCGTGGTCGAGCATCTGCCGTAGCGGATGGCGAGAGAGGTCCCGCATCCGCGGCAGCGTCTGCGCATTGCTGGTGAGGCAGACTTCCATGGTGATCCGCTGGCTGGCCACGTACTCGGCCAGATACTGGCTGTAGGCTTTCGGGTCGGGGATGGTTGGGTTGTGGATCATCTCGTGCGCGAACAGCCATGTCCCGTGCCCGATCCGATTGGCGTAGCATTTCGTGATCGCCTGGAATATGGACTCGGGCCCGTAGGCTTCGCCCGCATGCACCGTCTTGCGGATGAAGTGGGAATGCGCGTACTGATACGCCGCGCTGTGGTCTTCGGCGGGATACCCCGCCTCGGCACCGGCTAGGTCGAAGCCGACAACCGGCAACCCCTTGTTGTGCGCCAGATCCACCGCCGCCCGCGCCAACTCCATCGACGCCGCCGCGAATACCTGTTTCGGGGCCGCGTATGACATCACCTCAAACAACCGCCGATAGTACGGCGACATCGGCGGCACAAAAAACCGCAGTGCGCAGGCGATGATGCCAAAGTGAAACGGCACGTCCGCGCCCGAGACAACCGCCCGCGATTGATTATGGCGCCGGCGCCCACGCTCCAGTCCGCGGCAGACGGCGCTGACCACCTCTTCCATGTTCAGCCGGTCGTTGACGTGCAATTGGGGCGCAAACCGTACCTCGATGTAGCGGACGCCCTCCGCGAGATTGTCCTCGGCCAATTCAAAGGCAATACGTTCCAGGCTCTCGGCGGTTTGCATCACCGCGCAGGTGTAGGCGAATCCCTTCAGGTAATCGGGCAGGCTCGCGTACTTGTTCTTGAATACCAGCCGCCGCAATCCCTCCTCGCTGTACGACGTCAGCTTGACGCGATGCTCCTTGGCCAGCTCGATCAGCGTCGGGATCCGCAACGAACCGTCCAGATGCAAATGCAGGTCGGTCTTGGGAATGGCGCACACAAACGCAGACGAGATCGTCTTATTCACGGGAAACACCTCCGGTCGTTCCAGCCGGGCGGGCACGTTGGCATGGATTCGTTTTGTTCATTCGCTTCTCTCAGTAGTGAAAGCTGCTGTGGCCGATGAATTCACACAGAATCGACGTCGGCGGCACGAGATGATCGGGGACGCTCAGGAAACTGGACAGGAATTCCTGCAGGCGCCGCGTCTCCGCGTATTGCGGGTGGTGCGGTTTGACCTCGGCCAGCAGCGGTTCGACCAGCGGTTTGAGCACCGCCAGTTCGTAGTCGAGAGCCGAGTTGAACGCGATATCGGCCGCTTGTTGGTACGGAAAGATCCAGGTCTTCTCGCCCTGGCGCACGCTCGGCCACATGCCCAGCGTCTTCAGCGCCGAATTGCCCCGGTAGTTGTTGTCGCGCACCAGCCGCCGGACCAGCCGGTTGTCCGTCGTCGAGATCCGGTTGTTCGAATCGAGGTTCAACTGGGTCAGCGCGCTGATGTAGATCCGCAATTTGTGCGCGGGCGGCACCGATTGCGTAAGCCGCGGATTCAGGCCGTGAATGCCCTCGACGAGGACGATTTGGCCGGGCTCGATCCGCAGTTTTTCGCCGCGATACTCGCGGCAGCCCTTTTCGAAATTGAACGTGGGCAGGTCCACCTCTTCCCCTTTGTCCAACCGCAGCAGGTGGTCGTTGAACAGGGGCAGATCCACCGTATCGATGCTCTCGAAATCGGGTTCGCCGTTTTTGTCCCGGGGTGTTTGCTCGCGGCTGACGAAGTAATTGTCCACGGAAATGGTCACGGGCCGCAGACCGTCCACGCGCAATTGCACGGCCAGCCGCTTGGCAAACGTGGTCTTGCCCGAGGACGACGGCCCGGCGATCAGGCACCACTTGATCTGGTTCCGGTGCTGGTGAATGTGGTCGGCAATCTGCGCGATCTTTTTTTCGTGGAACGCCTCGGCGATCTTGATGAAATCGCCGATCTCCCGCTTCGCAATGATCTCGTTCAGCCGACCCACCGTGTTGACGCCGAGAACGCGGCCCCACTCCTTGTGCTCCTGAAAAATCTGGAACAATTGCGGTTGGGGCTCGAACGGTGGCAGCGTTTTCGGATTCGCCTGCTCGGGAATCTGCAGCACAAAACCGGGCGGGTACAGTATCAACTTGAACAGCGCCAGCGCTCCGGTCCCCGAGGCCAGCGGGCCGTGCGAGAGATCGGAAAAATTCTCGCACCACCAGGTGGCGATCTTGGGCGGATTGCGGAAACGCAGCAGGTTGTATTTGTCCCACTGTTTCTCCTGTTCAAATCGTTGAACTGCCTCGGTGAACGCGATCTTGCGCATCTCGATGGGGACGTCGCGCTCGACGATGGCCCGCATTTTCTGGTCGATGCTCCGCAATTGCTCCTCGCAGATGCCCGACTTGCTGTCCATCTCGAAACTGCAGAAAAAACCCGCGCCGAGCGAGTGCTCCACCGCAAAATGAGCGTCCGGGAACAATTCTTTGACCGTCTTTGCCAGCAGAAACCAAACCGAGCGGCGGTAGATTTGGAAACCGTGCGGATCGCCCCGCGTCAGCAGTGTGACCTGGCTGTCGACATCGAGCGGATAGGTGAGTGAAACCGCATCGTTGTTGACCAGTGCGCCCACGTAGTCGAGCCCGTCCGGCGATTGGCGTTGGGGGAGAATATCGCGTACGGTAGTCCGGGTGGGGCACGGGAGCCGTTCCCCATTATCCAGCGTGACCGTAATGGTGTTGAGATTAGTGTTCATCCCGTGCCTTCGTGGCCCGCAAGGAAATTTCTTGACCGCTGAGCATGCATGGTTGTTCCAAGTCTTGGGGGAAACCGTCCCTCTTCCGTCAAATGTCCTCCTGTTCTTATACACAATTTTTCATTGACGAGAAATATCTTTTTATTGGGCCATTCGTCAGCCCGGTTTTGCTATTCTCCCATGAATCATGGATTGTCCACACCATGTGGCTACTGCTAAGCATCGCCGTTTTGCTGCTGATCATCATCTCTTACCCGTTTTGGGGTTGGGTCAGCCACGTGATGCGGCAACGCCGGCGCGAAGGCAAATTCAGTACTGGCCATCCCCGGCACAAGCCCACCCCACAACAATGGCGTGAGAACCAGACGACCATCGCCTGGCTCGGCCATGCAACTCTTCTGATCAATCTGCACGGCAAAACCATCCTCACCGATCCAGTGTTCAGCCCGAGCGTGGGGATCCATTTACCCTTCAGCATGAACCTCGGCCCGCGGCGGCTCGTCCATTGCGCGCTCCGTCCAGATGAACTTCCGCCGCTGGATCTTATCGTGCAATCACACGCGCACATGGACCATCTCGACGTGCGGAGCTGGCAACAGCTTCGGCCCGGGCCCGCCGTCGTGATGGCCGCCCGCAACGAGCGCTACATTCGTCCGCTCGGTTTCGCGCCTGTCACCGAATTGCATTGGGGCCAATCCGTCGAAGCGGCGGGCGTGATGGTCAGCGCCCTGGAAGTCAGGCACTGGGGAGAGCGCTACCCTTGGAGCCGCGGACTGGGCTACAACGCCTACCTGCTCGAACGCCACGGAACGACGATCCTCTTCGGTGGCGATACCGCGTACACGGACTCACTTCGTCAGGCTTGTGACGGACGCAAGATCCACATCGCGGTCCTGCCCATCGGAGGGTACCGGCCGTACATACACATGCATGCCTCTCCCGAACAAGCTTGGCAGATGTCTTGCGAGTTGGGCGCGGATTATCTGGTGCCAATCCACCACCAGACCTTCATTCTTTCCTACGAACCGCCCGAGGAGCCGCTGAAACGGTTGCTCGCCGCCGCAGGCGACAGGGCCGACCGCATTGTGATCCGTGAGATTGGTGAAACTTTCGTACTGCCGGTGGCCTGATCCCCTTCGGCGATGCTTGTCGGCACCCCCGGCAGCAAACGTGGGCAGTTCACATCAGGTACCGGGCGTTGAATGCAGCCACGATGACTGAGATGACGCCAATCGAAACAAAAAACATCCGCTCCCCAAGCGCCGTTTCCACCGGATAGCCGGAAGAACGGTTACAAAAAGCGCGCGTGGCGAATCGACAACCGAGGAAGATGGCCGGAGTTGTGATCAGCGCTTCATACGTGATCAGGCCCGCGTGAGGTCCCAGCGTGTGAAACACGTGCGTGGCCAGCGGCTCACGTTCCACCGCGCGCCCCTGACCGAGCGCGACCCAGGTCGTGGCAAAATCCAGCGCCCGACCGAGTGCGCACACGGCAACCGCGCCGGTTATTCCCCCAAACCGCGCAACCCACCGCCCCAAATTCGTCTTCGCCCCCATACCATACCCTTCCCCCCTCGTATATATTCACCGACTTCAGACTTCGCGCAAGTCCCCCAGCGCTTCGCAAGATTCAGTGGCGGCTACTTGCTTGCGCGAAGGAAGGTCACGGCCTGCTTTCCACCGTCGGCCGGCGACGGCACGTCAACAGTGAAGTGCTTCGTCTCTGTATCGTACGCAACCGTCACTGCTTTCCCACCCGCCAGTTGGCAAACGGGCGCCGCGTCTGCGTAACCGTGTAGTTTCACAGCCGGCTCGCCGGGCGCAGTCAGGACGGTGACGTTCAGATTCGTGGCCGATTCGCGGATGTCAACGATCCGCTGCTTGCCCGTCGAGGCGATCTTGTCCTCGTCACCGAGGAATGCGATACCCGAAGGGCCGACGGGCGCAATGATCACCATCCCGTACAATCCTTCCCCCAATTCTCCACGATAATTCTGTCCCGCCGGCACTACCATCCCCTGCTTGCGGGTCACATCATACGCATACGAGGCAGACCCAATGCCCAAGGTTCCTGGTGAAATCTCCCAGAGCGTACTTCTAGAAGTCACCTCCACCTGATGTGAGCCCTTGGGCAGGAAAGCAAAAGCATACAGCGTTCGATGATCGCCGTGGTCTGTGCACGTCCACGCTGTCAGCGCGCTACCGCTGATACCCCGTGCATCCCGCAAGTATGTGTCGTCTGTAAAGACCATCGGCCGGTCGGGTTTGACCAGCACGCCGTCCGCGCGCGCTGCCAGCCGGATGTTCTCGGGCGCTTCCTTGCCCATCACGTCGCCGGTGCCAACCGCCCCGGCGGAAAGCACGGCCACGATCATGTTGCCGGTCTCGCCGCTCTTGAACACATCGCACCACGGCCAGATCCCCAGTGCGGACGCGAGTTGGGACGTGTAGAGAAACGGACGCCACTTGCCCCGCTCGAACCGGTCGCCGCTGGTACGGATGGTTGTGAGATTGGAATACTTCGCGCCTTGCAGGAAATGGCGCGGCAACCCCATGCAATACTGCATCACCAAACCGTGCTTCGCGCTCGCCGCGGCCATGCCATCGGTAAACGCGTCGCCCACGCCGATCACGCGGCCCATCTCGCTGTTGGCATAAATGCGGTCCAGCCAATCCTGCTCGTAACAAACCACACCGTTGCTCGCGAGATACGCCATCCGATCCTCCCAGTATGACGGGTCAATCGGCGCCACGCCGGAGAATTTGTATTGCTTCTGGTAGGGGCTCTCGCGGTCCACCCAGCGGCCATGCACGACCAGCGGCAATCCCAGGTCCTTCTGAAACGCACCCAGCCCTTGCGGAAACAAATCCGGGTCCGCCGTGTAATCCATCGTGCCGCCGTACCGGTTCCACCGACCCGCCGGCAGTTCCTCCACCTTCTTGTCCTTGCCCGGTTTGCCGTCCGGTTCGCGCGTCGATTTCTGATACCACCAGCTGTCGAGTTGGCAATACCCCAACGCGATGTGCTCCTGCCGATAACTCTCCACCAATTTCAGCAGCGTCCCGCAATACCCCAGAGTCTTGTCATATCGGTAATAATAATCCGCGCCGTTGTCCGTCCAGTAACCGTAATACTTCAGCGTCGGATCGCCGTCATACGACGGACGTTTCTTCCCGTACAGATCGGTCAACGCACGCCCCCACGTCTCGAACGTCTGGCCCACGCCACGTCCCAAGACCAGCAGGCTCCGATGTGTCACGGGCTTCGCCAACGTGCCAATCTCCGGATTCAACCCGCTGACGATGCTTGTCCGACCATCACCCGACATCTGCGCCACCAGGAAATTCGCCGCCGGGGAAATCACCCCCGTGTTCGCCGCGTCGTCGAACAACAGCCACGGTGTCCCGTTTTCTTCGAGATCGAAACTCGGCGGTGCGAAATTCTTCTCGCCGTAGCTGAACCCGTGCAGCCCGGCGGGCAATCCGCCAAACACCGGGAACACCACGTTCGTCACATTCGCCCCGGCGGGCGCGTCCACCGAGAACAGCACCGCGGGCCGGTCGTCGTAACGACGGATGCTTCCCGAAAACTGTCCCCGCCAGCGGAATTTCACCTCTTGATACGCGCCGATGGCGTCCTGACCGGATGAGTTGGTGATCCCTTGAACCGGGTAGCCCGTGCTTCCGCGGAACGTCCATCCCTGCGCACGGCTCCGTACGTGGTACTCACCGTTCGTCTCCACCTGAACACTGATGCCGTCCCGCGACTCCGGCAACGCCACCATCGCCCGACATTCGCCCGCGATGAGTGCTGCCGCCAGAACCGCCCCGCCGACCTTGAAGCTTCGTTGAATGTTCCGCATGAATTCGTTCCTTTCCCGTTGCCGCAAGCCTGCGCCAGTCTACCGACAATACCGCGCCAATATCAAGCAACTCACGGGTCAGCATGTCGGTATCGCACGAAGAGATTTTGCGCCCGACTTGCGGAAACGAGCGCGTGGGACGGAGGGATTGGTCAGAGATTGCCACTTCAGCAGACATTTCCCATATGACGTACTCCCGCAACCATCGCGGGACGTCGAACTTCGTTGCGTGTCATTTTATTACCGCTGCCAGTGTCTGCAAAGCTTAATTCTTCCATCCCAAGACCAGATTTCTAACCCGGGCGACATCGTTTCTGCCCGCCAACGGGTTCCGCAGCGAATTTTAACCGAGCATCAACACAATCCATCTTCCATCGCACTCCCATTTCAACACTTTCGACCGGTGGTGGTCAATCCGCCCGCGGTGTCGGCAGTCGCAGCCACCCAATCCTTTTCAGAATGGTCCGGAACAACTCCTGTGGGATCGCCACCGCCGCCATCTGGAAGATCACCTGCCGTGCATGGCGCACAACCTTCGCTCCGATCTTGATCAGTTTACGTGACACGGAGGGAAAAGGACGGCAAGAAGCCCACGACCCTCAACCGTGAAATCGCCCTCCTCCGGAAAACGTTTCAGTTCGGCTTGCACCGGGAACATGCTTATGTCGTTACGAATCCGGCCAAGGAGGTTCCCTATCGCCGGTGGAAGCGGACGCGACGCTTGATCCCGACCCCCGATTCAAACGGGCGACCTGCGGTTTAGGAAAACAGGGGGAAACCTATTAGCACTGTGCCGATTTACCAGCAAACCGCGTAATTCCAGCGGCTTGTGTCCGTGGCTACCCGTCAATACCATGCATCAAAATGCAGAACAAATGAACATCTGCGCCACGTTTGGCAAACCCGACCAAGCAAGCCGCATCCATCAACAAAAAGGCGTTGATTAGGGGTTAGGTAGCGAGATCTGGACGCGATAGAACTCGTTGGAGGGCCAGGGGGCAAGGTCGGAGATGGCGACCTGGCTGCCATTGGTCTG
>Ga0326727_10009573_pt1 | contig 23734 bp, 23 predicted proteins | sample MB2enrmetagenome_FD_207643 | JGI IMG/M metagenome (GOLD analysis project Ga0326727, IMG submission 207643) | Lab enriched peat soil microbial communities from McLean, Ithaca, NY, United States - MB29MY | ecosystem: Environmental > Terrestrial > Soil > Wetlands > Peat | place: USA: New York... | reverse complement strand
TCATGCGTTCCACCAGGAGAACCAGGATGCGGTTCACGGTAACGTCGTCCGGCGCCTCCACCATGGAAACCCTGCTCCCCGAAACATCTGAAACTCGCAATCGTATATTGCCCATAATCCGCCCCTAGCGCTCCCCCCTCCGTCCGGCGTCGGCGTTTAGCCCTGATGGGGTCCGGCCGGGAGACCTCTCCTGGCGAGTTCGGTGCGCTCCACCTCGCGCACGAAGCGGCTGATAGTCTCCTGATGTTTTGGCTTGTCCGGCTTGGTCCGAATGCTGTAAATCTTGCCCCCGGCCTGGAAGGAAAGCGTGTGGTCATTCGACATCAGAATGCATTGGACATCGCCAAAAGCAAATTTCTTGGCGCCGCCCCAGGCGCGCCACTCATAGAATTTAATGCCTTTGGCGTCAACCTTAAGCCACTTCGGTTCAAAGAGGAAACCCGCCTTGATCTTCAAACTCATAAGTCACTTCCTTCATTGCCTTGGCAGTGGTGCAGTTGAAGGTCGTAGCGGCGAGTTCACCTCGCCTTATGGCGGCGTCCCGATAAGATCGGGACAGGTTCCGCCGCCTCTACGTCAATCTGCGCCCCTCCTAAAAGGTCCTACGAAACTCGGTGCAGCAGCCCAACGATGATCAACAAAATGAAAATCCCGAGAATCACCCCGTTCCATATCGCCGGCACCTTGACGGAAAACGGATTGACCAGGCGCCGATCGATGGCGGCGGTGCCCAGGGCGGTGCCGGTGAGGGACGGGAGAATGATCAGGTAAAACGCCAAAGTGCCCACGGATCCCCGCTCCTCTTTGGTGTGCAGCGAGGAGACCAGCACGAAAAACATCAGCAGGGCAAACGTCGACCACACGGCCAGCCCGTAGGACCACATCATGTATTTTTTTCTCGGCGTGTCGATGTTCTGCCGGGGTGCGGCGGCGCAACGGGGACAGAGGTAAATCGCGAGTTGGCGTGAGTCCCCCAGACCAAGAACTCCACTGGGTTTCTCAACGCTCACCGGAAATGCGAATTCGCAGGTTGTGCAAATGGGCAGGCCGCAGGTATTGCACGTGTGGGCGGCGGGGACGGTGCGATGGAGATAGCACATCGGGACGCCCTCCGTGCTTGCTGCCGGCGCCGGAGCGGCCGCGGTTTTGGCTGCCAGGAATTCACCTGGAGAGAGGTTTAACGTTCGGGTGGCGGCATCGCCCGCCGGGGAATCAACGTCGGGCCCCGGCATGGGCGCCGGGGCCGCAGCCGGCATGGCGGTGGAAGGAACCGCCGGCGCGCTCATCCCCCGCCAGAAAAGCACCCGATAGGTGCCGCCATGCACTCGGCAGCGCGCGGATTTGCCGTCCGTGGTGGCCAAAGCGCCCATGCAGTCCGGACAAATCATGTCGCTCATATAAGCCTCAATGTTGTGCGATTCTGGCGACGATTCCCAACACCCACAAAGCCAGCGCCACGATGGCGATGATCATGGCCGCCTGGGCTTTGCCCGATCCCGTCAGTTGCGGGTTGAGGGCGATCATCTTCTTGGCTTTGTTCGCCTTGACGATGGCCATCGGCTCGAGAATAATACCAAAACATATTATACCAATAAGTGCATACTTGAGGGCTTCATCGGCTTCCGCGCAGGGGATGGTGGCTTGCTGGGGAAGAGGCCGGCCCTGAATGGCCAGCACCTTGCACGAGCCGCAATATTTCTTGCCGTTTATTTCGACCAGGCAGTTTGCGCAGAAAGGCTCCGCACATCCGGCGCACCGGTCGACTGCCGCCAGATCCGAGTGATTTTTGCATTGGGCCATGGGGATCTCCATTCATTCAAGTTGACGTGTGACAAGGGACGAAAGGGTTTAATTCGCTGTTCGGCGGGAAGGCATCGGGCAACACCGGAAATCAGCGGCCCCAACACGGTGCTGTCCTCGGCGCAGCTAAAACCAGCCAGCCAGGGACGCTCATCTTCAACGTAGAGTTGGCAAAGAGAAGCTTTGAAGAACATCCGCGCTCCCGTCGCGGGGAGTATGTACCCGCGCAGTAATATTTTCAAGAGATGTCTTTAAGATTGCATCATGATGCGCAGGGCGGAATAGGAGAAGAACAGGGGCTGGGGGTTAGGGATTAGGGGTTCGGGGGCGGCGTCAAACACCGGCGAGCTGTCCGCCGGCCCAACGGGCGTTCACTATGAGGGAGGCCGAACGCCGCTTAAGGACGACATGCAAGGACATAATGTCGCTCTGTGGGGATTGTCAAGCGCAGCGGTTTCGAATCCGTATTAACGCTTATTAATGGGATTTAATAACTTGTAAAGCAAAAAATCCAGCGCTGGAAAGCAATTGGGCTTCTATCTTCCGGCGGAAGGGATGACCAAGGTAACGTCGCGATCGAGGCGCATACCCACCAGCGAGCCGGCGGCAAGAGCTGCCTGTTTACCTCGGGGGAGGAAGAGCGCTGTCATGATGCCGGCGGTGCCCAGGGCGATGGCGGTTCCCACGCCGCCCACCGCTCCCACGGCGGCGGGAGCCACGATGAGTAGAGCCTGCTCTTTGCGGTTGGGGCCTTTGCCTTTCAGTTCACCTTCCGGTCCGACGTTTGGGTCGCTGCCGCTTTCACTGGAGAACACTTCGGTCAACGAACCTATGATCGCCACCTTTTGGCCGTTGGGAAGTTCCACAGTGTCGAAAACGATGGTGAGTAAACCACCCTTGCCGCGGCGTTGCGCGGAGTGCGACTCGCCGACGTGGCCATCGATGCGCACGCCCTTGGGGAGCACGTCGCGATCCTCGACGGCCACCGGGTCAATCAACGTGCACATGATTCGGTCGCCCGCTTTGGACGTGTTGGAATTAAGGGTGGTGTGCAATTGGAGCTTGAATTCCGTACCTTCCGGAACCGTGATCTCGTCGACGTTGGGATTCTCCTCCTGCTGCGCGAAGAGGGGCGTCATCATGCTGCCGAGGAGCGACCAGGCTATCAATAATGCCAGGACTTTTGCCTTCATTCCCTTTTCCCCCGAGCGTTGACCGACCGCCCAACCAAAACGGACGGCCGGAGTAGAATCTGCCATTTCACCATCAAAAGGCCTACGCAGTCAAAGACAAAATCACCTTGGGGCCGGGAGGCCCTCCTTGCTTCGATGCAAGTTTCGCCCCAGAGTTTGGATGGACTGATGGCGGGAATACTGCATTGGGGCGGTGGAGCCACATACCAACATTGCCATTGGTCACCTGGGAATAGAACATCCTCGGCGGCATTGGTGGCGTGAAAGACAAAAACCGAGGTGTGCGCTACCCTTGCGCTACGTTTGCCTGGAGTGCAGCGTTGAAGAGCGCTTGGGAAAGCAACCCACCTAAAAGGTGATATGGAGCGGTGGGACCACTTGCTCCTTGGCGTGCACCGCCTTACGATGGCTTCGTAGCGTGCCGGTACAAAGTCATCGTGCCTGGAAAAGGAAAGCGTAAAGATCGAGCCTCTCGAAGCCGCCGCCCCGTTGCCGGGCTCTTGATTCTCCTGGCCACGGTCGCGGCGGTGGCGGCGCAGACCACTCTCTTTCAATTCAACCCTCCCACTCGCGCCCAGCAGCTTGCGGCGATCGGCCCCACGCAGGCGTTGTCACGGGTGCTGTGGCGGGCGCTCGATCCCCGTGAGGGTTTCCAGCCCATGCCGAAGCCGGGCGACCTCGACTGGCTGGCGAATCACGAGGAGCATGGCCAGACCTTCGCGCAGTTCGTGCAGGCGCAGCCCCACCGGCCTGATTCCCGGCGCAAAAAGCTCTATTTGCAGCCACTCGGAAGCTTCCCGGAGAGTGCGGGAGTATCCCTCGCGGAGCTTCGCCGGTTCACCTCGGCATTTTTCATGATGGACGTGGCCCTGCTGCCGCCCCTCGATTTGTCGCGCAACCACATCACCACACGGCAAGCACCTCAAACGCACAACCTGCAGATGCTTACCGGCGACATCCTGAATCTACTCTATCGCCGGCTGCCGGATGACGCTTTCGCGCTGCTCGGCATCACCATGACCGACCTCTACCCCGCCCCCGACTGGAATTATGTATTTGGGCAAGCGTCCTTGCGCGCGCGCGTAGGGGTCTACAGCTTCGCTCGCTACGACCCGAAGTTTTACGGCGAAGCTCCCGGCCCCGCTTCCCGTCAATTGCTGCTGCGCCGCAGTTGCAAGATCCTTGCCCACGAAGCCAGCCACATGTTTGGCATCGAGCACTGCATCTGGTTCCGCTGCACCATGAACGGATGCAATCATCTCGAGGAGCTTGACGCCGCGCCGCTGCACCTGTGCCCCGTGGACTTGCGAAAGCTCCAGTGGAGCATAGGCTTTGATGTGCTCGAGCGTTACCGGCGCCTGCGCGATTTCTACGCGCAAGCCGGGCTGAACGATGAATCCGCGTGGATGGAGAAACGCCTGCGTTTCCTCGACGCGGAATCCCCGCCCGCAGGTACTCCTTGAGCAAAGAGCAAGAAGAATTGACATTACTTTTGGACGCAGGTAGAAATATATGTGGCTCTTGCCGGGGGGCTTGGATGTCAATCCTGGCAAAGACGGGTTTTGCTTATTCGTTCTGCAAGAACGGCTGTGCTCGCCACTCTCGATCGCCCGTTTTAGCGGGAGTGCTTCAGGTTTCGTTCACTTCCACGTCAACCGATCACACCTCTTCCTGATCGCGGAGACGGTGGGGCGGCTTGTGTGGCTGGGGGACCCCCGGCCGGACGGCCGCGCGGCGCGATTTCGGCGAGGCGCCAAGCAGCGTTTGGCGAAGTTTCATCATCTTTCCTTTGAGGCTTTGCGCCGATGGCCGCGCGCCGGCGTTTAGAAGTTGTGCAGTCTGACGTAGAGGCGGCTTTACGCCGCCATGTGGCGAGGTAAACTCGCCACTACGACCTCAAACTGCACCACTACCCCGCGTTTCACGTGCAGGTTGTTAAGCCCGATATACCCAAAGCCCTGAAGGATGTGTTACGGTAGAGGGAAGGCATAAATAATGAAGAAGTTCGCGCTGGCATTCTCGCTCCTGGTGTTGATGTGCGGTTGCGGTAGCAACCCCCCATCCACACTCATTGTCGTCTCGATTGCTCCCAGCGCTCCACCCAACATCGATCAAGGCCAGACCTTGCAGTTCATTGCGACCCTGGCCGACAACAGCACGAGCGTGAACAAGGGCGTCACGTGGACCGCCACGGGGCCTGGATGCGCGGGCACGGCGTGCGGAACATTTACCAACGTTTCCACCACCTCGGCCACGTACGTTGCTCCGACATCGGTTTCCGCCCTCTTAAGCGTTACGGTGACGGCAACCTCCGTGGACCAAACGGCCCAGTACGCTTCGTCGACATTCTACGTCATGCCGCCGCCGAGTATCGTAACCACCAATTTGCCCACCGCCACGCCAACATATATTTACAACACCACCCTTCAGGCCTCCGGCGGTGTACAGCCCCTAAAATGGAGCCTGGCCAGCGGAACCCTACCGGCAGGCTTGACCCTGAACAGCGCGGGAGAAATCAATGGAATACCCACCACCGGGGGCACCTCCAATTTCACTCTCAAGGTGACGGATTCATCGGGGGCGCCGGGGGGGGCAGCCTCAGCGCAACAATCGTTTAGCCTCACCGTCTTGGGCGTCCTCACCGTCCCCACCGCTATATTCCCGAAAGCCACGGTGGGCATCCCTTACAGCACGACCCTTCCGGTTTCAGGGGGATTGGTTCCCATGTCCTGGAGCCTGTATAGCGGCAGTCTGCCTTCGGGATTGGTGTTGCAGGCAAGTACCGGGGCGATTTCCGGTACGCCCACCGTACCGGGCACCACCTCCTTTGTGGTGGAGGTGTTTGATTCCAGCCCCACACAGCAGTATTACATCAGCTCGACATTCAGCATCACCGTACTGCCCTCCGGACCCCTGACCATCCGGACGTCCGCGCTGCTCGACGGCACCGCGGGTTTAGCCTACCAGGGGAAACTGGTGGCCACCGGCGGCCAGCCGCCCCTCGTTTGGACGGTCACCACGGGGGGACTGCCGCCCGGATTGGCGCTCAGCCCCACGACGGGGGTGATTTCGGGCATTCCCACGGGCGCACCCGGCACCTATCCCTTCACCGTGGAAGTGTCGGACACTAGCGTGCCGCAGCAAACCTCCACCCAGCCGCTGAGCATCACCATCAACGCCACGCCTACAGCTTGCACGAGTTCGGGCAACAATTCTCTTCTCGTGGGGCAATACGCCTTCAGCCTTCGCGGGTATAACGGCGTGGGTTTTCTTGCCGTGGTGGGCTCCTTCACCGCCGACGGCACCGGCAAAATCACCACCGGCGAGGCTGACACCAACGGTATCCTGGGCGCTCAAAATGGCAACCTCATCACCAGCGCCAGTTCCTACTCGGTAGGGCCGGATAACCGGGGTTGCGCCACCTTCGCGACTCCCTTCGGAACGTTTTTCACGCGCTTCGCTCTGGGGGGCGTCTCCGCAGGGGTTGCCACCCAAGGCCGCATCATTGAGTTTGACAGCCCCGGCGCCAGCGCCTATATTGCCGCCGGCCAGATCCTTCAACAGAACTCTTCCGCATTTATCACCGCCCTCACGGGAGGTTACACGTTACGGACGGCAGGCTGGGATCCCTCCACTTCCGGCCGCGTCGCCTGCGTCGGGCTGGTGACCGGCAGCACCTTCAAGTTTGGTACTCTGGAACAGGACTGCAACGATAACGGTACGGTCTCCAATACGACCAATACCTACTCTCCCACCAACACGACGCTCGACACCTACACGATTGCGGATACGAATGGGCGGGGCACCGGGATTCTGTTAGTGGGGGGGAGCGTCTCTGATCTCACCTTCTATTGGGCATCCGCCACGCAACTCTTTGTCATCAACTCCGATCCCAGCCCTACTTTTAGCGGAGAATGGACTCAGGAAAGCCCGCCAATTAACGGCTTTAGTCACAGTTCCTACGACGGAAATATCGCCTCCTATTCAAGCGGATTAATACAATCCGGGGTGGGTGGGGACGTGTCGATTGCACCCGAGGTCGCCGATGGAGTTAGTTCCGTCACGACGCAGCTTTACCGAGATCTGGGGGGTGTGTGGCAGACTCCCAATCCTTCCACTTCTACTTGTACCTATTCGGTAGTTTTTAATGGCCGGGTGACAGTGGGGGGCAGCAGTTGCGGAGCCAATTCGCCCATCCTTTATCTGAATGACTTTAACAATACCCCGAATACCGGCTATCTACTGGGTTCGGATTCCACGGTTGCGGTGGGATCCTTTGAACCCCAGACGACGGGCCTCACCAACGCCTCCGTGGCCGGAACTTACTTTGTGGGCACCTCGGAAGTGGTCAACCAGGGCGTACAAGCTGAAGTGGGCATCCTGACCCTGGGGAGTACGGGAATTATTACCAGCACCACCGACGCCGCCTCCACCCTCAGCCAGGCCACAGGGATCTCCGGCTCAGACACCTATTCTTTGAGTTCTGCTGGCACGCTCAGCACGGGCTCTTCCGGGGGAACCACGGTGGGCATCGCCATTTCCGGAAGTAAGTTTGTCATCGTCAACAATCCCACCTTAACATTTCCGACCCTCCAAATCGGACAGCGGTAGGATTCCATACACTCCGATACAGATCATCGCCGGGAGTGATTACTCGGCGAGAAAATGTAGAAACTCAGCCCTGGGCTCCTTTAGAAGTTTCCTGCATATTCTGGCCTTTCTCGTTTGCAGGCTCACCCCATCAATTATTTCTTCGATTGTCCACACGAGGTCGGCGAGCGGGCGCAGACCTGTTCGCCAGGTCTGCGCTTCATTCGTCTCGACGATAAAAAGCCGCGGACCTAAAGGACAGGTCCGCGCTACGGTTGCTCTTATTTCACCTCCACGATCTTTACTGTGTTCATCATCACCGGGGTCTTGGGCCGGTCATTTGCGCCGCGCGGGGTGTTCACGATCTTATCCACCACGTCCTGGCCTTTCACGACCTGGCCGAAAATGGTGTGATGGTTGTCGAGCCAATCCGTGGGCGCCACGGTGATGAAGAATTGCGAGCCGTTTGTGCCCGGTCCGGCGTTGGCCATGGCGAGGCGGCCGGGGCGGTCGAAGGAAAGGTCAGCGGAAAACTCGTCCTGGAATTTGTAACCGGGCCCCCCCGTGCCGGAGCCGAGCGGGCAGCCTCCCTGAATCATGAATTTCGGTATCACCCGGTGGAATACCAGGCCGTTGTAAAAAGGCCGCTTGGTGCGCTGGCGGGTTTGGGAATCCACAAATTCCTTCGTCCCGTCCGCAAGCCCCACAAAGTTTTGGACCGTCACCGGCGCCTTGTCGGGAAAAAGCTCGCAGGTAATTTCACCGAGAGTGGTTTCAAACACAGCATAATGCCCCGGTTTTAGATCGCTCATGAGTTCTCCTATTCACTTGAAGATTCCGGCAGGGCGCCGGGATTGCGATACGTGAAAATGCGCGAAGCGCCGGGGACGATGACCAAGGCGGCGTCGAGCCGCCGCAGTCCAAGACGCCTTTGGCACATCCATTCTCAAAGCAGAGGCGTAGAGGTCCAGAATAGGTATCAGGTATCGGGTGTCAGGTGTCAGGATTTTACTGGCACCTGGTACCTGACACCCGACACCTCCCTTCCTCTGCGTCTCTGCGCCTCTGCGGTACAGACATTATTTCTTCACCGCTGCCGGCGTCTTCGGTGCAACCGGCGCCGCAGGCGCGGCCGGCATGATGACGGTGGTCTTGATGGTGTCAAGCAAGGGGAACGCCTTGGCGAGATACGTCCTACCCTCTTTTTGAATCCGGTTCTGGTCAGGGCCGTTACCGCTGGGCTGCCCCTCTCCGTACTCGCTATACAGCTTGTCCACCACCTCCATGCCGCTGATGATCTTGCCGAAGGGAGAGAATCCCATGCCGTCGAGATTCGCGTTCGCCCCCAGATTGATAAACACCTGGGTGGTGCGAGTGTTTGGGGCGTCCGTCTTCGCGTAGGTGAGCATGCCGCGCGTGTTGCTTTGGGTGACGGGCTCATCGGGGATCTTGGCATTTTCCCATGCCTGGGAAACATCCGGCCGGGCGCTAATGCCGAATTGCACCACAAACCCCTGGATCACGCGGAAAAACGCCGCGCCGTCGTAAAAGTGATACTTCACCAGATTATAGAAGCGATCGGCCCCCCGTGGCGACCACGCGCGCGTCACCTCGACGACAAAATCCCCTTTGGTGGTGATGAACTTGGCATCGAAAACGGCGGGAGCTTGCAGCTTAAGCGATGCCGGTTTGAGCAGTGAGGCGCTACTCGAGTTCGTGGGTGAGGTTGGGTGCGCGGTGCTGCTGGTGGTTTTCCTGGTTGTCGAAGTAGCTTGGGGAGAGGCCCACGTGAAGGCGGCCATCTGTGCCCAAGCGAGTGTCGCCACAATCAGAACGGGAACGGTCTGCTTCCTCATACATCCTCCTTGGTTCTTACACCATGCTTTCCCGGCACGGCCGGAACCAGCGGGTGTAGCGCGGACCGTTCTTGTCGGCCCGCGGCTTTTCCTTGCACATCGGGGACGAACCGCGGACTTGCAAAACCGGTCCGCGCTGCGTCCAATTACCTCCTCCTGTTTCAGCGGGCAGCCGCCATCTGGCGCGCCACCTGCTCCACTTGGCGCATGACGCGCAGGACGTTGCCGCCCAGAATCTTCTCCAGATCTTCCTCGCTATAACCGCGACGGGCGAGCTCACGAACCAAGGCCGGAAGTTTGGAGACGTCTTCCATGCCCTGCGGCGCGGAGTCCACGCCGTCGAAGTCGGAGCCCAGACCGACGTGATCGATTCCCCCCACCTTGACGGCATGGTCAATGTGGTCGGCGATGGCCGTGTAAGAGGGCACCGGCAAATCCCTGGTCAAGCGCTGTTCGATGCGAACCTCTTCGAGGTAGGAAAGGCGTTTGCCTTGTTTCGCGTAACGCGCCCGTGCCTCGGCAAGTTCGTTTTCGACCTGCTTCTCAATCTTCCCGTAGCCGTCAAGGTAGGCCTGGCTGAGGAATCCGGAATAGAAATTGATGTCCATTACCCCGCCGTTTTTGGCGAGGGCGCGAATCATATCGTCGGTCATGTTGCGCGGGGCGCTGCACAAAGCCCGGCAGGAAGAATGGGAAGCAATCAGCGGCGCCTTGCTGGCGGCCAGGGCGTCGTAAAAGGTGTTGTCGGAAACGTGCGAGATGTCCACCATCATGCCGAGTTCGTTCATGCGCGCCACGGCCTGCCTGCCCAGGGGCGAAAGCCCTTTCCAACGCGGTTTGTCGCCGGAAGAATCACCCAACTCGTCATTTTTCGTGTGGGTCAGGGTCATGTAACGGACGCCTAGGCGGTAGAAGATGCCCAGCGCATGCAGATCGCCCTCGATCTGGTGGCCCCCCTCAACACCCATGAGGATGGCGATTTTCCCTTCGCGGTGCAGGCGCTCGATGTCGTCGGCGGTGGTGGCCAGTCCCAGCACGTCCGAGTGCCTCGCCACCTGCTGATCGGTCACGTCAATCAGGTCCAGGGCGCGATGGATCAGGTCCTGCTGGGGCCAATTCACATCCACCCAAATGGAAAAAAACTCGGCGCCCAGATGTCCGGAGCGCATCTTGGGGATACTGATCATGAACGGGCTGGCGGGATTGGCGAGGTCGTAGCCTTCCTCGAGCATGACTTGTGGCGTGTCGGCGTGCGTATCAATGATAATCGCCCGCTCCAGCGCCTGCTCAGCCACTTGACGTGTGTCGGCAGGCGCTTGGGCGAAGGCCCGCGGCAGGGCGGCGTGTCCTGCGCAATTTATCAGCAGCGCACAGATTACCGCACGTATTCCCAATCTTCTCAGCAGCATAAACCAGGAAATAACAATTATCAGGATGCGCGGAAGGTTTTGTCAAACCTAAACTGAGGCCCATGTTGTCAGCCGGAGAGAGAAGACGCGTGCGGGGAATTTCACCGAAAAATGCAATGCGTCGTTGCTTGCCGTGGGCGGCTCCAGTATAATCTATAGTTACCCAGGAACTCATAACGGAGCGAAGCGTAATGGCAGATATGGATTTGGTTCTAATTGTGGCCAAACTGGTCGACGAGATGCGAAAGGGGGGGGGTATTCCCTCCGATCAGGACTTGAACCGCCTGGCCGCTCAAATCTCCAATGGTTTCAAGGCCAAGAAAGAGGAGGTTGCCATCTTGCGCCTTGCCCCAGACGCGAGGATGCTGACTTTTATCTTTCCCATCAAGCTCGCAGTGGTGGGGAACATTCCCCTTACCACCACCCACTCGTTGGCCGCCAAGTCCGTGCGCGACAAGCGCGGCGAGATCGTGAACAATTTTCCCACGTACAAACACCCGACGGTTTTTGAAGCCGTTGACCTTTCTGAGCAAGAGAAAGCTGTGCCTATCCAGAAAATCATGAGTGCGCCCATGATCGTGGAGGGGAAGATTGTTGGCGTGATCCAAATCAGCCGCAAGGCGCGGCCCGGCGAGCCCGTCGGTCCTGACTTTACGCAGGCGGACATGGCGCAACTCTCCACCGTGGGTTCGATATTGGGCAAGTATCTTTCGGAGTTACCTGCCAATTTGACTCGGCCCAAGGCCCCCGCCCCCGCCAAAACCTAACATGAACGACATCCGCGTTCGCTTTGCGCCCTCACCCACGGGATACCTTCACGTGGGAGGTGCGCGCACAGCGCTTTACAACTGGCTTTTCGCGCGGCACGTGGGCGGGGCTTTGATCCTCCGCATCGAAGATACGGACGTGGACCGCTCGCAGCCCGAACTTACCACCGCCATCCTGGAAAGCCTGGAATGGCTCGGCCTCATTTGGGATGAGGGGCCCATCTATCAATCCCAGCGCCTCGACCGCTATACCGCGATGGCCTTGAATCTCGAACGCTTGGGGCATGCCTACCCTTGTTTTTGCACCCAGGAGGAACTTCAGGCCAAACGCGCCAAGGCGGAAGCCGAGCGCCGCGCGTGGAAATATGACGGCACGTGCCGCGCGTTGACTCAAACCGACCGGGAGCGACTGCGCGCGGAGGGTCGCCCCGCGGCGGTGCGCTTCCGCGTGCCGGACTGCGGCCAGACCAGCTTTGACGATCAAGTCTTTGGCCACATTGAAGTCGACCATCGTGATCTCGAAGACTTCGTGTTGCTGCGCTCGGACGGCCACCCGACCTATCATCTCGGAGTGGTGGCCGATGATCTTGACCTGCGCGTCACGCATGTGATCCGCGGCGCCGACCACATTTCCAACACGCCCAAACAGATCCTGATGTACCAGGCGCTGGAAGCGCCCGTGCCGATCTTCGCGCATCTGCCGCTGATTCTCGGACCGGATAAGCAACGCCTGTCGAAACGGCACGGCGCGACAGCGGTGGGCGCCTATCGCGAGCAAGGAGTCCTGCCGGAAGCCTTGGTCAATTTCCTGGCGTTGCTCGGCTGGACGCCTCCCGGCCAGAAGGAAATTGTGCCGATCGAGCAGATGATTCGCGATTTTGATCTCGCCGCAGTCTCGAAATCAAACGCCGTCTTCGACCATGAAAAGCTGGCTTGGATGAACAGCGAGTACGTCCGCAACCTGCCCGCGGAGCGGCTGCTGCCCTTGGTCGAGAAAGAATTGACGGGAGCCGGACTGGGGGTTCGGGATACGGGACACGGGACTCAGCATCAAGAACCGTTCAGGCAAACTGTGCTCCTGTTGCAATCGCGGGCGCGGACGCTCAAGGACTTCTCGGGCGCCTTCCGCGCGTTCTTCACCGATGATATTGAATATGATCCCGAGGCGGTGAAAAAATTCTGGAAAGACCCGGCGTTATCGGCCCTTCTCGATACGCTTGCCGAACGCCTGGCGGCAACCGAGCCCTTCGATTTGGCGGGAACTGAGAAGACCTTGCGCAGCCTGGCGGAAGAAAAAGGTGTGAAAGCAGGATTGCTGATCAACGCCACGCGCGTGGCGCTGACCGGTCAGGCCGTGGCGCCAAGCCTGTTTGATGTCATGCGGGTGATGGGGCGCGATTGCGTGGTGGCGCGATTGCGCCGTGCCGCGGATCATCTGCGCTCCACGGCGGACCGCTCCGCCCCGTTGGCGGGCTAAGACCCTTTGGCGGCGTCCATCTTCTTGCGCAGGTTTTGGTAGGTTTCCACCACCACAATGGCAGCGGCGAGAACTGCTCCGGCCGTTGCCAGCACTTCCGTGGCGTTTTTCATAAACTTCAGCAGTTTCCACATGCTTTTGCTCCTCCGATCGGCAGCCAGACGCCTTCCGGCATGTCTTCATTATACCTTCCCAAACCGAGAAATGTCGCGCGCACACCTTCCGCAGAAATCTCCAGCAAGCCACAGCAGCGTGGTAATGAGAATCGTTTCTTGCCCGCGCTGCCGGGGTTGAAGAAGAGCTTACCGCCAAGAATCTGCGCGCAGGGCTCATGACTGTGACCGAAAATCACGACCTGGCACTCTTGTGGAAAGCATCCCAGAAACCGGCGACAGTGCTCAGCCGGTCTCCCCTCCAGGGGATCCGCCTGGGCCCAGTCGCGCAATGACCCCTGCGCCTTGGGCAGTTCGTGCAGCATGTGGATTTGCACTCTGCCCATCCGCCGCGTCATGGTGGGCGGGAGCCCCAACGCTGCCGAATCGATATTGCCCTGCACCGCATGGACCGGCGCAATGACGCGGAGTTGGTCCAACACGGCCTCGGATCCTACGTCACCGGCATGCAGGATCTCGTCCACACCTTTTAAGCGTGAGGGGAAATGCGGATCAAAATATCCGTGAGTGTCGGAAACGACGCCGATTCGCATAGGAGTCAGGAGTGCGGAGTCAGGAGTCAGAATCGAAACTCGAAATTCGAAACTCGGACGTAAAGTGTGGAATTGTGACTTTCGAATTTCGAGGTTCGGTTATTTCTGATTTTTAGCTTCCGGCTCCTGAGTCTTGGCTCCGGTCTCTTCCGCCACGATTTTCTCCACCAAGCCCTTACAAACGGGGCAAGTGGGATGGTTGTTTCGGCACGAGGCGATGCTGGAGTTACAACCGCAAGGGCAGGGTTCCATGTTCAGGCGATAGAGTATGTGATTTCGCTGGGCCTTCGAAAGCCGGGTCAAGTCGATGCCGGCAATCTCCGTCGCGTCCGATGGAACGAAGTCGGAGGTGGTTTGGGGGCAGCCCGCCGGCACCGGCCCAAGTGGGGCAGGCTGATATCTCCCCCGGGCCGGAGCCATGGCCCACACCAATCCCGCCAGCAAAACCAGACTCAGCGCCACCAGTCCGGCGGAATTGCGGGGTTTTCGTTCGGGGGCCGCCGGAGGCGGAGCGCTATTCGAATTTGATTCGTTGGAAGACATCGGATTCCACCGGTTTCAACGGGACATTCCGAGGTACGACTTTTATGGTCACGGGCACGGGCACGCTCGTGGGCGGCAGGCAGGCGTGATCGTTGCAAGCCTGGTACGCGAACTTTGCCTTCAGCGTATACGTTCCTGCCGGCACGGTCGGCGCGGCTTGCAACAGCATGCCCACCACCACGGTGCCTTCATACACGGAGAGCGGAGCGTCTGAGAACGCGAATCTCTTAAGAGTCCCTTTGGGATACACGACACTTTTTACCGTGAAGTGATCGCTGGGATCCACCTTGAGCTCGGTGGGGATCAAATAATCCAGCGTCGGTTTGTGATCGTTGATGTGAAAACCGGCAGCCACCTGCGCCAGCACGGCGAGCTTCACCGGAGAGTTGGCGTGCACCGCGTCGGTGGCCACCACCGCGCGGGCTTCCACCACGGAATTGCCGTTCTGAGCCCATCCAAGGCTCGTTACCATCAGCGTTAAGACCCCGCCCCACAGAAGCATCCTCATAAGCCGAAAATCTCGCTCCTTCGCGGTTCGCAAGCTCACTTCTGAATTCAATCTCCCCGGTCTGATCATCACATATACCAGCATCTATTTGGTGGCGACGCCCGAACTCCTGTTCTTAAGAAACGCGTCCATCTGATCTTGTGCAAGTTTTAGACTGACGGAGCACCGGCGGTCCACCTGGCGGCATTTGAGCAAACTGAGCTTGCAGCCACAGGGACATTGCTGGCTTAACAGTATCTTCTTATAGGCTTCTTTCTGATCGGCGGTCAGTTTGGTCAGATTAATCCCCGGCACTTCCGAATCGATGGTTGCGGGATCGCCCAATACGACCTTGTCATCCTGGAAAATCCTCCCCGCCTGGTGAAAGTCCTTGAGTTCGTCCGTTGGGCTGGCTGCCAGCAACTCCTTGACCTCGGTCTCAAAGACGCCGGGTTCCATGGCGCCCACGTGCTTCGCGTAAATGCGGCCGTCACGCCCGATCACGAACGTGGTGGGGAGTCCCGGCATGCCGCCATAAAGCTCCCCCAGCCGGTCGTTGCCGACGGCGACAGGGTAATTCATCTGCAATTCCTTGTAGAATCCCACCACCGGTTCCGGGCTGTCGTCCATGGAGATGCCGATCATGGTAAAGCCCTGGTCGGCGTAACGCTTTTGCAACTCAATGAAGCCGGGAATCTCAACCCGGCAGGGTCCGCACCACGTCGCCCAGAAATCGAGCAGCACCACTTTTCCCTGGTAGTCACTCAGCTTGAGCGGCTTGCCGGTGATGTCGGTCAAAGAAAACGCCGGCGCCAGGGGATGGTCCCCGTCGCTTTTCGTCTGTGCCCTCACGGCGGGCGCAATCCAATAGCGGTTCACGTAGTACAAGCCCACTACGAGAACCAAGGCCAGCAGAGCGCCCGCGAGCAACTTGGATTGGAGGGCCGCGCGGTTCTCCGGGGGAGAACTCTCCGGCGCCTTGGATGCCTGCGGTGTATTTTCGCTTGGTGTCTGTTCTTCCACAGCCCACACCTCATAGTGATTTCACGTCAATGCCGGGTACGTTTAGTGGCCGTCGCCGCGGCCACCGTTGGCGCCCGGCCGAAGCTGCCTTGCTGCACTGCTCCGCTCGCTTGCGGGGCGCGCTGCTTATCCCCGCCTCTGGAAGCGGCGCTCAGTTCTTCGCCGCGATGAAGGCGTCGCCAGAGCAACACCATGCCAATCCCTGCCAGCGCCAGCAGGGCGATGAACTGGGACGTCGAGAGCAGGTGATTAAACACAAAACCCCGGTCTTCGTCGCCGCGCAGGAATTCCAGGAAGAACCGCGCCACCGCGTACAGGCCCAAGTAACCGAGAAAAATGTCTCCATCCCGCTTCTTCCTGGGGAACCACCACAGCAGCACGCCAAAGATTACAAACGTGGTGATGGATTCATAAAGCTGCGCCGGATGCAACCGCACGCCCAACGGGACCCCTGCAACCTCGTGTGCAAAGGTGCTGGTGAATACCACTCCCCAGGGCGCGGTGGTGGGTTTGCCGTAATCGCAACCGGCGCTAAAGCATCCCAACCGGCCCACGCTTTGGGCCAGCACCACACCCGGCACCAGCACATCCGCCAACTTCCAAAAGGCGAGTTTCTGCACCCTCACGTACCAGATGGTAAAGAAGAGCGCCGCCAGAAAGCCGCCATAAAAAACCCCGCCCGCCATGAGGGTTGAGAAACTGAAGATCTCGCCGGGATGGGCGCGGTAATAGCTCCACTCCGTCAGGACCATCAGGATTTTCGCGCCGAACAGGGCGATCAGGATCGCCCATGTGCAAAAGTCCAGTATCAGTGCGGAATCCAGGCCCACGCGCCGGCCCAAGCGCACGGCCGTGTAAATCCCGCCCAGCATCGCCGTCACCAGCAGGACGCCGTAAGTGGGAAGGTGGAACGAACCGATGCTGATCAAAATCGGGTGCAAACTTTTTCCATCCTCTTGGGCCGAAGGGCGTTCGGCCCCCGGGCGAGCGCCGCTCGCCCCTACAATGCAAACCTGTTCAAGAACGAAAAGTACCTGGAAATAATCGCCAGCTTGTTAAAGGCCATCAGCGTACCCAACGCAATCAACAACACCCCTGATCCCACTTCCACCGCCTGCAAATGCTTGCGGAATCCCTTATAGAATTTAAGGAAACCACTAAGCCCAACGCTGGTGAGTAGAAAGGGAATGGCGAGGCCCGCCGAATAAACCGCCAGCAGAAACATGCCCTGAAACACGGTCTCACGCTGGGCGGCAAGAACCAGGATCGCTGCCAGAATCGGTCCAATGCAGGGAGTCCACCCGAAGGCAAACGCGAACCCCAGCAGAAACGCTCCACCCAGAGTGCGCCGAGGCGCACCCGTATCCAGCCGCGCCTCACGATACAGCAGCGGGATCTTCACCAATCCGGTCAAGTGCAATCCAAAAATGATCACAATGATGCCGGCGATGATGTTAAAGGTCGTGCGCTGTGCCAACAGGAATTTTCCCACCCACGTTGCCGAGGCGCCCAAAAGCACAAAGACCACGGTAAACCCAACTATAAAAGCAAAGGAATTGCGCAGTACACGGCGAAAAAGCTCCCCGCCTGCCCCTTCTTTCAACTCTTCAATCGAGGCCCCTGAAAGCATGGATATATAACCCGGAACCAGGGGCAGCACACACGGTGACAGAAAAGAAACGACACCTGCCAAGAACGAATAGTAAATGCTCAACTCGTGGGTCATGACTTGGCCATGCTCCTCACTTGATTAGACGCAGCAGACCCGTTTGGGTGACAGAAGGGGCAGGAAATCGACACTCCACCCTTGTACCTGCTTCCAACTCAAGTGTACCATAGCGCGGTGAATTGCCGATTGTCGATGGTGAATTGCCGATTGGCGATTTTTGATTGGTCTCCGACGATTGCCCATGGTTGGTTTTTGATGATTTCAATCGTCAATCGACAATCGAGAATCGGCAATGAGGAGAGAACCCAACTTGCTGCGCGCCGTTATCTTCGACTTTGATGGCATTATCGTAGACAGTGAGCCCCTCATCTTGAGGTTGACCCAGGAAATGGCCGCCCGCGAGGGATGGAGCGTCAGCGATGAAGAGTATTACCGTGACTACCTGGCGTTGGACGATCGCGGGATCGTCGAACACCTCTACTCCAGCCATGGGCGCCCCGTGGATACTGCCCGGCGCGACGAGTTGGTGGCCTGGAAGGGCCAGCGTTATCAGGAAATCATTCGCGACGGTCTGCCTCCCATGCCGGGGGTAGTGGAGTTCGTCACCGTGCTGGCTGACGATTATCCCCTGGCGATTGCCAGCGGCAGCCTGCGCGCGGAAATCCATCACTTGCTCAAAAAATTGGGCTTGCGCGAAAAGTTTTCCGTACTGGCGACCGCCGATGACTGCCGGCGCTCCAAGCCCGACCCCGAGGTCTACCTCATGGCTTTCTCCCGCTTGCGAGCGCTGCCCAAGTTCCGGGACCAATCGCTCCAGTCGGAGGAGTGCCTCGCCATCGAGGATGCACCCTTGGGAGTGGTTGCCGCGCAAGCCGCCGGCTTCAAATGCCTGGCGCTTACCCACAGCCGGCCCCCCGCCGAACTCCAGCAGGCGGACTTGATTGCGGCGCAATTCGCGGACGTGGACCTGCGCGATGTCCGCGATTTGTTTCGCTGAACGGTCCCCTCCGCCGCTCCCTTACTTGCCGATGCAAGAAATCATCCCCTGACCGTTCTATACTTGTAAGCAATTCGCCCGTTGTGGGAAGACGTGGCCCAGCTATCTTTCCCGGCCGGCAAGCGGTAGGCTGGAAACTTCTGAAGGGCGGCGCAGGTATTCCGGAATCGGAAAGGTGAGTCATGATCAAACAACAACCTCTGGTGCGGCTTATGGTGGCAATGGTTCTGGCAGGATCAGTCGCGGGGGCTCGCGCGCAAACCGCCGTAACCTCCACCCAGCAGGACCAGAAAGAACTGGCGGTAACCGTTTATAACTCCAACGTCGCCCTGGTGCGCGACGTCCGCCGCGTGCGCCTGCCCGACGGCGCCATCGACCTGCGCTATATGGACATCGCCGCGCAGGTAAATCCGGCAACCGTGCACATTGTTTCTTTGACCGCGCCCAAGGAGCTCAACGTGCTTGAACAGGACTACGAGTACGATTTGTTGAGCCCGCAGAAGCTTCTGCAAAAATACGTCGGCAAGGAACTGACGCTGATCCGCGTCGTCACGGAGAATAACTCCACCCGGGAAGTTCTCGTGAAAGCCGTACTCCTGGCCGACAATGAAGGGCCCGTTTGGAAGGTGGGCAATGAGATTATCACCGGCATGGGAGCCGACCGTTACGTTTTTCCCGACCTGCCGGAAAACCTCTACAGCAAGCCCACCCTAGTCTGGCTGCTGGACAATCGCAAAGCGGGTGAACAGACAGTGGAGGCTTCCTACCTGACAAATCAGGTGAACTGGAATGCCGACTACGTGCTCACCGTGCACTCCGACCAGAAATTGGCGGATTTGAACGGCTGGGTGACGGTGGTGAACCAGAGCGGCGCGTCTTTCCGCAACGCGCAACTCCAGTTGGTGGCGGGAGAATTGAATCGTGTGGCGCCATCAGGGGTCACGAGGGTGCGCATGATGGCCATGGAGGCAAAAGCCGCGCCGGCGCCCCAATTCGAACAGGAAGCGCTTTCCGAGTACCACCTTTACACGCTCGAACGCCACACCAATATCCAAAATAATGAGACCAAGCAGATCAGCCTGCTGGCCGCGGCCGGCATGGCGGTGGAAAAGGTCTTTGAAGTTGACGGCCAGCAGTACTACTACCAGAACGCCCAGAGTCCCGGGCAAGCGACCAGAGAGCCGGTGAAAGTTCTGATCAAATTCAAAAACGCCGAAGCAAACTCATTGGGAGTCCCGCTGCCGGCGGGAACCGTACGCGTTTACCAGGGTGATTCCAAGGGGCGCGTGCAATTCATTGGTGAAGATCACATCGATCACACCCCCAAGGACGAAACGGTGAGCCTCCACATCGGCAACGCCTTCGACGTGGTCGCGGAGCGCAAGCAGACGGATTTCCAGCGCCTGGGCTCGCACAACGTGGAGGTGGAGTACGAAATTACGCTGCGCAACCACAAACCCGATCCCATCACGGTCTTTGTCAATGAGCCCATCGGTGGTGATTGGACGATGCTCAATTCGACCTTCAAATTCGAAAAGACCGCGGCTTTTGCGGCGCGCTTCACCGTGCCGGTGGCGGCCAACAGCGAAGCGCAACTCAAGTATCGCGTGCGGATACACTGGTAGAAAGCGCACCCATGACTGCAACTCCTCTCCCCGCTGACTTCCCCGCAGTTACCCTCCGGCCTGCGAGGCTCGCGGACGCCCCCGCATTCGCGAGCCTCGCCACTCAACTCGGGTACCCCTCTTCACCCCGCCAGGTTGAGGAGCGCATGACCGTAGTGCTGGATGATCCGAAGCACTTCATCGTGGCGGCCGAGTCGGGAGACCGCGTCGTGGGATGGGCGCACGCCTACGTGTGCTGCCTGGTGGAGAGCGACACGTTTGTGGAACTCGGAGGTTTGGTGGTGGGTGAATCCCATCGGGGCAAAGGCGTGGGGGGGAAGTTACTGGAGAAGGTGGAGGAGTGGGCGCGTCAAATGGGGTGCCACACTGTCTCCTTGCGCTCCAACGTCATTCGCCATGAGGCGCACAAGTTCTACGCGGCCCGCGGGTACGACCAGATCAAAACTCAACATGCCTTTCGCAAGCGGCTGTGATTTTTACGCCTGAACCGCCGACAGAAGTGCAGATTTCTGCCCGCCCGGGTCGAGACATCGCTTTTCTCCGATTAGACGGAATGCCAGGATCTGATTCGGGAGAGTCAGTTCAACTGGTGCGTGGTGCGATTGCCGGTGGCAAGATTTTGCACCGAAGTAAACGTGCAGAGTTCAATCCTGCCTGGGCGCTCACGGCGCCGCGGGGATTTAATGACCTGGGGCACGGGCGCGGGTTGAGGATGGGCTTTCACCGGCTCCGCCGCCCGGGGTGTGATCTGAGAAAGCCAGGACAAGATATGAAAGTAAAATCCCGCCAGGCGTTCCTGCTCAACCGTTTGCATTTGCACGGAATCTTCCCTGACCATGCCGGCCGGGCCGACGTGGTCCGCAAGAATGCTGAAGAGTGACACCACACCCGCCAGAATCAGGATTAGAAACGGAATGGGTAAACCTGGCTTATTCTTCATAACTCACTTCGTCCGGCTTTTGCCTTTCCAAAAGTAAACTTCGAATACTAAGTTTGGACTCGCCCCACTACATTTGACGCTTCTCTTTAAAATTAGTTAGCCGAAGGCTGAACGATTGCAGCCCAAAGTATTGGATGCAATCGCGCGAGGAAGGGTTACTTCCGGGGGCCGATTGAACAAAACATTTACACAATTAACATGCAATCACCGTAGCTGTAGAACCGGTAACGCGATTCCACCGCATGGCGGTAGGCGCGCAACACGAAATTCTTTTCCGCAAAGGCGGAGATCAGCATGAGCAGTGTTGATTGCGGAAGGTGAAAGTTGGTCAGGAGTCCGCGAACGACCCGGAACTGGAATTCCGGAAAGATGAACAGGCGGGTTTCTCCGCGGCCGGGCGCCACGCCGCCGCCGTGCTCGCGCGCCACACTTTCCAGCGTGCGGACGCTCGTGGTCCCCACGGCGATGACGCGGCGATGTTGTTCGAGGGCACGGTTGACGGCCGCGGCCGCGGCTTCTGAAATTTCGTAGCGCTCGGCCTCCATGTGATGGTCTTCAATCTGTTCGACGCGCACAGGCTGAAAAGTTCCCAGTCCCACGTGCAGGGTGATTTCGCATGATTCCACGCCGCGCGCGGCGAGTGCGCTGAGAACCCGCTCGGTAAAATGCAGTCCGGCGGTGGGCGCCGCCACAGCCCCCCGCACTTTGGCGTAGACGGTCTGATACGTGGCGCGGTCGCCCGACTCGTCGCGGCGATGAATGTAAGGTGGCAGGGGCACATGGCCCAGCCGGTCGATGGCTTCTTCAATCGTTCCCGTGTTCGCCCGCAGTCGCGCCCGGCGTACACCGTATTCGCCTCGACCCAGAATTTCCGCCTCCAACTCGTTGTCGCCAAAAACCAGCACTTCCCCCGTTCGCACTTTGCGCCCGGGATGGACCAATCCCTGCCAGATGTCTGCGCCTTCCTGCCGGGTCAGCAGGAACTCGGTTTCGCCGCTCAGGAACCCGCGCTGGGCGGGATTATTTTTTCCCACCGGCTGCGCGGTAATTCCCCGCCGCCGTCCCAGCAGGCGGGCGGGGAAAACCTTGGCGTTGTTGAAAATCAGCAAATCACCGGGCTGGAGGACTTGTGAGATCTCGCAAAACGCTTTGTCTTCCCATTGCTTTGCCGCACGGTCGAGCACCATCATGCGCGAAGCATCACGCTCAGCCAGCGGCCTTTGGGCAATAAGTTCGGCAGGAAGCGTGTAGTCAAATTCTTCGAGAAGCATGCGCAAGCAATTATGAATTATGAATTGTGAATTGTGAATGCGGAATGTTGGATTCAGAATCGCCGTTGTTGAATTTTGAATTCGGAATTTTGAATTGTCTCTGGTCCCGCGTCACTTATTACTTTTCCCTCGCACCGATTTTCCAATTCCGGAACCCGCATTCGGTTTCACTCCACTCCTCACGCGTCACTCATCACTCGCCACTATCCTTATGTGCTAGAGTTACAAAATGATTGCGCCCACAGTCACCATCAGCAAGCGGGGTGTGGAACGGCTCGCCTCCGGACATCCCTGGATTTACCGCTCCGACGTCGTTACCTCCGCAGGCGTCGAACCGGGCGTAGTGCGCCTCGTCGATCAAAAGAAAAGCTTCTGGGGGCAAGCCCTATACAGCACCCAATCGCAAATCGCCCTGCGCTTTCTGACTCGTTATGCGCGGCCCATTGACGCGGCCTTTCTTACCGATCGAATTCGCACCGCGGCCGCCTTCCGCCGGCAGGTGGCAGCCGGGGCGCAGGCTTACCGCCTGGTGGCGGCCGAAGGTGATCTACTTCCCTCACTCGTCATCGACCGCTATGGCGATTGCTTCGTTATTCAAACCCTGAGCCAGGGCATGGACCGGCTCAAGCCCACGGTGGTTGAAATCCTGCAAAAAGAATTCGCACCCCGCGCGATCCTGGAGCGCAACGACGCCGCCGTGCGCGCCCTCGAGGGTCTGCCGGAGCAAAGCGGCATGCTGGCCGGGGAAGAAGTCAGCGAAGTAGTGGTGGAAGAGAACGGCGTGAAGATGTGTTTCGATTTGCTGCACGGGCAGAAGACCGGGGGATTTCTCGACCAGCGTGAGAATCGCGCCGCGGCCGCGAATTACGCGCATGGGCGGGCGTTGGACGGATTTACTTACACGGGCGGCTTTGCCCTTACCCTGGCCCCCCGTTGCGAGTCGGTTCTGGGCATCGATTCCTCCGCGGACGCGCTGCGGCAGGCGGAACGCAGCCAGGGATTGAACGGCTTCACTAACCTGGAATGGAAGGAAGCCAACTGCTTCGATTTTCTCAAGGCCGCCGACCAGGAAAAGCAGCGCTTCGACATCGTGGTGCTTGATCCTCCCGCCTTCGCGCGGCAGAAAGCCAGCCTGGAATCGGCCCTGCGCGGATACAAAGAACTGAATTTGCGCGCCATGAAAATCCTGAACCCCGGCGGCTCTCTCGTGACGTGTTCGTGTTCCTTCCACGTCAGCGAGGCCGACCTGCTGGAAGTGATCGCCAACGCCGCGCTGGATGCCCACCGCACCGTGGTGGTGGTCGAGCGCCGCACGCAGTCGCGCGACCATCCCATTCTGCTCACCGTCCCCGAAACGCATTACTTGAAGTGCTTGATCCTG
>Ga0326727_10009572_pt1 | contig 23738 bp, 14 predicted proteins | sample MB2enrmetagenome_FD_207643 | JGI IMG/M metagenome (GOLD analysis project Ga0326727, IMG submission 207643) | Lab enriched peat soil microbial communities from McLean, Ithaca, NY, United States - MB29MY | ecosystem: Environmental > Terrestrial > Soil > Wetlands > Peat | place: USA: New York... | reverse complement strand
GACAGAGTCAGAGTTCGAGAGACTAGTTTTGAAAAGATTGCTCGCTGTCGGATTTCAGGTCAAGCCTCAATGGGTTGTTGGTCATTATCGAATCGACCTTGTGGTGGAAAGTAGTGATGGACGGCTTGCAGTCGAATGCGACGGTGACCGCTTTCATACCGTTGAGAATGTCGCTGATGACATGGCGAGGCAAGCAGTCCTTGAGAGAGTGGGCTGGAAGTTTGTACGAATCCGCGGAAGCCAATTCTTCCGAGACCCTGACTCCGCAATGCTGCCTGTTTTTGCGCGACTGGCGGATCTTGGGATCCAGCCGGACCGCGGTTCCGAATTCTCGCCACCGGCTGTGACCAGTGATGTTCTTGATCGCGTTAAGCGACGAGCTGCTGAAATCCTGCTGGACATGAATAAGGTCAACAACCATGCCTAATCAGGATAGGTGCGGGGGCAGCGTGCCAGCCGGTACACTGTGCCTTCACCAATGTGCCTAGTTGCGCGGCGATCTTCGCCCAGGAAAGCCCCTCTGCGCGAAAACGGGCTATTTGGGCGCGGTCCACGATTACACGCGGACGGCCAAGGCTTTTGCCCTTCGCCCGCGCATTCCGCAATCCGGCCCGGACACGCTCGGCAATCAAGCTGCGCTCCAACTCCGCTACAGCACCCAGGACCGTGAAAACCTTTCGGCCCGCTGGCGTGGCCGTGTCGAGCGATTCCGATAATCAACTCAGTTGCCGCTGATCTGCCCCTGGACTTCCCGCCTGAACTCGTTTGGTTGTCTGATTCTGTCGAATGTCTCGAACGTTCCTCCAGTTCCTCTCACAACTACACTGCCATATCCCAGGATGCGTCCCACAAACGTTTCATTCACTCCAATGCTCTCCACCTTCGGTAGGAGAACTTCGACGCTCCTCCGCGAGAACAAGCCGGTTTTGATGAGAACACGTTTGTTTGAGACAGCCACTTCGGTCGCGGCTCGCCGAATGATTCCGCCGCCGATTAGGACGACAGCAGCGAACAGTGCAAATGCCCCCTCGACGATTGCGCCCTGATAGGAAGCTCCGTTTCGCGTCGCGAGCCATCCTCCTGCGAAAAATGCAAACCCAAAGCCACCTAAGACAATTCCTCCAAGCAAGGGCCAGAACATGACAATCCAGTGGCATCCAGTTCTGTATACAAGAGTCTCGCCAGGTACTAGGTTTTTCTCAATATAATCCACGAATGTCCTCCAAATTTGAGTTACGTTGCCATTTTTCAAAGTCGCCGTTTTGACTCTCTCGGCTTAGCTTCAACGATTTCGAGCTCGCTCAGATACCTATCGAACTTCTCAAAAGCCCAATCCAGTTCTCCGGACAAATCGCACTCTTTGGCAAGAGCATCGTACGGCCTCTTCCAATCTGCAGGTGGCTTCGCGACCACTTTCGGCGCGGCGTGAGTCCCTCGGCGATCAAACGTGACGCGTATTGCTTCAGAAACCTTGGACTTGACCAACGTTCCGGATTGAATCAAGAGAACCATGTCCACAAGATCTCTCACCCGGCTATTCACCGCACCTTGTCGCGGCAGAGTGTAGGCGTGAAGTTTTTCGGCAAACTGTTGCTCGCGAGGAATCATGTACAACGACGGGCTAGCAATACCGGCAAAACCCAACCAGTCGCGCCCTTCGATGACTTCGAGCGGCTCCATCACAGCATCGCCTATTCCTACGTCCAGGTGGAATCCAACGAATACGCGGCCATCGAGGCGAGCTTCGACCGGAAACCTCGCGCCACCATACGGGGCAGCATCCAGGTCAGAAATTGGCTCACCTATCGTGTAAACGAAAAACTCGTCACTCTTCAATGCAGTGGCTTCTTGTAGCTGTTCAAGCACGGCCAGATTCTTCTTTTCGTCTTTCTTGTCGCCAGGACTCAAGGCGCTGCGCATTGTCAGGTCAATGTCCTTCGTCGTGCGTGCGGCCTTGATCCGCAGTTCCATCGCGTAGCCGCCTTTCAATACCCAAGGCAGCGTGCGAGGTTGTGCCGCCTGAAAAAGTCGCGCCAAGAAGCGGTCAAAGGCAACCTGGCGGCGCAGACGCTGCAAGTCAACGCCTTCCCTCCTGGCAATTCCCTGAAGCATGTCCTCCAGTGCCCTCCGAAAGGCTGCGGCTGTCGCGTATCTTTTGGGCTCCATCAGGCGACTACTTTCTGAAAAGAGGTTCGTAGACGCTTGCTACCAACGAGATGTTTCCGAGCCTCTGCAATTTCGCTTCTGCGAATGAGTCCTCGCCGAAGCCCTTCACGGAGTGCTTGCCGAAGGGTCGCGGCCGGCACCTCTCCGCCTTCCAGCAGATCAAGAATTGTTCGCACAGGCTTTGTTACGCGAACTCCATGAGCAATTCCGATGTAGCTCTGAGGGAGATCAGCGAAATGCAGGACGAGCACGCGGGGGATTTCACTATTTCGCCGGAAACTCATTGGGACAGTCATGTGCAGTTTGGCCGGCATCACATCCGACAGGTCATGAAGGCTCAGAGCGGTTTGATGACTGTAGACTCCCTGGGCAGCCTCTCGCCGATTCCGAGACCAGAGCGACCAAAGCATCAGGTCAGGACGCTCCCCTCGCGGAAAGCTGGCCAGCCGATAGATTCCCCGATGCTCACGAATCCAGTTTCCCGCTTGTACGTGGTACGGGTGAGTATTCTCTGCGAACCCCGCAGCTTTTGCCTGCTTTGTCGTGAAGAAGCCGTCTTGGCCCTCTGCGACCTCGTAGAGACGCTTTGCAGCCGCTTTGCGCCCTTTTCCCATGGCACAATACTACAACTTATTTGAAGGATTGTGTAGAGGCTTAGGTAGTGTCCTAATTGGGGAACAAACAGGCTTACCCAATCCAAAGGACAACGCGTAGAGTCGATGATAAGCAACGAGCCGCCACATCGAAGCCTGGGTAGCCACAGCATTTTTCTTGAGTGGCCGCTTGATTGTCCGTCCAAAACCCAAGTCTCGCAAAGCCGCTGGAATTTTCGCCACTGCGGCTTGATCCTGCGGCGTCGTTTCTTCGTTCAGGTCTTAGCACTTCTTAGTCTGTGCGTAAGCAACTGTTGTCACTTTTGGTGGTAGTATCCCTGTGATAATCGGAATGCACTCCATGCGTCCCTCTGACGCGAGTCGCTCCTGGCTGAGGGCCCTGAAACTGAGACATGGATAACCACTTCTTCGAACGCCCCATTCTGAACTCGCCGTACAGTTACCCAGAACATCATTGGGAACTTGATAGCGAGGGGCAGCCCACACAAAGAATTGTTGACGCTCGGCGTCGCGCGGAATTCATTACACCGATTCCCAAGCCAAAGAAGCAGAAACGCAAGTTGACCCAAGAAACGCTGGTTTTCGACGAGGGCAAGGGGCTTTCCACCGCAAAGCAGCAATACGATCCAACCTCAATCATCAATGATCTTCGCTATCAAGTAGACCAGTGGCGGAAGCTCCCGAGTCCCAACGACTGGCAAGTGACACCAGAGACGGAACGACTCCTTCAGCACTGGCGTCACCACAAGTTCAGCAGCTTTCGACCATTCTTCTGCCAAATTGAAGCCGTGGAGACGGCGATTTGGCTGACCGAAGTCGCTCCAAAGATTGGGAAGATTGGCAAAGGGTTCATCGAACACCTGGCAAACGCCAACCGAGACGCAAATCCCGAGCTTCTGCGTCTTGCCCTGAAATTGGCGACAGGCGCTGGCAAAACGACAGTCATGGCAATGCTGATCGCTTGGCAGACTATAAATGCCTCCCGCAGGTCCAATAGCCCTCATTTCACACGTGGATTTCTAGTCGTCGCACCAGGCCTGACCATCAAGGACCGCCTGCGCCTCCTCCAACCCAATGACCCGGACAACTACTATCTCAGCCGTGAATTGATCCCGTTCGACTTCTTGGACGATCTCAAGAAAGCCAAGATCGTGATCACCAACTTTCACGCGTTCAAACTACGCGAGCGCGTTGAGCTCTCCGCAGGCGGTCGGGCCCTGCTGCAAGGTCGGGGCGAAGAACTGAACACCCTTGAAACAGAAGGGCAGATGCTCCAGCGGGTGATGCCTGATCTGATGGGCATGAAGAACATATTGGTGCTCAATGATGAAGCGCACCATTGTTACCGCGAGAAGCCGGGAGCAGAAGACGAAGAAGAGGATTTGAAAGGGGACGAGAAAAAAGAGGCCGAGAAAAACGCCGAGGCCGCCCGTGTTTGGATTTCAGGCCTTGAGGCTGTAAACCGCAAACTTGGCGTTGCGCGTGTCATCGACTTGTCGGCGACCCCTTTCTTCCTCAGCGGTTCTGGCTATGCCGAAGGCACGCTATTCCCCTGGACAATGAGCGACTTCTCCCTTATGGATGCCATCGAGTGCGGGATTGTTAAGCTGCCGCGCGTACCTGTGGCCGACAACATCCCCGGCGAAGAGATGCCCATGTTCCGCAACCTCTGGGAACACATCCGCACGAAAATGCCAATGAAAGGGCGCGGCAAAGGTGGCAAACTGGATCCGCTCAGCCTGCCACCACAACTCCAGACTGCTCTCGAAGCACTTTACGGTCACTACGAGAAGACCTACCGTCTCTGGGAAAATGCTGGTATCCGGGTGCCTCCTTGCTTCATCGTGGTCTGCCAAAACACTGCCATCTCGAAGCTGGTCTACGACTTCATCTCCGGCTTTCAGCGAGAGAACGACGACGGCTCAACGACACTTGAAAACGGTCGCCTCGCGCTTTTCCGCAACTTTGACGAGCACGGCAACCCATTTCCTCGGCCAAACACCCTGTTAATCGACAGCGAGCAACTCGAATCAGGCGAAGCGTTGGACGAGAACTTCCGCGCAATGGCCGCTGATGAGATTGACCGATTCCGTCGCGAGATTATCGAACGCACCGGTGACCCTCGCCAAGCGGAGAACATCACCGATCAGGAATTGCTCCGCGAAGCCATGATTACTGTTGGGCGGCAAGGGCGTCTGGGCGGAGCGGTCCGTTGCGTTGTCTCCGTCGCCATGCTCACAGAGGGCTGGGATGCCCAGACTGTTACGCATGTGCTTGGTATCCGGGCCTTCGGCACACAACTCCTCTGCGAACAGGTCATTGGCCGGGCCCTACGCCGCCAGTCCTACGATCTGAATGAAGATGGATTGTTCAACGTGGAATACGCTGACATTTTGGGGATACCCTTTGACTTCACCGCGAAGCCAGTCGTTGCTCCTCCCCAGCCGCCGCGTGAGACCATCCACGTCAAGGCCGTGCGTCCCGAACGCGATGCACTCGAAATCCGTTTTCCCCGAGTCGTGGGCTACCGTGTCGAATTGCCTGAGGATAGGCTAACGGCAAACTTCAACGACGACTCCGTCATGGAGCTAACTCCAGATTTGGTCGGCGCGACAGAGACGCAAAACTCGGGAATCATCGGAGAAAAAGTAGATCTCAATCTGGTGCACACCGGGGACGTTCGGCCCTCGCAGGTTTTGTATGAACTTGTGTCCTACCTAGTTCTGACCAAGTGGCGCGATCCCGGCGAAGATCCCAAGCTTCACCTCTTTGGCCAGCTCAAGCGCATCGCCAAGCAATGGCTCGATGGGTATCTGGTGTGCAAAGGCGGCACATATCCGGCGCAGCTCAAATACAAAATGCTTGCTGACATGGCTTGCGAAAAAATCACCGCTGGGATCACACGGGCCTTCGTTGGCCAGCGCCCCATCATCGCCGTGCTCGATCCTTACAACCCCACCGGGTCCACCATCCACGTCAATTTCAACACCTCCAAGACCGACCGCTGGGAGACAGACGCTCGCCGGTGCCATATCAATTGGGTCATCCTCGACAGCGACTGGGAAGCCGAATTCTGTCGGGTGGCTGAGTCACACCCAAGCGTGCGGGCCTATGTCAAAAATCACAATCTCGGCTTTGAGGTGCCTTACCGCTATGGCTCGGAGATGCGCAAATACCGCCCCGACTTCATTGTCCTGGTGGATGATGGGCACGGCGACGACGATCTCCTACATCTGATCGTCGAGATCAAGGGCTACCGGCGCGAGGACGCGAAGGAAAAGAAGTCCACCATGGATACCTACTGGGTGCCCGGCGTGAATCACATCGCTAAATATGGTCGTTGGGCCTTTGCCGAGTTCAGAGAGGTCTACCAGATCGAGGCCGACTTCAAAGCCAAGGTCGCAAGCGAATTCAACAAAATGATCGAGTCCGTCACTACCCAGGCGGTGGACGAGCAAAAATAACTATGGCCAAGAAACCAATCATCAGCAAGACCGTGGAGGCCCTCAAGCACGCGGAGGCTAAGCGCAAGAATATCCCTACCGCGGAATACCAATCCGTCCTCCAGAAGAATCAGCAGGACGCGGTGCGCGTGGCCTACGAGCGCCGGAATCGGGACCTTGATCCGCAACTCGTCTGGCGCGGCAAGGATGAGCAGGACTGGAGCGACCTCGTCGTCCACGCCCCGCCGCTCTACATCCAGGAAAAAGTGCAGCCGAAGGTGCTCATTGATGAACTGTTGAGAGAGACGCGGGAGCGCGAGCACGAAGCCGGGCAGACTACGCCAGACCTGTTCGCAGACTTCAATGGTATCCCCAAGGATGTGGACAAGACCGAGTTCTATCAGCACGACCAGAACTGGTCCAACCGTATGATCCTCGGCGACTCTTTGCAAGTGATGGCCAGCCTGGCCGAGCGTGAGGGCTTGCGCGGCAAAGTGCAGTGCATCTACTTCGACCCGCCCTACGGCATCAAGTTCAATAGCAACTTCCAGTGGTCCACCACGAGTCGCGACGTCAAGGACGGCTATGCTAGCCATATCACGCGCGAGCCCGAGCAAGTCAAAGCCTTTCGAGACACTTGGCGAGACGGCATCCATAGCTACCTCACATACCTCCGCGACCGCCTCACCGTCGCCCGCGACCTCCTCAGCGACTCCGGCTCCATCTTCATACAGATCAGCGATGAAAATGTGCATCGCGTCCGTGCGTTGATGGACGAGATCTTCGGAGAAGATAATTTCTGCTCGCTCGTTTTTTTCTCGAAAACAACTGGAACGTCTAGTGGAATCCTTCCATCGGTAGGCGACTTGTTGGTTTGGTATGCGAAATCACGTCCGGCCATAAAATTCCGGTCAGTCCTCAGAAAGCTCCCAGTTGGAGAAGAGCTGAATAAAGAATTCAAAGACGTACTTCTGCCTGATCAACGTAGAAGGAAAATAACGGAGGAGGAGTGCGAAAATCCTCTTCTAATCTCCACCGGAGCTCAAATCTATAGAACGAACACTGCTGTTTCACCGGAAGCGAGCCCGACCTTAACGAAAGAGGTCACTTTCCTCTGTGGTGTGAAAAAGCACTGTGGAGACCAGAGACACTGGAAGACCGGCGACAGTGGATTGTGGCGGTTGGAAAAAGCGGATCGCCTAGACTTTTCTCAGGGACCGACGCGAATGTACCGGCGTTATTTTTCCGATAGCGAGTGTGCATCGATTACAAACGTCTGGACTGACACACGAAGTGAGCAGAAGCAGATTTACGTAGTCCAAACCAAGGATGAAGTCATCAAGCGCTGCATCCTGATGGCCACCGACCCGGGCGACCTCGTGCTCGACCCCACCTGCGGTTCCGGGACTACTGCCATGGTCGCCGAGCAATGGGGCCGCCGCTGGATCACCATTGACACGTCGCGCGTGGCACTGGCATTGGCCCGTGCCCGTATCATGGGCGCGCGGTATCCGTTTTACTTGCTGGCCGATTCCCGCGAAGGCCAGATCAGGGAGGCCGAAATAACTCGTACCGCTCCGAGTTCGCAACCAGTGTCCGGTAACATCCGCCATGGCTTCGTGTATGAGCGCGTGCCACACATAATGCTCAGTTCCATCGCAAACAACGCGGAGATCGATGTTATCTGGGAAAAGTGGCAGCCAGAGCTGGACCCGCTGCGCGAGTCACTCAACAAGGCATTAAAGAAGCAATGGCAAGAATGGGAGATTCCGCGAGAAGTGGATGCAACGTGGCCGGATGCGGCAAAGAAGTTGCACTCCGAATGGTGGCAGTTCCGCATTGTTCGGCAGAAGGAGATCGACGCTTCCATCGCCGCCAAGGCCGATTTTGAGAAACTTTACGACAAGCCGTACGACGACAAAAAGATAGTTCGGGTGGCCGGACCGTTCACGGTTGAGAGCCTTTCGCCACACCGCGTTTTAGGAGTCGATGAGAACGATGAGTTAATCGACCCTAATGCCAAACAGATCGGGGGACCTGGCGCAGCCTACGAAGAAAAGCAGACCTTTCCCCAGATGATCCTGGAGAATCTCAAGACCTCAGGTGTTCAGCAGGCGCACAAGGAAGACAAGATCACCTTCACCGCGCTAACGCCGTGGCCGGGCGATCTCGTCTGCGCTGATGGCCGTTACACGGAGGGTAGCAAAGAAAAACGCGCCGCCATATTCGTCGGTCCCGAGTTCGGAACCGTCCAGCGTGCCGACTTGGTTGCGGCCGCCAAGGAAGCTGGTGATGCCGAGTTCGACGTGCTGATCGCTTGCGCCTTCAACTACGAGGCCCACGCCACGGAGTTCAGCAAACTCGGACGCATTCCCGTGCTCAAGGCGCGGATGAACGCCGACCTCCACATGGCCGGTGATCTCAAGAACACCGGTAAAGGAAACCTGTTTGTCATTTTCGGGGAGCCAGATATCACCCTTCTCAGGGAGAACGACGGCAAGGTCCGCGTCAAGGTCAACGGCGTGGACGTGTTCCACCCGCAAACGGGTGAGGTTCGCAGCGACAACGCCGAAGGCATCGCCTGTTGGTTCATCGATACCGACTACAATGAGGAGAGCTTCTTCGTCCGCCATGCCTACTTCCTGGGCGCGAACGATCCCTACAGCGCGCTCAAAACCACCCTCAAAGCTGAGATCAATGAGGAAGCCTGGGCCACGCTCCACAGCGATACCTCGCGCTCCTTTCCCAAACCGAAATCGGGCCGCATCGCCGTAAAGGTCATCAACCACCTAGGGGATGAAGTAATGAAAGTGTTCCGCGTATGAGCCATCTATGTATAGAAACAAGAGGAATTGCGAGTTGGCGGGAACGATTGGCGGACCCGGAGGCTCAATGGCGGCGAAAATACTCCGCATTTGAGACAGCGGTTTCGTGGGAAGGTGCGTCCTCTAGCGATGCTGGTCTGCCGCAACCGATTGCCGACTTGTTCAGAAATAGTATCTTCGGCGAGCCAACACTGTTGCTATCCGTTGCTGAGCATAAAGTGCCCCTTAAAGGGAGAGGCGGAGATTCTCAATGCGATGTCTGGGCGCTTGTTCAGACGACGAACGTAGGGATTGTCTCGCTATCCGTGGAGGCCAAGGCGGACGAGCCGTTCGGCACTGGGAATGAGTCGCTCAAGCACTGGCTAGCTGTGACAGGATCGGAGCAGCCCCAGCGGCAGAACCCGGAGCAATGGGAGCAAATCGAGAAGTCCCGGAAGAACCGTGTCGACCGGTGGAGGCACGTCCAGGAATACCTCCCTAACCCCGTCCGCGACGGATATGAACAGGTGCCGTATCAATTATTGCACCGCTGTGCCGCGGCCGTCATCGAAGCTGGCCGGCTTGGGATTTCCAGCGCAGCGTTTGTGGTTCAAGCATTTCACTCACCCGACGAAAGTTTCAAAGCGTTTTCTCTATTCTGTGATGCAGTTGGCATCAAGGCCGAGCGCGGGCGAATGCAAATTACCATTGTTGGGAAAGTGCAGCTTGGCATCGGTTGGGCCGATTGCCCCTTTGCTACAGATGAGCAGGTGGCCGCAGTGGTTTGAGACTCTAAGACTCAAGCCCCTATACCACTGACGCCGGAGAGTTATTGGTTCCGATCAAATGAGCATGGAATTCCGAATATCGGACACCTTCACAGATAGCCTTGCGCGACTGTCCGGTGAAGAGCAAAAGGCCGCAAAAACTGCTGCATTTGACCTACAGCTGAACCCTGCCAATCCCGGGTTGCAATTCCATAAGCTTGAGAGAGCGAAAGACCCAAATTTCTGGTCCATCCGCGTGAGCCGGGATGTCCGGATCATTGTGCATCGAACAGGAACGAGCCTTCTGCTTTGCTATGTAGGCCATCACGACGATTCCTACCAGTGGGCGGAGCGCCGAAAACTCGAAACTCATCCAAAGACTGGCGCAGCGCAGCTGGTCGAAATCCGGGAGAGAGTCCAGGAAATCACCATCCCCAAGTATGTGGAAGTTGTTGGGACGAAACCTGGCCCGAAACCTTTCCTGTTTGAGAATTATTCGGAAGACGAGTTGCTCTTCTACGGCATCCCTGCCGAATGGTTACCCGATGTGCGGAAGGCGAACGAGGATACGCTGCTCTCGCTTGCCGATCACCTTCCGAAAGAGGCAGCGGAAGCACTTCTGGACCTGGCGACTGGAGTTACGCCACAAGTTGCCCAGCCCGAGTTGCTGAGATTGATGGCCAGACCAGTGCTCGAAATTGGAAAGGCCGCCCGGCCCGAGTCTGTTGCCCCGTCCTTGAGGCCGGAAAGGGTTTCCGCTGCATCGTTTGAGCATCCAGACGCGCAGCGCCGCTTCCGCCTGATAAACAATCTAGAGGAATTAGAGCAGGCTCTCGACTCTCCCTGGGAAAAATGGACCGTGTTTCTGCACCCTGCGCAGCGTCAGTTGGTAGAATGCGAGTACAACGGTCCCGCGCGCGTTTCCGGGTCGGCAGGTACGGGCAAAACGATCGTCGCAATCCACCGGGTAGTTCATCTAGCTCGCAATAATCCTGACTCCCGTCTCCTGCTCACGACGTTTTCAGACCCTCTCTCGAATGCACTGCGAACGAAACTGCATTACCTGATAGGGAATCAGCCTCGGCTCGCAGAACGCATCGAAATTCACGCGATGAACGCGATCGGCCAACGACTATACGAAACCAATATCGGGAAACCCCAGTTTGCATCCCCTGAAAAGATCCGAGAGCTGCTCGAGCGAGCGGCGCAGGAGACCAGCGGGAGTCGGTTCTCGATTCAGTTCCTCATGACCGAATGGGAGCAAGTCGTTGATGCCTGGCAATTGGAAACATGGGAAGCGTACCGGGACGTTGCGCGTCTGGGACGCAAGACTCGTCTGAAAGAGCAGCAGCGCGCCATAGTCTGGTCGATTTTTGAGAAGGTTAGGGCCAGCCTCAAAGCGCAAGGCCTGATTACACAATCCGAAATGTTCACGAGGCTGGCATCCTTCTATACGGGAAACGTCTCTCTACCGTTTGACTTCTTGGTTGTTGATGAAGCGCAAGACATAAGTATTGCTCAGCTTCGGTTCCTAGCCGCCGTAGGTGGGAATCGAGGGAATAGCCTCTTCTTTGCGGGGGACCTGGGCCAACGAATATTTCAGCAGCCATTCTCCTGGAAGACGCTCGGCGTAGATATCCGAGGACGCTCAACAACCCTGAGAATTAACTACCGGACCTCCCACCAGATCAGGAAGCAGGCCGATAGGCTACTGGGGCCAGAGCTTGCGGATGTGGATGGAAACACTGAAGAGCGCAAGACAACTATCTCGCTTTTCAACGGGCCAGCCCCGACAATTCAAATTCTGGACTCGATTGAGCAGGAATCCGTGGCTGTCAGTGAGTGGCTGACGGCAAGAACGAAGGAGGGCATTCTGCCCCATGAAATCGCGATCTTCGTTCGCTCTGCCGCTGAATTGGACAGAGCGCGGGCGGCCGCCGAGGCTGCTGGGATTCCCTTCAAAGTGCTAGACGACAGGGTTGAGACCACCCATGGCAAAGCCTCAATTGCGACGATGCACCTGGCAAAGGGATTGGAATTTCGTGCCGTTGCGGTGATGGCGTGCGACGATGAGGTTATTCCGCAACAGAAAAGAATCGAAAGCGTAGCTGATGATTCTGATCTTGAAGAGGTCTACAACACAGAGCGACACCTGCTGTATGTGGCCTGCACGCGCGCCCGCGACCAATTACTGATTACAAGCGTCGCTCCGGCATCAGAATTCCTTGATGACATGCGGAAGTGAGGCGCTGCTTCACGACAACACAGATAGCGATCAAGCCCGTTGCAAATCCTGCAGGCTGATAGCTGGGCAGCGCTGGCTAATGTAGGACCGATACCACTGAGCGCAGACGACGACCTTTAAGCTTATCAACGCGAATTGCCGGAATAGTTCGACCCAATTTGTGAGGTCCTCGCGCCGGCCAGCTCGCCCGCAATGGTGCAGGCCTCGAACGCACCATTTGAATATCTCGACCCCTTCCTTATCATCTCGTTATAACATCTCTCATGGAGTGACTGTCCTTAATGTCTTCTGAATACTTACAGTTGCGCAGTGTGCGTGAAACCACACGTTCGCGGTTGGCACAACTGCCAGAAAACGCGTTTTGGAGCAAAGGCACTGAGCACGAGTTGAAAATTCATCGGATTCATGCATACCCTGCAAAGTTCCCAGCTTTCATCACGAGCAAAGCGCTTGCATTTGCCAAATCAAAGGGGATTAAGGTCAAGACCGTTGGCGACATCTTTTGTGGATGCGGAACTGTGGCCTTCGAAGCGCGCCGGAACGCCATAGATTTTTGGGGTTGCGACATCAATCCAGTCGCGACGCTGATCGCGGCTGCAAAAAGTAATTCGTACGAAAAATCAAAGTTAAACCACTACTACCATGAAATCATGATTGCGCTTCGCAAGGCTAGCACTGTCGTCGAGCTCTCTAACGTAGCCATTGAGCGCCTTGATTACTGGTATCCAAAAGAGCAGTTCCGAAATCTCGCTAAACTCTTAAATGCCATCTACGGAAGCGTCCCATCACGCAGCCACTATCGACAATTCTTTCTCTGCGCGTTTTCAAACATTCTGAAGCCGACATCGCGCTGGTTAACTAAATCCATTAAGCCCCAGCTCGACCCGAACAAAAGACCTGCGGAAGTAAGACAGGCTTTTACAAACCAAGTGCGCCTCATGATCGAAGCCTGGAAGCAGGTCGAGTCACCCACAAACAATAAGATTGAGATCCGGACAGGCAATATCCTTGACCTGACGCCGCCTTCCAAGATCGATATGATCATCACAAGTCCTCCCTACGTAACCTCCTATGAATATGCCGACCTTCATCAACTTTCTTCTCTCTGGCTAGGCTACGCGTCCGATTACCGCGAGCTTCGTAAAGGTTCTATTGGAAGCGCGCAACATAATCTAGATTTCAATCGTGAAATTAAGCGCCTGAACACCATCGGATCGCGTGTGGTGTTCAGTCTGTTTGACCGAGACAAAGCGATTGCCCGCTCAACAGCAAAATATTTTCTTGACATGCAATTAGTGGCGAACCGTTGCTTCCGACTCCTTAGGCGTTCAGGCCTGGCTCTCTTCGTCATAGGAAACACAGAGTACAAAGGAGTCCGCATTGACAACGCTACCCATCTTGCCGAATCTTTGCTTAGCACCGGTTTCTCCCGCGTTAGGGTTGCGAAGAGGCATATGTCCGGCAAGATTTTGACGCCTTATCGGGACTCTATTGGTCAGTTTTCTGGACAGAGCACAGGACGACACGTCTATGCAGAAGAATTCGTTTTGATCGCAAATAAATGACCCAAACCAAAGAACTGTTCTTCAACCCGTACGCGCGATTGCTGACTATGCTGGGCGATCAGCTGATCAGGAATGAGCGCATCGCCTTGGTAGAGATTATTAAAAACGCCTATGACGCCGACGCATCCTGGGTCAAAGTGACGTTTTCAGGATTCGGAGACTCGTTTGAACTTACCGCGGAGTCGAGAATTACAATTGAGGATGATGGAACTGGAATGACCCAAGACGTGCTTGAACAGCACTGGGTTAATCCGGCGACGCCAATCAAAAAGATCGGCAAGGAAACAAAAGACACTACTCCGAAAGGGCGCAAAATCCAAGGAGAGAAAGGCATCGGACGCTTCGCGATTCTGAAACTGGGCAAAACTGTTTCAGTCGTCACCCGGCCTGAGGATTCAGACGGCGAATACACCCTCAAGTTCGATTTTTCACCGTATGATGACGATTTTTTGACACAGAATGGCCACCCGAAGAGCCTATTTCTTAACGAGCTCCACATTGATTTGCTAATCGCAGATAAATCAACACTGATTTGTACGAGCGACATCACTCTTGGACGAAGAAGGCTCCGTCGCGCACCTCATGGGACGAAGATAGAAATCACTCATCTTCGGGGTAGCTGGAACGCAGAAAAAGTGAAGGACGTTTACGACGATCTGATCCGACTTCAATCCATTTTCGACGACTCCGAAGACAACTCCGCTAAGAAGGCGCGAGCGGATGAATTTGAAGTCCTGATTTACAAAGACTCCGATTATCAGAGCTATTCAGACCAGTACCTGGAAAAACTCAAGACCTTAATTGCAGACAATTCCGTATTTCGCATCGAGAAAGGCCGTTACGACGAGACAACCAAAGAATTTCGATTTCTTCTCAACGGCAAGACGCGGATTCTAAATCTGACTGATCCTGATATCACCGGATTGAAAGTCTTTAGGGATTATTTCGGTGAAGACGGAGAAACTCTTGCGAACCGAGGGACCAAGTGCGGCTCGTTTTCCTTCGGGTTCTATGTTTTTGACTTTAGTAAAGATGCCAAGGGTAAGCACCAACTTGATAGCGAAGATCGCAAAATAATCAAAGACCACCGCATCTACCTCTACCGGGACAACATTCGAGTGTATCCATATGGCGATCCCGATGACGATTGGCTCCGGATCGATGCCTACCGCGGAACAATCGCAGCTGGATGGTTCCTGAGCAACGATCAAGTGGTCGGCTTCGTAAATATAACTCAAAAAGGCAATCCACGACTTATAGACAAAACCAGCCGCGAAGGTCTCATCGATGCAGGCAATCCAACGCATGATTTCATCACTCTCATACAAATCTTCCTGGCCTGGGTTCGCAAGAAACCGTACGCGCAGTACCGAAAGGATTTAGAAGACAAACAAAAACAAGACATTAAGATTTTCAAGGGGGACCAAGTCAAGCAGGCCTTTGAAGAGATTGGACAAAAAGTCGTAGGAAACAAGCCCGCGCAGGACGCTCTGGCCTCCGCCTCCAAGCTCTACAACATCGAGCGCAACTACTTAATCCAACGAGCTGAAACAACTGAACATTTGGCTGGTGTAGGACTGTCCGTTGAAACCGCTTCTCACGACATCATGGCCGTTATGGGGCGCGCCCTGATTGCACTCGACAGCCTAATACGTGAGACGCAGCGCACGGGCGACCTCAACAAAGACTTGATGAACCGCGAACTTAACACGCTTCGCGGGATGCTGTCATTCATTGAAACCCAGCTAAAAGATGTTCAACTATTATTCAAATCGACGAAGCAGCGTCGAAAAGACCTTCGGGTGCGTGAGGTCTTGGAGAAAGTACACCGGTTATTCTCTTCATCCCTTTCTCGGGATAGTATCGAGTTCAATATAGTCGAAAAAGGGCCCCCTCTCGTCGCCAAGACTACAGACGCAGTTCTGCTCCAACTTCTCTTGAACCTCTTCGATAATTCTGTCTACTGGCTTCATGGAAAGCGCCAGGGAAAGAAACGAATCGAGGTGCTGCTGGACGGCGACGAGAGTGTGCTGGTCTTCTCTGATAACGGCCCGGGAATCAAATCTGACGATGCGCCGTTTATCTTTGAACCCTTTTATTCGGGTCGAGGCGAAGAGGGCCGGGGATTAGGTCTTTATATTGCCCGTCAACTTTTGGAACGACATGAGTATTCCATTGATTTGGCCGACCTCAAACGCCACAGGATCTTACCAGGAGCTAACTTTGTAGTTTCGTTCGCGAAGGGCTAGTGCAAATGCCTGACTCTACACTATTTCATGGCATTGCAGTTGTAATCGACGATGAAATCGGCGACGAGAACTCTGCTATTCGAGCAATCCAAACACAGATTGAGCAGGGAGGCTGCTCTGTCATTGGATTGCCAGACATCCCAGACGGCGCAAAGCTTGCTAACTTGAAGTCAGCATCTTTCTTTGTGGTGGACTGGTATCTCTATGCGACTCCGCTTGGAGATGCTTTGGGTGTTGGCACCTCAGTGATTCCTCCTGGTCTGAAAAAAGAGAATGCTCGGCGAGTAATGGAATTCCTAAAAAATCTAAAACAAGTACGCTTCGCCCCTGTGTTCATTTTCACAGCCGGGCCAATTAGTGAGGTCACCGATCTCCTTAAGAAACATCCCGATTTATACGACCCATCGTACATCTTCATCAGGACCAAGGATGAAGTCAGGAAGACGGGCGTCTTCAATGTTCTGTCCGACTCACTTCAGCAAGCCCCCTCCGCCTATGTTTTGAAAATGTGGGAACGCCAATACGAACAAGCAAAGAACCAACTCTTCTTGGATTTCTACGGCAAGAGTGTGCTGTGGCCCCTGATTCTGTGGAAGACCTTCAAAGAAGATGGGGTCCCTCCTTCGGTCGAACTGGGAACCCTGATTGCACGCAATCTCTTGTCTAGAATGACGCCCTTTGAGTTCGATCTGGAATCTTTCGACGATTCGCGGGTGAAAGCTTTGGAGCATGACAAGGAGAGCTACAAGAGAATCCTCAGGAAGGTTCTGGAAGGTGAGCGATTTGTGCCGGGAGATCAGTTGCACCCTGACTCCATCGCCCCAGGAGATCTATTTAAAGATGGAAAACACTACTTCATTAACATCCGTCCAGATTGTGACTGCATTGCCCGCACTCAAGGCGAGCAGGATTCTATCCAGCTTTACCTTCTTGAAGGAAGCACACTGAGTTCCGGCCAGGTGCCCTTTGACCTAAAATATGGAGAAATCCGCGAACGCGATACTGAGACGATCATTTTTCCAATTCACAACGGTGCGAGCATATCGTTCCGATTCAAACATCTGCACATCAAGACTTGGGGCGAAATTAAGGCAAAGCGGGTCGGGCGACTGCTTGCTCCATTTCTCACCCGGCTACAACAACGTTATTCCGGTTATATGCAACGCCCTGGACTCACGCGCGTTCCCGAAGCAGCACTTACTCTTCCGACCAAAACTGTGAATAATCCAGACGTGGATCATCCGCCGAGGCAGAATTTAGCAGTTTCAACAGACAACCTTCCACCTACATGGGTTCGGGAAATAATGGCGGCCGTAAAATCTTGGGTGTCACGTACCTCGCGGAGATTCACCCGTCGCAAGTAGTCCTTTCACGAAGCCCCTTAATGCAGATACCGCTGACTCTCTCCGAGGTTCCCCGCGTAGACATTGCTATATCCCCGCCCGCGCCTTGCCAAATCAGTCGGTTCTCCCGTAGTGTCTGACCTCCATAGACCACTAGCAAATCGGCTGAGCACCCCACCCCCAATCCGATAAATTTACTCATTCGTCTTGCCCTTCCTGCTGAGAACCTGCGCCTGGACCGTCCGCTTCTTCTGTCAAGGGTCTCCCGCTTCGCTCCGATAAACGCACAATGCGCGCCCTTGACAGCGCGGACGGCCAGGCGCCTCGCCCCGCCAGGAAGGGCATTTGCTTTTAATGCACCGCTCTCTGCGGTGCCTCTAAGAAGCAAAAAACGAAACCAACGAAAGGAGTTTTTCAAATGAACCAAATCAACAAACAACCTGCTTTTGAACTCGGCCAGATCGTCGCAACACCGGGCGCTTTGGCCGCGCTTAAGAAGGCAGGCCAACAGCCGGGCGAGTTCCTCGCGCGCCATGTCAACCGCGAGTGGGGCGATTTGTCCGACGAGGACCGCAAGGAAAACGACTACAGCCTAGAGCACGGGTTCCGGCTCTTGAGCGCCTATCGCACACACGCTGACGACAAGTTGTGGATTATCACCGAATCAGACCGCTCTGTGACCACGCTCTTGTTGTCTGATGAGTATTAAACGCAAACAAATTCTGAGAAAAGGAGACGAATAGAAATGAGCGCAACAATGGTAGCAAGTGGAACGAAAGCAGTACCCCCGGTGGTTTTATCTATTCAGGACATTCCGTTGGCGAAAATCCGCGAATCCAAAACAAACCCGCGACACTTTTTCGATGAAGCAAAGCTGGCGGAACTCGCGGACAACATCAGACAACACGGCGTCCTCCAACCAATTCTCTTGCGTCCGCTTCCCGAAGGGGAAGCGGACACGTATGAGCTTGTGGCCGGGGCACGCCGATACCGAGCATCCAAACTCGCAAAGCGCGAAAGCATCCCCGCGACTGTGCGCGAATTGACCAACGCTCAAGCATTAGAGCTACAGGTCATCGAGAACGTGCAGCGCGTGGACGTGCATCCGCTCGATGAGGCGCAGGGGTACGCCGCCCTCATCGAACTTCAACCCGACACTTACACCGTTGAAAGTATTGCTGCCCGAGTTGGCAGATCGCCAGCATACGTGAACGGGCGACTACGCTTGATTCAACTCATTCCCGAAGCAAGGCAAGCGTTCTATGAAGACAAGCTAACAGTTGCTCATGCGTTTGAAATCGCACGGCTGCAACCGAATGACCAGCGCCGCGCTCTGCAGGAATGCTTCCCGCAACACAGGAACGCCGCCGCCATCTTGAAAGACAGGAAGGCCGAGGCGACCACGGTTCGGGAGCTACGCGCATGGATTGAGCGGGAAATCCATCTGGACCTCACGAACGCGCCGTTTGACCCGCAGGACGAAACGCTTCTACCACACGCGAGAGCGTGCGCTCGTTGCCCAAAAAGAACGGGCAGCAATCCACTTCTCTTTCCCGAAGTCCGGCAGAAGTCCATTTGCACGGATCGCGAGTGCTACCGAGCCAAGGTCGAAGCACTCGTGCAAATTCATGTGAAGCCGCTTGAGGAGAAAGGCGAGAAGGCTGTGCGCGTTTCACGGGCTCTCGCATGGCAGGCAAATGGCCATGCCAAAGACGTGCTCTTTGAAGGGCAGTACCGGAAGGCCAAAACAAAAGGGGAGTGCCCCAACACGAAAGCCGCCGTTCTCATTGACGGCAAGAGTGCTGGCAGCATCTTCTATCTCTGCCAGACCGAAAAATGTGACGTTCACAATCGTGTGACCCGTTACCAGCCGACGCCGCAGGAGCAAGCCCAACGCAAGAAAGAGGTGCTTGCTGAACGCGTCGAGAAGCTGTCGCGGGTACGCGTCCTCGAAGCCATCCGAAAGAAGCTGCCGGACGTTCTGTCCCGGCCAGACCTGGAGATGGTAGCCCTCGACTACTTCCGTCGTTTGGGTCATGACAATCATCGCCGCCTTTCCAAGCTATACGCATGGGAAGAAAAAAAGAGCAAAACTTCATGGGGCGTTCAGACTGTGGATTACGAAAAGATTGCGGCGGCTGCCGTGCAAGCCATGAAGGCCGCCGACCTCAACCGTTTCCTCGTTGTCTGCGCTCTCGTCTCCGACCTGTATTGCCCCGGCTACAATCCTAGGCAGTCCCTATCGAAAGACTCGAACCTCGCAAGCACCGCTGAACGCTACAAGGTCGAGGTAGCAAAAGTATCCGCAGCAGTCCGAGCGGAAGTGTCGAGACCGAAAGCCAAAGAGAACGACGAAAGCAAAGCATCCCAGAAACCAGCGGCATTAGCCGCCCAACAGCGCAACGCTCCAGGTCGCAAACCGTCGAGATAAAGGCACAGCACTTGGAAAAAGGAACAGAGGCCGCGCTTTTCAACGCGGTCTCATTGTTTTGGGCCGCATGTTGCTGGCATAGCTCTTGCAAGCAAATTTTAGGTCCGCGATGGATGGTTCGTTAGGTACAATCTGCGTAAGCCTATTGTGACCGACCGAACTACTAAAATCGACCTTGGTTCGCTGCTCGATCTGTATGACAAGAGCCTCGAAACCCGAAAGTCCGTCTCGCACAACATCGAAGTTCTTAAGTGTATTCGCGGTGGGTTGCGCATGGCGGAGCGATACCGCCTCGCGTTCGATGCCCGGCGCGAATATTGGCGCCCACCGGAACGCCGCCTCGCTGTTGCCTACCTAGCGGATCGCTGGACTGGCCGCTTTGCGCCAGCCTCAGCGCTGCGGTCTGTGGGCCTACGCATCCTCCAGCACTTCGACAACGCTCGATCTGAGGGAGTGGTGTCGTATTTTGGCGTCGAATATGACCAGGTCGGCGGATTCGACAAAATCTGCGCTACCCTCGCGGAGCACGCCAGCAGACTCGCACCAATACCGGCTTGGAAGCAGCTCCGCGAAGTGTGGCCGAAGATCGAAGCCACAGCCGCAGAGGACATTGCGCGTTTCCTAACCGAAATTTCGACGACCGAAGATTGGGAAAGGGGTTTCAAACGCCGCTTTCCCTGGTTCGGGTATTTGGGTGCTAAGTCCGAGGATGAGCTTCGGCGTCGACAGGCTTTTTTCTTTGGGTACGCGAATTTGTGGACGACGACTAACGCCTATGTGCGGGCGGGAGCACAAGAGTTTGCCCCAATCCTGCAGAACACACCTACGGATGACATCCTGGATGCCGCGCTTAGATGGGTCACTGGGACGACGCCGCTAGCAACCACGTTCAAAGTATTAGGAAGAGACGACGAGGACCAAGAGCCCCGTGACCGCTCCGAGATCGCTCCGGTAATCGAGGTATATGGATTTCTGAATCTCTACCGCGCTCCGTTCTATAACAAACTCGCGGAAGTGTACCGCGATTGGTTTAGCGTGCCCGAAGCTCTGAATGCATATGATCTAACGCAAAAAGTAGGAGAATCCACGGCGGCTTGGCTCCTTGAGAATCCGCACATGATCGACCGCCTAGCAGCTCTGTTCCGCACGCTCTCGAATGGACCACTTAGTACGCGCGTAGAACTCGAGACGATAGACTCGCCGAAATTGAAAAAGCACACCGCCGATCCTGCTGACCGACTCCTAGACACGGAGCTCTGCCCGGAGCTAGACACGATCGCAAAAGCAGAATGCAAGCAGCTGGCTGATCGCGAAGCTGCGATGGTTGCCTTACACCTTCTCCTCGACAGCAAAGTGTTCTGGGAACACGCCGGCACTCCACCCGAAGTGAGCACGGTTGGCCCGACGAACGTAACAGGCATAGCACCAACAATGGCAAAAGACGACCACGCCCCTGTGACGGGGAAAGCGCTATTGAAGCGGCTGCCGGCGGCCCTACGACCCCACGGCGAGCGAGCGCTTGCCTATCTTAAAGTGGGCTTGCACGTTCTGTTCGCAGGTGCTCCTGGTACCGGGAAGACGACGCTGGCGCAGTTTGTGGGGTACGCATGGGATAAGGGGCTCGAAGTCTTACCTGAAGTGATGCCCACGGAAGCCGCGCCTCTTACAACGGTTGGAAACTCCGCATGGTCCCCATTCCATACTATAGGCGGTTTGATGCCGATGAAGGACGGAACTTACAGTGCACACGCCGGCATCTTCATTGATCCTGCTACCAAGGATGGCGACGTATGGCGTCTCCGGAATGCCGCCCTCGTGCTGGACGAAATGAACCGCGCGGACCTCGACCGTTGCATTGGAGAGTTGTACCCGCTCTTAAGTGGAAGTGTGCAGCTAGTCGCTCCCGCGGGACTGCCTGGTGTCACCTGTATTGAGGCCAGCCCCCGCTTTCGCGTTCTCGCTACAGTCAACGATACAACTCTCGACGATATAGTCTTTCCAATCAGCGAGGGGCTCGCAAGGAGGTTTCAGCGAATCGAACTGCAAGGCGCGTCACGTGATGAAGTGCTGACATACCTAGGAATTGATGGCGTCGAGCCGCTTGACGACGAGCGGCGCGCAGCGGCTTCTGAAGCGGTCGCGAGTTTCTTCGAGGTGGTGCGCGAGCTCAAGCTACTTTCAAAAGCTGCAGATGACGACAGACTGCCGTTTGGAGTTGCTTACTTCTCGCTCGTTCAAAAGTGGGTCGAAGGCCAGCTTGACGCCCTAGTTGCTCAATCCACTCCGCTTGAGTGCGCCCGTGACTTGTTGGCTGGGTCTCTACGAACACTGGGGAGAACAAGACCATGGGAGGAAGCTCTGCGCAAGTTTCTAGCGAAAACCTGAGCCAGTCAGTGGAAAATCAATGGGCTGCCGAAGTCCGTGACTACCTGCTCGGGCGCCTTTCTTCAAAGACTCGGATCGAAACGCTTAAGCCTCCACAAATATCAGAACTTACGCACGCCCCGGTCCGGCGCTGGTGGATTTTCGAGGGAAAACAGTACGCCCCGCTTGGTGGCCCACTCGCTCAGAATTGGGATGAGGTAACCCGAAAGGCGAGGGGACTGAAGAGGACTTTTAACCCTAGACTTCGCTTCAGTGATCGCCCTGACGGCATAGTGGATTGGGGCTACACCTTCGCCCGCGGGCCGCGTCGACTCCCCCCAGAGTTCGTCGTCCGCTCGTCGGGCGTCGGCCTCGGTGAAGACGAAATGGGAGCACTCCGCGGCTGGGCGCGTTGGATCTCCCAGGAATGGCTCGAGTACGCGCACAATGTGGGCATCGAACAGCACATCGATTGGTCGGGTTTGCCACTAGAGGAACCGGGGTATGCAACGCCAGATCAATTACGTCGCTGGGCGCATACGGCGAAGCGATCGCGCTGGCCTTTGTTGCGGGACGTTGTAGCAGAATCTCTGCGCTCCATCCTTGAGCCCGAGGAGCTAGACAGGATCCCTCTGCCATCCGAACGCGAAAAACTATTCGAGCTGTTGTGTTTGGTCCGCATTGCCCGGTGCGTATCACCTGCTCCGAACGAACTCCGTTGGTTGAACGCGGAAATGGAAGACAATACGATCCGACTTGATGGAACCACATGCTATTACCAGCAGTCGTTAGACCGAGACGCGATCCTGGCTACACGTGAATACGCTGGAAGTCTTGCATCAGCAGTTCGCGCGTTTCAGGTTAGCACGCCGCGGCGCGTTGATCTTGCGTTTGACTTTGACACGGCGCAGGGCGGATTCGACGGTCTCATCGTTGAAGCGAAGAGCGGACGCCAAGGCTACGAAATGACTATCCCACAGCTGCGCACGTATCGTGCTGCGCGCCCAAGACGCCAGGGCAGCCGTTACTTGGTCTGGGGCATAGTCGAAGGCCCAGGAGCCCCCGAAGCGACGCCGGACCAGGTGGCCGATCTTCTGGAGGCCCTTGCCGACACGGACGACCTTTGGTTGTTTTCCAGCGCGGATGCCATACCCATCGTGTTGGGTGCCGTTCTGGCTCGTGAACATAACTAAGCCGCGATCGGGTGCTTGACTTGTTTCTCTCTTCTTCATGCCACGCATTTCCCTGGACACTGCTTCGAGCCAATTCCTGCGCCCGCGGTCCCTGGTCAGGAACGCTACACATTCTGGAGCTTTTTCCTGTCGGTCCGTCTGAACAAGCCTTCTGAACGATAGTGTCTTCAGCGACTTCTTTTCGCTCTCCTGCTTGTCCGCTTCGAGTTGCCCGCGTCACGCTGCGTAGCGACGGTCTCCACTAGCACGCCTCCCGCCGCAAAAAGTCTGTGTCACTCGGCGTGCCACTCGTTCCGACCTTGACGCAGGCACCTCTCCGCTGGTGTCCCCGTTTCGGGTCGTTGCTCCCTCTGGCTGGGGTGAAGGGAGCAAGAACTCCCCGAAACAGGAGGACAGTCATGAAAGTCGAGCAAGCAAAACAAATCGCCGGCAAGGCCATCGACGAGCTCAGCCAGGCTCTGGAAAGGGGCCACAGTGAGACGTTGAGAAATTATCTTGCAGCGATGGCGAGGTTCCATCGCTATTCGTTGCATAACCTTATGCTCATCGTATCG
>Ga0326727_10009571_pt1 | contig 23739 bp, 22 predicted proteins | sample MB2enrmetagenome_FD_207643 | JGI IMG/M metagenome (GOLD analysis project Ga0326727, IMG submission 207643) | Lab enriched peat soil microbial communities from McLean, Ithaca, NY, United States - MB29MY | ecosystem: Environmental > Terrestrial > Soil > Wetlands > Peat | place: USA: New York... | reverse complement strand
TTTGATATCGCAGCAGACGATCCTGACTTTGTCCGACAACTTGGACCGCTCAACGGATCGCATGGACATATCCGCCAGGGTATCCTGGACCTCCACGCCGGTTACATGAAGTCCCTTCACTGCTGCCAGAAGTATGGAGACAACCCCTGATCCTGATCCGATCTCGAGCACCTCCGTCTCCGGGGCCTCTTCTACGAAGGCACCAAGCAGGTAGGCATCGAGGGAATACCGGTAGCCCTTCTTTTTCTGCAGGATGGATAGGTTGCACCCTGAAAGGGTGTCGAGTGTCTCATCATTTCTCGGTCTGTAATTTTTCTTCATCCATCCATTACACTGCCGGATATCCCTTTAAAGGATTGTGAACCTGACGGGTGTTTATTCAGGTACAAGATCCTCAAATAGGCTTGGGGCCATGGCCATGACGTCATCGAACATGAGATATGCCAGGCGTCTGATCTCCCATTCAGCGGATTTTTCCAGGCGAAGCTCAAAGAAATGCCGTAAAGAACGGGCATTGACATAGACATAGGCAGCCGTGGACCACCCCACGGGCATGAGCCTTCTCAGCTCCTGGTTGCGCACCCCGAGCGACTGAAGCTCTTCATAGACCTCCATGGCATGCCTGTGCTCACGGTCATAGGCCTCATAGACCTTCCTTACTTGGTCTTCGGAATCGATATACTCCATTGCCGGGTAGATGAACAAATTCTTATTGGCCTTCACATATCTCGTGGAACGGAAGGTCCACCCTATTCCGATTCGGTGACGGGTCCATTGGCCGGCCAGCGACTTGGATACACCGGTCACATAGTAGACAAACTGCACGGCCTCAAGGCAGGTATGGTGGCCCCACGAGATAAGCTTTTTATTAAGCCTCAGGTCGTCCTCGTGGGTGCCCTCGGACTCATGGCTTTGCCTGGCTGTATAGGCAGGCAGCGTCTCGATCGTGACACCCTGGGATGCAATTTCTTCGATCGGCGTTGTTACACCGATGAGCTTTATCTTGGGCTCTTCGTTTCTAAAGAGATCCTGCCTGAGATGTCTCCATCTTTCAATGTGTTCCAGCTCATGATTAAAATACTTCAAAATGGTCTCTCCTCCTCGCCATTTGTTGAAACCCTGTCACCCTGCCATACACCCCTGTAAGGTACTGCATTACCCTCAATGGGGAAAAAGGCAATGCACAGGATGCGAAACCCCATCTGAATCTCCACCTCCATAAGCCCTTGATGCTTCATACCCACCGTGAGCTGCCCCTGATAGTTGGGAGATATAAAAGCCGTTTCCAGAGGAATGCCTGAACGGATCAGTGTTGTTCGCGGCCTGATATAAGCAAAAAGATCACCCGGCAAATTAATCTGCTCAATGGTCTGGAATAGCAGGTATTCACCCGGCCTGGTAACGAACACCCCATCAGGAGAATCGACGATGTCCATGAGTCTCTCTATCTGAGGGGTGACCCTGCTATCCCTCATGAGACGAGCAGCGCCTACTGGCCTGTATATGGCTCCCAGCCTTAGGTCCACGGTAGTACCCTCAATGCCGTCGATCTGGTCAGAGTCGAGATGCTCGACAAGGGGTTTCTTTACACTTTTACCCGAAATATGATCTTCCACTCCGACACCGCCTCGGACCATCTCGATGATCCTGTCAGCCCCCAATACCATCTACAACCTCCTCTTCGATGTGTCTGAACTCATAAATTGTAAGGCATTCTCTATTGTCTCATCATGGATAATGATCTGTTCAACAGTCGTGCGGCTTAAGGCAAGCACATCCTTCCAGTACTGGTCGCGCTCGGGAAGGGGCGAGTCATAGGGATGCTCGTAGACAACCCTGGTGATGCCCGACATCACGATAAGCTTTGAGCAGGTGATACACGGCTCGAGCGTGCAATATATGGTTGATCCCTCGAGGCTGACCCCTTTTTTTGCTGCCAGCGATATGGCATTGGCCTCTGCATGGGCAGACCTGCACATATCATACTTCATGGCCTCGGGCCACTTGAGCGACCTCCGGAAACAAACCCCATCATCCATGCAGTGTTTTTGGCCTGGAAGAGAACCGTTATAGCCGGTCGTGATCACCTGCTTGTCATTTACCACCACTGCGCCGGTGGGCCTGGACAGACACGTTGAGCGTGATGCGGCAAGCTTGGCCAGCATCATGAAATATTCATCCCACGAAGGTCTCTTCTTATTCATGCAGGCAGCCTCAAAACATCTGATTATAAACCAACAGGTGGGCTCCATATAATACGAAGTCCTTGAACCTGTAAAGAATCAACAGGTACAATCTCATTCATAACCACCATACCATGGACAAAGTCCTGACCATGCTATAAATATAACCTTGAATAGGCTTTTTCGCCATGATGAACAAGAAATTTCGGATCATTAAAAGGTGCGTGAATGCTTGATGCAATCATCATCGGTGCAGGGTATGGCGGCATGAGCGTTGCGGCACTCCTTGCACGGTCGGGTCTCAAGATCATTGTTATTGAACAGTCAGCACTTATTGGTGGAAGGGCCAGCTATTTCACCGATGAGGAAGGATACCGATGGGAATACGGAGCCCACTCCCATCGACTGGCTGAAAAGGGCATTGCCAACCAACTATTTCTGCGTCTCGGTGATGAGATCACCTTCATCCCAAGGACAGACGATTCAAAACTCATTTATAAAAACCAGCTCTGGGACAGGCCCGAGGGACCGATCGGCTATCTGAAGACACCCATGCTCTCTCTGACCGGGAGATTAACCTTCTTACGGCTTTTAGGAAAAATAAAACGGTCCGATCCCGGGCAGTGGTTTGACAGGACACTGGCCGATTTCTATCACGCATATTTCACAAACAGTGAGATTGAAAAAATCCTGCCGCTGCTCGGTATGTCGGTTATGTGCCCGGACCCGGCCAAGGTCAGTGCCGGAGAGGTGATCGAGTTTGTCAAACGGATGCTCACAGCTGGTGTCGTCGTCGGGGAGCCGGTAGGCGGGTCTTCCCAGATATTCAAAAAGCTTCAGTTCCATGTGGAATCAGGTGGTAAAATTCATACTGAAGAAAAGGCGGTTGCGCTCATTATCGAACAAGGGGTAATCAAGGGTATCAAAACCGACAGGGATGTCTATGAAACGCAGCGGGTTATCTTCGCCGCGCGTCTACCCCTGCTCTTTGATCTTGCAGATAAGAACCTCTTTCCCAAAGAATTCGTGACATACTGTGATTCTCTAGAGAACAGCTCCTGTCTGAGCTTTGACTTCATCACCAACTATCCCCTCACCGACATCAAAGGCAGTATCCTGGGCATTGATATCCCCATCTGGGCCCGTTTCCAGACAAACTCGGATCCAAGCTTTACCCCGCAGGGAAAGTATCTTTCCACCTGGGGAATTATGTTGCCCTGGGGATTCAATGGAGACCCTGAGGTGGTAAAGGCTGCCGAGAAGAAGCTTAAGATCACCATCGCCCGTCTCTTCCCCCACTTGCTTCCTAACCTGATCAAGGAACGCAGGCTTATTATACCGATAATGAATGGTAATGTCCTGGCTCCCCAACATGCCAAGCCCCACAGACCCGATGTAGCGTGTGACTCCATAAAGGGGCTCTATTTTGTTGGTGATACTGTTAAGGGTGACGGCTGCTCCGGAGATATAAGCTTTTCTTCGGCTATGAAGGTATCTGATATGATCCTTGCTGAAATGGGTCGGCATGCTTGACCCTCGCCGTAATTAAGTGCATCTCATGAAAGGACTATCCCCATGGGCCAGATAGCGGCTTTCTTCGACATGGATCACACAATCACCTGGAAAAATTCAGGCCTGTCATCAGTGCAGTACGCCCGTAAACATGGGATGGTCCCCTTGGGCTTTCTTCTGCTGGGAATAATCAAGATCGGCCTCTATCGGCTTTCTCTCCTGAACATCGAGGAATGGTATGAGCGAAACATGGGGCTCCTTTCCGGACTGAGCCTTGCGGATATGGATAGATTTTCACAAGGTTGGTTCGAGGCCGCGATCAGGAAGTCTATTTACCGGGAGGCTGTAGAACTGATACGCCGGCATCAAATGAAAGGGCACCGTCTCGTTATCATATCCAACTCCCCTCCCTTTTTTGTGAAGCCCCTGGCCGATGTACTCGATATCAGTGAAATCATCACATCAAAGGTTGAAATGAAAGACGGCATTCTCACAGGCAAGCTCATCAAGCCCCTGTGTTATGGAAAGGGGAAAAAAGAATATGCTTTCAAATGGGCTCATGAAGAGAATATCGACCTTTCACAAAGCTATTTCTACACGGATTCATTCTATGACATCGATCTCTTATATGAAGTAGGTTTCCCTGTAGCGACAAATCCGGATAGAAAACTCAGACAGGCGGCCTTGAAGAATAACTGGAAGGTCTTGGTTTTTAAAAGAGAATCAGCGTTCTAGATAATCGAGCTATATTCTCCTTAAGAGCGGGGCCGGGCTGCAGCTGTCAGCCTGCAGCCCGAGTAACCCAGGGGTATTTAAATTACGTTTGAAAGTCTGAATAGGGTTAAGAACGCTCTCGTCGGGAGCATTCCCTTATGGGCACAGAATGTCTTATGGTCGACACCGTCGAATCGTGATTTGGTGAAGTAAAGTCCTTTGAAACTGAATATCCAGTTTCCATACCTATATAAGAGGCGTATGATCTTTTTAAGGATAACTGATTCACAGGGCATATCCTTATCATCGACAACCACAGGGCATAAACCGAGGTACATATATTCCACGCCTTCCTTCTTGAATGTCTCCATGGCATGGATCATGAGCGGATAGAAGATACCTGGTTTAAACTTATTGCTGAAACGGGAGATGTTGGGCACATATCCGATTATCCGATTATCGGAATAGACCGGGTCAAAATAGATGAACCCGATGAGCTCATCATCTTGATATGCATAGAACTTCCTCGTTTCCTCCTGGTGCTCCATATTCATGGGCCTAATCAGGAATCCGATCTCACGATTCTTGACTTTGCGGGTCTTCAACCATTCATCTGTGAGCTGCCGGCATGCTTCACTGGTGCACTTTTCCTTGATAACCACACCTTCTTTAGTTGCATGATTTACAGAAGTCCTTAAGATCTGCTTCTTCTTGCCTTTCAGGTCCCATTTCTTAAGGTCCACCGTTGCCTCAACACCGAACTGAGTGGCATAATAGCCGAATTTCTCATGGATCATTTCTGCGACGTTCTGGGAGATCTGTGCGAAAGCGATATTTTTGTATTCTTTGAGAAATTCCCGCAGCAGTGATTCACGGTCTTTTATATTGCACACCGGATCAGCAAGTACGAAACGGAGGCCCCACTTTTGTCTATAGGCGATGAACCCCATACCGGGAATATCAAAATAATGCATCTCGGGTTGGAGCAATGAGAAAGACATGCAGTGATCCCCATATTTCTTGAGGTAGGTGAGCCTTTCTTCAAAGGTGAAGAGGTCAACCTGGCCCCGGGTCCCTGCCCTGTAGCGTTCTATGGAAAAAACCTTTGCCGGGGTGTATTCTCTTGGATGCCCTACGAGTGGTTTCACTTGTGCCACAGTACTCATACACCTCTCCTTTTGTTTTCAAGTCCTATGCTTTATCTATCTATTTTTACCGAAACGCTCATGGCTCGTTACCCAATCGAGCGATGAGAGCGCGCCAGCCAGTGAGATCTCTCCTGCAATTGCCACGGCAGCAGCGATCTCTGCGAACTTCAAAACCTTTCCCTGGCCGTAGCACCCGAGTGTTTCAAGGCATTCTCTCTGGGTGGGGAGGCCGGTACCGCCGCCATAGGTCGCAACAATCAGGGATGGAAGGGTAAGTGATCCATAGAGGTCGCCTTCCGGTGTCACTTCCGTAAAGATCAATCCGGTTGCTGATTCGGATATATTCGCTACGTCCTGTCCTGTAGCCATAAACAAGGCAGCCAGGGCATTCGCGGAATGGAGCCCGTTACTGGATGATCCGGCCATAAAGGCGCCAAGATTTCCGACCCGGCAGAGGTGATCCAAGGTCTCCGGGTCTACTCTCATATTTTGGATCATGACTTCCCTGGGGATGACGATCTCTGCCACTACCCTCTTCCCGCGTGTGTTCATGGTATTGATCAGGGAGGCTTTCTTATCGGTTGCGAAGTTTGACTCCATATAGAAATGGCGGATGTAATTTACCTGGGAGAGGATCCAAGTGCAGGCAGTGAAGGTGGCCATGCTCACCATGTTCTGGCCTGCTGCATCGCCTGTGAAGTAATTGAACCTAAGATATACGAACTTGCTCGCCATGTACCGCTCAATATTGAGGAGCTTTGCGACCTTCGAGCAGGACTCAGCCTGCTCTTTTATCTCATCCATATGCTCATCGAGCCACATTACGAAGTCTCTGGCTTCCCGAGCCGAATCGAATGCAAATGCCGGGGCCCTCTGCATGCGGTCTTCCATAATGGTTGTGGTTACACCGCCGCACATATTGATGATCTTCATTCCCCTGTTATAAGAGGCCACAAGCGTCCCTTCACTTGTGCACAGCGGGATGAGGAACTCGCCTTTTGCATGCTCGCCATTGACCTTCAACGGTCCGGCAAATCCGAGGGGGATTTGTGCCACACCGGTGAAGTTTTCGATATTCCCTTTCGTTACGGCAGGGTCAAAGGAATGATGCTTTACATGATGAAGATGAGCACCGGTGAACTCTTCCACGAAATCCTGGCGTTGGCGGATAATATCCATGTCATAGTTGTTCTGTTTGTCACACGGTATCCTTTTGTGGGTTGTCCGGGTCTCAATGACTGAATCTTTTGCCTCAAGCTTCAATAGACCATATGGTTCAGTATCACATGATATACTGATCTGGTGCTCAATGTTTTTAGCTAACGCTATTGCCCGTGCATGAAATTCTACATCCATGCCCATGGGGAAAGGTATCGGTTGGTCTGCATTTATATCACTTGCCTTGAGCCGTGTACCATTGTTCCTCATGACCACATCATCGAGCGGTATTTCAAGGCCATTGATAGTGATGCAGGAAACACCGGTAATGAGTGCATTCTTCATAGGATTTTTGATATTGAAAGATACACCGTCTTCGACATTCTTCAGGCTTCCAATGGAATAGATCTTCTTCAAAATGAGAGGGGATATCATAACATTACTTTCTGGTTCCGATATCCTGTTAATGGAAACAAGCCTTGGTTCTGTCGTTGTATTTCTCATTGTTCTCATCCTTTCATTAAATCTGGAATATATTCCAATTTGCCGATTGCCAGTTATTCCATAGAGAAATCTTGATCATGACGTTTGATAATCACGAAACGTGCCAAAATTGGGCAAATAAATTACGAAACTACCCTCAGTCGAATAGCAGGTGTTGTCTAGTATTAGTTTTATCATCATTAGTAATTTAAATTGGTTATGAAATATTATACCAGTGGATAATATTTTGTTATGTGAATTATTTTTCCACTATCTGAAGAAAAGCTTTTCCTGGGAATTATTCTCTGGCTTATTTTCCCAGGCTAGGATTGAATAATACCATTCATGAAAGAGAAGAAGGCGCACATAATAATAAACAAAAAGATATTGTTATGATTTCTACAAAAGGGTTAATTGCAAAACTCACCATACGTCTCGAACTATACATCAATCTCATTGTAGTTCCTTTGGCTTTATATTACGGAACCATTGCAGGAATGTTTCAGGGAAAAAAGTTATTGTACGTCATCTATACCGCAATAATCTCAGCAACCCTTGCCACCCTCTTCGGCATGTCCATCCGTATCTGGAAGCTTACCAGGATCTTGAATGCGCTTGATGCAGGGACAGAAGACTATGCTACGATCAAGCTTGATCTTCTCTCATACCCCACAACCGAGAGCATCGTTATTGTTCTTCGATGGGTCCTCGGCCTGGTGTGCCAATATGTTATTTTACAGTCATCGGTCGGGATTACATGGTTTGAGACATTGCCAGTATTCTTTATCCTGCTTCTCTGTGTACCCATAAACAGCATTATATCCTATTGCACTACGGAACATCTCCTTTCTCCTGTCCTCATGGATGATCGCATCAAAGGCGTACATCTCCCACGGGATTCATATACCTTATTCAGTGTCTCCTTCAGAACCACTCTCATCGTCATCTCTGTCCTTATCATTCCACTGGTCACCCTGGGTCACTTTCTTTTCATATCCAATCTACAGGCATTCAGGCTGAGCGACCTCTCTATCAATGTTTTCATCATCATGGCGCTGTCTCTCGCTGCGATCTTCGTAACCGTGCATGAATCGAATGCAGGAATACATACAGGCCTGAAGATGACCCTGGAAACCCTGGAGGAACTGGAGAAAGGGAATCTGCTTGTGGAGCCCATACCATTGTTAGCCAAAGGAGAGATCGGAATCATTAGTCAATCGGTGAATGTACTGGCCCATTCTTTGCGGAATTCGGAAGAAATGTTCTCAAAGGCATTTAGATCCAGCCCCGTTGGAATTGTCATATGGAGGATACAAGACGGTTGTTTTCTCAATATAAATGAAAGCTTTCTCAAAATATCGGGGTTTTCAAGAGATTCTGTCATAGGGAAGACCCTCGAAGAGGTAGGATTGTTCAAATCGATCTCTGATTACTACAGGATGGTCCAGACCCTTCAAGGACTTGGACAAGTCAGAGGATTCGAAACGGAATTCTGTACCAATACCAACGACATCAGGATGGTCACAATCTCTGCAGAGATAATTATGCTCTCGGGTGAACGGTGTATGATCGCCACAATAGAAGATGTTACCGAGAAAAAGACCCTGGAAAGAGAGATCCTTAATATCGGCGAAAGAGAGCGACAGAAAATAGGCCAAGACCTGCACGACGATCTCACACCCCATCTGATAGGCATCGAGGTCATGAGCGAGTTATTGAAAAAAAAGCTCAAAGAAAACAGTATCCCTTCAACAAGTGAAGCAGAAAAGATTAGAAGTCTGATCGAACAGGCTATTCAAAAAACAAGGAGACTCTCCAGGGGATTATGCCCGGTATTCCTCGCCGACCACGGGCTTGAGTCACTCCTGCAGGAGATGGCGTCAAACTTTAAAGAAGTACATGGGATAACTTGTAATTTTAACTATCAAAGATCCATCCTGATTGATGATATCTCAATATGTACCCATATATATTATATCATCCATGAAGCTATCTATAATGCCATAAGACATGGAAAGGCAGACAGGATTACTATTGATTTATCATATGAGAATGGTGTTGTAACACTTACAACCGAAGATGACGGCATAGGCATCCGAAACAATGAGAGCCCGCAGGGCATGGGGCTCAAGATTATGAATTTTCGCGCGAATATGATAGGGGCGGATTTAAAAATTAAGAGTAATCCGAATGAAGGGACAAAAGTAATATTATCATTCGAGTATGATGGGTATAATAAAATGAATATTTGGAAGTAAATTGATATGAACACCTTAAAAAAGGTTAAGATATTGATTGTAGAAGATCATGAGATATTCCGGCTTGGAATCAAAGAACTTATCAATCATGAGCCTGATCTGGCTGTGTGTGCCGAGGCGGAGGATGTAGATACGGCCAGGGCACTGATTAATGCATTTCAACCTGATATGGTCATTATTGATATAACTCTGAAAAAGAGCAACGGAATGGATCTTATTAAGGAGATCAGTTCATACCATAAGACCATGAAGATGCTCGTTCTGTCTATGCATGATGAGCTTCTCTATGCCGAACGGTCTCTTCAGGCAGGTGCGCAAGGTTATATCATGAAGCAGGAGACCTCAAAATCTATAGTCAAGGCCATCCGTCACATCTTACAAGGTAACATCTATGTAAGTGAGAATATTATGAGCAATCTTCTGAACAGAGTGAGAACAGGCCAGGATACTTTTGAGAAATCACCCGTAGAAAACCTTTCCGATAGGGAGCTTGAAGTCTTGAGAATGATAGGACAAGGAAGATCAACCGGTGAGATAGCCGATGAAATGAACCTGAGTGTAAGTACCATTAGCACCTATCGTGAAAGAATCAAAGAAAAGCTCCAGTTAAAAAATTCTGCCGAGCTCGTACGATATGCCGTCCACTGGGTAGAGGATAATTAAATTTATAGATTTCATTTATTTCTCACAATAATCTTTCAGCCTTCTAATATATAATTATCTATCTTGTAATTACTCTTGCTACATTGCCGTAAAAGCAGCCACCACAAAAGATTCGCTTCCTCTTGGATTGAAGTGAACACAGGATTATTTGTATAATATAATTAAGCTATCAAAAGGAGTTCTGCTGAATATTCTCCTGGCGGATAATTAAGTCCATATTTGAAAATAAAGTAACTGATCCGTGTAACAAGAGGGATTTGATTTTGTATCTAAATAAGACTATATTATGATATTATCTTCACTCCGAGTAGGAGGTGATTATGGCTAACGGATATGCAGGAAAATTCTTACATGTCAATTTAACAGATTCCACCTGTTCCGACTTCATCATTGATGATGCTACATTGCAAAAATATATCGGGGGGAGTTGTCTTGCTGCAAAGCTCTTCCTGGACAAGTATCCCATAAATCTCGATCCGCTGGCTCCGGAAAGCCCCTTTATGATTATGACAGGCCCCATGGTGGGCAGCGGCTTTCCCGGCACATCAAGGTTCAGCATCTCTGCAAAATCCCCCCAGACGGGGATCTGGGGAGAATCCGCATGCGGGGGCACCTTCAGCCCGGATCTGAAGCGTGCGGGGTATGATGGTATTGTGATTGAGGGAAAGGCCAAATCTCCCGTTTACCTCGCCATTACAGATGACGGCGTTCAGATCCTGGATGCCTCACATCTGTGGGGCAAAGATATCTATGAGGCCACTGATATCCTGAAAGAAAAAGACAAGACCTTCAAAGTATTAGTCATCGGGCAGGCAGGTGAAAACCTTGTGAAGATAGCGGCTGTGGGTAATGACAAGGGTCACTTCAGCGGCAGGACGGGTCTCGGGGCTGTCATGGGATCAAAAAATCTGAAGGCCATCATCGTGAAAGGTTCAAAGAAGCTGTCCAAGGCAGATGATGAGAAATTCAAACTGTTCCAGAAGGAGGCCATGCAGGAAGTGAAGGATTCGGCCCTTGCCGACGGCATCCACCAGATGGGTTCTGACGCAAATATGGACCTCGGGATGATCACTGGCGATGTACCCATCAAGAACTGGACCGTGGGCCAGGACTTCGAGCTTTCCTCCAACTTGAGCGGACCGACCATGAAAGAGAAGTATCTCACCAAGGCCCATGCCTGCTCAAACTGCCCGGTTGCCTGCAAGAGAGTTGTCAAGGTTGATGACGGTCCCTTCAAGACAGAGGAAGGCCCCGGACCTGAGTACGAGACCTGCGGCACCTTCGGCACGATGATCATGAATAACGATCTGGCAGCAGTGATAAAGGCCAACGAGCTCTGCAACAGATACGGCATGGACACCATCAGCTGTGGTTCTGCCATTGCCCTGGCTATGGAACTCTATGAAAAAGGGACTCTGACAAAGGACGACCTGGATGGGCTCGATCTAACATGGGGAAACATGGACGCCGTGATGCCGCTGATCAAAAAGATCGCCTCTCGTGAGGGTTTTGGCAATGTGCTGGCTGAGGGAAGCTTGAAGGCCGCCCAGAAGATAGGAAAAGGGGCGGAAGAACTTGTTGTCCAGGTCAAAGGCCTCGAGGCCCCTATGCACGACCCAAGGGGATTTCACGGTATGGGGCTTGCCTATATGATGTCCAATCGGGGCGCCTGTCACCTCCAGCATGCCGTGCTTGCCACAGAGCAGGGCATGGCATCCTGGCCGCAGCTCTTCGACATGAAAGACGACTACGTGGGCACCACGAGTATCGGCAAGGCCGCGCTCGTATACAATTCCGAAAACTACGGGATCCTTGCGAACTCACTGTCCATATGTCACTACCTCGTCTACATCCTGAAGCCCGAGACTATCCTGGGTGCCTTCAATGCGGTTACCGGCTGGAATCTGAGTTCCCAAGACCTCCTCAAGGCAGGCATGAGAGACTGGACTTTGAAACGGGGCTTCAACAACCTGCTCGGCATCACCTCGAAGGACGACAAGCTCCCCAAAAAGCTCTTGACAGCCCTCGAGGAAGGAGGTGGGGCGGGTTCAGTGCCCGATGTAGAGCTCCTCTTGAAAGAGTACTACTCCCTCAGGGGACTCGATGTTCGTGGCTATCCAAAGCAGGAGAAACTCGTTGAACTTGGCCTTGATGAATTAAAGAACAGACTCTATACATAACACCTTATCCATACAGGAGGTATTTTTCATGGCAAAAGTGAAGGCACTAACACAGGAATGGATGGATGCATACAAGGCGGCGATCGTGTCAGACCCCGAGTACAAGCAGATCGCCAAGGACTGGGAAGGCAGTGTGTCGCTCATTGTGAATGCAGACCCTTCTAAGGGCGTCCCCGAGCCGGTCTATCTCTTCCAGGACTACTGGCACGGTGATGTGGGCGATTTTATCGTGTGCGACAAGGCAAAGGCCGAGAGCGCGAAGTTCGTCATGACCGGTGACTATTCCCGCTGGAAGCAGGTGGCACTCAAGGAACTCGATGCCACCAAGGGACTCCTTCAGGGAAAATTGAAGATGAAGGGCGACCTGCCTTATGTGGTGAGGAACATCAAGGTCGTCAACAAGGTCGTCGATATCCTCGGGAAGTTCGAGACCGAATGGCCTGATGACCCCAAATGACAGGGAGTAGGAGACACCAAGCTCATCCTACATCGGTGAAGGTATAGCTGAATCCGGGATACGCGAGCAGCAGTTGTCTTAATGCATTCGTCTATGTAAGGACGGTGGTCCACGGATATCCATAAGGAGAGAGGCATGGCTTACGATTCTGATCTTGCATTCAACTATTTCGGACCGACCAAAATTGTCTTCGGGGTGGACTCATCGAAGGACGTAGAGATCGAGATGAGTTCCCTGGGTGGGACCAAGGCAGTTCTCGTCACCGATCAGGGAATCATCAAGGCAGGGCTCATTGATCACATCGTCAAGGCGTTGGGCAATAAATGTGTAGGAGTGTTCAGCGACATCCCCCAGGATACAGGTGTTGATGTGGTGGATGCGGGAGCTGCCTTTGCAAAGGAAAACGGCGCGGACTTCGTGATCAGCGTTGGTGGAGGCAGTGTCATCGATACAGCCAAGGGCATGTGCATCCTGCTCACCGAGGGTGGAACCCTGCGTGACTTCAATGGGGTCCAGCTGTTATCCAGGCCCCAGACACCTCATATTGTGATACCAACCACTGCTGGAACCGGTAGCGAAGTTACATGGGTCGCTGTCATTATGGACAAGGAAATGGGCCAGAAACGTCTGGTCGTTGAAAGTTACAATGCCCCCAGACTTGCTATATTGGATCCCAAGATGACGGCAAAACTTCCTAAGTTAATGACTGCAGGCACAGGAATGGATGCCATGACACATGCAGTGGAAGCCCTTCACGGTCTTCAGCACGATCCTATTGCAGACGGTATGGCCATCCATGCCATCCGCCTTCTGTTCCGGTATCTCCCCTTGTGTATTGAGAATGGCAATGATCTCGTTGCGAGGGGCCAGGTGCAGATCGCAGCCACAATGGCAGGTTGGGCTTTCGGCAATTCCATGGTTTCGATCGTACATGCTATGGCACACTCCATAGGGGCTGTTGCCCACGTACCACACGGCATAGCCAATGGCATCCTCTTGCCTGATTGCATGGAATTCAACCTTGAATCATGCCCCGATGCTTATGCCATGGTGGCAGAGGCCTTCGGGATTCGTGAGAAGGGAATGGACGACATGGATGCAGCCAAGGCGTCAATTGCTGCCATGAGAGCGTTTAGTAAGAAGATCGGTCATCCCCAGAGGCTCTCAGAAATGAAAGCAACTGAGGATCATATCATGAAGGCAGCCGAGCTTAGCATGGGTGATGGTTCTATTGTCCAAAATCCACGGCTGGTACTTGATTCATCCGAAGTTCTCGAGATTTACAGAAAGGTACTATAAATTCATTCGGCAGGGAGGCGTATACATCCCTGCCCTACAGATATGATACTACTTGGAGGGAATTCATATGGTTGATAACATCGTTGAGAACCGTGCCGAGGAAGTCCCCTTTTCCTTTGTGATCTCCGACCTTCTCGCAGGTAATCTCCAGCAAAAACCAGACAAGATGAAGACGTTAGAGAACATGTATGGTGTAGTTGCCTTGAATCTCCCTGATATCGAGGCAGCAGTCACACTCATCTTTGCAGGGGGCAAGGTGAGGATCGAGCCGGGGATCGTGGGAAAGCCCGACCTGATTATTAACTCCAGCTCTGAGAAGATCATCTCGCTCAATGCCATCAACATCAAGTTCGGTCTGCCCTATTACTTCGACGAGCCCGGGATGAACGTGCTCAAGCAGTTGTTGAGCGGAGAGCTCAAGATCCAGGGCATGTTCACCCACCCCGTTCTCCTGACACGGCTCACCAAGCTCATGTCGGTGATGTAAGATTGACCCCCTTCCCTTAAGGGGGATCAAGAGGGGGGTTAACCTTGATCGATGATGATGCCGTCTCTTTTTAGATGGTCCGCCCAAATCGCCGCCATGAGGCGGTAGCCTTCTGCATTAAGGTGGAGCCTGTCTTTGAGCCAGATCTTCTCATGGTCTTTCAATAGATGGTGGAAATCCGGGCCTCTTCGTGCAAGGTCGGGATAGGTCTCTAGAATCTCTTCGATCCTGTTATTGATCGTCTTCGTATAGATGCCGAGCCGTTCCCGGGCACTGCCTGACATGAAAAATAACCTATCGATGCCGAAATATCTCAACCCGCCACGGTAAGCATTGGGCGGGATCTTGGCAAGGTAAGTGGTGAGCCCCCGTTCTTTCAGTTTGATAAGGCACGCCAGGATGTTTTCCTTGGTGAGGAGAAAATCCCCATTTTCATACCCGACAACGCCGCCGATGAAACGAGCTACGACATCAGGCACCACTGAATAGCTGGCATCATTGGTGCCGATCATCATGAGGCACACACGGTAGTCCTTATCCGATTCCATGATCTCATCCAGCGGCTTCCCATTCAAAGGAAAGTTCTTCACCCCGCTCTTGGTCCATGAACTCCCGGGCAACCACTCACGGGAGGTGCTCCCGCTTCTTCCGAGGTTAAGCACAAGCCTACTGTTCCATTTCTTGGAGAGCATCTCACCAAGCATGTATGGATACGTCGTATTCAGAAGTTCACGTGTCCTGATATCTGCGAATGGGGCATATTGCGTGATGCCCGGCTGGGAACCGGCGGTAAGTGAGTCTCCGATGGCGATGATCTGAGATGGCCCATTGATGAGAGACCCTGTACCCATGACTACAGTACCTTGTCCATAAAGGCCTTGACCCGGGGGTTATCCATATTTTCCGAGAATACCTCCCTGGGGGTCCCATCAAAGATGAAGGAGCCGTTATCCATAAAGATCACCCGATCAGCCATCTCCCGGGCGAATCCCATCTGGTGTGTGACGATTACCATGGTCATCCCCTCTGCAGCCAGGGCCTTGATGGTCCCAAAGACCTCGCCCACAAGCTCGGGGTCAAGGGCTGACGTGGGCTCATCGAAGAGCATGAGCCGGGGTTTCATGGCCAGGGCCCTGGCGATGGCCACACGCTGCTTCTGTCCGCCTGAAAGAAATGCAGGGAATACGTCCTTCTTATCGAGCAAGCCCACCTTTCCCAACAGGTCGAGAGCTATGTTCCGGGCCTGATCTTTGGACTGTTTTTTCACCGTGACAGGGCCCTCCATAACATTCTCGAGTGCAGTCATATGAGGGAAGAGATGAAAATGTTGAAACACCATGCCGATCTCTGAGCGGAGAGCGCAGATCACATCGGGTTTGTCCAAGACAAGCCTGCCCTTCTTATCGCGCCGGTATCCCACCTCATTACCGTCCAGCAGGAGCCTGCCCTCATCAATCTTTTCCAGAAAGTTGATCATCCGCAGCAGGGTGGTCTTGCCTGATCCCGAGGGTCCGATGATGACGATCCGCTCGCCTTCTTTGATGCTTAGGTCTACATGGTCAACAGCAGTTAACGTGCCGAAGCGCTTGAGAACACCCTGTAGCTCAATCATCGATTTTCATATACCCCCAGCCGATCCTCGACTTTTCTGAAAGAGACCGTGAATATGCTGGTAAGCACAAGGTAGATAAGAGCAGCCTGGATGAGAATATATACATTGAACGTGGCACTGAAGATCTGATTTGCAGCCCTCATGAGTTCCACCATGGCAATGGTCGACACTAATGCAGTATCTTTGATAAGTGCGATGAACTCATTACCCACAGGCGGCACGAGGCGCTTGTACGTCTGGGGTATGATGATGCGGCGCATGGCCTGCCAGTAGGTCATGCCGATGGCCTTGGCTGCCTCCATCTGGCCAGGGTCAATGCTTTCTATTGCCCCGCGCATGATCTCTGCGAGATATGCCGAGTAATTCAGGCCGAGCCCGAGTATCGCAGCGGTGAAAGGCTTGAAGGTGACGCCCAGTGACGGCAGGCCGTAATAGATGAAGAAGAGCTGGAGCAGAAGCGGCGTGCCCCTAAATATCCAGATATAACACCAGAAAAAGGATGAGAGAATCCTGATGCGGCTGATCCTGCCCAAGGCGATGAAGAGGCCTCCTATGGGAGAGATCGCCATGGTGATGAAGACGAGGAGCAGGGTCATGACCGTGGCCTTGATCAGGGTGGGGAGAAACGTCTTCATATCCTTGATGAAGAGGAGCCACTCGGGGGTCTGGGTTTCCTGAATCTCGGCAAGGAGGTTCTTGGCTTCAAGATTATCCGGCAGCAGAACCAGTATCTCGTGGCACATCACAGAGCTATCCTTGTAATCCTTCTTGCTGAAAAGGATCTTGGCAGCCTCCATCCGTGAACGCACGAATGCCCCGGCATCTTCACCGGGGGCCGGGGCAGGCACCTTCTTGAATATCTCGACAGCCGCATCACCTTTGTCTTCCTGGATCAGCTGCATGCCTTTTGCCAGCAGTTCATACTGGTCAGGCTCCTTGGCTGCATGCACCGAAGAGTTCAAGAAAAGGATGGTAATGAGGAACAAGAGGCCCAGCGCGCCTGAAAGCACGCTGAGCCTCGATACGGTTCTGGAGTTATTTCCAGGACGTGATGTCATCTCCAAACCACTTGATGGATATCTTCTTCATGGTGCCGTCCTTGAACATCCCATCCAGGGTCTTCTGGATCTTGTCCTTTAAAGCGACGTCCTCTTTTCTGAGTCCGACACCGATGGGCTCGGAGAGGAGCTCTTCCTTGAGGACTGCGTACTCACCGGGCTTCTGCGAGAGATAATAGCGGCCTACCAGTTCATCCACTGCCAGGGCGTCGATCCTGCCGATCTTGAGATCCATGAAGGCATCGGTGTTCTTGTCATACTTCTTTATCTCCTTAAACTTCTTGTTCAGCTTGGCAAGCGCCTCTTCGGAGGTGGAGCCGAGCTGGACACCAACAACAGTTTCAGCACCGAGGTCCTTCAAGGCTTTGATCTTCTTGTTGCCTTTCTTCACTACGATAACCTGCTTCTCCATGATGTAGGGTTTGGTGAAGGAGATCTCTTTTTCACGCTCCGCGGTAATGGACATGGCGGACCAGACGATATCGAATTTCTTGGACTTCAGTGACAAGATAACGGTATCCCACACGGTCGGGATATGTTCGACCTTTATCCCGAGCCTTTTTGCAACTTCTTTTGAAGCATCGATGTCAAAGCCTACGAGCTCGTTCTTGTCATTGCGGAACTCCATAGGCGGAAAGGCATCATCTATGCCGATCGTGAGTTTACCGGCCTTCTTGACCCGGTCCCACGAGCCGTCGTTAGCTGCGAATACGATGTTAGAGAACACAAACGCCAGGGCTGCCATGAACACAACAGCTAATAATCCTTTCTTCATAATACATTCCCCCTCAGATACGTATTGGTACAGAACAGGTCTATTTAATCACAAACCAGGATAATTACAAGCAGACATAAAGAGCTCAGCGGACAGTGAGACTGATGGAGGGGCGCCTTCAGGCGCGACCATGCTCACCTTGTCGCGGCTAAACCCGCTCCTACATATTCTCCACAACGATCCTGCCCGGATGTTCATCCGTGATCACCCCAATGACGGCTGCTGCCTCCACACCTCCTGCACGGAGTCGGGAGACGAGTTCATCGGCTTCTCCGTTCGGCAGCACGATGAGCAGGCCGCCAGAGGTCTGGGGATCGAAAAGAGTCATTGCACACTCATCGCTGATACCGTGTTTAAAATCCACCATCTTCAATCTGAAGTCTCTGTTACGGTATGCCCCACCCGGGATCAGCCCCATGCGGACATACTCCAGGACTTCGGCAAACAGGGGGACTTTCGAGGCATAGATGCACATGCCCACACGGGTCTTCTCGATCATCTCGCATGCATGGCCCAACAGACCGAATCCGGTCACATCCGTGCAGGCGTGGACAGGAAAACCCGCCATGATCTCTGCAGACTTCCGATTAAGGGTCTTCATGGACCTAACGGCCTCATCCTCTGCATCCTTGCCGGCCATATCGGCTTTGATGGCCGTACTGATGACCCCGCACCCCAAAGGCTTGGTGAGGATGACCGCATCACCGGGCAATCCACCGACATTCTTCAGGACCTTATCCGGATGAACGGTCCCTGTGACGGACAGGCCGTATTTTATCTCAGGGTCATCCACGCTGTGGCCGCCTACCAGCAGAACACCGGCCTCTGTCATCTTGTCATAGCCGCCCTTCAGGATCTCCTGAAGTATGGTGATATCCATACCCTTTCCCGGGAAGCAAATGATGTTCATAGCGAGAACCGGCCTGCCTCCCATGGCATAGACATCGCTCAAGGCATTGGCAGAAGCGATCTGGCCGAAGTCGTAGGGGTCATCCACGATAGGGGTGAAGAAATCCAGCGTGAGGATCAATGCCAGGTCCTGGGCAATCCTGTACACCCCTGCGTCGTCGGGTCTTTCCATGCCTACGAGCAGGTTCGGGTCATGCATGACCGCAATTGAGCTCAATGCCTTGTCCAGAACCTCCGGACCGAGCTTGCAGGCTCAACCAGCGCCATGGACTGTTTTTGTCAGCTTCAGTTTCTTGTCCATTTCTTCCCCTTATTGAGCTGATCACTTATACATTATGCGTTTATAGAATTCAAAATATTCCATCTTTCCATTGCGAGGCGTTTGAACACCATGTATCATCATCTTCGTGAAAACCGATCAGTTCAGATTCATCACCCTCCAGCAGTTGGAAGCACTTGTGTGTCTCGTGGAGGTGCGGAGTTTTTCCGGAGCCGCCCGGAAGATGCTTCTCACCCAACCTTCTTTGAGTAAGCATATTAAAAACCTGGAGGACTTCACCGGCTGTATGCTCATCAACCGTACCAAGTCCGGCATCAGCCTCACCGCCGAGGGTTCCATCCTCTACGGGTATGCAAAGAGGATCCTCAGGCTCAGGGATGAGGCATCGGACAAGATCCTGACATCAAAGGATTCGGTTTCCGGCCTCATCTTCACCGGTGCCAGCACAATTCCCGCCACATACCTCCTCCCCCCGGTCCTCACAACACTGAGGAAGTCATATCCGGAGATCAGGGTCCACTTGTCTCCAGGCGATAGCGACAGTGTCATTCACATGGTTCTCGACTCCCATGCAGAGATCGGATTCATCGGGAAACCCGTCCATGACCGGAGATTATACTCCGAGCTCATCTGGGACGACGAGCTTATCCTCATAGCACGCAAGGGCCATCCCTGGGACGATTCCAGCAGAGTGACCATCCCCGCCCTCGCGCAGGAGCCCTTCATCATCAGGGAAAAAGGCTCGGGCACCATGTCAGCATTCGCAGACTACCTGAGAGACGAACACAAGACAATGCTTTCCCGTTTCCATGTGGTCAGCGAGATGGGATCCACAGAAGCGGTCAAAGAGGCTGTCATTGCAGGTCTCGGGGTATCCGTACTCTCCGTCCATGCCGTACGGCGTGAGCTCGTGCAGGGCATCCTGGTGCGTGTCCCCATGGTGGGGCCTAAGATTACCCGCTCGTTTTTCATGATACGACGACGCCAATTCTCACCCTTACCCCACCACCTCCTTTTCATGGACACGGCGAAATCGTACCAGCCCCGGTTATCATGAACTTCAAAGACTTAATCCTTCTGGCATAATCAGAGCCAATACGAGAGAACTTTATGCTTCCCGTAAGAAATACTATCTGATAAGAGTACCCGCGAAGCAGGCATCAGCATCTCATTTATAGGTGAGACCATTATGCACCAAGACATCGTCCATGTAGATTACCAGGAATTAAGACGGTTCATAAAAGAGGGCTTCATTGCCTTGGGTGTACCCGAGACCGATGCGGAGATTTGCTCCACCGTCCTCATCGAGTCTGATTTAAGGGGCATTGAATCCCACGGTATCGGCAGGTTCAAGATGTATGTCGACCGCATGAAGGAGGGAATCATCAGCCCTATCAGCCGGGAGACCATCATCAAGGAAACTCATAATACTGCGGTTATAGATGCTCTCGACAGCCTGGGCCATGTGGTTGCGGTCCATGCCATGCAGCTCGCCATCGACAAGGCGAAGGTGCACAATGTAGGTCTCGTGGCGTTGAGGAACAGCTCGCACTTCGGGATCTGCGGCTATTACCCCATGATGGCGGTAAGAGAGAATATGGTCGGGCTGGCCTTTTCCAACGCACGGCCTTCCGTGGCGGCAACCTATGGGGTCGAGCCGGTCCTCGGCACCAACCCCATCAGCTTCGGCGCCCCGTCCGATGAGGTATTCCCCTTCCTTCTGGACATAGCGACATCCACCACCCAGCGAGGCAAGATCGAGGTCTATGCACGCGAGGGCAAAAAGACCCCGAAAGGCCTCACCATAGACCTTAAAGGCAACGAGCCCACAGACAGCAAGGCACTGCTCAAAATGTTCGTGGACGGCACGGCTTCGCTGCTCCCGCTTGGGGGCGCCGGTGAAGAACTGGGCGGGCATAAAGGCTACGGCCTGGGTGTCATGGTGGAGATCCTGTGCGCAGCATTCTCGGGCGGGAGTTTCGGCAAGGCCCTGTCCGGCTTTGAAGGCGGGGTAAGCGTCCCCCACAGGCTCGGCCACTTCTTTGTTGCCATCAATATCGAGAGCTTCGTATCCATAGAGGTCTTCAAGAAGATCACGGGGTCCATCATGCGTGAGATAAGATCATCAGCAAAGGTCCCGGGGCAGGACAGGATCTTCCTTGCAGGTGAAAAAGAGTTCGAAATGATTCAACGATGCAAGAAAGAGGGCGTGCCGGTCAACAGGTCCATGCAGGACATCATGATCAAGCTCAAGCACGAGCTGAATCTCGGGAGTTTCAACTTCCCTTTTTTCTCAGATGACAGGGCTTCCTTACAGGACGCTCACCACACTTCTGCGTGAACGGTTCGGGGTTCGTGTCCGGAAGATCACCCTTGACGCGGGCCTGACCTGCCCTCACCGCGGCCCTGGCAAGATCGGCGGATGTATCTACTGCAACGCTCAAGGTTCAGGCACCGGCGCATTTTCACAGGGGAAAAGCCTTCTGCAGCAAATCGAGGCCCAGATCCCGTCCATGAAAAGGCGTTATGGGGCTGAAGCGTTCATCGCCTATTTCCAGTCTTATTCCAACACCTATGCGCCGCTTAATGTGCTGAAAGCCCTCTATGATACCATAGTGCCCTATCCCGAGATTGTAGGTCTTGCAATCGGCACCAGGCCCGACTGTATTGACTCTAAGAGGCTGGAGCTCATCGAGTCATATACACCCGAGCACCTGGTCTGGATGGAATACGGGCTCCAGTCAGGCAATGATGAAACTTTGAAGCGAATCAACCGGGGTCATACGGTGAAGACCTTTATCGATGCGGTCACCCTTACCTCGCGCTACGATCTTCGTCAGTGCGTACATGTAATCATCGGGCTGCCCGGCGAAGACATGGATGACTGTATTGCCACTGCACGACTCGTCTCCTCCCTGCCCATCACGGACATAAAGATCCATCTGCTCTACGTGATAAAGGGAACGCCTCTGGAGGAAATGCTCGAGAGGGGTGACTATACAGTCCTGACCCTGGAGAAATATGCAAGGGCTGTTGCATACTTCATTGCCCACCTGCGTCATGACATCGTGATCCAGCGCATCACCGGCGACCCGCATAAAGAAGAACTCATAGAGCCGAAGTGGGCGCTGGAAAAGGGCAAGGTGCGCCAGGCCATCCTTCAGGAAATGGCTCGCGAAGGACTAACCCAGGGGTGCATGGTCCGTTAGGCTATGAGGGCGTACAACCTCGACTTCGAAAAAGGCCTCTTCCTGGCCCCTTTATCCGGCTACACAAGCTGGCCGATGAGGATGCTGTGCCGTGAATACGGTGCGGAGCTCTGCTACACCGAGATGATCAGCGCCGCCGGCCTCATACGGAACATCCAAAACATGGGTGCACTCCTTGATAGGCCACATGCAGATGCACCACTGGTGGCCCAGATCTTCACCAATTCGCCGCAGGAGGCGGCATTGTCGGCACGCATGCTTGAGGACCAGGGGTTTGACGGCATTGATATCAACATGGGCTGCCCGGTGAAGAAGGTGGTGTCCAAAGGCGCAGGGGTCGCACTCATGGCCGAGCCCGACCTTGCCGTCCGTCTGGCAGAGGCAGTGATAAGAAGTGTGAATATCCCGGTGAGCGTGAAGATGCGTGCAGGATGGGACTCGACATCACTCAATGCGGTCCGACTCGCCGAGACCTTTGAATATGCTGGGGCAAACACTATCATCCTCCATCCCAGGACGCGTTTGGATATGTATCGGGGAAGGCCCAGGTGGGAAATCCTCCCTGAGATGAAGAAGCATATCATGATCCCTGTAGTGGCGAGCGGCGATATAGGGACCGATGAAGATCTCGGCATGCTCTCGAGCCTCGGGGCCGATGCATTTATGGTAGGCAGGGGCGCCATCGGCAGACCGTGGATCTTCCGCGAGCTTATCGGCGGATCGGCACCCTCCCTCCATGAGCGCAAAGATATCATGCTCAGGCATTTGGATATGCTCTGTATCTGCCTTGGGTCGAGGACCGGTGTGCGCCACATGAGGAAGTTTCTCTCTTCGTATGTGAAAGGGTTGCATGGCGCATCGCACTTCCGCTTGAAGGCCTGTATCATCGATACCCCGTATCAACTTATCAAAACCATTTGCGATTTCTTTTCCGGCATCGATTCCCTTTGATTTTTTCCGGAAAATCCGATATACATATCATGATGTTTGTGCACCTGAGATTCTACCTCTTGGGAATATGTGTTTGTACTGCGCTTGTTCTGTGCATAGGCAACAAACCTTGCCCCAACTTCTGGGCCTCCGCTGTGCTTACCGGGCAGAAACCCATACCGTACCTTGTTGAGAAGGCAAATCAAGGGAAGCTCCTCTTGATCGGCACCAGGCATGATAATATAGATATGCATAACATCATTACTGAATCCCTGCCGATGCTCGTTAAGGAAGCCCGAGTGAACACCCTTTTCCTGGAGATCCCCTCCAGCCAGCAAATGAATATAAACCGGTTCCTTGATGGTAATGCCGAACTTCGAGAGATAGGCATGTGGAAGATTATTTCATCCGATGCTTATTGCAA
>Ga0326727_10009570_pt1 | contig 23740 bp, 22 predicted proteins | sample MB2enrmetagenome_FD_207643 | JGI IMG/M metagenome (GOLD analysis project Ga0326727, IMG submission 207643) | Lab enriched peat soil microbial communities from McLean, Ithaca, NY, United States - MB29MY | ecosystem: Environmental > Terrestrial > Soil > Wetlands > Peat | place: USA: New York... | reverse complement strand
CCATTGAATGGCGCTGGAGGAGCCAACCGCTACATTGCCAAAACTCAGCGACGTCGTTGAGAGCGTAGTGTCTGCGATGCCCGTGCCCGTCAGCGCTACCGTCTGCTGGCTGGCGCCGCCGGCGAAGTTGATGGTGATACTGCCCGACTGCGCGCCCAGCGCAGTGGGCTCGAACCTGACAGCGAGCATGCAATAGCCGCTTACCCCGACGGTGCTGGAGGTGGAGCACGAGGTCGAGGGATCCAGCGCGAAGCCGGGCGACGCAGCCAGCGAGGTGATCGTAAGCGCCGTCGACTGGTTGTTCGTCAGCTTAACCCATTGAATGGCGCTGGTGCTGTTGACCGCCACGTTGCCAAAACTCAGCGACGTAGTCGATAGCGTCGTCTGCGCAGTTGCAACGGCCACGGCAAACAGGCTGAACATCGCCAGCAGCGACGGCAACACTACACTCTGAAACTTCCTCATGAGACTCCATCCACGATTCATCATTCAATTACCCTCCATCACTTCCACCATCGAGACATACCTACACATGACAAGCCGGCGTTGGCCGCAAGAGTCGTTTGGTATTCCTGACCTAGCTCAGTTCAACAGGCCCAAACTGCCCAAAGTTCAATACAACCTCAGCAACCGTAAGGAATAAGCAAACTATCCTCTTACATTGAGGTTGCGGACAGAACAGCAGAAACCACTCATTTGTCTGGAAAAAAACATAATAATAAAAACTGACTGGTTAATGGGGAAACCATTGATGGGAATTCTACGTAGTAAATATAAAAATTGGCAAGAGGTATTTTTCATTTTATGTGAATATTTATGTATATATTTGGAGTGTTCTGGTGTGAAATATGTTTACTATTGGTCTATGTGTGATGAAAACGTACTAATTGTGTAAGTGTAATTCATTTAGATAGTATGGGATACGCTGCCTAGCTTGAATTCTAATCTTACGCTGCACCGTGAATGGAAGTCGACATTTTCACAGAAAAAGTGAAGAAACGGAAAATGACACGCTGAGAAATTAGGTGGCATTTAGTGTGAAACCTTGATCGATCGGACAAAAGGATGCCCAGAATTCTACGATTTGCCAGTGTGCGCCGACAATTTCTTGTAGGCCTGCTGGCGGCAGCATTACGGCGGCGAATTTCTTCCTTCGAGTACATGGTTCCGCGGCAAGTGGCCGAGCCGCAGCTGCACAGGACTTCGCGGTCTTCGGGGCCGCTATCATAGAGGCAGTAATCGTAGGTGATTTCCTCGCTGGTCTCGCAGTTGGCGTCGCGACTGTGGTTGATATATACATGGCCGTACATTGGCCGTCGATGACCACCGAGCCGTCGCCGAGTCCAAAGAGGTAGGTGACAGGCGAGTTCCTGCCGGCCTTGTCGGCCTCTTCGCGCGTGATGCGGGGCCGACGTACTCGGCCACACGCGCGCCCTTGCGAATGGCCGTAGTGGTGTAGCAACCGGCGCCATGAATGGCGGATGAGCAGGTGATGAGTCCCATACGTGTGCGCGATGTTTTCCCTGGGGCTGTATGTGTCACATCGTAACAGTGACAGCGGATAGTCGATAGTGGTCAGTTTGTTCAATACCTGCCAGGCATGAGGCCCGGATTGAATTTCGAGATTAGGATAGAAATATGAAGCGATTTTTAATCTACGTGTTCGGATTGGCAATCTGTTTATCGTGTGCACCGCGGCTGCTGGCGCAGGCACCGGCCGCGGGAGATCCCAAGGGACAGGTCAAGCCGGCTGGGGAGAGTCAAAAGCCGACTAGTTCCAGCAAAAATCCCTTTCCCGAGGATACGAGCACGGTTCCAGTGATGCCGTCGAAGATCCCGCCGCCTCTTCCCCAGGGGACCTATCGCGGGGAAGATAGAGCGCCAGTTCGGCTGCCCAACGAAGATGTTGACCCGGTGCGCAGTCCTGACGATCCCGTGCCGGAGTTTTCGAGCAGCCCGGATGCCGATTCCAGCTCCAGCCTCAAGGGTCTGGAGAGTCTGCTGCCCCGGCCAGAAGACGATCAGCCGAGTGAGAAGAAGAGAAAACTCCTTGTCATCAAGGAGCCCACCCACCAGGAGGCTGCCTCCAAAGACATCCAGGTGGGCAATTATTATTTGCAGACCAAAAACTGGAAGGCAGCGCTCTCGCGCTTTGAGTCCGCAATGATTCTGGATCCGGAGAACCCCGAAGTTTATTGGGGATTAGCCGAGGCGGAGCATCACCTGGGTCATTATGCCGACGCCAAAGCGCATTATTTGAAGCTGCTGGAATACGACCCCGACGGTCCGCACGGCAAGCAGGCGCGCAAGGAGCTGAAAGACCCGGCGCTGGAAAAGGCTCAGAGCGGCGCGTCTAGCCAGCCCGCGGTTACGACGCCGAAGTAGACGACGCTGGAAAGTTGCTCCTGTTGTTTGAAAGGGATACTAGGGGTTCGCGTATAGTGGTGAAGTGAACGTGAAATTATCATCTCTGGCTCGTTTTTTCCGGCGGCAGTTCGTTTACATCGCTATATCGGCGGTCATCGCCGCCATTTTCTGGGCAATTGGACAGCGGACCAATCCGGCCATAATTTTGTTGTATACGCTTTGCATAGGGAATCTCCTCACGCCCGCGATAGGTTGGTTGGATTTCCTTTATGCAGAGAGGCCATTTCCTTACAACCTGCTGATTTTTGTGCCTCTACTTATTGTCCTGACTGTCCCAATTTACCTGATTACGAGCGTAGTTGTGTGGTCGATTGCTCCACTTACGCTTTCCTACTTGATTATGTCGGGATGGAAGATCTCCTTCGTGATCACTTTAGCCATCGGTGTTTCCAGGTTTCTATATGACACCATGAAAGAGCGGCTGGAGCAACGCAATGTCGAGCTGCAGCATTCGGTGGAACTCGGCGCTGCCCGGCTTGAAATGCAGGATCAGGAATTGAATCGCGCCCGCGAGATACAGCAATCGCTGCTACCAAGCACGATTCCCCAGATTCTGGGATTCGAGGTCGCGGGAGCATGGCAACCCGCAAGTACCGTTGGTGGTGATTACTATGACGTGCTTCGGTTCGGCGATCATAAACTCGGCATCTGCATCGCCGACGTAGTCGGAAAAGGCGTATCCGCCGCCTTGCTGATGGCCAATGTGCAGGCCGCAGTGCGTGCGTTTGCGAGTGACTCCGTGAGCCCGGCCCAGGTATGCGGAAAAGTTAATCGGCTTCTGTGCGACAACATCGCGACGGGGAAGTTTGTTACCTTCCTCTACGGAATTCTCGATGGTAAAAAGCGCACGTTCCAGTACTGCAACGCCGGGCATCCTTACCCCATTCTTATGTCAGGTGACCACACACATATGCTGGAGGGAGGCGGCGCTGTACTCGGCGTTTTTCCAGACTGGAGCTACGAAGACTCCATTGTTAAGTTGAGGGCAGGGGACCGTTTGTATCTTTTTACCGACGGCATCACGGAAGCTACTAATAAGAGCGGGAAGGAATTTGAAGAAGCGAGCATCGCGGCCTTCGCAAATGCTAACGGCACGCTCACCGCAAAGGAGTTGAATGGCCGGCTGCTTGCGCAGGTCTCCGTCTTTTGCGGCGCCCAATTCCAGGATGACGCTACGCTTCTGGTCATCGCTGCAAATTAGGCCTTCCCATTGTTAGGCGCGTATCGCCTCGCGCTGGTAGGCTATCAACAGGCATGAACGAGATTTTGCACCAGCTGCGATGTATCGGATGCGGGGCGCGAATCGCCGGCGCGGAGGCCCAGCCGGACTTTCGTTGCGCCGCTTGCGGAGAGCTGTTTGAGGTGGAGTACCCCGGCTGGAGCCAGCGCGGGGGCCAGGATCGGCCCAACGCAGGCGGTCTCAAGTGGGTATGGCGGGAGCGCCGCTCATCCTCCGAGGCATTGGACCAATCCGGCGTTTGGCGCTTTCGCGAGCTGCTGCCGATCCTGGATAACTTTGGCAATGTGGTGACCCTGCGCGAGGGCAATACGCCGCTCTACCACCTGACGCGCGCGGCGAAAGCTTTGGGGATTGACCAGCTTTTTGCCAAGCATCAGGGGATGAACCCGACCGGATCCTTTAAGGACACGGGCATGACTGCGGCGATGAGCATGGCCCGGGAACGGGGCTTCGAGTGGGTGGCCTGCGCGTCTACCGGAAACACTTCGGCCTCCATGGCCGCCTATGCGGCGCGTGCCGGACTCAGGAGCCTGGTGCTGATTCCCGAAGGAAAGATTGCCTGGGGCAAACTCGCGCAGGCCATGGATTATGGTGCAGTGACCTGCCAGTTGAAGTCCGATTTCGACAGTTGCCTGCGCCTGTTGTCGCAGATTGTCAAGGAAGCGCCCATCTACCTGCTGAACTCGGTGAACCCCTACCGGCTGGAGGGGCAGAAGACTCCTGCAATGGAGATTGCCGAGGCCTTTGACTGGACTGTTCCTGACCACCTGATTGTGCCCGGCGGCAACCTAGGCAACAGTTCCGCGCTGGGCAAAGGTTTCAAGGAAATGTACGAACTGGGGCTGGTAGCGCGGATGCCGCGCATCAGCGTGATTCAGGCTGCGGGGGCCAATCCTCTGGTTCGCAGCTTCAACGAACATAACGCCGCCGTGCTGGAACCAGTCATGGCCTACACCCGCGCTACCGCCATTCGCATCGGCAATCCTGCTTCTTGGCGCAAGGCTGCGCGCGCAATTCAGGAGACCGGAGGCTGGTGCCTAGACGTGACCGAAGCCGAGATTGCCATCGCCAAGGCGGAGATAGGCGCTGAGGGGCTGGGCTGCGAGCCGGCCTCCGCGGTTTCGCTGGCGGGGCTGAAGAAATTGCGCGCCGAGGGCAAAGTTGCCTCTGGCGAGACGGTGGTTCTGATGCTAACCGGCCACACGCTCAAGGATGCCGACTACACCATCGAATTCCATCGTGGAACCTTGCTGAAGAAAGGTGAAATCGCGGGAAGGGAAGCGGAGATCAACGGTCTGCGGCGGGACGCAGTAACTGTGGATGCAACGCCATCCGCGGTATTGGCCGCGATGAAGGGAAGCGCCCAATGAGCAAGGCTTTGAGCGCGTTAATCGGAGACATAAAGCCTGCAAGATTACGGCTGCGCCTGCCGGCCACATCCGCTAATCTAGGCCCCGGATTCGACGCCGCTGCCGTGGCCTTCGACTTTTTTCTGGAGATTGAGGCTAAGCCAGCCGCAGAGTTCTCGATCACCGCAACCGGGCGCGACCGGGAACTCTGTTCCCGGCTTGAGAATAACCTCATTCTGGAAATTTATATGAACCTGTTGCAGAGCAACGGGCGGCCTGTGATTCCTTTGGCAATTCAGATGACCAACGAGATTCCGCTGGGGATGGGCTGCGGATCGTCGGCGGCGGGACGTCTGGCAGCCATTTGTCTGGCAGTCCACTTTGGCCGGCTGGATTGGAGCGCGGAACGCATTCTGGAGGAGGCGGTAACGCTGGAGGGCCATGCGGACAATGCCGCTGCCTGCTGGCTGGGCGGTTTTGTGGCGGTGGCTGGCGAGGGCAGACGAGTCCATGTGGCACGCGTCAAGCCCCCGGCCGAGTGGCGTGCCATCATTGTTCTTCCCGCCGAGCCTTTAGCTACCAGCGAGGCTCGCGCCGCGCTGCCCGCAACATATTCTCGTGCCGATGTGGTGGCCAATCTACAGTCCGCAGCACTTCTGGGGCTGTCCTTTGCCCAGAAAAGGGGCGATCTGCTGCGACTGGCCATGCGGGATCGCATTCATCAGCCCTACCGCGCGCCCCTCTGTCCTTTGCTGCCTCGTCTGCTGCCGCTGGCCGGAGAATACGGCATATTGGGCGCGGCGTTGAGCGGCGCAGGGCCCTCGGTTCTGGTTGTTACCGGTAGTGAGGGGAGCGTGCCGGGGGCCCTGGCAGCCATTCGCAACGCTCTGCATGGCTTCAAAGAGCCGGAACTCAAGCTTTGCCAGTTTGAGCCGGCAGGAGCTGACCAGTCCTTTGATACCGCGCGCCAGGCCACTGACTAAAGTACACAATTTGCAGTATTTCCGGGTCTGTTGTTCTTAGCTGGATGTTACTATTTCCCCTTTTATCCACACTAATTTGTTACTTAAGTTGTTACTCAAGATTGCTTGCTTTTCACTTCAGGAAAACCTAAATTCGCACACGTGGGCAGTTCTGGGGGAGGGCTGCTCTAGCGCCCGCGATCCTTTTCAGGATCCGGGCGCTTTTATATTGAACTGGACGAGTATCCTGAATTCAATTCATAGCAATTCACACATATTTGCCTGTTCATGTTTTTGCAGATTTCGCTGTTTGTCGAACGTAAAGCAGCGGTTTGCGACTTTGACTCACGCTACCGCATCACATGAAAAGGCCACACAATCACGTTACACTGGTTGTAGGCAATGACCGCAAGGAGAATCATGGCTGGATTGGGAGTCTTGGAAGTTAGCGATGCAACATTCGACCGGGAGGTGCTCCAGAGCGAGCAGCCGGTTCTGGTGGATTTCTGGGCTGCATGGTGCGGCCCCTGCAAGGCCATTGCGCCGATCGTGGATGGTATAGCAGCGGCCTTTGCTGGCAGACTGAAGGTGGTTAAGGTAAATGTGGACGAAAACGGCGCTACCCCGTCGCGCTACAACGTGCGCGGCATTCCGGCCCTGCTCTTTTTTAAAGGCGGCAAAATGGCAGATCAGATCGTTGGCTATGTTCCTCAAGACGTAATTGAAGAAAAGATTAAAAGTCTGCTGACGTAGTGTATCTACGTTGCGCTTGCCGGCTGGCAGCGTGAAAGGCCCGGCGCATCTGCCGGGCCTTTTCCGTGTTGAGGTTTCAGTCTGAGTTCGCTAGTATCCCGCGGTGGCAGCCGCTGATGCGCCAATCTGTGAGAGAGGCTCCAGGCCGAGCCGCTTCCTGCATTCCTCGAGCATGGATTCTGTTCGTGTCGCGCCCACCCTGCTGACCCCAATCTCCCGCATGGCCAATAGTGTATCGAGATCGCGAACGCCGCCCGCCGCCTTGACCTGAACGCTGGCCGGAGAATGTCTGCGCATTAGCTCGAGATCGGCAAGAGTTGCTCCGCTGGGCGCGTACCCGGTCGAGGTCTTTACCCAATCTGCTCCAATCTCCGCGCAAATCTCGCACAACCGGACCTTGGCGGCATCGTCGAGATAAGCATTCTCAAAGATTACTTTGATCTTTGCTCCGCCCGCATGGGTGGCCGCCGTCAGCGCCGCGAGTTCTTCCCGCACATAGTGCCAATCTCCGCTGCGGGCCTTGCTGATATTGATGACCACATCCAGTTCCTGGCCGCCGTCGGCCAGCGCCTGCCGAACTTCAGCGAGTTTGACAGCGGTTGTGTGCCCTCCATGAGGAAAGCCTATGGTGGTGCTGGCGCGGACCGTGGTTCCAGCCAACAGCGCTGCGCTCCGGGCCAGGTAATAAGGCAGGATGCAGACGCTGGCCACGTTGTATCGAACCGCCAGCGCGCAGCCTTCTTCCAGCGCCGCGTCCGTCAGCGACGGGTTAAGAAGCGAGTGATCGATCATTTTGGCTATTGCCGGATAATCGAAGGGCTGGGACACGTTCATCTCCCGGAAATCGTGATCCTGCCTGCATGATGCAAGCTGGCAGACCGGCATTATTGCCGGTACTTGCGCAGTACGCCCAGAACACGGCCTTGAATGGTCACCTGCGAGGCAGGAACGAAAATTGGGCTCATCTCCATATTGGATGGTTGCAGCCGCACCTTGCTGCCCTCGGCATAAAAGCGCTTCAGCGTCGTCTCCGAACCATGCAGCAGGGCCACGACGATCTCGCCCTGGCGCGCGGTGCGGGTTCGCTCCACCAGCACGTAATCGCCGCAGATGATGTGCTCGTCGCGCATCGAGTCGCCGCGCACCTCGAGGGCAAAGACGTCGCGGTTGCCCACCACGTCGTGCAGCGAAATGCTCTCCTCGTTCTCCAGCGCTTCGACGGGATACCCAGCGGCGATGCGGCCCATGAGCGGCATCCGGTCGCTAGTGCGGGTGCGCGTTCCGGGCGGCACCACATCGATGGAGCGGCTACGGTTATGCACGCGGTCCAGCAACCCCTTCTTTTCCAGATTGGTAATGTGCTTATGCACGGTGGCCAGGCTCTTGAGCCCCATGCCTTGCGCAATCTCCTCAAATGACGGGGAGTACCTGTTGCGCCTTACAAACGACTCCAGGAAGTCGAGAATTTCTTTTTGCCTTCGTGTAACAGCCATGAGCGCATTATAGCGAATAAAAAGCGAATTGTGTCAACTCTTTTTTACGATCACTGCGCAAACTGGCTTCTGAAGACCGCCTTGATGTGCTCCAATCGCTTGCGCAGAGCCTCCACTTCCTCCAGCAAACCAAGCTCCTCGGCAAGCCCTATGGCGTCGTATAAGGCCTCCTTGGCGTCGCTATAGCATCCGCGGGCGCCGCTATGGGAATGAGCGCCGTACATGTCGTCGTAGGCCTTCTCGCCAAACTGCTTGCAGCGCGCCAGGCTGGCCAGCTTCGCTTGCCTCTCTTCTTCCGTCATCCCACCTCTCCGGAATAAATCCAATGCAACGGGTTTCCCTCTCCACGTTAGCTCAGGAGCGCCCGTGCGTGCCTTTCAGCTTGCCCATGCGCCGCATCTCCTTGTCCGCTTCCAGTTCCATCAGCACCACCCGGCAGCGCAGACAGGTGGGTCTTCCGTCGCACCGGTGTGTAGTGGGCCGTTGGCAGCGCACACAGGGTTCTGCTGGCAGTTTGCGTTTCATGGCCGTTTCTCCATCAGCACTGTGTGCAAAAGTCAACTTTCTCGATGCCAATTGGCGCGCAACCATCATAATATTCGAAGCTAAAGATATTTTCACAAACTGTCGATAGGCCAAAGAGAATCTGTCACGCAACCATCCTGCGCGAGAGCGCTTCTCCGAGGAACAATGATCTCCATCAAGAAGTATCTTGAACAAACGCAATCAGAGTCCGGCGAATATGATAAACCGGAGGCGCAATCTCTTCTTCCAATGACAGTTGGCGCATATCGCTCCGCTTTGGTGGAGATGGGAAACTGCGGCCAGGATGCCTGCCCGGCTCTGGGCAGGGAACTGAAGCAGGGCATGAACAGCCTGTGTGAAAAGCTCTCTGCAAAACCCTCCTGCGAGACGATCAAAGAGACAGAAACCGGCGTGCAAGAGCACTTGCAAGGATGGGGGAGACTCGCGGCCCAGCACTATAGGAAGCAGACCAGCGAAGTGAAGGAAATCCTGCTGATGATGGCCCACACCGCCGAGTCGGTGGGTGAGCGGGACCAGCGTTGCGCCGATCAAATCACCGAGGTAACAACGCGGCTTAAAGGCATCGCCAACCTGGAGGACCTGACCGAGATCCGGGAGTCGATCAAGCAGAGCGCCACAGACTTGAAGAGCTCGATCGACAGGATGACGGCAGAAGGCAAAGCCGCAATCGATCATCTACAGAAGGAAGTGACGACCTATCAGGCGCGGCTGGAAGAGGCCGAAGAGATTGCCTCGCGCGACGCGCTCACCGGCCTGCGCAGCCGTCTGGCCGTGGAAGGCCAGATCGAGCAATGCATCCACGCGGAGGCTTCGTTTTGTGTCGCTATCATCGACATCAATGAGTTCAAACGGGTGAATGACAAGCATGGCCATATGGCCGGAGATGAGTTGCTGAAGCAGTTTGCCACCGAGCTGCGCTCCGTGTGTCGCTCTACTGACACCATCGGGCGCTGGGGCGGCGATGAGTTTATCCTGCTGCTCCATTGCGGATTTGCCGAAGCCGCGTCGCAGATCGAAAGGCTGCGTAAATGGGTGTGTGGCAACTACACGATTCAGGCAAGCTCCACGCCCAGCAAGCTGCAAGTGGACGCCTCCATCGGTCTCGCGGAACGTATGACAGGCGAAACAATGAAGGATCTGATGGAGCGCGCCGACGCCGCGATGTATCGCGATAAAGCGGAGTCGAGGACGAACAAACAGATGAAATAAAGGTCTGCGGGCCGAGACCGGGGCCGGACACAGTCGCGTGGCTGAGCAGTCCGGAGGGGGAGCCGCACGTGCTCTTGAGCGCGTGTGCCCTCTCGCCATTTCGGGAACCTGCCATTCTCAGTGCCGTTATTGGAATCGTCCCATCCTCTTTTTTTCTTCCAACCTTGAGTTTCTTCTCGTTACGCGGGATGGTTAGGTGAAGCCGTCCGTTAGCGCACGCTAAGCCGAACGGAAATGTGGAGCAGACTGGCGTCGAGGTAGAGGGCGCAGCTCAACGAGAAAGGCATCTATGAGGTTATTAATCGCCGAAGACGACAAGGCACTGGGGTTATTTCTGAGCCGCGGCTTAGAAGCCGACGGGCACCGTGTCAGCCTGGCTTACGATGGAGCCGCCGCGGTGGAGGCGTTTCGCCAGGAGATGCCCGACCTGACCATTCTTGATTTGAATATGCCGATCAAAGATGGGGAGCAGGTGCTGGAAGAGGTTCGTAAAATGGACGCGGACTTGCCTGTGCTTGTGCTGACTGCCCGCCAGGAGGTGGACACGCGCGTCCGTTGCCTGGACCGCGGAGCCGACGACCTGATGATCAAACCCTTTAGCCTGCATGAGCTGCGGGCTCGATGCCGAGCGCTGTTGCGCCGCAAGCGCGAGGCGCGGCTGCTGCTGCGCGCTGGCGACCTGGAACTGGACCGGCTGGACCATACCGCCCGCCGCGCCGGCCTGTCGATCATCCTCACCAACAAGGAATTCGCCCTGCTCGAACACCTGATGCTCAATCGCGGCCAGTGTGTCTCGCGGGTGGAACTGCTGGATTCGGTCTGGAACCTGGAGCCGACGCAAACCACCAATATCGTGGATGTTTACGTAAACTATTTGCGCCGAAAGCTGAAGGATCCGCCTCCCGGACAACTGATCCGCACGGTGCGCGGACAGGGCTACATGGTGCCGCCGGAATCCGATCTGGCGCTTTCCGCCCTGCCCGTGCTTTCCGTGCCGGCAATTCTGCCGGGCGTGGTTTCTCCGGTGGCGGCTGCCTAGTTTTTCTCCGCGCACCCGCTTATGAATTGAACCAGTTCTATCGACATAATTCAGGAGAATATTCATGGTCACCGTTCCCGTTTCCGTTCTCCCCTTCGCCAGCCGCATCCGCCCACGCACGGCGCTGGTTGCGAGCGCGGACCGCAACTTTCGACAAAAGCTCTCCGAGACTCTCACCGGCCTGCGCTGGCAGGTGCGGGAGGCCGAAGGCGGCGCTCAGGCCTGGGCTGAGGCGGAAGCTGCCCCTCCGGAGGCGGTCATCGTTGATTCGTGGCTACCTGATCTCAACCTGGCAGAATTTCTAAAGGATTTCCGCACTTTTTTCCCTGAAGTGGATCTGGTGACAGCCAGCGGCTCCATTGCCCAGGAGAGCCCGCGCGGACCCTACCGCCAAGAGCTTCTCTATGCCCTTCGCCGATCGCAGGATAATGATACGGCGATCTGGAATGCTGCTCCCGCGCTCGACAAGCTGAACCCGCTGCCCGACCACCTGCATGCGAATTCGTGGCCGGGGTCGGTTCTTCCTGACGCGGCCCCTCCGGCTTTTCCTCCACTGAGCGCAGGGCCGGCAGGAATTCTTGATCATCCCATCAGCTCTCGATCCACCACGGCCGAAGCAGATTTACCGGTAGTCGAAGTCGAGCCGGCATCCAGTGAGCGGCTGCCGGAGATCATCGGTTACGCTCCCTGTATGCTCGAGGTCAGCCGCCGCGTCCGCCTAGTGGCCCCGCGTTCTACCCCGGTTTTAATCGAAGGGCCAACTGGCTCGGGCAAGGAACTGGTGGCCGAGGCGCTGCACCGGCTCTCGACCCGCAGCCGCCAGCCATTTGTCGCCATCAACTGCGCGGCCATCCCCGAGGCGCTGCTGGAAGCTGAACTCTTCGGCCACACCCGCGGAGCCTTTACCGGCGCGGTGCAGGGGCGCGTGGGGCGGATTGAGGCCGCCGACGGAGGCACCTTGTTTTTGGACGAAATCGGAGAGATGCCGCTGGCCCTGCAATCCAAGCTGCTGCGCTTTGTGGAGTGCGGCGAGCTGCAGCGGGTAGGCGACAACGAAATAGTGCAGGTGGACGTGCGCATCGTGGCCGCGACGCATCAGGCTCTGGCCCAGCAGACCCAGGCGGGTGGCTTTCGCGCCGATCTCTACTACCGGCTGGCTGTTTTCCTCATCCGCACCCCGTCGCTGGCCGAGCACACCGAAGATCTGCCGTTGCTGATCAATCATTTTTTGGCGCAGATGGGTCGCGAGGCGCCGATTAAACGGGTCGATCCGAGTGCGCTGGCCAAGCTTGCCGCACATGACTGGCCGGGCAATGTCCGGGAGCTCGAACATGTGCTGGAGCGGGCCGCCATACTGGCCGGCGAGAACGCTGTCATCACCGCCAAGGAAATCGACTTCGGGCTGATGATTAATTGAAAGGAGGATAGATGGGGATGCAGGTTGAGACCCAGATGAGTGACCAGATTGCCCGTTACCTCGATCTGGCCGTCAGCGAGGCCAAGCTGACGGCGGCCAACATGGCCAATATCGACACTCCGGGTTACAAGGCTGTGGGCATGGACTTCGAGGCCGAGATGCGGGCGGCGATGACCGGAGTCGAGAATGGGCGAGCAGCCCAGCCGGTGCAGATCAAGGCGGTGGATGGACTGATTTCCCGGCCCGACGGCAACAACGTCTCCATGGACCGCGAAGGCCTGAACCTGGCCGAGGCGCAGCTCAGATTCAAGACCGGCGTAACGCTGCTTCGCCAGGAGTACCAGCGCATCTTGGACGCCATCCATTCTGACAGCAAGTAAATTGGAGATCCACGTGCAAGAATTCATCTGAAAATTGCGCAGCAGATTGTTTTTGCGTAAGAAGGAAGCCCAGATGAACCTCTTTGCAATGATGGAGACCTCGGGCAGCGCCATGCAGGCCGAGCGGATGCGCGCCGAGGTAGTGGCGGCCAACATGGCCAATGCGGAGACGACGCGCACCGCCAACGGCACCCCTTATCGCCGCCAGCATGTCGTCTTTGCCGCCAATGCCGGCGATCCGGAGTTCGTCAACAGCCTCAATGCAGCTACAGGAACGTCAGCTTCAGGGAATATGGCCTCGGGCAGCCCTGCCACAGCGGCATTGCCCGCGCTTCCGGCGCCTATGCTTCCGTTGAATCTGACTAGCAGCTCGGGGCAAACAGCGCCGGGCGTGCATATTTCGGCCGTAGTTGAGGATACATCGCCCCCGCTCAAACGCTATGCCCCCGGACACCCGGATGCCGGGCCGGATGGGTATGTCTCGTATCCGGACATTAATCCCCTCACAGAGATGGTGGACCTGATGGGGGCAACACGTGCATATGGTATGAATAGCTCCGCGGTGCAGGCTGAGAAGGGCATGATCACATCGGCACTGGAGATTGCCAGGTCGTAATCGCCGTACCGGGTTGCGCAGCCCTTGCGGTGCACACACGTAGCGAACTGAATCAAGGGACGTATGAGCAGGGAGAACCTATGTTAACCCCCATCAATTCCATGACCACGGCGACGCAGGCCTTGCAGGGCTTTTCCGGCACTGGCACAGGAACGGCCGCAACCTCGACCGGCAGCTCAGGCGCTCAGCCGACTCCGTTTTCCGATCTGTTGACCGACGCGGTTGGCCAGGTGGACCAACTCGAAAGCCAGGCGCACGCCGCCGTGGCCGGGTTGATGACCGGCTCGGGCGTGGACGTGCATCAGGCAATGATTGCCACCCAGAAGGCGAGCATGGCCTTTGAGCTGGCGCTGGCGGTGCGCAACAAGGCAGTCCAGGCCTATCAGCAGGTCATCGGAATGCAGTTTTGAACGCATTTGTCAGTGGTCAGTTGTCAGTAGTCAGTAATTGGCGATGAGGCAAGGAACATTTGGCAATGAGGCAAGGAACTGATCACTGAACACTGTTCACTGACCACTGAGAGCAAAGACCATGGCCACCGGAACCCAGTTGCAGAAGAGCGCGCCGACGATACCCGGCCAACCCCAGTTCACTGACCGGCTGGCCGGTCTTTGGGGCCGCACCCGGGTCGGCTGGGCGCAGATGCATCCGGCGCAGCGCGCGTGGACGGTGGTGTTGATCCTTTTGCTGACGGGGCTGGTGGGAGGCCTGTTCTGGTACGGAATGCGGCCCGACTGGCGCATCTTGTATGCGGATTTAGACCCCGAGGATGTGCGCCAGGCCGGCCAGGTTCTGGCCCAGGCGCAGATTCCCTTTGAGCCTGCTCCGAACGGCTCCGGCATTATGGTTCCGGCCGCGCAACTGGACAAGGCGCGGCTGGTGACTGCGGCCAAGGGCCTGAAGAGCGGGCGACTTGGCTTTGAAATCTTCGATAAGCCCAATTGGGTGGGATCGGAGTTCGATGAGCAGGTCAACTACCAGCGGGCGCTGGAAGGCGAACTGGAGCACACGGTCGGAACCCTGGCGGACGTTCAATCGGCGCGGGTTCACCTGGTTCTGCCGCACGATTCGCTCTTTCGCGAAGCGGAACGTCCGGCCAAGGCCTCGGTGGTGCTCAAGCTGCGCCATCGCACGCTGGGCGAGGGAGAACCGGAGGCAATCCGCAACCTGGTCGCCTCGTCGGTCGACGGCCTTTCGCCGGAACATGTAGTGCTGGTGGATGCGGCCGGCCACATTCCACTTGGTCCCAAGACCGCCGACGCCCTGCGTTTGAGCGCCGAGCAGGCATTGGAAGAGAAGCTGATCACCACCCTGGAGCCGGTGACCGGCGCGGGCAATGTGCGCGCTTCTGTGACGCTGGACTACGATCCGGCAGCAACCGAAGAAACCAAAGAGAGCTACGACCCGGACCAGACCGTAACCTTGTCGATGCAGCGCACCGAACAGGCCTCCGGACCGCAGGCAATACCTGCCGGCGTCCCCGGCGCAGCTTCGAATGCGCCCAACTCGCAGGCCTTGCCGGTCTACCCAACACAAACCTCAGCGCCGCAAACCGCCAAGAGCGAGGCCGGGACCTATGCGGCTACAAAGACGTTGCGCCACATGGTCGAAGGCCCGGGAAGGGTGCGGCGGATGACTGCGGCCATCGTGGTGAACGACCGGCTCGCACAGCCCGCCTCTAAGAACAAGGCAGCGCAATGGCAGGCCCGCTCGCCAGAGGAGTTGCACAATCTGACGGCGCTGGCGCAGGCCGCGGTGGGCTTTGACGAGGCGCGCGGCGACCTGCTCGAAGTCGAGGATCTGGCTTTCGAGGATAACCGTATGCAACCAGCGGCTTCATTGCCGGGCGAGATTCTGGCTACTGCCGAAAACTCGCCGGTGTTGATCAAGTATGCAGCCCTTCTGACAGGCCTGCTGGTGGTGGTGGCCTTCGGAGTGCGTCCCGCCCTGCGCCATGCCCGGCTCGGACCATTATCAAAGGGAAGAATCAAAGAATTACCAGCACATGCGGAAGCAGTGGAAGCGCGAGTCATCAGGCCGCCTGAGCCGGTTGAGATGGATCCCGAGCGGCTCAGGCAACAGGAGATCTTCGAGCAGGTAAGCAGTCAACTGAAACGTGAACCCACACAAAGCTCGCGGCTGCTGCAGAGCTGGATCCACTCCGAATAACCCGCGGTATAAGGTGAAAAGGCTATTCAAGAAAAGTGCGGAGAGTGTAGAGGGGACGGGAAAAGGGAAGCATGGATGCCTAACGGCCTGAGAAGAAGGCGCGGTCAAGGCATGGAGTAACAGGAACCAGGAAGAAACAAGGGAAAGGATCGGAGTCTTGCCAGAACAGGATGCTCAGAAAGCGGCAGCACGGCGCCAACTTACGGCCAACTTGAATGGGCTGCGCAAGGCAGCTGTCTTATTGGTGGCCGTCGGCGAGGAGTCGGCCAAGGAGATACTGCGCGTCCTGCCCGAGGCAGACGTGCAGCGGCTGACCGAGGAGCTGGCCGATCTACGCGGCATCACGCCGGAGATGTCTGCCGCGATAATAGAGGAGTTCTGGGAGCTTCTGGATACGCAGCACTTCATCACGCACGGGGGGCTGGATTACGCTACCAGGCTGCTGTATGAGACCTTCGGCAAGGAGCGCGCCGACGACCTGCTGTCGCTGGTGCGCCGCTCTCAGGAGGAAGCCCAGGGAAATCTGGCCAAGTTGCAACGCACCGATCCCCAGCAGTTGGGCAAGCTGCTCGACAGCGAGCATCCGCAGACCATCGCGCTGGTGCTGGCCCACCTGGATCCCAAGCGGGCCTCGATGGTGCTGGACAACCTGAGCGAGGACCACAAGGTGCTGTCCATCCAGCGGCTGGCCGAGATGCGCCAGTTTTCTCCGGAGATGGCACAGAAGGTGGCGCATATTCTTCACCGGCGCCTGGAAAATGTGGGCGACACGGTGCGCAAGAGCTACTCCGGCTTCAAGGCGGTAGCCGATCTGCTGAACCGGCTCAATGCCGAGGAGTCGAAAAAAATTCTGGAGACCATCGAGGAAGGTCAGCCGGAACTGGCCTTGAGCATCCGCAATTTGATGTTCACCTTTGAAGATCTGGTGACGGTGCCGCCCAGCACCATCCGCGAGATCGTATCCGGCGTGGACAAGCGGCAACTGGCGCTTGCCCTGCGTGGCGCTAAAGACGATTTGCGCGCCCAGATCTTCAAGTCAATGAGTTCGCGGGCCGTGGAGATGTTGAAAGAAGACATGGAGGTTCTGGGTCCGGTGCGCTCGCGCGAAGTGGCGCAGGCTCAGCAGGAGATTCTCAACCTGGCTCGGCGCCTGGAGGCTGAGGGCAAGGTGGTTCTCAAGTTGGAGACCGGCGACGAAATGCTGGCGTAAAAACAGCAAACAGCTTACATCGAACAGTATGCATCGGCCGGCAGCTCTTTAACTGTTAGCTGATAGCTGTCAGCTGTTAGCTGGGAAGAGGAATTTCTTGCAGCAGGCAAAAGCAGCCACGGGCAACGACGCTACCCGGCGCATCGAGGCATTCGATTATCCGGCCGGGCCCAATGTGCCTTCTTTGCCGGAATGGAATGGATGGGAGAATGTCGAGGATGCCGCGCCCCAGGCTCGCGCGACGCCAGCCAGAGATGCCTCAGGCGAGGCTGTTGAAAGCCATCTGAACGCCGGTTTTGAGGCTCGGCTGACAGAGGAAAAGCGCCGCGCCTTTGAGGCAGGCCGCGAACAGGGTCGCCAGGAGGGCCGCAAGGCCGAGCAAGAGGCGCAGAGCGGCTCCCTGGCAGCCACCCAGCGCGAGCGAGTGCAACAGGCCGCCGGGCTTCTCGAGAGTTTTACCCAGGAACGGAACCGCTACCTTGAGAAGGTCGAGCACGAGGTGGTGCAGCTGGCGCTGGCTATTGCGGCGCGCATACTTCGCCGCGAGGCTCAGATGGATCCACTGCTGTTGACTGGTGCGGTCAGGGTAGCGCTGGGACAGCTCTCCGGATCGACCAAAGCGCGACTGCTGGTTCCCGAGGCCGAACTCGACCTGTGGACCGAGGCCATCGCGCTGCTGCCCAATCTGGCTGTGAAGCCCACCGTCGCCGCAAGCGAAGGGATGCGCCTGGGCGACTGTGTAATCGAGACAGATCTGGGTTCAGTGGACCTGGGAATACGCGCGCAATTGGGAGAGATTGAGCGGGGCTTCTTTGACCGCGCGGGCGGCGCTAAATGCGGCAGTTTCATTCCTGGCAGTTCCAAAGCGGACGCTGCCGAGTTAGCCGGCACCGCAGACACAAGCCTGGAGAAGGGCGCATGACGCAGTTGCTGGAACGCTACTTTAACCGTCTGGAGCGCGGCCAGCCCTGGCGCTGGTACGGGCAAGTGCTCGAGTCGGTGGGCCAGACCATCGAGTCAGCGGGACCGCTGGCTTCGGTCGGCGAGTGCTGCGAGATTCAAGATCAACATGGCTTCGCACACCTGGCCGAGGTAATTGGCTTTCGTGGCTCCAATGTACTGTCGATGCCGGTCGAGAGCTCCGAGGGCATCCGCTTTGGGAATCGCGTAGAAGCCATGGGCGTCCATCCCGAGATCGAGGTGGGGTCAGCTCTGATGGGCAGGGTGCTGAATGCGCTGGGCGCGACGATCGATGAGGGCCGTCCGCCAGTTTTCTCAATGATGCTGCCGCTGGAGGGAGTGGTGCGGCCTCCGCTGGACAGGGTAGCGATTCGTACTCCGCTAGGCACAGGTATTCGCGTGATCGATGCGCTATTGACGGTGGGCAAGGGACAGCGCGTAGGCATCTTCGGCGGCTCGGGCGTGGGCAAAAGCACGCTGATCGGCATGATGACGCGGAACACCGAGGCGGATGTGACAGTGGTGGGACTGGTGGGCGAACGGGGCCGCGAGGTGGGCGAGTTTCTGGACGATTCGCTGGGCGGCGCTGGCCGGGCACGCTCGGTTGTCGTTGTCTCAACCTCCGACCAGTCGCCGCTGATGCGCATGAGGGCGGCAATGGCCGCTACGACAATCGCCGAATTCTTCGCCGCCCAGGGCAAGCACGTGTTGCTGGTGCTGGACTCGCTGACTCGCTTTGCCATGGCCGCCCGGGAGATTGGTCTGGCTGCAGGAGAGCCGCCCACCAACAAGGGGTACACGCCTTCAGTCTTTAATCGCCTGGCCAAGCTGATCGAGCGCGCCGGACAATTCCGCGTGGGCTCGATTACTGCCTTTTATACTGTGTTGATGGAAGGCGATGACCAGCAGGACCCGCTGGTGGACGCGGTCCGGGCTCTGCTCGACGGCCATGTGGTGCTTTCTCGCGCGCTGGCTGCCGAAGGATGGTATCCGCCCATTGAAGTACTGGATTCGATCAGCCGGCTGATGCCGTATGTCACCCAGCCGGTGCATCGTGAGCAGGCAGCGCTCTTGCGCAAGCTGATGGCTGTCTACGCGCGTAGCGAGGATCTGGTGCGCATCGGGGCCTATAAGCCAGGCTCGGACCTGGATCTGGACCGCGCCTTGAATGCCCGGGGAGCGATGCGGGCTTTCATGACCCAGGAAATGCACGAGCAGGTTCATTTTGCCGATTCTCTGCGCCAGTTGGCCACGCTGGCGGCGGAGGTGTAAGCCATGGCCGTCTCGCGCGCGTTGCGCCGGCTGTTGCGCATACGAGATCTCGAGGAGGAACAGTGCCGGCTGGCATTGGAATCCGCTCTGGGTGAACTACGCCACCTGGAGCACGCGCTCGCAGCCACCTTCGATCGTAAACGCCGGGGCCGGAGCCTGGTCCAGTCCAGTGCTCAAACAGGTGAGTTGATGGACCGCCTTGCAGGTCTGGAGGAGACGCGTTCGGCCAGCCTTCATGCTTCCGCACTGGGGCCCAAAATCAACGCTATGGGAGAAGAAGTCAGAGTTCGGCGTCAGGCGTTTCTTTTGAAGAGGGTGGAACGCCGCCAGGCCGAAACCCTGATCGAGGAGACTGAAGCACGGGAGGCCGTTGAGACCGGGCGGCGCGGCCAGCAGGCGCTCGACGACTGGTACAGCTCCCGGCTGTATCGGGACGAATGTAAAGAAGAAACCAAGAGTGAATCAGCCCTCTCCACCGCGCAAGTGATTGCCTCTCATGAAAAGCATTTTCCCAGCAGCTCTCCGGAAACAAGAAGTGCTCCTAAGAAAATACTTGAGTGAAAATTCACATGGAAGAGATTCGTGCTTCCTGAATCGGGATTGCTGGTTCCATTCCTGACAATGCTCTAACCCGCCACTGTCGCGATTTGGCACACTGTCTGCTCTATCTCTTCGCATGACCGTTGCCGCAGCCATCGAGATAGGAGCGGGAGGAACTCCGGCGCCGGGCCTGGGCAGGGCTCCGGGCGCGGCACACAGTTCAGGTCATGCCGGGGCAGCCGCTTTCGATCTCTTATCTTCAACGGTTTCTGCAGCGACGAGCTTTCGTGCTAACTGGCAATCGCTGCTGGTTACGCTGCACTCCAGCATGGAAGAATTCAGCGAGGCCGAGGCAGGTCCAAGTCTAGGATCAGCCGCCACCGCACTGGCATCCGCGCAGACTTCTGACACATCCTCCGCTTCCTCCCTGACTGCCGGCATGGATTTGCGCCTCGTGCAGGGAACAGAGACTGAGAGCCTGGAGACTGGCGCGGGGTCGAGCGTTAAGCCGGGAAACGAGCAGGGAAGCGGACAGTCGGGCGCCGGTGCGAAGTTGTCTCCAGTTAGCGCTCGGGCTGGAGCAAATGTGATCCAGTCTGCTGCCGTGGTGGCAAAGCCGGTTTCGTCCAAATCTGAGGGCATGAAACCGGTAGCGAAGCAAGGAGCGGAATCTGCCCGTGGCTCGCGTTCCGCCCGTTCCATCAAGGTCGCCAAGCCTGAAGCTGTGTTGGCAAAGCTGGTACCAGGTGTCGCCAAACCTAATGCAATCCCAGCCGGGCCGTTGCCGGATATGCTCCCTGTGGCAAGTTCGGGTCTTGTGCAGGCTGTTCCGGCAGCAACAAGCGTGATTCCGGTTGCACGCGGCATAGGCGAGCAGGCGCAACTTGCCCAAACTAAGATCTCTGCCGATCGATTAACGGACCCACTAACTGCTTCTACATTTGTTTCTGCTTCTTCATCTACCTCTGTTTCTACCTCTTCATCCGCTTCTGTTACTGCTGCTTCTGTATCGGATTTTTCTTCTGTTTCGGACTCTGTTTCTGCTTCTGCATCGGCCTCTTCTTCTGCTTCGCTGAATACGCAAGCGCCAGACAAATATGTACCCGGTAGAAATATCAGCGCGGTAAATGCATCTGTGCTGCAGACTGTGAATGAACCCGCAATGTCCGCGAAGCCAGAGCCAGTCTCGTCCGTTTCCAACCTAAGTGGCACGTCCGGCCTGAGTCGCCGCGAAACAATTACTACAGTTGCCGGCAATATTTCACCGCTGCACGTCACGCTGTATGCCGAGGGAGGGAACCAGCCTGAAACGTCTGCACCGAACCAAAGCCTGACTCAGGCGACTCCTCAGACGGAAGCGCCGAACACGATCCCGGCAGAGACGATTGCGCCGAGCCATGACCTGATTCAGACGCAGGATGTTCGCCAAAGCCCTATACAGACTGAGACGTCAAGCACGAACACAGTGCAGACACCTGCGACAAGACAGATACAAGCGCCGAGCCAGAACCCGTCTCAACCATTCGCTCTGGGACAGAAACAGACTCTGGCGACAGCACCGAGCCAGAACCCGCTTCAGGCGCAGGTTGATCGCCAAAGCCCCGAACAGACTGAGGCGTCCAGCATAAATTCGACGGAATCGCCGACGACAAGCCAAGTGCTGACGACAAGCCAGACTTCGTCTCCAGAATTCGATCGTGATCAGATCCCGACTCCAGCCATTGCGTCGAATCAGAATCCGATGCCTCCGCATGTTGAAAGCCAAAGCCCCACAAAGACAGAAACACGAAGCCTGAATCCAATTCAAGCGCAGGTTGCTCGACAAGGTTCCGTGCAAACTGAGGCGCTGAGTACAACCCCTGCAGAGTCCGCGGCCACAATTCAAACCAATTCTCCGATTTTGGTTCCAAAACAAACTCCGGCTGCAGCACCGAGCCGGAATTCAGTTCAACAGCAGGTTGCGAGTCAAAGTCTCACTCAAACTACCGCGAAAAGCACGAATACGCTGGAGACACCGGCGCTTAACCCAAATTCAACTCCGGCGCTTACGTCAGTTCAAAACAGAACTCAGATGTATGTTCAGAGTCAGGACGAGATTCCGGCACAACCAGTAAACCAGCGCGTAAACGCAGTTGCAAATCCTATACCGGGCGACAGTATGAATGTATTGCCCGCGGCTGACAGCGTCGCGTACCAGCCAGTTCAGTTTCCGGCTCAACCATCCGTTGCGGGCAAGCCGAGTTCAGTCCGCGGTGTAAAATCCTCAACCTCCGAACCAATCTCTACTACGCGCAACGCCGGAGATTCTGATTCTGTTCGGCCGGCAAGGCCCCTCGCGGAAGGACAGTCTTCCGGCCCGGCTGCGGATACCTTAACGATGGCGCGCGCAGACACAAGCGCAAACCAGGCTATGAGTCCAACGGGCGCGCATGCGTCAGATTCAACGCCAGCGTTAACCGGACCAGATTTACGTGAAGCCTTTGCAACACTCGATGCGGCGGGCGCCTCGGAAAAGCCTGCCTGGATTCATGCCGGGGCGCAGCGGGCCGAGGCTGGTTTTCAGGATCCGGCCCTGGGATGGGTGGGAGTCCGTGCGGATTTGAGCGGAGGCGGGGTTCATGCCCAGTTGTTGCCCGGTTCTGCCGACGCTGCCCAGGCTCTGGGCGGCCACCTGGCAGGATTAAACGCCTATCTTGCCGAACACCACACGCCCGTAGAGACGCTCACGCTGCAGACGCCTCTGGGCGGATGGCCGGGGCCAGGCAGCGGCCAGGGCGCGGAGCAGGGAATGCAGCAGGGTACAGGACAGGAGACGGCACAGAGCGCCGATGCAAGCTCCACATCCGGCTTGTATTCAGACACTTCTACCCAGTCGCCATCCGCTTCGCTCGAGTTGCCGGCCCTCTTCGGGGATATGGATGAAAGCACACAGGCGGCAGGTCTGGGGAGCTACCACATTTCGGTGATGGCTTGAGCCTGATGGCAAACACGAGCAGCAAACAGGCAAACGGGCAAGAGTCTGGCAAACAGAAACGCAGTAGAACACACATCGGAGCAGAGTAAAACAGGGAGGCAACATGGCAGCGGCAATTTTGAATCACCACATCACGGCTGCACAAGCTCATACGAGCCCAGCCGCAACTCCCATTACGGCAGCGGCAAACAGTCCCGGCGTCACGGCAAATGCGACCAGCAGTTCGAGCAGCACAAGCGCCGACTCGTCCACCATTACGGCCAGCGACTTTCTGACCTTGCTGGTCACCGAGATGAAGAACCAGGATCCGACCGCGGACACCGATCCCAACGAGTACATCAACCAGTTGGTGAATGTGAACAGCCTGGAGCAGTTGATCCAGATCAATCAGACACTGACAACCGATCTCGGCAGCACAACAGCCACTCCGAGCGGAGCTGCAACCACCCGCGCAAGCACGGCCTCCGTCGCCAGCCTGACCGGCGCGGGTGCAAGCGCACAGGCTCAGCCGGTCTCGTCCGCATCTTTGACAACACTTCCCGGCGCTCTGAGCGCAGCAGCATCCAAACTGGCTCCCGGCAATCTCGGTATTCCCGCGGTCAACCCCGCGGCCCAGAGCGTGGCTCAGTCCCTGAGCGGACGGCCTCGCACGTAGCAGCAATTGCGCGGGCTTCAAATAGCCCGGCAACGTCAGTTTGCCCGCCGGCCGGCACGGCCCGCGCCAACTTCAGATGCAGTCGAGAGGAGATTCACCATGCCCAGTTTTTACATACCACTCAGTGGTCTTGACGCCGATTCGACGGCGCTGAACACTATCGCCAACAACTTGTCGAACATGAGCACCACAGGCTTCAAAGCGCAGACGACCAACTTTAGCGACCTGTTTTACCAGCAGGTGGGTACGACTGGGTCGGGAGATGAGATTCAGGTAGGAACGGGCGTTCAGGTGTCCTCCAACAGCACCGATTTTACCGGGGGCTCAATCTCCTCGACCGGGGTTGCGACGGATGCGGCCATCGATGGCACAGGCTTCTTTGTGCTGGATGCTGGCAACGGAACCCAACTCTATACCCGCGACGGCAACTTCCAGGTCAGCTCCAGCGGCACACTGGAGAGCACCCAGGGACAAGCGGTTATGGGTTATCTGGCGCTCAATGGAGTCATTAACACCAGCGGCGGTCTGG
>Ga0326727_10009569_pt1 | contig 23744 bp, 21 predicted proteins | sample MB2enrmetagenome_FD_207643 | JGI IMG/M metagenome (GOLD analysis project Ga0326727, IMG submission 207643) | Lab enriched peat soil microbial communities from McLean, Ithaca, NY, United States - MB29MY | ecosystem: Environmental > Terrestrial > Soil > Wetlands > Peat | place: USA: New York... | reverse complement strand
GTGCGGGGGTTGTAGGTGCCTACCACCTCAATCGAACGGCCGTTGCGGGCGCGATCCTTCTCAATCACCACGATGCGGTAATAGGGTTGCTTGCGGGCGCCGACGCGCGCCAAACGAATCATGACCACGGCGATTCAGTTCCTTTCAGGTACAGATCTCTGTTGGGGTCTTTAGGGTGCCTGGGGCTCCGGGCGATTGGCAGGCCGGCGCACATCCAAAGCAAAGGCCAGACTCGTCGTCCGGCCTGGGCAAGACTCAACACCTAAGTATCGCTGAAACCGGGCCTTCGAGGCAAATCGTCCGCGGCCGGCCCATAATTGCTCCGGAATACCTGCATGGCGCCCATTTCGGGGCGCGCTCGCTTATCCTAACCAGTTACACCTTCGATTTTGTGCGCGAGCGAAGCCTACTACGATCCGCCGGACCGAAAACATGAACCGCGAATATCACGAATGGCATTCAGTCAGGCTCGGCCGCTCCATGGAGCTGCTCGTCTTTGGCCACGCCGGCCTGTCCGTTCTCGTCTTCCCAACCTCCGGCGGCCGCTTTTTCGAGTTCGAAGACCGCGGCATGGTTGCCGCGCTCGCCGGAAAGATCGACGCCGGCCATCTGCAACTTTTTTGCGTCGATTCCGTCGATCGCGAGAGCTGGTACAACCGCCAGGTGGCTCCCAGCCGCCGCGTCGCCCGCCACATGCAGTACGAGGCCTACCTTCTCGACGAGGTTGTGCCGCTCATCCTCCAGAAAAACCCCGACCCGCGGCTCGTCGCGCTCGGCGCGAGCTTTGGCGGCTACCACGCGGTGAATATCGCCCTGCGCCATCCCGAACTCTTCAGCGGGTTTTTCTCCATGTCCGGCGTCTTTGACCTCACCGGCTTTCTTCAGGGCTACTACGACCAGAATTGCTCCTTGCATTTGCCCCCGCACTACCTGCCCGGGCTCGAAGACAAGCGGCTTCTCGATCGCATGCGCTTGAACACCTACGTGCTGACCACCGGATGGGACGACCAATGCCTTGTCCAGAACCAGCATCTCGACCGCGTTCTGACCGAGAAGGGAATTCCGCACAAATTGCACGTGTGGGATGCGCCGAATTCCCACGACTGGCCGACGTGGCAACGCATGGTGCAGCAATATCTCTGACGCAGGCAGCGAGGAGCCGAGAGAGGAAGAAGCGAGGGATCAGCATTCCCCTTCAAGGCTGTGTTCTTGGGGCGCCAGAGACGGCGCCCGCTCGGCATGTGTTCGCTGAAAGAAGAAAGCCGCCGGACAACGGCGGCTTTCCATGAGCGGGTTTTTGAGGAGACGCGCTATGCCGTCAGCTTCCTGCGGAATGCGACCAGCACGCCCAGAAGCCCGGTGCAAAGGAGGACGAGGCTGGAGGGCTCGGGAGTGGTAGCCTCGGCGATGAAAGCCATGTCACCGGTGCCCTGGTTGTTCGCGGCTAGCCATTCGCCGGTGATCACGTTGACCCCCGAACCCAACGCGAATGTCGCCGAGCTCATGTCCGGGTTGCCAAGCGACGCGTTGATGTCTCCACCGTCGTAGGGGCCGCCAACGGTCGAAGCGGAGGTGTCCCCGTCTCCAGGCGACACCCACCCCGGATTTTGCGGCGCAACAACGAACGGGCTTGCCGCGGCTGCCATGGGGTTGCCATTGTCGAACATCTGAAACTCGTCGCCAGTTGCTTCCAGGTCGGTCACGGTCAGGGTGCCAGACGTCGTGAGCGTGATCTGCCAGCTTGTTCCGGTGGGGGCAAGCACCGAGTTGGCGAAATTATTTCCGCTTGGCAGGATAGGCCCATCAACCCCAAGCCAATACTCAACAGAACCGGCTCCAAACAGCGGACTGGGAGCATTAGAGACGAACTGCGCCGTATACCACTGATTGGTTACGATGTTGTCACTGTCAGCCTTCGCGGCTGGCGTCACAAAAAACCCTGAAATCGCCACGAGAAGCGCGATCACGAAGAGTCTCTTAAGCACGATGAACCTCCTTTTACAATCGCAGATTCGGTTCCCCTAATTCCCTGGAGGACCCGCTTCCGCTGTTTTCTTCAATTTAGACACCTTTGCTTCAGTTTCTCTTGCACGCAAAGGGCCACTTTCCGCCTCCACGATTCAATTGGCGGCGCGTTCTGGCAGCAAAACAATACGCGTATCCTGGAGAGGATCGTTTTGTCATAAGTACACTTTTTTTGTTTAACATGGAACAATATACTGCTCAATCCGTCTGGTCCCGGGCCGCGTTCACGCGTATGCGGAAGTGGAAAACTTTTTCCTTCGCAAGGGCGGTGATTTTCCCTTTCCTGCAGGAGATTGCGCGGGCCGGCCACGACTTGAACCACCTTGCGCAACTGCGGCGCATCGCCAGCCATACGGCGGGCTGGGCGGGCTGACTCGCTAACTCGCCGTCTTCTCCAGCAGCCAGGCCATGTTCTGCCCCAGCGTCTTCATGGTCTGGATGCCTTCCAGGTCCTTTTCCACGTCGCCTTTCTCAAGGCCGATGCCGATGTTCCAATAGGACGAGCCGGGAACGATCATCTCGCTGATCAGGAAGAAGTGATTGAGCGTGTCGAAGGCGTGCATGGCGCCGGCGCGGCGCACCGCAACCACCGCTGCGCCCACCTTGCGCCGGAAGATGCCGCCGTTGGCCTTCGACACCAGGCAGGCGCGGTCCATGAGCGCCTTCATCTCAGAGGACACGTCGGCCACATACGTTGGTGAACCGAGAAGAATACCGTCCGCCTGCTCCATCTTCTCGATGTACGTGTTGCCCATGTCGTTTTTCTGCCCGCAGCGCCGGTCCTTGTTCTTCGAGCACTCGCGGCACGCCAGGCACCCGTGGATCTTGGCGCCGCTCATCTCGATCAGCTCGGTCCCGATGCCTTCTTTTTCGAGCTCCCTCAACACGTAGCCCAGCAGAATCGCAGTATTTCCGCCCTTGCGCGCGCTGCCGTTCAGCGCCACAACCTTCAAACTTTTCCCTTCCATTTGTTCCGTCTCCCTTTCCTGTTGGAGTGATTGAAAGAATCCCGCGAAAAGATCCCGTGCCCCATCCTTGGCGCGCATTTTGCGCCAAGGGCGGGAGTCTAACTCCGCTTGCCCCGCTAGCACCGCTAGCTCCGCTGACACGCTCAAACTCACTATTGTGCCTCCAGCGGCCGGTCTTGTCTGTGACGCATGAAATAAATGCCCAAACGCCGGGAACCTTTTTGCGCGCCGCGTGGTCAAAGCGAATAGCGCCTGCAACCACGCTCATGCTGTAGGATTCTTCGTGCAAGAATCGCAGGCACTCGCGTTCGTCGGTCGAGAGGCTGCCGTCATGGCCCCTCCCAAAGCCCGTCGAACCCAACCAGGAGGAGTTATGCGCCGTTCCCTTCCCGCTGTTCTGCTCTTCGTTCTCCCGCTCGCCCTTCCCGCCCAAAATGCCAAAGCACCAGCGCCGGCTTCAGTCGCCGCGCCGTCCTCCATCGACCTGCCGGTGCGCAAGGTCGTGCTTTACAAAAACGGCGTGGGCTACTTTGAGCACGCCGGCACGGTCAACGGCGACCAGCGCGTCACCGTCGACTTCACCTCCGCGCAGTTGAACGATGTGCTGCAATCGCTGACCGCGCTCGACAGCAAAGGCGGAATTATCGGCGCCGTCGGCTACAACTCCACCATGCCCATCGAGCAGCAGTTGAACACGCTGGCGCTGGGACTCAAGGATTACCCCGCGACCTTGCAGGTCTATCAAACCCTGCGCGGCCAGCGCGTGGAAGTGACGGGCGCGGGCGCTCCGCTCACGGGCCGGCTCGTCAACATCGAATACCGCAAGGAGACCGACAAGAACGGTGCTACCTCAGAGGATCACTACTTCCTGATCGTCGAGACCGATGCGGGCGCGCTGCGCACCGCCGAACTCACCGATGCCGTCTCGGTGCGCATGACCGACCCCGCGCTCGAAAAGCAATTCGCATCGTATCTCGAGATCATCGCTTCGGCGCGCGATCAGCAGTTGCGGCATCTAACGCTCGAAGACCGCGGCCAGGGCGAGCGCCAGTTGCAGGTCAGTTACATCAGCGAAGTGCCGGTCTGGAAGTCCACCTACCGCATCGTCTTTCCGCGCGATCCCAACGGCAACGCCACCCTGCAGGGCTGGGCCGTGGTGGATAACACCGTGGGCGTGGACTGGGACAACGTCGAGTTGTCGCTCGTAGCCGGCGCGCCGCAGAGCTTCATCCAGCCGCTCTCGCAGCCGCTCTACACCCAGCGGCCGACGATTCCCATTGCGACGGTGGCACAGAATGCGCCCATCACGCATGAGGCGGCGGAGATGTTTAGCGGAACCGGAATCCTCGGCACAGTAACGGATATGACCGGAGCGGTGATTCCGAATGCGACAGTGACGGTTACTGGGACGGGATCGGGCGCGTCCATAACTACCCGAACATCGAGCGACGGCAGTTTCACAATCGCGTCGCTCGCGTCAGGCCCGTATGACTTGAAGGTTTCGGCGCAGGGATTCGAGACATCCATTCAGCGCAACGTCCCAGTCAGTACAGGAATGACCGCAGCGAACGTCAGCCTTACCGTTGGGGCAGAAACCGCGACAGTCACGGTTGAGGCCAGAAGCAGGAACTTCATGTCTAAAGCCGCAGCCCCTCCCCCGCCGCCTATGAACGCCGCCAACGGTAGGGTTGGCTCCGGGGGCGGAATCGCCTACGGCTACGGCGGCGGCGTCTACCGCGCCTCGGATGCAATCCACGAAGGCGACGTCTCCACCAACGCCTTCGACGACTTCTTCGAATACGCGCTGACCCAGCCGGTCACGATCCATAAGAACCAATCGGCCATGGTGCCCATCCTGCAGCAGGAACTGCCGGCAACCCACGTCACCGTGTGGAGCGACACGCACCCCACGCCCTTGCGCGCCATCTCGCTTGAAAACACGTCGAAGCTCACGCTCGATTCCGGCAGCTTTTCCATCTTCGAAAGCGGTGAGTTCGCCGGCGAAGGCCTGCTCGATCCCATCCATCCCGGCGAAAAACGCCTGCTCTCCTATGCCGTTGACCAGGCGGTCAAGGTGCGCCGCGACGACTCTTCCCAGACGCGGACGCTGCACCACGTAGCCATGCATGAGGGCGTGCTGGTGGAGACCACAAGCTCGGTGACCGACACCACCTACACCGTGACCAACGCCGGCGATGAAACGCGGGCGGTGATCGTCGAGCACACGCGCCAGCCGCGCGCCGAGCTCGACTCCGATGTGAAGCCGGAGGAGACCACGGCCACGGCCTATCGTTTCCGGCTGGCCGTCGAGCCGCATCAGACCAAGGACCTGCACGTGCGCGAGCACGCCAACATCTCGGACAGGGTAGAAATCGATACACAATCCGATAACGTGGACACTCTCATTGCCGTCGGCGACTATTCACCCGCGCTCGCCGCGGCGTTGAAGCCGGCCATCGAGGCCCAGACGGCGCTCGCCGATCTGAGCGCCAAGATCGATGAGAACACCGACAAGCAAAAGACCCTCGCCGACGACGAGAACCGCTATCGCGAGAACCTGAAGGCGTTGAAGGACAACGCCACAGCCAAACGTTTTGTCGACGAGTTGAATCAGGCCGAGGATGCCATCGAAGCGGCGCGCAAGGAGCAGGCCGATCTTGAAAAGCAGCGCGACGCAGCCCAGGCGCATCTCGACAGCATCATCTCCAAACTTTCCTTCGACAGCGATCTCGACGTGGTGCTGTCAAAGACAGGGACTGGGAACTAGGGACGCGGGTACCGGGAGGAGTGTGGAGTGTGAGTGTGAGTGTGCCGGACAGATACAACCACACTCACACTCACACTCGCACTCACACTCACACCGACCATTTATCGCGTAAACTGTTGCCGTGTGCACTGCGGCGTTTGTCCCGCGCCGCCGCGCACGGAGGATCGGCGCATGAAGAAGATTGGCATCCTGTTCGGCGTGGAGAACAGTTTTCCCAGCGCCCTGGTCGAGCACATCAACATGCGTGATCGGGCCCGCAATCCCGAAGGCATCCGCGCCGAGTTCGTCCTTACTGGCGCAGTCGAGATCAGCCAGGCCCCGCGCTACGCAGTCATGATTGATCGCATCTCGCACGACGTGCCTTTTTATCGCGCGTATCTCAAGCAGGCGGCGCTCCACGGCACAGTCGTCATTAACAATCCTTTTTGGGCCGCGGCCGACGACAAATTCTTCAACTACGCGCTCGCCGTGCGCCTGGGCGTGGCCGTGCCGCCCACGGTGCTTCTGCCGCACAAACAATTGCCCAATGGAACCAGCGACAAATCGATGCGCAACCTCGAATTCCCTCTCGACTGGGAGAGCGTCTTTGCCGCGGTTGGCGAGCACGGATTCCTGAAGCCCATCGACGGCGGCGGCTGGCGCGATGTTCACGAGGTGCACAGCCGCGACGAGTTTTTCCGCGCCTTCGACCAGACGCGCGACCTGTGCATGGTCTTTCAAAAGGCAATCGAGTACACCGAGTATTTCCGCTGCTTTGTGGTGGGGCAGAAAAAAGTGCGCGTCATGCCCTACGATCCGCGCCGGCCGCACGCCGAGCGTTATCTCAAAGACGCCGCGCGGCCCAGAACCCTCCATGCCCGGCTGCTTTGGAGGCAGATGGAAGAGGACTCGATCAAGCTCTGCCGAGCGCTTGGCTACGACCTGAACTCCGTCGAGTTCGCGGTGCGGGAGGGCGTTCCCTACGCCATCGACTTCATGAATCCCGTGCCCGACGCCGATGTGCACTCGGTAGGCGAGGCGCACTTCGCATGGATTGTCGAGCAGGTTGCGGAGTTGGCCATCGCTCGCGCCCGGTCCGCGCCGCACGTTCCCGGTTTACGCTGGTCGGCGTATATCGGTGCAGCGCCCCGTGCGAATCGCACGCGCAAACGGCCCGCGACAAAGAAGCCGCCCGCATCGGCAACCGGCGAAGCAAAAAACTCCGGCGACTGAAGCCCTGCGGACGAAGAACTACGAACTGCCTTTAATATCCGTTCGCCACCAGCCAGGCTTCGGTCAAATCGAAGGTTGATTTCTTTGCAGCCTGCATCTGCATGGCGGCCAGCTTCACCAGCACATCGGCCTCGACGTTCACGGGCGCGCCCACGGCAAGCGTGTGCAGGTTGGTGCGCCAGTAAGTCAGCGGCAGAATGGCGATGGAGATCTCTTCGCCGTCGAATCCGGCAATCGTCAGGCTGATGCCTTCGACGGCGACCGAGCCCTTCTGCACCATCCATTGGCGGACGTTCTCGGGCACACGGACTTTGAGCGTCCAGTCGGTGGTCTGGCGGTCGAAATTGGGGCTGGATTCGGGAACGACGGGATCGAGCGCGGTCATCACCCCGGTGCCGTCGACATGGCCCTGCACCACGTGGCCGCCCAAAGGGCTGCCGGCGGCGGTGGGCAGTTCCAGATTCACACGTGCGCCGGGCGCGAGCGAGCCGAGCGAGGTGCGGTCGAGGGTCTCCCGCGCGAGATCGGCGTGGAAGTAGGTGGGGTCGGGGTCGAGCGCGGTGAGGCAAACGCCCGAGACGCCGAGCGAATCGCCTTCACGCAGGCGCGAGGCGATGCCAGGCGCTTCCACGGTGATGCGCCGCACTCCGCCGCGATCGGTGAGGCTGACGAGGGTTCCGGTCTGCTCGATGATGCCGGTGAACATGGTTTGATTCTAAGGGGTCAGGGGTCGAGGGCCAGCGACTGATGGACTAAGGGGACAGCGGACGGGAACTGACACCTGACACCTGACACCTGAAACCTGTCCTCAGTCGGCGGGGGCTTGCTCAGGAACGGGCACGGGGAGTGATGGACCGGCGGTGAGCGCGCGATAGGCGACGAAGAGCTTGGCCCGCCAGCGCAGGATCATGCCGAAGGCTAGCAGGTAGAAGATGGCGCCGGTCTGTTCGAGCGAGAGAAAGCTGTCGAAGTAGCCGCGCGCGGCCCAGCGGATGAGGGCGAGCACGATGATGACCGCAAAAAACATGCTGGATCGCTTCATGCGGATTTCGCCGTTGTGCAAGTGCAGGTCGGAGGTGGCGAGCAGCGGATACGCCAGGACGATGGCGCCGATGAGGAAGGCGGCGAAGCCCCAGAGGAAGGGCACGCGGCACGGCGGATAAAAGAACATGCAAAAACCCGTGGCCATTCCGAGTGGCGGCATCACGATCTTCTTGAGCGTCACGGCGGTACGGCCCTCGCGCACGCGCCAGGCAAGTACGCCGGCGAGTCCGCCGAGAGAAACCAGAGCCGTGAGTGCGGGAGTGGAGACCATGAGATTTGCCTTCCCCTTCTTGCCGCGGGCCAATAGCTGCTCCGATGTTGGGTCCCGTGGGCCGCGGTTCCCGGCGGGTCAGAGCTGCATGTCTCTATTCTAATTGGATGCCGTGACTCCTAAAGGCGCTTCATGAATTCCGGACGGCCAATGGCTCTCCGACTGGATTTAAAATGATTGCAGCGAGTCAGGCCCTGCACGGCACGGCAACTCCCTGACCTTGCTTCGCTTTACGGAGACAACAATGGCATTGATCAAGACTTCGAATCCGGCGCTCGGCCAGAACACCTTCAGCGATTTCGCGCGCAGCGCGTCCGGCGGGAACCTGGTGGACGCCTCAGCGTGCATGACGCTGAGCGGCACCGTAAACAAGACCGGCATTTTGCTGCTGTGCGCGGTGGCCACGGCGGCGTGGACCTGGAACCAGTTCATGCAGACGCACGACCTGAGCTTTGCCGGACCGGCGATGCTCGTGGGCGCGCTCGGCGGCTTCATCATCGCCATGGTGACCATCTTCAAGAAGGAGTGGTCGCCGGTCACCGCGCCGATCTACGCACTGCTCGAGGGGCTCGTGCTCGGCGGCCTGTCGGCCCTCCTCGAATTGCGCTATCCCGGCATCGCCATGCAGGCCGTAGCGCTCACCTTCGGCACTTTGTTCGTGATGCTTCTGGCGTACAAGTCCGGGCTCATCAAGGTGACGCAGAAGTTTCGCATGGGCGTGGTGGCGGCGACGGGCGGGATTTTTGTTCTCTACATGCTCGAGATGCTGCTGGGATTCTTCGGTATTCAATTCACCACCATCAATGGCGCGGGGCCAATTGGCATCGCTTTTAGCTTGTTCGTTGTCACCATCGCGGCATTGAACCTGGTGCTGGACTTCGATTTTGTCGAGCGGGGCGTGGCCTACGGCGCTCCCAAATACATGGAGTGGTACGCAGCCTTCGGCATCATCGTGACGCTGGTGTGGCTGTACCTGGAAATCCTGCGCCTGCTCTCGAAGTTGCGCAGCAGAAACTGAAAAGCAGCTCTTAGCTGTTAGCTCTCAGCTTGCAGCTTTTTCTTCGGGCGATCGAGCGACTCGACAGACTTGATAGCGGTATTCGCGAAGCCGTACGCCGACGCTCTCGGTACCGCTAGCGAGAAGCATCGTGCGAACTTGCGAACCTGCGATGTCGCGAAGCGACGCCAACCTGCGAAAACGCCAACAGCCTTTTTCATCCACCGCGGGTCTCGAGCACTGTTTTGGAACTGACTTGTTGGCTCGCCGGCTTCCCTGCTCTGCCAAGTAAACTGGAAATGATGCTTTCCCGTTTTTTTGGCAAATCTGAACCCGAGCAAGACGCTGGTCCAAAACCAGGAAAAATCTTCGAGCGCATGAAGCAGGCGGTCTCGCGCACACGCGAGAGCTTCTCGGAAAAGATCGCCGGCCTCGCCGCCCTCACTCGAACGGTCGACGAAAGCGCCCTCGACGAGCTCGAAGCCGCGCTGATCACGAGCGACCTCGGCCTCCCAACTACCACCGCCATTCTCGACGCGCTTCGCGATCGCGCCCGCCATCGGGCCATCGAGGGCGGCGCCGAACTCCGCCAGCTCCTGAAGGAGCAGTTGATTGCAATTCTTAAGGCCCCGCAAACGTCGGCCGCCGCACCGCAGGTGCCGGCTGCCGCACCGCAGGTGTCGCCCAGGGTCACCTTCCTTGTCGGCGTCAACGGCACCGGCAAGACCACTTCCAGCGGCAAGCTGGCCGCCTGGTCGCGTGCGCAAGGGCGCACCGTGCTGCTCTGCGCCGCCGACACCTTTCGCGCGGCAGCCATTGAGCAGTTAGAAATCTGGGCCGAGCGCTCCGGCGTCGAGATGATCAAGACGCGTCACGGCGGCGATCCCGCGGCCGTGCTCTACGACGCCATCGCCGCCGCCAAGGCGCGCCAGATCGACGAGCTCTACGTCGACACGGCCGGCCGCCTGCACACCAAGTCCGGATTGATGGATGAACTCGACAAGATGCGCCGCACGGCTGCGCGCTTGATTCCCGGCGCACCCCACGAAGTGCTGCTGGTGATGGACGCAACGACAGGCCAGAACGGCCTGCAACAGGCCCGCCAGTTCACGCAATCGGCCGGCGCCACCGGCATTCTGCTGACGAAGTTAGATGGAACCGCCAAAGGCGGCATCGCCGTTGCCATCGCCCGCGAACTGAACCTTCCCGTCCTTTACGTAGGCGTCGGCGAAAAGATGACCGACCTGCTGGAATTCTCGCCGGAAGAATTCGTCGATTCGCTGCTGGAGTAGAATCGTTTCCAAATCATTCTTCGCGATGCGCGCGGGAATTGGAGGAGGGCGATGAAGAACAACCGAAGGCGCTCAAACCGCTCGCTGCGAGATCTTCTGAACCGCATGAAACGGTTCTTCATGCCTTGGATCGAACCCACCGAGCCCGAAGACCCCTACGCCTATCGCATGGCGCCTTTGCGCCGTCCCCCGACCAAAGGTGGCGCAGCCGCGGTCGCGGAACTGGACGACGAGGAATCGTGCGATGAATAGATCGCGCCGCTGGTTCTGAATTTGTCGACCGGCTGCCGGAACAGGGCGCAAATCCTCCTGAAGAGCCTTGGCGGGTTTCCCGCATCTTGGAGACTCTCCCTCAGCACGAAAATGGGTGCCCCAGGTCCCTCGCACTTGGGGACCTGGGATACCACGAACCTCCGCCTCGCGATCTGATGATTCCCCTACGCCCACCCCCAACCATCCGATTTACACTTGATTGTTCCCTTCCGTTGCAGCGATGACCGTGTTCGACCCCATCACCGACCTCGATCTCTACTGGATGCGCCGCGCCCTGGAGCTGGCGCGGCGCGGCATTGGCGTCACCTCGCCTAACCCCGCCGTGGGCTGCGTGATTCTAGACCGCGCCGGCCAGGTCGTGGGCGAGGGCTGGCACGAGTACGATCTGCTCGACCACGCGGAGATCGTCGCCCTCAAGGAAGCGCAGCAGCACGCCGCCGATCGCATTCAGGGCGGCACGGCTTACGTCACCCTCGAGCCCTGTTCGATCACCGGCCGCACGCCGCCCTGTGTCGACGCGCTGATTGCGGCCGGCCTCGCCCGCGTAGTCGCCGCCACCATCGACCCCAACCCCGCCGTCGCCGGTCGCGGTCTGGCTGCACTGCGTGCGGCGGGCCTTCGGACGAGCGTTGGAGTATGCCAAGACGAAGCCCGCCGCCTCAACGAGGGCTTCGCGCGCTGGATTCAGCACCATCGCCCCCTCGTACTGATGAAGGTCGCCATGACCCTCGACGCGCGCATCGCGCCGCCGCCCGCGCAACAAACGCCCCACGCGCCTTATTGGATTACAAGCGACGCCGCCCGCGCCGCCGTGCAGCCCCTGCGCTGGGCCGCCGACGCCACCATGGTCGGCGTCGACACGGTTCTGGCCGACGACCCGTGGATGACCGATCGCAGCGGCCTGCGCCGCCGCCGGCCGCTGTTGCGCATCGTGCTCGACTCCGCCCTGCGCATGCCTCTCGACGCGAAACTCGTCTCGACCGCCGAGAACGACGTCGTCGTCTTCACCGTCTCGCATGACGAGGCCCGCGCCGCCGAGCTGCGCAATCGCGGCGTCCGCGTGGAGGTGCTCGACGCGGATGCCGGCCGCGTCCCGCTCGACAAAGTCCTGCTGAAACTCGGCGAGGAAGGCGTGCTCACGCTCCTGACCGAAACCGGCACGCGCCTTAATACGGCTTTTCTTGCCGCCGGCCTCGTCGACCGTCTGCATCTCTTCATCGCGCCGCAGATCATGGGCTCCGACGCTGTCCCCGCCTTCCGCGGCCTGCCCCAGTTCGTGCTCATGAACGATGTCGAAGTCGAACGCTTCGGCAACGACCTCGGCCTCTCCTCGCTCCTCATCGATCCCTGGCCGAAGGACAATGGGCAGTGAACAGTGATTAGAACCCATCTCATAAACTCGCCTTGAAAGGGCACGGCTTCAAAGCCTGCCCTGAGCGATAGTCGAAGGGTGCCGTAAAAAGCCACCAAGAAAATGTCTGGCCTTTAGGCCCCGAGGGATGGGGTTGAGCCAGCAAAAACATCCCCCCGCGGCTGAAGCCGAGGCCGTTTTGACGCATCCATCGGCACGGCTGAAGCCGTGCCCTTTCAAAACCTGTTGCTTCCGATGGTCCACGATCTTCGTGCGAATGCCCTGCCACAGAGCGCGCTGCCCCTCTTCGTTTCCGTGCGCTCCATACTGTACGCTCAATACAGTATTCTTCTGGTTTTGGACGAGATTTGTGATTCAACAAGAAACATCCTCGCGTCCGTTCTTCTACCCGCAACCCGGCGCAGCCCTGCATTGCGGGGACGTCTCGCTGGAGTCGCTGGCGCGCCGCTTCGATACGCCGCTCTACGTATACTCAGCCGACCAGATCGTCGAACGGCTGAGGCTGTTTGAGCAGGCGCTGGCCGGCCGCGAGCATCTTTTGTGTTACTCGGTCAAGGCCAACTCCGCGCTGGCGATTCTCAAGCTGCTGGCCGAGAACGGCGCCGGCTTCGACATCGTGTCGGGCGGCGAACTGCAGCGCGTGCTGGCAGCCGCGCCTGAGGCCGTGGGCCGTGTGGTCTTTTCCGGAGTGGGCAAGACGGCCGCGGAGATCGATCTGGCGCTGAAGGCCGGAATTCTCGCGTTCAACGTGGAGAGCGAGGCAGAGCTCAAGCTGCTTGCGGCGCGCGCGCGCAAACACAGGATCCGAGCCCGCTTTGCATTGCGCGTAAATCCCGACGTCTTTGCCGAAACGCATCCTTACATTTCGACAGGCCTGCGCGAGCACAAGTTCGGCATCGACATCCGCCGCGCATTGGGCATTTACAAGAACGCGGCCAGGGATCGCTGGATCGAGCCGCACGGCGTGAGCGTGCACATCGGCTCGCAGATACGTTCGGCGGAGCCGTTTGGCGCGGCCATTGAGCGCGTGAGCAAGCTGCTGCGGCAGTTGCGGCGCGAAGGCATCGAGCTCCAGGCCGTCGATGCCGGCGGCGGGCTCGGCGTCGATTATCACACCGGGGCCCCCACCGCCAGCTCTTCGGCTGTGGGGCGGCGCACCGGCGCCTTTGACGCAGCAGCCAAGATCGAGGAGTACGCCGCGGCGCTCGAACATGCGCTGGGCGATTTCGAGGGACGCCTGCTCATCGAGCCGGGACGCTTTCTTGTGGCCCAGGCCGGGGCGCTGGTGGCGCGGGTGCTCTATGTGAAGCGCAACGGCAAAAAGACTTTCGTCATTACCGACGCGGCGATGAACGATCTGATTCGCCCCGCGCTTTACCAGGCCTGGCACGAGATTGTGCCGGTGCGACTGAGGGCAGGAAAGGCGCGCGTTGTCGATGTGGTGGGGCCGGTGTGTGAGACGGGCGATTTTTTTGCGCGCGATCGCAGGCTTGCGCCCGTCGCGCCCGGCGATCTGGTGGCCCTGCTCGATGCCGGCGCGTACGGCATGGCGCAAAGCTCCAACTACAACACGCGGCCGCGGCCGGCGGAAGTGCTGATTGAAGGCAAGAAGGTGCGGCTCATCCGCCGCCGCGAAACCATGGCCGATCTGCTTGCGCCCGAGCTGGTGTGAGGGCGCGGCCGGCTATGATTCCGCCAGCGCCTTGGTCATCTGCGCGACCATCGATCGAGGACCGCCGAGCATTCCTACCTTGACCGGGCAGTCGCTGCCGCAGCGCGGAACAAGATACCGATAGCGGCCCCCGGCGTCATCTCCGGCGCGCAAAGAGAGGCCAGGAAAATACAGGGCTTTCGCCTCCTGTCTTACTCTTTCAAGCGCATTGCCTTTCCAGATCTCCATAATGTCCTGCTCGAAGATATTCCCCAGAATATGTTTTGGCGCGGCCAGGGCGCAGCAGAGATAGACGTTCCCGCTGGGCCGGATGAGGACTGAAGTCCAGGGAGCGAGGCAGGGTTGCTCGGCGACGTTGGCCCATGTTTCAGAGCCCGGATTGTCTTTTCCCTTGCGCGCCTGGTCCGCAGGTCTTCTCAATTTGCCTGCGCCGCCGCGCCGGCGGCGAAAAAAGGCGTTCCTCATCTCGGCAAGGCGGCCTCTTTCGGGTGATTCCGTTGCCAGCAGGCGCTCCAACTGATTCTTCAATTTCGGCAGGCATTCCAAAAGAAAGCGATCCGAGTAGGTATAGCAATTCAGTTCGTGAATGGTGTAATCGATATCCAGATCCTGGCAGAGAAGAATCATCTGCTCGAGCTTGTCAAAGGTCGGCTCGTCGAGAGCGAAAGTTGCGTAAACGCTGGTTCTTTGCGTTTTGTCGAGCTGCTTGAAGGCGCGGATGTTTTCGATGACGGTATGGAAATCCGCAGGTCTTCTCTGGGTGACCTTGGCCCAACTTTCGGGCGTGGGAGCCTGCAGGGAGATGTGCAGGACTTCAAGCCCGCAGGCGAGCAGGCGCTTGGATAACTCCGGGGTGAGGCGGATTCCGTTGGTATCGAAGCGGGCCAGAACCAGGCCCGATCGATGGATGATCTGGAGCATCTTCAAGATATCGGGATGCACCGTCGGATCGCCGCCGCCGGAAAAGCGGACGGCGCGAAGGCCGTTGTCAGTCAGCCGCCCGACGACCTGCCGAAATGTGTCGAGGCTGAATTCCCTGGCCTGGGCCTTTACCCAGTCCTGGTTGCAGAAATAGCAGCGCGAATTGCAGCGATCGGTGACATGGATTTCGAGATAGCGTGGCCCGGGCAGGAGTTCGCTCGAGCGAATCCCCGCGGAAAGGCGGCGGATATCTTGGCTGCCAAGCACATAGCTTAAGTCTGAATGGCACATTTCTTCTCCGCAGCGCCTCATTTGGGCCTCGCGATACGGGCAGGCCGGATAACTCAATCGCCTTTTGCTTTCTCGATTGAGGAGGCCTCATCGCTGGACTCGTCCATGTTGGCGCAGGTATCCCAGATCATCCACTCTAGAATGTTCTTGGCCTGAAAGCAGATCCGCTCGTCGATCTGCCAGATGCTTCCCCGGGTGAGTATTGCCGCGTAGGGGCAGCCGCCCCCGCAGACGGAGATGGCGAAGCAATCCACGCAATCGCTCATATTCAAGGGATAGCGGTGGCGCCACTCGTCGAAGAGCGGGTCGGCGTACACCATCTCAGAGCGCAGCGCCTGGCCGGCATTGCTCAACTGCTGCCCAAGAATCGGGAAGTACTTCTCGTCGTCCAGCCCCAGCATGGCCTGGCAGGGCCCGATCCGCCCGGAAGGGCTGACGACGATCTGGCCGCCCACGCCCATGCAGTCCTTGAAGTGAAAGTGGCCATTGACGAATGGCTTGACGCGGCGCATCACGCGGTCTTCGTAGATTCCCGCGCGGCGCAGTTTCTCGAAGGCCCGTATCAATTCATGCGCGGCGAATTCATGATCGAATTCCGGGGTTTGCGAGGCCGCGCAAACGCGGGGCATAAGCACGTTGAAGCCCAGAGCATGCGCGCCAAGGTCCTTGACGATGAAATCGACGACTTCATCCATGTGGTGGAGGGTGAATTCGCTGATGGTGCAGGAGACCGAGGGGTCCAGCCCGGCTTGCTGCAAAAGACGGAAACCGCGGAGGGCGCCGTCAAAAGAGCCCTGCCCGCGCCCGTCCTTTCGGGCGGCGTCGTGCAGATGCCGCGGCCCGTCGATGGAGACGGCAACCAGAGGCCTGGCCTCTTTCAGTTCCTCCACAATCTTCTCGTCAATGAGGGTGCCGTTGGTGAGCAGTGTAATGGTCAACCCGTGCGGGAATTCTCCTTCGCGTTCCAACTGGCGAAGCCGGCGGATGGCGAATAGCGTGGTTCGCGCATTCAGGAGCGGCTCCCCGCCATAGATCACCACACTCGAGTATTCGTCGTAACCGCGGGCCAGTCGCGCGAAGGCCTGGATTGCCTCCGCCGCGATGGTTTCGCTCATGTGGCAGGGCTGCACATGCCGGTTATCTTCGACGAAGCAGTAGCGGCATCGCAAGTTGCACTCGGAGGTCGTCAGCAGATACATGTGATGAATCTGATTCTGCAACAGTCCGCCGTGGAAGAAGCTCTTGTAGACGAGAACGTCCTCCGCCGCCGAGCCTATCAGCAGGCCCTTTTCCTTAAGCGCGTCAATGGCCTCCTTCAACATCTTTGCGGAGATGCCCTGGCCGGAGAAGGATGCAACGGCGCCGGCAACCGATAGGGGCGTCGCGAACGCCTCAAACAATGCCGCCAGCACCTCCTCGCCGTAGAGCATCTGCCTGGTCATGGAGTGGAAGACGCAAGCCCTGCCGTTCTTGCGGAAAAGATGCGCGAAGCGGGACCTGGTGAGAACAGTCGGCGGCGCAGGGCCTTTCTTCGCGCTCTTGGAGCGATGCGGAAGGGCAGGGGTTGATTGCAGGACCGGCATGGTGAGCTCTCCGCTTTTTTATTGCTGGCGATAAGACTGCTTTTGGGCACAAACCAGCGTTCGGCGCCCGCAGGGCGCCGCGCCAGTCACTGTTGAGAAGCTATTTCTCCACCTGGGTCGAGATGCGTTCGAGGATCTTGGAAATATCGCCGAAGCGAGTCTTCATCAGCGACTCCATCCGGCCCAACTGCTGCTCCATCTCCATGATGCGCTCTTCCCACTCCCGGGCCGAGCAGCCACAGTCACACGTGGAACAGTAGCAGCCGCAATCACACGCCGAGCACCAATCCTCGGCATGTCCGGAGCCGGTCCGAATGGCGCCGGCAACCTTCTTACGGTGCGCTTCCGAGGGCGCCTTTGCGATTCCGGCTTTGCCGGCCTTCTTCACCGGCTTCTTCCCTTGAGACCTTTTGGTTACCATGAATGCTTCCTCCGATGAAACGAACTTACCCGGGATCTGCAATGTGGTTCCCAGGCACGGCGCAATTATACGCGCCGTTTTCACCGTGAGAAGAAATAATCCGAGGAAGCGCGCGCGAGGAACCCGCAAGTTCAAATGGGCGCACGACTCCGGCAGGTCGTCTGCCGGAATTCCTATCTGCCCGGCTCCAGGCCCTTCCTGTTAAGGTGTCTAGCGGGAGATTTCACGATGACAGGTCGTTGTATGCGGACAGTTGCCATTTTGGGGTACGCCCTGGGGCTGGCGCATTTTGCCCAGGCCGATCCGCTGACGGTGAAGACCGGGCAGGGCAAAGTGCACGGCAAGCCGATCAACGACGGCAAGGTGCGCGCCTTTCTTGGCGTTCCCTATGCCACGCCTCCGGTAGGCGATTTGCGCTGGAGACCGCCGCAACCTGCGGCGAAATGGAAGGGCGTGCGCGATGCAACCACGTACGGAGCGCGCTGCATGCAAGTTCCGTTCCGCGATATGAGCTTTCAGGATGCAGGCATGAGCGAGGATTGTCTCTACCTGAATGTCTTTACACCTGCAAGTGCGAAGGGCACGAGCAAGCTGCCGGTCATGTTCTGGATCCATGGCGGCGGCTACAACAGCGGTTCGGCATCGGAGCCGCGGCACAACGGGGATTTCCTGCCGGCGAAAGGCGTGGTGCTGGTCACGATCAATTACCGGCTGGGCGTCTTTGGCTTTCTGGATACCGAGGAGTTGATGAAGGAGGGCGGCGGGGCGGCCGGGAACTACGGATTGATGGACATGATCGCGGCGCTCCACTGGGTGCAGGGAAACATCGCCAGGTTCGGAGGCGATCCGGAGAATGTGACGATCTTTGGCGAGAGCGCGGGATCGATCGCGGTCAGTACGCTGATGGCGTCGCCCTTGGCGCAAGGATTGTTCAGCAGAGCGATTGGCGAGAGCGGCTCGGCGCTGAGCAACGAATTTGGCGGCAGGACAGTGGCCCAGGTGGCGCAGGTGGATACCGATTGGGCTCAGACCTTGGGCGCGAAGTCGCTGGCTGAACTGCGCGCCATGCCTCCCGAGACAATCCTCGCAGCTTCGAAAAAGGATGCAGCACCGGAGTTCAGGCCGGTCATCGATGGGAGAGTGCTAACGGAATCGGTCGCCGATACTTATGCGGAAGGAAGACAGGCGCACATTCCGCTCCTGGCGGGCTGGAACCGCGATGAGGACACCTCAGCCGCAGCGCTGGGCACCACCGTAGCGCAATGGAAGTCGGAAGCCGAGACGCGTTTCGGCGATCGTGCCGCGGAGTTTCTCGAGCTCTATCCGGGAGCTGACGACGAACAGGCGGCACGCTCTGCCATTGACTTTGCCGGCGACACATTTATTGCCTTCGACACATGGAAGTGGATTGAGGCGCAGGTGAAGACCGGCGAGGCGCCGGTCTATCGCTACCATTTTGAACTGGCCGCACCGCCCAGCAAGTTCCATTTCGGCTGGTTCGCCTTCCATTCCGACGACATCGAATATGTCTTTGGGACGCTGGACACGCGTCCCGGCGCGGTATGGCGGCCGGAGGATCGCAAGCTGAGCGAAGAGATGATGGACTACTGGACGAACTTCGCCAAGACGGGCGATCCCAACGGGCCCGGCTTGCCGGATTGGCCGCGCTACGACAAGACGAGCGAGGTGCTCCATCTCGATAGCGAGACGCACGCAGTGCCGGATACAACGCGGGCGAGGTATGAATTCCTGCTGAAGGGATTGCCAGCGGCCGGGCACTGATCGAGCGCCCGTAGTGGGGCTACTGATTCACGCCGGACCCAGCCACGAATCCTGAATTCTGCGGCGCGGGCGTGGTGCTGGAACTTGGCGGCACTGCGAAGCTTGAGTCCTTGGCGTTGATGGCAGTGGAGTAGTCGGGACCGAGTCCGAGTTTCATCAGGGCGCGCGAATCGGGCATAAGCTTGGTCTGCCAGCCGTGATCGGCCTGATACTTCTGCATGGCGGCAATGGTGGTCGTGTCCCACTTGCCGTTGGTTTCGCCGGTCAGGTAATGCTCGCGGATCAGCGCCTGCTGAATCTGGGTTACACGTTCCGGCTGGATGGCCTGCTGGCCGCGCGCGCGGCGCGTTCTGTGCTTGGATTGAGCGAGCTTGTGGGCGTGGGTCTGGCCGCTGGTAGGCGAGCGGTGCACGTTGGTTGCGAATGCGGGCGGTGCAACGAGGACTGTGGAGATCAAGATCGCCGCAGTGGCACGTAAAGAAAACATGGCTTTTCCGCCTGACGGTTCGCCCATTTTTACCGGACTCTTGCGTAAAGTGTAGCCAAGGTACCGCAATACGGCAAGGTGGTCAATCGAACAAATGTTGCAAGGAGCCAATTTGGGAAACAGCGCCGGCATGCGGAATCGCCGCCGGCGCTGTTGACTTTGGGATTATAGGGTTCCGCCAATGTAATTGATGCCCTGCTCGGGACGGCGTGGGTCGATCACCTCGAACACCACATCGTCGCCGGTCTTGAGCTTGCTCACCACGGCATCGAATTGCTCCTTGTTGGGGGTGGGTTGCCGGTTGACGTGCGTGATCACCAGTCCCGGCTCCAGTCCCTGCAGGTCGGCAAAGGAGCCCGTGCGCACGGAATCGATGAGCACGCCGGAAGCGTGAATCTTCGCGGCCATCGCTTGCGTGATCTCGTGCACCACGACGCCCAGCTTGGCTTCGCCGGCGCCGCCTTCGCCCTCCTGATTGCTTTCGGGCCGCGGGTTGTTCAGATCGGCAAAAACCTTGTCGCGATCGCCGATGGTTGCCGTGGTGTCCATCGGCTTGCCGTCGCGAACGTATCCGAGCCGGATGGTCGATCCCGGCCTGCGGCTGGCGATGTCGTTCACCAGGTCGTCGCCGTCCTTGATGGAGTGTCCATCGACGGTGGTGATGATGTCGCCGGCCTGGAGGCCTGCCTTTTCCGCGGGCCCTCCCGGCTGAACCTCCTGCACCAGAACGCCATTCTTGAAGCCGTAGACGCGATTCACGGCGCCCGAGAGCCCTTCCTTAAACTGGATGCCGATGGAGCCGCGCGTCACCTTGTGGCTGGGGCCGATGAGGTCGTTGTACACGGCAACCACGGTGTTCGACGGCATGGCAAAACCGATTCCCTCGTAGCCGGCCGACTGCGTATAGATGGCGGTGTTGACGCCGATCACTTCGCCGTTCATGTTCAAGAGCGGCCCGCCGGAGTTGCCGGGATTGATGGCCGCATCGGTCTGAATGAAATGCTGGAACTGTCCCGCCGCGCCCTGTTCGATGGTGCGGTTCTTGGAGGAGATGATGCCTGCCGTCACCGTCTGCTTCAAGGCAAACGGGCTGCCGATGGCCTCCACCCAGTCGCCCACATGGGTGTAATCGTCGTCGGAGTTGCCCATCTTCACCGTGGGCAGCGGCGTGCTGGTGTCGATTTTGATCACCGCCAGGTCCGTGGCCTTGTCTATACCGATCACGCGTGCAGGCCGGCCCAGGTCCTCGTTATCGGGATCCGTCGCGAGTTTCACATAAATCTTGTCGGCTTTATCGATCACGTGATTGTTGGTGATGATGTAGCCATTGGGATCGACGATAAAGCCGGAGCCGAGCGACTCCTGCACTTGGCCGTTTTCGCCATCATCCTGCCCGCCGGGATTCTGCCCGCCGAAGAAACGGTTGAAGAAGTCCTGGAAGTTGTCCGGGCCTCCTTGCTGCTCGTTGTCCTGGTTGTCGTCGGGATTCTGCTGGTTGGGCTGGCCGCGGAAGTGGAAGTTGTGCTGCTTGCGGTTGTCCGTCTCCTTGGGCAGCGTCTGCGTGTTGATGTTGACCACCGCCGGTCCCACCATCCTGGCGATTCTGACGAAATCGTTCGGCGGAACGGTCGAATCGACAACCTTGAGCGGAGTGGCGTCGCTCGATTCGCTCTGCTTTTCCTGGCCGCGCACTCCGTGGGCGGCAAACGATCCGGCCACAATGACAGCCGAAAGCGTGCCAAGCAGCACAAACGCCGATGCAAGACGGCGCGAACGAAGCCGTGCGAAGAACAAGTTCATAGTTTCCTTAACCTCTTGAGGCGTCGGGCCAATCGGCCTCGATTACGATGACGCCGTCCTTTCAGTATAGTCAACCGATGGTCCCGGCCGCGCGCATGGACGCCGCTTTCCGTCTTCACGCTAGCCGGAAGAAACCCATCTGCGTTTCAACAATTAGACGTTCCGCGCAGCAAAAGAGTCTCATGACGGCGCCCTCGAGGAGAACTACTGTTCCGCGGCCCACTCCAGCATGGCCAGCGTCAGCAGCAGGACCCGTTTGAGCCCCAGTTCGCGGTCCTTCGGCGCGTACCATTCCTGGAGCGTGTGCGCCTGGCCGCCTTCGCCGCCCGCGCCCATCGACAGCGCCGGCACGCCCAACGCCAGTGGAATGTTGGCGTCGGTCGATCCCAGGCGGAGATCGGTGCGCAGGCCCAGGTGCCGGTCGACCGCTCGCAAGGCGGCCAGAAGAGGCGAATCGCCTGCCAAATTCGCCGCGGGCCGATCGCCGATCTTCGCGATCTCAAATGCAAGCCGCCCGCGCGAGCCGGCCCGCGCCTCCCTTGACCGCGCATTCCACTGCTCGACGGAATCTTCGACAGCGCGATCGAGCGCAACTTCGAGACGCAGCAATTCACTCGGGGCGGTCGAGCGGAAATCCACCGTGGCCTCGGCGCTCTCGGGAATCGAATTCACGCTGATGCCGCCGCGCACCGTCCCCAGGTTGAGCGTGGTGCGCGGCTCCTCTGGCAGAGGCGTCTCGGCCACCTGGGCCAGCGCCTTGGCCAGCGCTGCGATCGGGTTCGGTGTCCCTGCGTCGGTAAAGCTGTGGCCGCCCGGTCCGGTAACCGTCACACGATAGCGCCTGCTGCCCAGCGCCTGCGTTACGGCTGCCTCCGCGCCCGCGCCATCGAGCACAACGTGCGCGGCCACGCGCCCGGCGAGCGGGCTGTGCTGGTAAAAATGACGCACGCCGCGCAAATCGCCTTCGCCCTCTTCGCCCACATTGCCCAGCACTACAAGCGGCGCCGGCAACTCCACCTTGGCGTGGACGAGGGCATGAACCATGGCCAGCATTCCCACCACGCCCGCCGCGTTGTCGCATGCGCCCGGAGCTTGCAGACGATCGTTGACGATCGCGGGATGGAGCGGCGTGCCGGCGGGAAAGACAGTATCGAGATGCGCCGAAAGCAGGACCACGGGGCCGGTGCTCTCCGCAGGCAAATTCGTTGCAGGCAGAACCGCCAGCACATTGCCCGCCGCGTCGGTTTCGACCGCACTCGCGCCTGCCTCAAGGAAACGCGCCTGGAGCCAGAGCGCCCGTTCTCGCTCGCCGTTCAGTGGCGCGAGAATTCCCGTCAGATCGATCTGCCAATCCATCATGGTTTTGGGATTCGCGTGCAGCCAGGAGAACGCGGCATGAACGGGCCGTTGCGTGGCCAGTGCGATCACGCGCGAAAATGCCGAGGTTGGGGAAAGAATCGGCATGGCGATGGATTCAGAGTAGCAGGGCTGCGCGTCGATGCGCGCTGGCTCGGCAGGTGCATCAGGAGATCAAACGGCGCGCCAGCAGCGATTGCATGTCGCGCCGGCCGTCGGCGATGACCGCAATCAGGATTGTCTCTCCGCGGGTTTTGTAGAGAATACGGTACGGCTTAAAGAAGACCTGGCGATAATCGCGCCTTCCCAGCGCCAACAATTCCGGGGGATATGCGCCTCGCGCAGGCGCGGCCGCAAGCGACAATGCCTCTTCGACGATTCTCCTCGCTACGTAATCCGCCTTCTCCCGCGAATCGTTCCCGGCGATATAGTCATGGATGCTTCTGAGATCCCGCCGTGCGCCGGGCGTGAACTTGACGGCGAAGGTCATCGCGCTTGCCTGGCCTTCATGCCATATTCGGCCATGATCTCATCCGCGGAGATCGTCTCGCCGGCCTCGATCTCCTTGTCGGCAATCGCCAGTACCTTCAACAGGGCCAGGGTCTCCTGTGTCTGCTCATAGCTTGCTAGGTCCATCAGCACCGCGCGCGCCTCGCCGTTTTGCGTGATGATGATGGGCTCGCGCTCCTCGGCGATCCGGTCGAGAAGCTCGGCCGCGTGAGCCTTCACGTAGCTGATGGGTTTGATCTGTGTGGAATAACGCACCTGGACCTCCGCGATGCTGCGATACATACTAAATATAGACTGAATTCAGTCTGAATTCAATCTTTATTTGGCGAGAATGCGGTCTTGTCATACTCCACCGAGTGCAGAAACAAGCCGCGAGCCGGGGCCGTTGGGCCTGCCGCGGCACGGCTGCGCGCGGCAAGAATCCGCGGGATCTCCTCGAGCGTAAGTTGTCCGCGGCCCACATCCACCATGGTTCCTACCAGGTTGCGCACCATGTGGTGCAGGAAGCCGTTGCCGCGCACGCGATAGACGAGAAGCGCGCCGGCGTCGTTCGGTTCGAGTTCCCACGCCGAAGAGTAGATGGTGCGCACCGTCGACAAGGGGGCAATGCGCAGCCCCGCGCCGGCCCGAGTCTCTTCGCTTTGGGTGCCTGGCTCGCGCTCGCCGAGGTCGGGATCGCTTGCGGCAAAGCTCCTGAAGT
>Ga0326727_10009566_pt1 | contig 23748 bp, 16 predicted proteins | sample MB2enrmetagenome_FD_207643 | JGI IMG/M metagenome (GOLD analysis project Ga0326727, IMG submission 207643) | Lab enriched peat soil microbial communities from McLean, Ithaca, NY, United States - MB29MY | ecosystem: Environmental > Terrestrial > Soil > Wetlands > Peat | place: USA: New York... | reverse complement strand
ATCCATCGCTGTCCTGCGCGGAACCGCTGACCATTTGCACGCTCGGCCCATAGTAGAAACCGGCGCCGCCGCGAACCACCAAGTGCTTCTCTGGCTGCCATGAAAAGCCCAGGCGCGGAGCAAAGTTTTTCAGATTGGTAGTAAATGGAGAGCGGTTGCCGCTGGTGGCGAAGACCTCGCCGCCAGTGAAGGCACCCCCGAGAAAGTTACCCACGGGGGGCGATGAACCCATTGCCGTCGGATCGAAGTATTCCAGGCGGTTATGGCGTTCCGTCTTACCGCCGAAGATGTCCCAGCGAAGCCCAGCAGTGATGGTGAGATTCGGGCGAAGATGGTAGGTGTCCTGGAAGAAGGCCGCGTAATACGGATTGGCTACGGCGGAGAAGAGATCTTGCGTGAAATTCGTCGATTCGTTGCCAGGATAACTCCCCATGCCCAAGAGGAGTGAAGCGAAGTCGCTGCCGCCCACGCCTGAGGCTGTGGTTTGGTCAGTAGCGGAGGTATCGAAATAGTACCAGCCGGAGGGTGCGGGCGGCTGGCCCACATTCAAGAACCTCTTCATATATTCCGCGCCGACGCTGAGTTCGTGCTTACCGACTACCTTGGTGAGGGTCGCGTTGGCATCGTGGTTCATGCTGGCATAGATGAAGGTGTTGTAGTTCGCGGTGCCGCCGAAGTTCTCTCCTCCGTTCAGGTCGCTCAAAGTCACGATGGGAAGGGTTTTGTACGCCTCGGCCGCGGCCAGTGCTGCGGGGAACCCCAGCGAAGTGATGTCGAAGCCATTCTGCTGAGGATCGCCGCCTTGATTTTCATAGTGGCGCGTGAAGGAGTAGCGCAGTTGCAAGACGGTAGTGGAATTGATGGTGTAGTCGTCCCCAATGAGGAAGTTACGCGCGTTGGTAATGTTCTGGGCATAGTCCGCGTCCCAATCGTTGCCGAAGGCGTTAACCCCCTGGGTGGTGGTCTTAGCATAGGAGAAGCGGGAGAAAAGGCGCTGCTTTTCGCTCTTGTAGTAGTCCACGCGAACGTCGAATCTATGCGCGGTGAAGGGATCCAGACCTGGTTTGTTAAAGTTGTTCAGGTGTTCGCCCGTAGCGGAATCGCAAGTGGCGGGATTGGGATAGTTGCACTTGGGAATATGGGATAGAAACTCCGTCGCGATGGGATTGATATCGGCGGTGGGAATTACATTCGGGTGATTTCCATCGTTGCCCATAAACTGCTGCCGCGTGCCGTCGGGATTATCGGGAAGCAGCGGGTTATAGATCGTGTAGCTGCCCAGGTCGGCGGAAAAATCGCCGCCCCGTTCCGCGGTGGTGGGAACGGTGAAAATGCTTGTAGGATCATACAGTTTCTGTTGCGTGGCTTCAAAATCGGCAAAGAAAAAAAGCTTTTTGTGCAGGATGGGGCCACCGATGGCGCCGCCTTCCTGGTAGCGATGGAAGCTAGGCGGCGTGTTGCTCGTACCGGCCAGTAACTGGGTTTGCTTGTTGAAGTATTCGTTGGCGGCAAGGACGTCCGGGCGGATATACACGAAGGCATCGCCATGGAACTGGTCGCTGCCGGACTTGCTGACCAGGCTGATAACGCCCGCGCCGCCGCTCTGATAAGAGGCCGGAGTGTTCTGGGTTTCGACGCGGAACTCTTCCACGCCATCCTCCGGTATCTGCATAGCCGGCATGATGGCGGCGATGTTATTTTCCGCAATGCCCAGCGGGCTGCCGTCGAGCATAAAGTAAACCGATCCCTGGATGGCGCCGTTGATGGTATACGACGAGACATCGATGCCCGGGCGTCCGCTCGAGATGTTTTGGATAGCGTATGAATCGCCGGAACTGGCCGATCCATTGGCCGGGGTCACGCCGGCGCTCAGTTGGATCAGATCATAGATATTGCGCGTGAGCGTCGGGAAGCGCTCGATGTTCGCAGACTCAATTAACTGTCCTACGGTGGAGTTGCTCGTATCCACCAGGGCGGCTGTTTCCGTCACCGTAACTGTTTCGCTCACGCTGCCCACTTGCAGAGCTATATTCACGGTGGCGACTTGATCCACCGTTACCGACACATTGTTCCTCGCGACGCTTTCGAAGCCCTTTTGACTGGCCGTGACTACATAGACGCCAGGGGTCAGCGATACAAAGCTGTACAAGCCCGCCTCGCTGGTAACGGTGTGCAGTTCGACTCCGGTGGCCTGGTTGAGTGCGGTAACTTTGGCGCCATTGACGACCGCCCCCGAAGGATCGGAGACCAGGCCGCTGATGCTGCCCCTGCCGGCCTGGGCAAGGGCCACAGAACCCGCGCAGAGGAAAAGAATACAAACAGAAAGGAAATTCCGCGCTGTCTTGACAATTGCATTTCTGCTCTTCATGAACGGCCTCCTAACGCAAAGTTGCAACGCGATATTCAATAGCTCCGGGGTGGTCATGCACCGTGCCGGTGATCGTGCCAGCGTTTCATCCTCAAACGCAGCCAAATACCTCTATTAAAACGTATCAATACTGCTTCAGGTGGTTCGCTCTGTCAAGGGAAAATGCAGGCCTTGTGCCCAAGGCAGCTACTTTACGCTGCGGGTGGACTCGCGCACGATCAGCTCGGGAGCGATCCTGCGGTGAATGATCCGGGTTGGTTTCTTTTCGAGAGTGGCGTTGATGGCCTCGAGCACGATGGTCGCCGTGACCGTTCCCATCATTTCCATAGGCTGGCGCACGGTGGTCAGCGCGGGGGAATAGATGGCAGCGGTGGCGACATCGTCAAAGCCGATCACCGAGCACTGCTCGGGGACGCGAATGCCGGCCTTGCCGAGAGCACGAATGGCGGCGAAGGCTGTCAGATCGTCAAAGGCCATCAGGGCAGTGAAGGGGTGGCGGCGGTGGAGCAATTCTTCGGTCAGCTTGTAACCGTCTTCGAAACTGGAGAACGGGTCGCCGGACTCGGGCAGGTCAACGATCAGGCGGGGATCGAGCGCAAGGTTGTGCTCGCGGGCCAGCGCGCGAACTCCCTGCCAGCGAGGTTCGGTATCCGACAATTGGCGTGGGCCGCGGATAAAGGCGATTTTGCGATGGCCGAGCGAATAGAGGTGTTCGAGAGCGAGGCGCGCGCCCGCGGCATTGTCAACGATGACCGAGCTGATCTTGTCGTTCTTGAGCTCGCGGCCGACGGTCGCAGTCGGAATGTTGTTCTTCTCGAGATCGGCGAGCAGGTTGATGTCGACGAACAACCAGTTGGCCAGGACGACGAGGCCTTCGATACGGCGGTCCAGCAGCATTTCGAGATAGTGCTCGAAGCGGCTGCGTTCGTTATGCACGTCGGTGAGGATGGGGAGGAACGACGACTGGTAGAGCGTGTTCTCGATGCCGCGCAGCACCAGCGTGCAGAAAGGGTCGGTCATGTCGAAAACCATGACGCCGACGGTATGGCTGCGCCGGCCACGCAGCGAGCGCGCAAACAGGTTGGGACGGTAGCCGAGATGCGAGGCGGCGCGCTGGATCTTTCCCTTGGTCGTGTCGGGAATGTAGCGGGCCAGCGGCGCGTTGTTCAGGACGATGGAGACAGTGGCCGAAGAAAATCCGCTGCGCTCGGCGACGTCGCGGATGGTGACCGCGGCCGACGGCGAGTGTTTGCGGGAGGGCTCGGATGTGGACGTACGGCGGGATTTCGCTGGCGAGGCGTTTCGCGTGGGCTTTGAATCGGCGGATTCCATGGGCTTTTTGAATTTGGCCTCTTGCTGGCGGACACTACAGGACGAGGAATCGAGTGTCAAGCGGCCTCATGCGCTTAGTTTGTTCTCTTGCTGCTTTTTCTTTCGAATGGCGACAAGTGTCCCGCATCTCCGCAGACGGGGCAAGCCCCGTCTCTACGAATGAAAATCAACCGGTCGCCTGTACGCACTCCAGGATTTCGGCTTCGCTCAGCGTGTGGTCGCTGGACTTGGCGCACTTGAAGATGCGCTCGACTACCTCGTCGCTGACTGGAAGGCCGCGCTGCTCCAGCCAGAAAAGAACGTTCGATTTTCCGCTCATGGGGCCAATGTCGATGATCTGTTCGAGGCCGAAGTAGTGCGAAGGCACTCCGGAATACACGGTGTTTGCGAGTTCAACATCTTTTTTCTTGTACGCTTTGATGACGGCAGCGGCGTGCACGCCGGTGGCGGTGCGAAACGCGTCCTCGCCAACCACCGGATAGTTCGCCGGAATCGGAATGCCGGTGGCGGCGGAGACAGCCTCGCAGTAGCGCTTGAGTTTGGTCAGGTCCTGCCGATCCCACGGTGCGATGCCCATGAGTTTCAGGTTGACCAGCATCTGGTCCATCTGCGTGTTGCCGACGCGCTCTCCCAGGCCGAGCGCGGTGGCATGAATGCAATCCGCGCCCGCCACCAAAGCCGCCATGGCGTTGGCGGTTCCGAGTCCCCGGTCGCAGTGCCCGTGCCAGTCGACGCGAATCTTCTCACCGGAAGGCTTGACCACTTGTTCAAGCACGAACTTGACGAGGGCGACCGTGCCCATGGGCGTAGCGTGTCCGGCAGTGTCGCAGAGCACCAGAGCGTGCGCGCCGCAGTCGATGGCCGCCGAGTTGAGCTGCTTCACGGTTTCCGGATCGCAGCGGGTCGTGTCTTCGGTGACGTACATGACCTCGAGGCCAAGCGAGACCGCGTACTTGACAGCCCTTTCGGTGGTTTGAAGCAGGAAGTCGCTGGTCCAGCCCTCGGCGTAGCGGCGGATGGGGCTGGTTCCAAGAAACGCAGCGACCTCGATGGGCAGGCCGGTTTTCTGGACAATTTCGGCGATGGGGCGAATGTCGTTCTCGTGCGTGCGGGCGGCGCAGTACGCCGTGATCTTCATTTTGTGGGCGACGATTTCGCGCGCCAGCGCGGTGACGTGTTCGACCGCTCGGGGACCCGCTCCGGGAAGCCCGAGGTCGAGCGTGTTAATGCCGAGCGCCTCCATCAGGTGCAGAATTTCGATCTTCTGCTCGATCGAAGGATCGCGCACGGAAGGCGATTGCAGGCCGTCGCGCAGCGTTTCATCGGTCAGGCGCACCGGTCCCGGCGGATGCAGCGACTGCGGATACAGAAGATTCCAGTCGTAGATGAGTTCAGAAATGTTCACAGGCAGCGCCGGCACCCCTCCGGCCTGATATTCCGACCGCACCCCACCAAGCTCCAAACGTGACGCTAAGCTTTTTTCTCTTCCTTGGGAGGAACGGTTAGCCCGAACACCGAAAGCTGGCCTGTCCCGGCAACATTCACCCCACGCGGATCTTCGGGACTGGGCAGATAGAGCGTCTGGCAAAATTCGCAGCGATAGACTTCGGCGTCCGGTCCCCAGGCTTTCTCCACACAGCCGCACTCCTTTTCGAGCACGTCGGCAGTGTAGAACCAGCGCTTCAGGTGTCCGCCGCAGAACTTGCCCTTATCGTTTTTCTCGTTGCAGGCACGCTGGCCGGGCTTCTTGATCTTGACTTTGTGGTTGGGAAGCTGCGGAAGCGTACTCGTGACAGCGGTTAGCGATTCGCCGGAAGCCATTCAGTCTCCTGTGCGCCTTTTGCCAAGGCGGCTTTCCCGCTATTTTACTCAGCCCCGGCCTTCCGACCAAGGACGACGCGCTTGCCATTCCTCTTTCGCCATGGACCGCAACCACGAAGTAAACTCACGCATGGACCGGCTGACCAGATACCGCCGCGCCCGAATATTTCCGATGCGCCGATAGCTCCAGGTCCGTAAACGGACCAGCGTGCAGCCGGCGGCATTCGACGACGCCATCTCCGGCACCACACTCAGCCCAAATCCCGAGCGCACCAGTTCGAAAATGCTTTCCATTTGATTGGTCTCGAACACCGATCGGAGTTCCGCCTTGGCGCGGGCGGTCAGCACGTCGTCGCGCAAACAATGTCCTTCCTTCAACAGCAACAGTGGACGGCTCTCTCGTTCCGCCGATCTCAGGCAAGGTCGTAGCGATCGAGGTTCATCACCTTGTTCCACGCAGCCGCGAAGTCCTTCGCAAACGCCCCCTTCGCATCGTCGCATGCATAGACTTCCGCGATTGCCCGCAGCTGCGAGTTCGAACCGAACACAAGGTCGACACGCGTGCCAGTCCACTTGATTTTGCCCGTCGCGCGATCGCGCCCCTCATACACGCCTTCAGATGTAGAGGAGGGCTCCCACTTCGTATTCATGTCGAGCAGGTTGACGAAGAAATCATTCGTCAGCGTCTCGGGCCGGTTGGTGAAGACGCCGTGTTTGGAATGCCCGAAGTTAGCATTCAGGGCGCGCAAGCCGCCGATGAGTACGGTCATCTCGGGGGCAGTCAGCGTCAGCAATTGCGCCCGATCCACCAGCAGTTCCTCCGCCGGTACTTGGTGTCCGTTCCGGAGGTAGTTGCGGAACCCGTCCGCGGCCGGCTCCATTACGGCGAAGGAGTGCACGTCGGTCTGCTTCTCGGAAGCATCCGTGCGCCCCGGCGAGAAAGGAATCTTCACCTTGTGCCCGGCCTTTTTCGCAGCTTCCTCGACGGCTGCACAGCCGCCCAGAACGATCAGATCAGCCAGCGAGATTTTCTTCGCTTTGTTCCCGCTGGACTGCGAGCCGTTGAAATCCTTTTGGATCGCCTCCAACTTCTTGAGAACCTTCGCCAGTTCGGCCGGCTGGTTCACTTCCCAATCCTTTTGTGGCGCGAGGCGAATGCGCGCTCCGTTCGCCCCACCGCGCTTGTCGGAGCCGCGGAACGACGACGCCGATGCCCAGGCAGTCGTGACCAGTTGGGAGATCGACAGTCCGGATTTGAGGATCTTCGCCTTCAGAGCGGCAACGTCGTTCTCCCCGATCAATTTATGATCCACGGCGGGAACAGGGTCTTGCCACAGCTGGGGCTCCTTCGGAACGAGCGGGCCAAGGTAGCGCGAGATCGGCCCCATGTCACGGTGCGTCAGCTTGAACCATGCCCGCGCAAACGCGTCGGCGAACTGATCCGGATGCTCGTAGAAGCGCCGTGAAATCTTTTCGTAAGCAGGGTCGAGTCGCAAGGAGAGGTCAGTGGTCAGCATGGATGGCGCGTGATGCTTTGACGGATCTTGCGCGTCCGGCACTGTACCGGCGCCTGCGCCATTCTTCGGTCGCCACTGATTCGCACCGGCCGGGCTCTTGGTCAGTTCCCATTCGTAGTTGAACAAGTTCGCAAAGAAGTTGTTGCTCCACTGCGTAGGCGTCGTGGTCCAAATTACTTCCAGGCCGCTGCCGATCGCGTCATCGCCGCTGCCCGTGCCAAATTTGTTCTTCCAGCCGAGGCCCTGCTCCTCGATGCCGGCGGCTTCCGGTTCGGGTCCGACATACTTGCTCGGATCGGCCGCGCCGTGGGTTTTGCCGAAGGTGTGACCGCCGGCAATGAGCGCAACCGTCTCCTCGTCATTCATCGCCATGCGGGCAAACGTCTCCCGGATATCCCGTGCCGCAGCGATTGGATCCGGCTTTCCATTCGGGCCTTCCGGATTCACATAGATCAGGCCCATTTGCACGGCAGCCAACGGATTCGCAAGATCACGGTCGCCGCTGTAGCGCTCGTCCGCCAGCCACTTGCCTTCAGGCCCCCAGAAAATGTCCTCTTCGGGCTCCCAGGTGTCCTCGCGCCCGCCGCCAAAACCGAACGTCTTAAAGCCCATCGACTCGAGGGCAACGTTGCCGGCGAGAATCATGAGGTCGGCCCAGGAGATTTTCCGGCCATACTTCTGCTTGATCGGCCACAGCAGCCGACGCGCCTTGTCGAGGTTCACGTTGTCGGGCCAGCTATTGAGCGGCGCGAAGCGCTGCTGACCGGCTCCGGCCCCGCCGCGACCGTCGCCGATGCGGTACGTACCGGCGCTGTGCCACGCCATACGAATGAAAAGTGGCCCATAGTGGCCAAAGTCGGCCGGCCACCAATCCTGCGAGTCCGTCATCAAGGTATTCAGGTCCTTGATCACGGCATTCAGATCGAGGCTCTTGAATTCTTCCGCGTAGTTGAACTTCTTGTCCATAGGATCAGACAAGGGGGAGTGCTGGTGCAGGATTTTCAGGTTCAGCTGATTCGGCCACCAGTCCACATTCGCCGTGGCCGTATGTGTGCGAGTGCTGCCCATTACCGGGCACTTGGATTCGGTTGACATGTTTTGCTCCTGCTTGGCGAGTTCTTTTCCCATGAGTTCATCCTCCTTCGTACTAGCCCAAAAAGACTGCGATGAAATACAAAACCATGCTGACTTTCCCCTTCGCTCAATCGCCGCCGGCTGCACTTGCTGACGCGCGAAACTCATCGGGTATCCACGCGCCTGCGACGCTTACCGGGAAACGTGTCGCGGAGCGCACTTGGTGCAGAGTCCCCGGAAAATGAGTTCGCATTCGCGAAGAATCCGCTTACCGAGAGAGCGCGAAGCAGGCCTGGGCACGTTGTACCACTCAATGTCCTCAACCTTGCCGCAGCAGTCGCAGATGAAGTGGTGGTGCCGCGTGTTTTTCACATCGAATCGCGCGGCGCGGCCCTCGACGGCGACTTCACGCACCAAACCCGCCTGCACCAAGTCCCGCAGATTATTATAAGTCGTGGCCCTTGAAGAGCGCGGGTCCACGCGATTCACGGCTTCGAAGATTTCCGAAGCCGTGGGATGCCTGTCGTGTTCCATCAAAAATGCCATCACGGCGTAGCGCTGCGGAGTGCATCGCAAGCCGCCGCCTTCCAGGGTCCGTTTAATCGCCTCGGCGTCCATGAAAAATTTAGATTATATCTAATGTGATATTTTGTCAAAACTATTTTGAGGGTTGCTGCTGCGAACAGAAAAACTGCCCAACTACGAGCCCAACAGTTTCAACGGCCCCAAGGAGAATCCCGAGTATCGGGAGCGTCTGCGCCCGGTCACGGGATCGGTCGATCGCTTCGGAGTTTCTCTCGCTCCGGAGCTGGCTTTGTTTTCCGCTCTATACTTCCTCCACCAGAGCTTTCATGGCGAGGCTTTCCGGAGTGTTGAGTTTCGATAGTCCCTCGATCACGCCCTTTCGTTCTCTCTCGGTTCGGTTCTGGCTCACCTTCCACTTGCCCTCAATCCGCTGGATCGGCAACTCCAGACCAACAACCTCATTCAACTGCGATCGGATGAAGTCTTCGGGCGCATCGCTGACCTTCCATGGAGCTGGCGATGCCGCCTCATGGATGTCGGTTAGACGATTCACCAACATCAAGAGCCAGTGCTCATCCTCGATCACCTTCAAGGGGCCATAGGCGTGCACAACCGCGTAATTCCAAGTCGGCACTTCTTTGCCGTGCTCTTCTTTTCCGGGATACCAATTGGGTGAGATGTAGTGTTGATGGCCGGAAAAAATCGCGAGCGCATCGACCGTCGGCACAAAATCGCGCCATTGCCGGTTGGCACGCGCCATGTGACCCTGCAGTACGCCGAATTGGGAGCCATCGTCTTCCAGAACCATCGGAATATGCGAAGCAAAGAGGCCGGAAGCTCCCAGGGTCACCAGGGTTGCAAGCGGTTGTGAAACCATCAGCGCCCGCATCACGGAAACGCGGTTCTCTTCGTTAGCCTTGGGAATATACATTTGGGACCTCGGGTACATCGTAACCCAGCTCCAAGAGCTGGTTGCGTCTCTTTTGTGCTGCTTCCATGCGGGATGTGATTGCCATCACTGGACAGGGGTCGCGGGCGAGCGTACCGTCTCGATAGAAGTTCTTCGCGCTGGGTCAAGTGCCAGCCAGGGACATTGCTGGATTCGACATTCAACCATTTTCGGCGGCCCTTCTCGGGGAGTCGTCTAAGGAGTGGCCGCCCACCCGAAGGAGATACCTGTCATGCCCGTAGCGGATATTGCAAAGGGAACATCCATCGATCAAGCACTGGACACGCTGCACAAAAAGGGTGTCCGCACCAAGTATGAAAATTTCATCGGCGGGAAGTTCGTGCCACCCGTCAAAGGGAAGTATTTCACCGACAAGAGTCCGATCAACGGGGAGCCGCTGGCCGAAATTGCGCGCTCCAGCGCCGAGGACATCGAGAAAGCACTGGACGCGGCGCACGCCGTCCAGTATTCCTGGGGCCATACCTCACCCGCCGGCCGGGCCGACGTCCTGCTGAAAATCGCCGACAAGATGGAGGAGAATCTCGAGGTCCTGGCGCTGGCCGAGACCCTGGACAATGGCAAGCCCATCCGCGAGACGCGCGCCGCGGACGTTCCGCTTGCGATTGACCACTTCCGTTATTTCGCCGCCTGCATCCGCGCCGAGGAAGGCGCATTGGGTGAACTGGACAACGACACGATCGCGTATCACTTCAAGGAGCCGCTGGGCGTGGTCGGCCAGATCATTCCGTGGAACTTTCCGCTGCTGATGGCGGCGTGGAAGCTGGGTCCGGCGGTGGCGGCAGGAAACTGCGTGGTGCTCAAGCCGGCGTCCAACACCCCGCTCAGTGTGCTGGTGCTGATGCAACTGATCGGGGATCTGGTGCCTGCCGGCGTGATCAACGTGGTCACCGGACCCGGCGGCGAGATCGGCAAAGCGCTGGCCACGAACCCGCGCATTGCGAAGATCGGCTTCACGGGCGAAACCACAACCGGCCGGCTCATTATGCAGTACGCCTCAGAGCCCATCATTCCGCAAACCCTGGAGTTGGGTGGAAAGTCTCCCAACATCTTCTTCGCGGACGTGATGGACCATGACGACGACTTCCTCGACAAAGCGCTGGAAGGCTTCGCCCTGTTTGCTTTCAACAAGGGCGAGGTTTGCACTTGTCCTTCGCGCGCTCTGGTCCAGGAATCGATCTTCGACAAGTTCATGGAGCGGGCCGTGGCGCGGGTGGGCAAGATCAAGGTAGGCAACCCTCTCGATCCCACGACCATGATGGGTGCGCAAGCCTCGCACGACCAAATGGAGAAAATCCTGGAATACATCAAGGTCGGGAAACAAGAAGGGGCGAAGTGTGCCATCGGCGGAGAACAGGCTCATCTGGGCGGCGATCTGGAGAACGGCTACTACGTTAAGCCGACCGTATTCGTCGGCCACAACAAGATGCGCATCTTCCAGGAAGAGATCTTCGGTCCGGTGCTCTCGGTGACGAAGTTCAAGACTGTGGAGGAGGCCATCGAGATCGGCAACGACACGGTGTACGGACTGGGCGCAGGGGTGTGGTCGCGCAACGGGACGACCGCCTATCGCGTGGGCCGCGAGATCAAGGCGGGGCGCGTGTGGACCAACTGCTATCACCTGTATCCAGCGGGCGCGGCGTTCGGCGGCTATAAACAGTCGGGGTTTGGCCGTGAAACTCACAAACTCGCATTGGGGCACTATCAGCAGACGAAGAATCTGCTGGTGAGCTACAGCCCGAAGGCGTTGGGGTTCTTCTAAATCTTGGGGCGATCTGGCGAGGCAGCCGGCCGCCGAATCGCCCTCTTCATTCGGCGCGAGGGATGGTTATGCCATCAGGCATCGTTGCCACACCCGAAGCGGTTTCTCTCATTCGGCGATTGATCGAACGCCATGGGCCCTTGCTGTTCCATCAGTCAGGGGGCTGTTGCGACGGCAGCGCGCCATTGTGTTTCCGGCGGGATGAGTTTCGCGTCGGTTCTCGCGATGTGCTTTTCGGAGTGATCGAAGACACTCCCTTTTATGTGGGGGCGGCGCAATTTGAATATCTGGCGAATGTGCAGTTGATTCTCGATGTTATCCCAGGAGACTTAGACAGCTTTTCGCTGGAAGCCGGAGAGGGTGTCCGTTTCATAAGCCGCACATCTGGTACGTGCGCCCAGGCAATCCCCGGGGCAACGTGAGCGGTGAGTTGAAATCCGATGACCTGCATGGCACCATCGGCTTGAGTAAGCCCGAACGCGCCTGCCGGCAGTTTCCCGGGGGTATAACCGGCTACGATTGCGCAGCGCGTTCGAGCTCCGCGATGTCGCACTCATTGAAGGCACCTCGCTTTCTGTCGATGACAGGCTAACCCTGCGGGAAGTCGGCGCCAATTGTAACGCTCTCCCATGCGGCAATCTCCTTCTGCCAATCCGAAAGCTTGCCGCGAAAGCGCGTGAGCGCGATCTTGCCAAGAATCAGATGCAAGGGCGGTTCGGGAGAGTTCGCTGCGGTGAGAATCGCCTCGATCGCTTTCTGCGGATCACCGGGCTGTTTGCCGGACTGTGTCCTGAGATACTCGCGTGCCTTGCCCGCAGTTGCGGCATACTCGGGCAGTTCTCGCCGGGCGAGCTGGCCGGAGCGCCCGAGGAAATCTGTGCGGAAGGGCCCTGGTTCGACCACCGTGACGTGCACGCCGAGCGGCTTCAATTCTGCCGCCAACGCCTCGCTGAAACCCTCCACCGCAAACTTAGTGGCGCTGTAGTAGCCCCATCCCGGTGAGCCGATCAGTCCGGCGATGGAAGACAAATTGAAAATGTGCCCGCTGCGGCGCTGACGAAAATGCGGCAGGAAAGCGCGGGTGATGCGAATGGGGCCGTAGATGTTTGTCTGGAACATGGGCTCAAACTCATCTTCAGAAACTTCTTCGATGGCTCCGTTCACGGCATAGCCGGCGTTATTCACCAGGATGTCCACCTGTCCGAAGACGGCGGTCGCTTGCTCCACAATGGACGTAATCTCAGCCGGTTTGGTGACATCAAGGGTGAAGGCGCGGGCCTTGGCGGGATATTGCTGCGGGAGATCGGCCACCTTCGAGATATCGCGCGCGGTAGCAATCACTCGCTCTCCGCGTTCCAGCAACTCCTCAGCGAGCAGACGCCCAAAACCTGTGGATGTTCCCGTGATAAACCAGACGCGTGAGGATCTGGATTCTTCCATTGATTTCACTCCTTTACCTGCGCTCATCGATTGGATGCCCGTGCCTTGCCAATTGTCTCAGAGGATGAGCAGGTGTTTTTCAGCGCCAGCCCTTTCCACACCTGCCCTAATTCGATAATGATAATATTGTTGGGCGAGCTCCTGGCCCAAGCGGCCTGACGTCATTCTCTCGGGATCGCAGCCTCCGGCCAATTTGGCTAGATCGGGAACTTTCGATGAAATTAGGAAGTTCGGCATTCGTTGTCTTGATTTCGCTCGTGTGCGGCGTACCTTTTGCCGCGTGTGCAGATAGGCCCCACTCCATGAAGCAGGAAACTTTCGGCGCCGTACAAGGTAGTTCCGTGGAACTCTACACTCTGACCAATGCGCACGGTCTCGAAGTACGCGCCACAAACTATGGCGGCATCATCGTCTCCTTGCGGGTGCCGGATAAGCGCGGCCGCATGGACGATGTGGTTCTGGGCTTTGACGAGCTTGCGGGATACCTCGACAACAAACCCTACTTTGGCGCCATCATTGGCCGGTATGCAAACCGCATTGCCAGGGCGCGGTTCACGCTGGATGGAGTGCAGTATTCTCTCGCCGCCAACGATGGCCTGAATTCCCTGCACGGCGGGAACAAGGGATTCAACAAAGTCGTCTGGAAAGCTGAACCCTTCGAGAATTCCAAAGGCGTGGGAGTGATCCTCACCTATACCAGCAAGGATGGAGAGGAGGGCTACCCGGGAAATTTGAAGGTCAAGGTGACATACACGCTCACCGATCAGGACGAGCTCATTTTCGACTACGAAGCCACGACCGACAAAGCCACGCCCCTTAACCTCGCGCAACATACGTACTTCAATCTGGCGGGAGAAGGCCGGGGCGATATTCTTGGGCACGAACTCACACTCAATGCCGACCGCTTCACTCCGGTGGACAAGACTCTCATCCCCACCGGTGAACTTCGCGCCGTGAAGAACACTCCGCTGGACTTCACCAAGTCCGCAACCATCGGTGCGCGCATCAACGAGAATGATGAGCAGCTGATCCTAGGACATGGATACGATCACAATTTCGTGATCCGTCGAACCGGTCCCGGTCCGGAGTTGGCGGCGCGGGTGCATGAGCCGGAAACCGGGCGAGTGCTGGAGGTCTACACGACCGAGCCGGGAGTGCAGTTCTATTCCGGCAACTTCCTGGATGGAACTCTCACGGGTAAGCAAGGGCACGTCTACAAGCAGCGCTTTGGATTCGCCCTGGAGACCCAACACTTTCCCGATTCGCCCAACCATCCGGACTTTCCTTCCACGATTCTCAGGCCGGGAGAGGTTTACCGGTCGCGAACCATCTGCAAGTTCTCGGTGGAAAAATAGGCCGGCGAAACGTCTTTGTGGAATCTCGGTCCACGATGATGCAACGATAACAACCACTGGCGCGTCAAGCTGCCAGAGAATCCGGTAGTGACTGAATTCAAATTCAGCCACTACCGGGAATTCCTGCGGCGATCAGAAGTTGATCTTGATCCCCGCCTGTCCGATGCGTGCAGGTTGCGCCGCCGTCACAAAGCCGAAGGGGCCATTGATATCGCCACTCGGAGTCTCGAATTGCGCGTGGTTGAATAGGTTGAAGTACTCCATGCGGAAATCAAACCCAACGCGTTCGGTGATGCGGGTTGTTTTTATCAGTGAAACGTCGGTATTGTTCAGACCCGGACCGTGCAGGAACCGCCGTCTTGCATTCCCCGCAGTGCCGATCGCCGGCTCAGAGAAGGGTGTGGTATCGAAGTATTGCCCCCCGTGGTCCCTCGGATTGAAGGTTTTGACCGGAGCGCCATTGTAATTGGGCAGATCGACTGCATTAAAACCCAGAATACCGTAGAGGTCGCAGCCACACAGCGAAGTGTCGTAGCCATGGCTGGAATCGGTGAAAGTGATGGGCACGCCAGTGGTAAATCTCGTGGTCCCAGCAAACTGCCAACCGCTCAGGAGTTTTGCTGCGGCGCCACCCTGGTGCGAGAGCCAGCGAGCGAAAGGCAGATCGTAAGAATAACTGGCGACAAAATTGTGGGTGATGTCAAATTGCGATAGTCCCTTGCTCAACCTAATGTTATAGGGGTTGGTCAGGTCGTAGAATCCAGAGCCGTAATCCAGCGCCTTGCTAAAAGTGTATGCGGCCAGGAAATGAAACGCCCCAACGCTTCTATTTAAGCTGACTTGCAGTGAGTTGTAACTGGATGTGCCGATGGTTGACTCGTAGGAATTGTCTCCGAAGTCCAGCGAGCCCTGGCTTAAGTACTTGCCCGACGTGACGGAATATTGCCGGGTTCCGTTATAGGTCTGGCTGCCGACGGTGTAAATGGAATCCTCGCCGCCCGGGCCACAGCCGGGGATGGACAGGCAGAGCGACGCAGAGCCCAGGTTGTTCGCGATTTGCTGGTATAGATGCCTGCCCATGCTTCCGACGTATCCTGCACTAAAGATCGTCGAACGCCACAATTCTCTTTGCCAGGTAAGGTGGTAGTTGATGGAGTAGGGGAGTTTGTTGTGCGTGTTAAAAGCTGGCGAGAAAGCGATCGGCTGGAAGGGCGCGAAATTCGTGTCCGCTCCAGTTGGCGGTACCCAGGGGAAGGGCTGAAGGTTATTCGCTCCGGTATTGTAATTCGTATAGGGCTGTTCGAAGTAGGGGCGGGAAGCGCCATTCACGAACAGACCGAAAGGAGCGTCTCCCATGGCGAAGGCTTGCCCGGTGGTATCGAAGTTGGTGTAGAAGATACCAGCGCCCGCACGAATGCTGGTCTGGCCCGTGCCTCCGAGAATCGCCTTCAACAATCCGCTCGAAGCGGAAGGAGCGTAGGCCAAACCAAAGCGCGGAGCGAAGTTATTCCAGCGCGTAGGGGCAAGCGTCTTCGGAATGCCTTTGTCGCCGGGGAAAAGCCATCCGGTCGGTGAATTGGCGTAAACCGTCGACTGTTGACCGGGAACGAAAGCCTGGATCCTGCCCTTGGTATCGTACCAGGGCTCACTGACTTCCCAACGGAGCCCGAAATTGACGGTTAGATTAGGACTCAGGCGAAAACTGTCCTGGGCGAACAAGTCGCCCAACTTGCTGCGCGCATCCAGCGACTGTGCGCTGCTCTGGGTAAAACCAGAGGGAATGCCCAGCAGGTAATCGACAAACTGATTTCCGCTTTGGCCACCATCAAAAGTATACAATCCGTTCGGATCCGGTCCACCTCGACGGTCCCATTCGGAATAACCGAACGCGCCGCCAAACTTGAAGGTGTGACGGCCCCAAGTCTTCGAGAAGGCATCGGACAATTGGAACGCGGTCTGGTAATTGCCATCCTGGATAGCCGCTCCCATACTCAAACCCGAGCTGAAGCTCATCAGCGGAACGCCCTCAATCGCGGGCCGCGAGGGGAGGATGCCCTGACCCCCCTCGACGAATCCGAAGGAACTCACTTTCCCCAAACCTCCCGACGCGTAGTTGCCGGGATTCTTGGAACGAGTGGCGTTAATGCGGAATTCATTCACCATGGACGGGCCGATCAGCAGTGTGTTGCTGAAGTTGCCTTGCTGCGCTCGGAAGGGCCGGGTATAAGGGAAGTTGGGGTTGCCGTTGAGACCCGGATTATTCTGCGATGAATTCGTGAAGTTGTAGTACCAAGTCCAGTTCCCTGTGCTCTTCGTATTCAAATCGATGCGGGCGCCAAACTTGTTTTCGTCGATGGTCGTCAGAAACCCATTCTCGGTGAAAAAATCGTCCGAGCCGCCATTTGGGCTGGGAACGAACTTCAGGGTTCCCAGCGCGGCCGGAGACCACGCACTCTGCGGAATCACCGCACCGGGGAATGCGCATTCCGCAGTTGTGGTACAGCTAGGTGTATAGAAAGGTTCACCGGCGGTTACGGTGTATCCCAAACGCGTGCTGAGGACGGACGCAAAGTCTCCTTCGGTTCCACTCCCCGGCACCAAGCCGATCAAGCTACTGGCTTGGTCCGAAAAATCGCCGTTGGTGCGCTCCTGCGTGCTCATGACTTGCACCCTCGTTCCGGGAATCGCATGGGCCGTACGCGTGCCCTGGTAGTCCCCGAAGAAGAACAGCCGGTTCTTGATGACGGGACCGCCGATCACGCCTCCGAACTGATTTTGGCGGAAAACACTGACGGGGCCGCCCGCATTGAAATAGTCATTCGCATCTAAGGCAGTGTTGCGCAGGAACTCGAATCCCGTGCCATGCAAGGAATTACTCCCTGATTTCGTGATCACGTTGACCAGTGCGCCGGAAAAGTTGCCATACTCCGCGTCGAAAGAATTCGTCAACAGCCGAAACTCCTGAATGGAGTCCAGCACCGGAATAATGTTGGCGCCATTGCCCGATGTGTCCTCGACACTTCCGCCGTTGACCATGAATCCGTTGGCGTTTTCGCGCTGGCCGTTTACCGAAACGTTCCCTGCGAAGCTTGCGTTGGAGCCGCTGCCGCCGGCGAAACCAGTAGGCTCGGCAGCGGTGGCACTGATGGGCGAGACTCCCGCCTGCAGCCCGAGCAGATCGATATAGCTTCGGCCATTCAGGGGCATGGATAGGATCTTCTTATCTTCGATCACTTCTCCGAGTTGTGTAACCGAAGTCTCGACTTGCACGGTATTGGCTTCGACCGTCAACTGTTCTGACGCCTTGCCGACTTGAAGCGTGAAATCGACCCGCAGTCTCTGGTTCACCAGCAATCGAATTCCCGTTTGTTCGGATTTGCGAAAGCCAGCCATCTCCGCTGTGACGGCGTATCCCTCTCCAATCGGGACCTCGAGAAACTCATAGGTTCCGTCTTTAGCGGTGGTGGTTTGGCGCGCGAACCCGTTCCCGGAGTTGGTCAGTGAAACGCTCACACCCGCCACGACCGCACCGGTGGAGTCACTCACGGTGCCGACAACGGCGCCGTTGACATCCGCCAGAACAGAAATCGAGCAGAGAAGAATCAAACCAAGAATACAGAGCCTGCAAGATGAATAGACGGTGGATCGTGTCACGGTTCCCTCCAGATGAGCATATGAACACAACGTACTTTATCCATGATTATTATGATCTGTCAAGCACTAATTTGCCCTCAAAAAATAGATGATTGCAACATATTCTGTGTTAGTTTTGAACAGTAGAAGATGATTATGATACCGCGAAATAGCGATTCTTGGCGGGGGCTGGATCTCGGAATTTCTACGGTTAAAGCAGCACTTTGGAGGGATGGGCGTCTCGACTGTCCAGCCGGGCGGGGACGTCCGGCTCTCCACCAGCAGGCTTGCATCGACAGCGGCAACAATCGCGCGGTCGCGGCACTAGCCTGAACTTCTGACCACTTCAATCTACCGCATTTTGATTTGCCGGCTGGTTACCAGCAATGGAGTGTCGCTCAGAGCCGGGATCAGACAACTGGACTTCCTTGATCGATGTCATTGTCCTGTAGGCTGACAGCAGTTTCGGATCCATCCCGGCGGTTGTGATCCACATGTCGAAATCGCCGAGGTTTCCGTAAGTGACGTGACTATGTGACCCAGCCTTGCTGTGATCGGCGAGCAGGAACCGGCGAGTGGCACGCTTGAGCATCACCTGAGTCAGTCGCGCCACGTCGGGCTCCCGCACCAGGCATCGTCCCGCGTCGTCGATGGCGTCTGCGCCCACAAATACGGCATCGAAATACAGCATTTCCAGAAGCCGCTCCGAAAGGCTCCCTCCCAGGAAATTCGTGTCCCGGTTGTAAAGGCCGCCCAGGATTTCGAGCTTGATTTCAGGAAACCGGACGAGCTCCGGAATCACTGCAATCGAATTGGTCACTACAGTAAGAGGTGCGCGCGTTTCAAGGTTGGAAGCCAGGTGAAACGTCGTGGAACCGTCGTCGATCAGGATCACTTCGCCCGTCTTCACCAGATCAGCGGCGGCACGCCCGATGGCTTGCTTGAGATTAAAGTTCCGCCCTACCTGCTTTTGATATGCGGTGTCGAACCGGCTTCGCACAATGCACCCGCCGTAGGTCCGCACAATGAATCCCGCCTTCACCAGAGAATCCAAGTCGCGGCGAACGGTGAGTGTGGACGTGCCAAAGTGCGTTGCAATTTCCTCGACCGTCAGTTCACGTTGCAACGCCCGTAGGAGAGAAACAACTTCCTGTTGTCTTTTTTCAGGCTTCACACCGGTCTCGATGGGATGGCAGTCTTACAAATAGAATTGAGGAGCGTCGCCCTATACACGAATATCACGGATTCATCGCCTCGCCAGCTGTTTTATGTGGTCGCATTCGGCATACAAATCCTTCACCGATTCATACAGCTTCTGATAGAGGGCGTAAGCGGAGTCATATACGGCCTGTTGAGAAGGATCGGGCGCGATCGTCTCCCGTATGGCTGTCATAGCCTGGACTGCGGAGGGAATGTCGGGATAGAAACCGCATCCCACGGCAGCCAGAATTGCCGCTCCCAAAGCCGCGGACTCCTCTTGTGCCGGAATAATAACGGGAATCTGACAAGCGTTCGCCTTGATCTGTGACCAGACGCGACTGCGCGCGCCGCCCCCGAGAATCCGTATTTCCTTTGCTCCAGCGCCCATCAGACTCAGACCCTCCAAGTCCCGGCGAATCAAGAACGCGATTGCCTCCATGATCGAGCGTACAAAATGTCCTCGGGTGTGAGTGAGGGTAATTCCGTAAAATACTCCGCGAGCGATTTGATTGTATTCCGGGAACAGAGCTCCTGCCAAATGAGGAAGCATCACCAGACCGTCACAACCAGGCGGCACTAACTCAGCTTCGCTACTGAGCTGTTCGTAGCTTATCCCGCCGCTATCCCGATCGGAAACCGTGCCCGCCAGCAGATCCTTGAACCATTTCAATACCATGCCCCCGGTGGGATTCCAGGGCAACAAGCAATATGTGTCTGGGAGCGCGTGAATATGGCAGGGAATACGGCTATTTTCGTGGAGAATCGGTTCCGATGTGGTCGCCAACAAGGCCAGCACCGATCCCGTACTCTCGCTGACCACTCCCGGAACAATGTTGGCGGCGGCGACGGCGGCACACACCTGATCAATCGCACCTGCGACTACCCGCGTATCCCGGCTCAATCCCGTCTCTCGCGCGACTGCTGCGGTAACGTTTCCGATGAAGGTGCCTGGAGCGCACAACTCAGGCAGTTGTGCGGACGACACGCCACCGAAACTGAGCATTTCCGGCACCCAAACCTTGCGGCGAATGTCGAGCAAGAGGGAGGAACTCCAAACCGTCTGCTCCGCCACCATCTTGCCGGAGAGACGGAACAGAATGTAGTCCTCTGGGAGAAGAAACTTGGCCGTCTTCTGTAAAAGATCCGGCTCGTTCTGGGCCATCCAGCGAATTTTTGTTAGCGGCCAAATCGGGTTGATTTCAGGCTGCCCACTAATTTGAAACACATGGGCCGCGCCCATCTCCCGTTCCAGTTCGGCAGCCTGTGGTCGAGAACGGTTGTCCATCCAGACCATGGCGGGGCGAACCGGCGTCCCACCCGCATCCAGCGGGATTACCGTTTCCGTATGGCTCGAGACAGAGAGAGCCCGGATCTGACCAGGATTGCCACCCCATTTCGCTAGCGCTCTTCGGATGACTCTTGCCATGGGCGCCCAATAGATCTCCGGGTCCACCTCGACAGTATCGCCATCAGGCATGATCAGATATTCATCGCTGGCCGCAGCCACAAGCGTGCCTTGGCTGTCGAAAAGTGCTGCTTTGACCGTCGAGATTCCGAGATCCAGCCCCAGCCAAAAATCACTATCTGGTCGCATCATACCGTCTTCCATTGTTCAAAACTAACATAGAATCTGGTGCAATTGTCTATTTTTTGGGGGCAAATTAGCGCTTGACAGATCATAATATTCATAGATACTAGTACGTTGTGTTCATCGTGGTCTTTTGTGACGCTCATTCCATTAAGCGCCGTTTTGCAGTCGACACCCGGCCGTGAGGCCGTTCATCGTTTCAATTAAGCGGAGTAGCTCATGACCTTGCTTTCCCCGACCAAGACCGGAATGCCCAGCATCGAATGGGCTGCGGTCGACCTGTCCCGATATCCTCGAATCCTAACTGACGTGCCCGGTCCCAAGTCGCAGCAGATGCATCGCCGAGCTGCGCAATTCATGAAAGGGTACTCCAGCCAGGTAACCCTTTGCCCGGTAGTTTTCGACAGTGGGTATGGTTGCACGCTGACGGATGTGGACGGGAATACCTACCTCGATTTTTCTTCTGGCATTTATGTCACTACCTTGGGGCACTGCCACCCCAAGGTCACTGCTGCCGTGCAGCATGCTGCCGGCCAGCTCATGAACTGCCATGATTTCACCACACCTGTCAAATTGCGCCTGCTGGAACGGCTCAGTGAAATATTGCCGGGCGATCTCTCGGGGATCCAGCTTTATGACAGTGGTACCACGGCGGTGGAAGCGGCGCTGCGCGTTGGACGAGCTGCGACAAACAAGCATGAATTCTTGTCCTGCTACGGAGATTTCCACGGCAAGAGCGGCCATGCCGTGAGTTTGGCCCGCATGACACGAGTGAGTGGCCCTACTCGCTCTCCTGGTTTTTACATGGTGCCTCGCCCCAATCCGTATCGACCATTATTCAAAAAACAAGATGGCAGTATCGACACCGATGCTTACATAAGGTTCTACGATGAATTCATAAAAGAAGGTACGACTGGGCAAGTTGCGGCCATCGTCCTTGAACCAATTCAAGGCTGGTCTGGCTCCATTTTTCCGCCGGACGATTTCTTTCCCAAGCTGCGCAAGTGGTGTGACAAGCTTGGAATCCTGCTCATCGCGGACGAGGTCCTCACTTGTATGGGAAGAACCGGCAAGTTTCTGGCTATGGAACACTGGGACACGCTGCCTGACGTAGTCACTCTGGGAAAGGGTTTTGGCAACGGTTTTCCAGTCACCGCCATGGTGGTACGCAAGCCTTACGCCGATTCCGTCGACAAGATCAGTGCCTCCACCAGCTATGGCGGAAATCCGATGGCCTGCGCCGCGGCCTTGGCTTCCATCGAAGCCATCATTGATGAAAATTTATTGGAAAACGCGAAACTCCTGGAGGAGTTCTTCCTGAAACGCCTGGACAAGATGAAGGAGGAACATCCGATTGTAGGCGATGTGCGGTGTAAAGGCTGCTTGATGGGGGTGGAACTGGTGAAAGACCGCGCCACCAAGGAGCCATTTGATGAAGCGGGAAAGTTGATTTACGTTAAAGCGTTTCAAAAAGGGCTGGCTTGGATTCCGGCTGGCCACATTTTGCGCATGAGCCCACCCATTGTGATGAGCCTGGAAGTGGCCGCCAAGTGTATGGATATTATCGATGAGGCGATTGGCGAGGTCGAAAAAAGCCTGGGGTATTAGCGTCGTAACAAGTAGCTGCAACAAGTAGCTGAAGATGGGCGAGATCCGGCGCTCTTTGGCTTCATAAGTGTTTTCTTAGCGGAGGGTTTCATGGTAAATCCTAAGGTCGCTTTTGTGGGCTTCGGTGAAGTCAACACACCGAAAGAGATCATCCAGGAGAAGTGTGATCAAGCGATTCAATGGTTGACTTCTTCCGGCTTGGATGTCTCCAGTACCGCTCCCGTATGCGACGATCCCGCGGGCGAGACCGCTCAGCGCGCCATTTCTGAACTTACTGGCCGCAACTTCGACCTTCTGATTGCCTGCGTGGCAGGTTGGATCCCCAGTTACACCATTGTCCGGGTGCTTTCCGAGTTCCGCCATTTTCCCATCATTCTGTGGGGTCTGTCGGGACGCATCGAAGGCGGGCGCCTGGTTACCACTGCCGACCAGGCTGGAACCACTGCACTACGGCAGACCTTGGAAGATCTGGGCTTCACCTTCCGCTACATTCCAAATTTCCAGGATGCGGCTCCCAGGGTGGATGAAATCACAAGGTTTGCGCGGGCAGCCGCGGCGGCAAGGGCGCTGAGCACTTCGAAGATTGGAATGATGGGGTACAGGGACATGAATCTGTACAACACTCTCCACGACGGCGTTTCCCTGCGCAAACTGCTGGGCATCGAAATCGAGTTTTTTGAGATGCTCGAAATGGTACAGCGCAGTGAAAAGGTCGATCCCGCGGATGTTGCTTCTGTCCTGGCCCGCATTCGCGATAAGTGGATGTTCGAAAAGCCGCCGAACGACAAAGGTCTCGAAAAGGGTATCAAGTATTACCTGGCAATCCGCGAAATCGTCAAGGAGCGAAAGTTCCAGGGAATTTCTCTTACCGACGTCGACGGCATGAAAAAACTGCTGCAGTTCCCGCCCGCCATGATTTTCATGTTGCTCGCGGACGAACTTAATGTTTGTACGATTCCGGAAAACGATTCGCTGGGCGCCGTCACGCAACTTATTACGCGCGCGTTGACGGGGCAAATCGGGGCGTATCTGGAGTTTTACGAATTCTTTTCTAATGGCGCCCTGCTGGGTGTTCCCGATTACGTGCCTTCCGAAATTGTCGATGGCCCCGTCCGGGTCTCTCCCAGCAGTTTTGGACTTATTCCGGGTGGCTTGCTCAATGTATCTCGGCTGAAGACGGGATTAGTTACTTTGTGCCGCCTGGCACAGCGTCGGGGTCAGTACGTCCTTCATATTGCTTTGGGGGATGCTAAAACTCCGAGAGCGTGGGAAGAGGCGGGTTGGACTCCACCGGCGCCGCAATTGCCCGGAATTGAGTTCGTTCTCCAGGGAGACATGGAAGAGTTTTCCCAAAACGTGATGGGACAGCACTACATCGTCTCTTACGGAGATAACACAGCCGTGCTGAAAGAGTTTGCCAGGTTAGGCGGAATAGAAGTAATCGGATAGGACCTGAGCCGGAACATAGTGCAGCAACTTACGTGTCCCTGAAAGGTGAAAAGGGCTCCCTTTGGACATGTAACTCTTTAAATTAAAGTCCATGGGAGAACTATCTGGC
>Ga0326727_10009565_pt1 | contig 23750 bp, 12 predicted proteins | sample MB2enrmetagenome_FD_207643 | JGI IMG/M metagenome (GOLD analysis project Ga0326727, IMG submission 207643) | Lab enriched peat soil microbial communities from McLean, Ithaca, NY, United States - MB29MY | ecosystem: Environmental > Terrestrial > Soil > Wetlands > Peat | place: USA: New York... | reverse complement strand
CCCCAGCCCGCGTTTTAAAGGCTCAGGACGAAATCGATGTAAGGTACACAACCGGCAGCAGGTGGTAGAAAGACCGGCGCGACGAGCGCCGGTTTTTCTTTTATGCGGCCGGAGTGCGCGCCTACCAACAAGCGTCCCGGAGGGGCGAATCGATAATAGCCCAGGGTGAAACCCTGGGAAAGCGATCCTGCTAATGCGTGCGCGCCCCGTAGGGTCGCGGCGAAGCTGCGTCGTTTATGCACCGTGGCGACCCCAAGCTAGGAGCCCGTCCCTATTCCCTGTTCCCTAGTCCCTATTCCCTAGTCCCTAGTCCCTATTCCCTGGTCCCTATTCCCTGTTCCCTGTTCCCTGTTCCCTAGTCCCTGTTCCCTAGTCCCTGGTCCCTGCCTCTCCCACGCCTTCGCATACTTCCAGTGAATGTAGACCGAGTGGTTCAGGTGCTGCAGTAGCCCCGCGCGCCCATCCAGGAATCCCAGCCTGAAAAAGTAGTTGTACACAAACGTCGCCGCGGGATTCACCACCGCATTCCACACCAGCCACGCCCAGCCACTCCCCGCCTTGCCCGACGCCGCCAGCGCCTCCGCGCCGATTGTGCTATAGCGGTTCATGTGCTCCACGTAGTCCTCGAGCGTGGGGTAACAGTGGTGAATCAGATGCCCTTTGAGCTCGCCGGCCGGCCCATCGCTGCGCATCGCCTCGTGCACCGGACGCTCTTCAAAACTCGCCGTGCCGCGCCGGAACAACCGCAGCTTCTCGTCGGGCCAGTAACCGCCATGGCGCAGCGGCGTCCCAAGAAAATGATTGAGCCTTGGAATGCGATAAGCCGTAAACGGCGGCTCGCCCGCCAGCAGTTCCGCAATCTCTTTCGCCAACTCGGGGCTCACCTCTTCATCGGCGTCGAGCGAGAGAATCCAATCTCCAGCCGCCTTCTGAATTGCGGAATTCTTCTGCGCTCCAAAGCCCTTCCACGGCTCCGTGAATACACGCGCTCCGGCCTGCTCGGCAATCTCGACCGTCGCATCCGTCGAGCCCGAATCCACAACCACAATCTCGCCCAACCCGCTTGCGCTCCTGAGCGTGCGCGGCAGGTTGGCCGCCTCATTCAGCGTGATGATTACGATCGAAAGGCTCTTCGGCATCGTGCCAAGGATAAATCAGAGATCAGGGATCAGGGGTCGGAGACCAGAGATCAGGGCCGAGTCAGCAAGTCAGATGCACAGGTGCGTCAGCCCTAAACCGCCGCTTCCACCTCCGCCCACTCCTCTTTGCTCAGCCGCACCCCGGCCGCCGCCACGTTCTCTTCAAGGTGCGCAACCTTCGACGTGCCGGGAATCGGCAGCATCACCGGCGAGCGCTCCAAAAGCCACGCCAGCATCAGCTGCGCAACCGTCGCTCCGTGCTTCGCCGCAATCCCCGCCAACCCCCGCGCGCCCTCGCCGCCCGCCCGCATCGGCTTGCCCGCCGCCATCGGATACCACGGCAGAAACCCGAGGCCCCGCCGCTCGCAATAGTTCAGCGTCTCCTCGTGCCGCCGGTCGGCAAGGCTGTAACGGTTCTGCACGCTCACTATCGGCACAATCTTCTCGGCCTCTTCAATCTCGGCCGGCGACACCTCGCTCAGCCCGACGTGCCCGATCTTGCCCGCCTCCTGCATGCGCCTCAACGCGCCCAGGCTCTCCTCAAGCGGAGTGCGCGGGTCGATCCTGTGAAACTGGTAAAGCTCAATGCGCTCCAGCTTCAACCGCCGCAGGCTCATCTCCACACATTGAATCAGATACCCCGCGCGGCCCACATACTCCGTCTTCGCGGGACCCTGCCTCGTAATTCCGCCCTTCGTCGCAATCACCACGCCCGCAGCATACGGCGCCAGCGCCTCGCCAATCAGCCGCTCCGCAATCTCCGGTCCGTACGCATCGGCCGTATCGATCAGTGTCACGCCCAGCTCCACCGCGCGGCGCAGCACGCGCTTTGCCTCCGTGGCATCGGCCGGCTCGCCCCACGCGCCCTCGCCCACCAGCCGCATGGTTCCAAACCCCAGCCGGTGCACCGGCACATCGCCGCCAATCTTGAAGGTCCCGCTCGCCGAAGCGTCAATCGCAGTCATGAGCCCATGCTATAAGTGCCGCCCAATGTGGGACAATCCTCAATGCACCACGGTATTGTCCGGCTCCGTGCCCCATCCTTCGAGCGTCCTTTGCTCGAAGGGTGGGGCATCGCGAAGCTCGCAGGGTGGGCGACCTCGCGCTTGCCCCATCCAAACCGCGCGACCGGAACCATCCCTTGCCCCGCTGCGTATGATGCAGAGAGTGCAACACGGAGATCGAGCCATGAGCAGCCAGCCTTACCCCAATCCGCAAGCGTTGTTCTATCAGCAGTACGAAATGGTCCGCCGCGACGAGATCGTCGGCATCCTTCTGGCCCTCTTCCTCGGCACCTTCGGCGTTCACCACTTCTATCTGCGCCGCACCGGCCTCGGCATCCTCTACTGCCTGCTCTTCTGGAGCGGAATCCCCACCCTGCTCGGCTTCATCGAGTGCTTCTTCATGCCCGCCCGCGTGCGCGAGTTCAACGCCATCCAGGCTGCCGGCATCGCCGCCTCGCTGGGCATCGCCGTGCCCGGCTGGGGACAACCGCCCGTCGACATCACGGTCAACGTCCCTCCGCCGCCCACGGCCGCCATCCAGCCCGGAACCCTCATCGCCTGCCCCCGCTGCCAGCAAGCCAACCCTCAAGGCGCGCGCTTCTGCGGCACCTGCGGCCAGCCGCTGCAATAACAGGGATCAGTGGTCAGTGGTCAGAGAGCAGAGATCAGGGAACAGAGATCAGCGATCACGGCACATGTCGCAAACCCGCTTTGTAAGAGTCACCCACCGGCTTCGCCGACCCGCGATGAATGAAGCCTCTAGGCGATTCCCGTCCGCCTCAAAGGCCCCGTGCCCCATCCTTGCGACTTTTTTCTGTCGCAAGGGTGGGAGACCACAACCCTGATCGAACGCCCGGCTGTGAATCTCGTTTCTCCTTAAGGGCACGAGTTCACTTGTGCCACTGCACAGCCTCCCGTAGGGAGGCAAGGAAGTTAGCCCAGGACCGGGGCCCCCTGCAAATGTCTTGGGTTTGCAGGGGTGAAGGACGCAGTCCTGGGTAAGCAAAGAAAAAGGAGCCGCAGCCCCGTAGGGGCGGCGCGATTCGGTTTTGAAAGGGCACGACTTCAGTCGTGCCAACAAAGCACTTGAAATGGTCGGGGCTTCAGCCCCTGATGGAAAGCTCATTCGAACTGCTTCTCTGCTCAACTGTCCACTGACAACCGACAACTGACCCACGAACCCCTGTTCCCTGACCCCTGACCCCACCCACTCCTTCACTCCTTCACTCTTTCACTCTTTCACTCCTTCACTGCCTTCCCTACATATTCGCGTGCCCCGACCGCATGCTCTCGTTGAACTTCGGCTTGGTAAAGTCCAGCGCCGCATCCAGCATCGCCTGGTACTCCTCGGCCCGCGCCATCAGCGCCGGCGTCGCCGCGGCAAACTCGCCTTCCACAACCATCAGTCCCTCGCCGGCTTTGTCGCCGGCCATGCGCAGCAGATCGGCCTCGCTCGTATTCAGGTACTGCGCATCGCGCCCGTCGGCGATCCACACCGGCCTGCCCTCGCCCAGCACCCCGCTCAGCCAGTACACCTTGCTCAGCAGGTAGCGCAGCCGCTCCGTGTCGTCGGTCTCTGTAAACACGAACTTCTTTTGCCAGCGGCTGTAAAAACGCGTGGTCACCGGCACCGGCTGCCGGTTGCCGCTCTTCACAAACTCCAACTGCCCAAAGTCCACCGTCTTGCGGATCGCGTTATACACAAAGCTCTCCGCATACGGCTGTTCCATCGCGGCAACAATCTCCGCAAAGGTCACCGTCACGCTGGCCGCAACCTTGGCGTGCAAATTGTGCGCGCCCCCGTCCGCCAGGTGGATCTCGCCATGCACAATGTACGTGTCCGCCCCGCTCGTCGACCGGTGAAACGGCCACTGGAACTCGCCGTACGCCAGCGGCAGTCCGCCCAGCGTCACGTAGCACTCCGGCCGCGGATTGCGCAGCCGCTTCGCCTCGCCCGCCAGGTGCGCCGTCATCTCCGGCAGCAAATTCGGCTTGTCGAAGTCGAAGTCCTCTGTGAGCTCAAGTTTGAGCGTCTTGCCCGCGCCCCCCGCATCCTTAAGCCCGAGCCCTGACCCCTTCAGTCCCAGCTCAAAGACGGTGGTAGCGCGGTCGTCGGCGCCGGTGCTCTTGCCGGCCGAAACCAGCGCCAGCCCGGCCTGCGCGGCCGCCGCTTCAATAGCGGAGACAAGTGAAGTCTTCAATTCTGCTGTCATTCTTGGGGAATCCTGCTCTCAGATGGTTGCAAGCCCATTTTAGTGCATCGGCCGCGCATTTTTCCGGAGGGAGCAGGGACCTTCAGGTCCCTGAATGCGGCGGTTAAGTTGGTGGCCTTTAGGCCCGGGCCCTATTTCCCCTGCATGTGGAACGGCATCGGGTCCATCACTCCGCGGGCCTCTTGTATCAGGGCACGGCTTCAGCCGCGCCGATAACGCACAAAGAATGATTCCCGGGGCTTCAGCCCCTGGGAGATTCCAACGTCGCACGATCATCGGGTGCCCCATCCTCGCGACGTCTCTGTTTTTGTCGCTAGGGTGGGACAGCACGAACCCCCGAGTCAGGTTTTGTATCAGGGCACGGCTTCACAGGTTGCGGAAAAACTCATGCGGCGTGCCGCCTCGTATCAGGGCACGGCTTCAGCCGTGCCGAAATCGCTCGCCCCATCCCTGTCATCCCGAGCCCGGGCGCTCGCCGCCCGCGAGCGCCCGGAGTCGAGGGATCTGCAGCTGTATTCGCTCGAATCTCGCTCCGCCCCAAAATCCCGGCCTCGGCACGAGTTTTCGGGCTGGCCGTCACACACGTGAACCTGATCGCATACGAGAAGCCGATCTCAGGGGAGCAGCCAGGCGCCGGAAAAAATAGGCCTATATGTCAAACATTTTGGGGCACTGACGATAGGCCTGTTCGTTTACCCTCTCGGTATGCACATCGATCACGATTCCATCGTCTTAAAGAACGAGGCAGACGTAGAACTCCAGATCATTGTGCCCCTGCTCCAGGGCGCGGCGTATTTAGATATCCCCGAAAAGGCGATCCATCCCAAAGAGTATCTGGCACCGACCCCGTTTAATCGGAAAGCTGGACAGACTTCGGGCGGCTTCCCGGATTTCAGCGTGTGGTTCAGGAGCTTTCCCTGCCTCATCGTGGAAGCCAAGCCCCCCGATGTTCCCGCCGAGGTCGGGTACCACGAGGCGCAAATGTACGCCGGATATCTCAACCGCAACTATCCAACGGGGATCAATCCCGCAAACTTCGTCCTCGCAACCAATGGCGTCGAATTTCAGGCCGGGTGCTGGGACTGCATCCCTATTCTGAGTGGTAAAGTCGTCGATCTGCGGCCGCAAACAACAGTAATGGTCGAACTGCAAAAGCATTGTGGCCGCTATGTGCTCGAAGACCATGCCCGGAAATGTCTGCAGGCATCCGTCGCAAAACGCTTTCTTCTGCCATATAACCTTGCCGCCGGCCCCGCATTGCTGCGTGCAGCGGTCAACCCCAATCCTTTCGCTGCCGAACTCGCACCACTTCTGCAGCGTTATTTCTCATCATCACAGCGATCAAACATAGGAGAGATCGTCGAGCGCGCATATGTTAGCTCAGACGAGGTGACGGAATACGACAGGATTCTCGAATCGCTGCTGAAGGAACGCGTCGCAACGCGAGATGGTAGCACAGTTCGCGAGCTTCGCCCCGAGCGAAGCGCAGAACAGACATTGGCAGGCGAAATCGAGAAACGCACCGGCCCAAAGAGCGACGAACGGCGGGCCGGACACCTCCAGCTAATTCAGGGAAGCGTCGGTGCTGGCAAGTCCTTGTTCATCGAGCGTTACAAGCGGAAGTTGCAGCCAGCCGCAGCGAAGGCCCGCACAAAATGGGCCACAGTGGATTTCGTTAGCGCACCGGTGAGCCTCGTTGGGGCGGAGGAGTGGCTATGCCGAGCCTTTATCGACTCATTCCATGCCGAGAACTCAGACATCGACTTCGGTGATCCGGCTGTCCTCCGCGGCATCTTCTCGCGAAATATCCAAATGCGCAGGGCCGCCTATTCCATGCTGGAAGCGGTCTCCCGCGATTCCGCCGACCTTCAACGGGCTAAGGACATCATCGAATGGCAGGACAAGCCTGACGAAATGACCCGAGGCGTGGCCGAATACATTATGGGAAGCCGGAAAGAGGCCCTTGTCGTCGTCATGGACAACGTTGACCGGCTCAACTTGGAGAATCAGCTTGCGGCGTTCCAGCTCACGCTGTGGTTCCTCCAACAAACACACGCGTTCGTTATATTGCAAATGCGCGACGAGACCTACGAGCGCTACAAGGATAAACCACCTCTCGATACCTTTCGCACCGGCGTAGTATTCCACATCAGCCCGCCGCGTTTCGTGGATGTCGTGAAGCGTAGGCTGGAACTCAGCATCGAATACCTCGCAGGCGAGAAAGAGCGGGATCGCACATATGCGTTGGAGAGCGGGATGCGCATCAGGTATTCGAGTGATGAGCTGGAGGACTTCCTTAAACGCCTATACAACGCGCTGTTTGACCGTCGACGCAACATAGCGACCGTTCTTGAATCAATCGCGGGAAAAGATGTGCGCCGCGCGCTTGAAATCTTCGGCGCTATCATTACATCCGGCTATCTGAGCCCAACGGCTATCGCCTCCCACACGCTCGGAGGTGGCGAAGTGTTCCTTAAGGAACACACCATTCTCCGAATTCTGATGCGTACTAACCGCCGTTTTTTCAGTCGCGACAGCGGAGGCTTTATCCAAAACATCTTCACATTCGACGAGGCATGCGAAAAGCCCGACAATTTCCTGATCATCGAGATTCTTTACTTCCTTATAGTGAACCGCAGGACCAGGGGGCCCATCAATATCGAGGGCTATTTCACATGCACGCAGATTGCAGACGCCCTCCAAAAGCTCGGCTACGTGCCGAACGATGTACTCGTAATGATCAGGCAGCTCGTTCGAAGTGAACTTGTCATAACGGACCGGATGAACGCGACCGAAGTTGAATGGGACGATTCCGTTCGCATACTTGCTGCTGGCTGGGTCCACCTGCGCTTGCTAAGCGAGCGTTTTGAGTATCTGTTCGGTGTCATACCCACAACGCCGATACGCGATCAAAGCGTTGCGCAACAACTCGCCGAGTTGGTCAACATCGAAGCGGACCGCGGGGGGCTCCAGTACTACCAAATGGTCCGAGCTGTGGATCTCTTCTGGCATTACCTATCGGCAGAGCGCCAATCGCTGACAACTCCCTTTAATGAGGGCACAGTGTCAGGCGCGGACTACGTGCTCGAGCATTTCCGATCAGCCCTCGAGAAAACCAAATACCGGCAAAAGTCCATGTCGACCGACGAAGACATATTAGATATTTAGCGCCGCGCTAGACCTGAACCGACTGAGGGACCGCTCGCCAGATGCGTCCCTGCAAACGCCCAATCATTGAATCGTTGTTGGCAGCTGGCCATGCAAAACAGGGCACCAGCTCCTCGGGGCCAATTCAATCCCCGGCAAACGGAACCCCGCCAAACCAACGCAACCAGCCGCCCGCGGCGCGGAATCATGCTTTCGAATGCCGACCGCCGGAACTCGACGGAACTTGAGAGACCCTTCGCCTACCCGCTAAGTCCCTCAGTCCCTAGTCCCTAGTCCCTGCCTTCCGCCCCGCCCCGCCAACCCGCCAACTTGCTGACTCGCTGACTTGCTGACTCGCTGACTCGCTGGTGGGGCGTCCAGCCTCCACCTGTTGTCAATGGCGGGCGGAAAAGCAAAACTTCGAGTATCTCCAAAAGTGGCCTGTACTTCTTAAGTTCTAGCCTTACCACCTTAGTCCTAAACGAAAGACAATAGTACAGTTGACTCGCAGAATTGTGAGCCCTATGCTCTCGTGTACTGGAAAGCCAAGGGCCGATTAGAGAGCTAATATGAAATCGTCTGGATTTGTTGTCACCCTCGTTGTAAAGGTCGCGCCAACCCCCTTCAATGTGACGGACAATTGCCCGGCTTCGACGCCATTCACTTCGGGCGATACAGCCAATTTGAGCTGCATCGAGACGGTGAAGATCATCTCCGAAGGGAGGCCGCTGCATTTCTCGCAGTCTATCCGCTTCACGTTTAGCTGCACTCACAAACTGACCACTGACCACTGATCTCTGATCCCTAATCCCTGTTCCCTGATCCCTGTTCCCTGTTCCCTGTTCCCTGATCCCTGTTCCCTGTTCCCTGATCCCTGTTCCCTGTTCCCTGTTCCCTGATCCCTGTTCCCTGTTCCCTGTTCCCTGTTTTGCATTTAAATTCCCCCTTCCGGCGCACAATGGTCCCATGTGAGGTCCCCGATCCACGATCCACGGTCCACGGTCCACGGTCCACGGCCCCCGATCCACGGTCCACGAAAAAATACCCCCCACCCCCCTAACACCCCGGGGGTACATCTCCTCGGCTGGCAAGTCGCATAACACAATGAAAACAAGCCACATACCAAAACGGCTAGTCACCACTCTGTCACTAAAAGCGTCCCCGAAATGCGCAAAACAAGCGCCGCTTAAGCCAATTTAAGCGCCACTTAAGCCGACTTAAGGCCACTTGAGCCCGCAAAACGCCGCACTTCGCTCCTGGTGAGCAACAGATCCGATTGCGATCGGCCGCAACCTGACACCTGACACCTGACACCTGCTTTCGCCCGTTACAATGTCTCTGTGCCCGATCAAGCCTCGCAGCCCATTATTCTTGCCGAAAATCTCACCAAAGTTTATGCGCAGGGCCGAATCCAGGTTGCAGCCGTGCGCGGAGTCTCGCTCACCGTTCAGCCGGGCGAGTTTGTGGCCATCGTCGGTCCGTCGGGCTCAGGCAAATCCACGCTCTTTTACCTGCTCGGCGGGCTCACGCGCGCCACTGAAGGCCGCGTGGTGATCGATGGCGTCGACTTTGCCACATTGAGCGACGCAGAGCGGACGCGGCTGCGCAAGCACCGCATCGGTTTCGTCTTCCAGAAGTTCAATCTGCTCTCCACGCTTACCGGAATGGGCAACATCGAGATTGCATACGCCATCAGCGGGCGCAAGGAGCCGCTGGACCGCAAGTATCTTGATCACCTGTGCGACATGCTGGCGATCCAGGGGCGGCTGGAGCATCGGCCGAGCGAGTTGAGCGGCGGCGAGCAGCAGCGCATCGCCATTGCGCGCGCGCTCATCACGCGGCCGGCCATTGTGCTGGCCGACGAGCCCACCGGCAACCTCGACACCCAGAACTCCGACGCGGTGCTGGATATGCTGAGGCGCTCGAACCGCGAGCTGGGCCAGACCACGCTGATGATCACGCACAATCCTGAGGCCGCCGCGGTGGCCGGGCGCATTTTGTACATGCGCGACGGCGCGATTGTGCGCGAGGAAAAGGGCGCCGGTAAATCCCTGGCTGCGGTTTGACCCGGTTTGGACCGCCCGGTATACTCTAACTTGCGTTACAGCGGTATCCAGTATTTGTAGAACGCCAGCGTCCGCAGCTTGAGTGGCCAGTCCCGGTCGGGAAGCCAGCAACAAACCCCGGAAACTGATGGTTGACTGGAGAGCCGCTCGAAGCGGGAGTAGCTCAGTGGTAGAGCATCGCCTTGCCAAGGCGAGGGTCGCGAGTTCAAATCTCGTCTCCCGCTCCAAACCGCCCTCCGGCGCCTGCCGGGTTGGCTACGGCGGATTGGAACGTACCCCGGATAAGAGGCAGCCCTGCCAAGGCGCGGTACCCAAGTGGTAAGGGAGAGGTCTGCAAAACCTTTATGCGCCGGTTCGATCCCGGCCCGCGCCTCCATTTCTTTCCGATGATTCTGAGGCTTCACGGTCCCTCGACGCCGCGCCGGCTCAGGATTGTCTGTCAGTTGGCCGGTCCCCAAGCCTGAACACCAACGAAGCCGCTTCGACCGGTTAAGGTCGCCCTCAAAGTCCTTCCTTAGCACGAGTGATCCGGAACACAGATAAATCCGTGCTCCCGGCAGAGAGTAAGATTTCCGCGGGAAAAGCGCGTTTGTCTCCAAATTCACGCAGGCAATGAACTTGGCCGCCGGAACCGCTGCGAGCCGTCCCTGACTCTGCGTAAGCGCCAATGCGGACGCACCATCTTCAAGCGGATTGATCGCAATGAAGGACCTGGCATTTATTGACGCTGTTCGCGGGCTCGATCCGGCTGCAATCCACGTGGAGCGCGAAGACGCGGTACCGATCCACCTGCGCCGCACCGGCAAGCGCCTCTTCGATATTGCGCTGGCGCTTCCCCTGTCCTTGCTTGCGCTGCCATTGCTCATAGTGCTAGGCATCCTGGTGCGTGTCACATCCAGGAGCCCGGCGCTCTACTGGTCCCTTCGCGTCGGTCGAGACAACCGAATCTTCCGCATGCCCAAGCTGCGCACCATGCGCGACGGCGCTCCCGAGCTCGCGACGCATCTTTTCGCCGGCGCCCAGCGGTATCTGACGCCCCTCGGAGACTTTCTTCGCCGCACCAGCCTCGATGAGCTGCCGCAGCTCTTCAGCATCCTCGCCGGCGATCTTAGCTTCGTCGGTCCCCGGCCGGCGCTCTTCAACCAGGATGACCTGGTAAACCTGCGCACCGGGCTTGGCATTCACAAACTCGCGCCCGGGCTCACCGGATGGGCGCAGGTGAACGGCCGCGACCGCCTCACGATCGAAGAAAAGGTGCGGTTTGACGCCGAATATCTGCAAAAGCAATCATTCTGGTTTGACCTCCGCATTATGGCCATGACCATTGGGAAGGTGCTTGTGCGCGAAGGTATAAGCCACTGAGGGCAGGAAGAGCAGATCACGAGCAAGTGCGTATCTTCACGGGCAATCTCAGGCCGCAGTTCGACATCGATGCCTGGCTTCGATCGCTCAGTGAGATTTGCGCTGCCCGCCAGCTGCCGTCGCAAGACCCGCGCTACGTCGCGCCCGTCTTCCACTCGTACCGGACGACCTGGTGCAGCGCTCCATTTTTCCAGTATGAGCTCACCTCTTCGCTCTGCATCTTTGCGAACGCATGGCTCAGGCTGGCAACGTCGCGCGAGAAAAACTGCGGCGCCTGGCCGGAACCTTCATTGTCTGTATCTGTGCCTATAACGGCGTTCGCCCCGTCCATCAGGTGCGTTGCGCGCGCAAAATTCGCTCTCTCGATCTCATGATTGAAGCCGCTGAGCATCACCAGCGCCTGGCCCGGCGACGATTTCGCCCCACTCGCCTTTTGCAACATGGCGCTCAGCATCCCGGCGTCGTCACTGATCAAGCAGTAGCGGCCGTCGATTGCATAAGCCAGCGGCGCAATGCCATCGAGCGCAACGTAAACCTGCTTCCCGCCTTCCTGCTTCCACTCGATTCCCAATGCGCCGGCCGTCAGATGCGGCGCCAGCGCCTGGTCGATGGCGGACTCCACATCGCTCGCGCTCCACGGCTTTAGCGATTCCAGCACAATGGCCGAGCGATAACCGACAAAGACGCCGTCGGATTGTGACGTACTCCTGTCGACAACCAGCATTGTGTCCGGCTGCTCGGCCTCAAGCAGGTTGCGCAATCCGGCCAGCTCCGCGCCCTTTGGCAGAACGGCCGCGGGCGTCGCGTCGATGCGAGTCTCAAGATCGTCTTCTCCGCCGGCCTGCGCCCCAGCCGCCACCTCGGACGGCGCCACGGTGCGATCGGTGTAATCGGCTACTTTCCGCGAGAGCAGCCGCGCGTCAATCGTCTCAAGCACACGTTCAACCCCAGGCGCTGATTCTGCGCGGTAGAATCCAGCGCCTTCAGGCACGAGGGTTGTTAATCGAGCCAAGTCGGCCTGCTCAACGCTGGCGCTCTCCGGCGACTTCGGCAACAACACGCGCTCCTCATGAAACTCTCCGCGCGTGCGGTAAAGATCGCTGACCGCGGCGCGGTAGTGGCCCATATCGGTGATGTTCTGCTGAACCCAGTAGCTGCGGAAGTATGGCGAAGGAACCAGCCGCGAGAGATCGAGCACCATGCGCAGATCGCCGGGCTTCTGGGGTGTTTGCGTAACTTCGGCAAACCATCCGTCCTTGTCGAGCGCTTGCTGGTCCTGGTTCTGCATTAATGCCAGCGCGCCCGCCAGCAGATCTTCACGAGTGGCCAGCAGCAGATAATCGCCCGAGGCGGCAAAGGCAACGGTGCGCGGAGAGCTGCCCTCGTCGCTCTTGCCCGTCGTCCGCGCGTAGAACACAGCCTCGCCCACCTTGCGTGTTTCAAAGTCATTTCGCGACTGCATTAAAGCGGTTTGCATGGCCTGGGCGTTGGGCATGTGCGCGATGTACAAGAACTCGAGTTTGCCAATATCGTAAAGCGCCAGCGCGCTCTCTTTGCCAGCAATCTGATCAAGAAACGCCATGTCCGGCTTCTGTCCGGCTGCGCCGGCAAACTCATTCTGCGCATCGGCGAGCCGCCCGAAGAGCCGGGAGCGCGAAAAGACTTCGTAGTTGTCGCTCTTCAGCCAAAGCTGTTTTTCAGGCGATGTATTCCAATCGTGCAGCAAACCGGTAAAGTCGGGCGACTCGATGTAGAGCAGCGCGCCCGACGGCATCCAGGCAGCCATGGACCTCCCCGGCGCTGACGCGGATTGGATCGCCGCCCACGCCGCCAGCGCGGCTGCAAGCGCAACGCCGCCAATCGCAATTCCCCGCGCATTTCCAGTCAGCGCAATCCGGCGCAAGATAATACCGAGTTTCCTCATTGCTGCGCTCCTTTGCTGTGGTCTGTTGCCGCAATGCGTGGCCGCACAACATTGGGCTGATCGAGCGACGTCTGTATCACCGGCCTGCGGCTCGCATTCTCAACGTCCACAGCCATCCGCTCTTCAAGCGCGGTCTTATGGGATTGCAGCCGCTTAGCCTCATTCGAGCCGCCGTCCAGTGAGATGGCAGTCGCAATCCAACTCACCGCGGAAGGGAGATTTCCGGAGCGTTCGTAGATCGCCGCCAGCTCGCTTGCGACTTTGAATCTGTCGGCCCCAGGTATCTGCGAAAGCGCGGACTCACCGCGGCGTGCCAGAAAACCCTCGTCATGTTGCGCCCATTGCGGCACTGGATAGGCGGTCTCGGCGTCGTTTACCAGCGGGTCGATTGCCGCAAGTGCCATGGCATTATGGCTGAGCGCAAACTCTTTTTCAAACAGCATCAGGCGCGCCTCATCGCTGGGTCCGCAGGCAAGAGCGCCTAGCAGAATCGGCTCGGCATCTGCGGCTGTGCGCGCCGCGGCAACCCGCGCCGCCAGATAGTATGGTCGGTTCGCCTGCTCTGGCGTGACCGGCACGCCGGATGCGAGCAGCTTGAGCTCGCCGCTTCCGGAATTCACCGGCACAGGAGCGCCATTCAGTGCCGTCGCTGCCTCCACGCGCACGCTGTAGGCAACCGAGTTATCCTGCGCAAGCTGCGCCAGCATTGCCTGCGCATCGGAAACCTTCACTCGGGCCTTCAACTCTGCGCGCGCCAGCCGCAGTTTGTATTCCGGCTCCCACGGCACGCCGTTTGCAAGCGGCGCCAGAAACTCGAGTGCCTCCGCGTCGTGCCCCGTCCGCTCCAGCAGCGATGCGGCTGAATCGAGACTGCTGTAAAGCTCCGCCGAGAGCGCAAGCGAGCGTAACTGCTCTAAAGCATCCGGCATATCCGCTGCGGCCAGGTCGGCGTCAGCAAGCGCCAGGTAATCGCTAGGTCTCGCAGCGCCCGCTTCCTGCCGGCGGCGAAGCACGTATTCGAGCAACATTCGCGCCGATTTGCTGTCGCGCTGCGAAAGCAGCGTCTGCGCAACGGTGTCGAAGATCTCACAATCGTCACGGAATCCATAATCGCCGCGCTCCTGGCTCGATGCGTCCTGCCTCTTCTCATATGACGCGAGCCATTCGTCCAGCTTGCCTGCATGCGCTGCGATGCGTATTTCTGCGGGCAACAACTCATCGCCGTGCCCGGCGCGCGCGTCCGGTGTCATCGCATCCAGCACCAGCGCTGCCTGGGTGTACTGCTCGTCTCCCAGGTAGTAGTCGATCAGGCGAATCTGAGTGTCGGCCAGTTCGCTCGCATGCCGCTCATCGGTCATACCGTTCTGACGCTGCTCCGCGGTCAGCGGCCTTTGCGTCAACTCGACCTCCTTCTCAAGAACCAGCCCCCGTTGCGGCTGCGGAATCCATGACGAGATTTGCAGTTGCGAGACCACATCAGCAGGATCGTTGGCCGCCATTGCCAGATCGATGACCCACTCGATGCCCAGCTTCGGATCGTCGAGCGACAAGAATGCAGCTTCAAGCAAACTGTCAGACTCCCAGGAGCCGTTCTTGGCAATGTACGCGCGCACCACCGCATCCATCTCGGGCTTCAGCGTCAGCGCCAGCTTCTTCTCCCGCAGGTGACCGGCAATGGTTGAGAAATTGGTCCAGAAGCTCTCCGGAACCGCGCGCACATCCACTTGCCGGCGCAGGATTCCAAGCGCAGTTCTCCAGTCGGCAGCCGCGCCATCATGGTTGCCGCCTGCCCACTCGATCTCAGCCATTGCATCGTAGATTCCGGCCGTGTGCGGAGAAAGTTGCAACGCCTCGCGATACTCATTGAGCGCCTTTTCCCGCTCACCCGCATCTATATAAGCCTGCGCCAGCGCTTGGTAGCTGACCAGATTCGCCGGGTCGTCTTCAAGTCCCGCGGCAATGTAATCCTCTTCGTCGCCGCGCCCCGCAAAGCTTCGATACACACCGTAGCGCATGCCGTAATAGAACCAGGTGTGTCCGGCAAGCTGACTCGAGGAATCGAATTTCTGCGTCACCCGCTCGCCGATGGTTCGATCGCTCACCGTCGCCGCAAACGCTGCGTCAGTCGCATCCGACTTGTCTCCGAAGTAAAGTCCCACCAGCGCGGTGTTCGCGGTCTTCCAAATCGCCGGCAGCATCCGGGCCGCGATTGCGGCAGTGCTGTGGGCCTGGTCGGAGTTTGCAAGCAGATAGTTCGCCGCCGCGTTGCCTGCGTCGCTTGAAGATGCGCCCGCAAGCGCTTCGAGCCGTTGCGGCGCCTGCTTAAGCAACAGTTTGAAGTAATCGTCACACAGCTCGTTCATAGTCTGCGAATCGGCGCCGACGTCTTCCATCAGGGCCAGCGCACGCGTTTCATCGCCGCCCTGGAGATACACGTTCGCGGCGCGCATCAGCATGTTTGTCCGGCGCGAACCGCCCAGCTTGCCGGCATGCGCCTCCAGCGCGCGTCCCAATTCGTCAAAGCGCAGGCGGCTTGTCTCGAGCGCGATCAGCGGCTCAATCTGGCGTTCGGCAATTGCGCCGCCGCCGCGCATCAGTTCGGTGCGCCACTGTTCTTCCACGTCGAACAGCCCCGCCTCGTGCGCCGCGGGAATCCAGGTCTCAGCCAACTGTTCGGGCGATGCACTTGCGCGCTCCACGGAAAGAAATTGTGCAAATTCCACCTTCTCCTCCGGCGTGAAGTACTGGCCCGCGCTGCGGCCCATCTCGATGACCGCCGCGCGGAAACTGTTCCGTGCCGCAAGCTTTCGATTTGCAACCGTGCGCGCGCGCCACTCAGCGTCGGTCACTGAAGCCAGGCCGCGCTTTTCAACCTGCTCTTCCATGATGGCGGGCGAAGTGTCCGATAGCGCTTCAGTCGCATCGCGAACCGCAACCAGCGTCTGGTAAGCCTGCTGCTGATGCCGCAAACGAGTCTCAATGCGCGCGTACAACGCCGCGCCCCATGCATTGTCAGGCTGCAGCAAATCGTTGCCCGCGAGCGTCACGCCCTGTTCGGCAAACTGTCGCGCCGGATCGACGAGCCCCCACTCCTCAAGCTGTTTTGCAATCCTGAAGTCGTCGGCCGCATGTTCCTTGCGCCCGTCGCTCCAGATGGTCCTGAGCGCCCGCACCGCGAGGTCCACCTTGCCCTGCCGCACGCGCACCTTCGCTTCATCCAGAATCCACTGCGGATCTTTGTAGGTAAGCACGTAGAGCCGCTCGTAGTCGGCGCACGCATCGTCATAGCGCTGCAACTGCTCCTCAAGTTCCACACGCTCGGTGTATAGATCGCCTCGGTCCCTGCGAATCGCGATCGCCTTGTTGTAGGCGGCGATAGCGGCCGCATCGTCGTGAAAGGCCCGCTCGGCCCGCGCCAGGATGATGGCAAAGCGCGAATCGCTGGGCGAGTCGCTGACCGCCTTGTTGCCGAATGTCACCAGCTGTGGCTCGCGGTGGTAGCGCAGCGCGTACGCGGTGGTCTCGGCCAGCAGGCCCTGGTCCTCAGGATAGGCGCTCAACAGCGCAATGTACTGGTCCATCGCGCCCCGGTAATCCTTCAAGCGCGTCAGCGCCGGAATCAGGCTGCGCTCAAGCTCAGCGATTCGCGCCTTGCGTTCATCGCGGCCCATAGGCGCGGACTTGAGTGCAGCAATCCTGGCGAGGTAAAAGTCCCGCAGACCGGCATCGTCGCCGGCGCGCGCATACGTCTGCGCCATTGCGGCAACATATTGTTGATCGAACGGCGAACCGGCAAGGAGCGGAGCAATCAGCTCGCGAGCCTGCGTCGTCTCGCCAATCTGGCTGGCCTTGTCGGCGGCCTCAAGCGCAAATCGGGTTGCAAGATTCGGCGCCGCCGCCTTCTCTGCTTCAATCAGCGTTGCTACCGCGCGCGGCCGCTGTCCATCGCGCCAGTTGAAGTCCACCTCCGCTCGCACTGCGCCCAGGACGAGAGGGTTCTGGCGGTAGAGTTCATCCACAATCGCCAGCGCCTGGGCAGGCTGCTTCTGCAGTTCGTGGGCGTTGGCCAACGCGAGCTCAAGCTGCATGCGATGCACCGGATCGCCGGCCAGAGCAATCTGCTTCTCAAGTGCGGCATTGCTTTGCGCGTTCAATCCATGCGCATCCGCAATCTGCCGGATCGCGTCGAGCAGATCGGGCGAACCGGCCTTGGCAATCGCCTGATCGAGCAACGCGGCCAGCTCGTCGCCGCGATGCTGCGCCAGCAGCACATCCACGCGCAGATTGAGAGCCGCAAGGGATATGCCGCCGGCAGCCAGGGACTGCGCGGTCGCAGAGTCGACCGCATCGCGCGTGGCGGGCCGCGCAGCCAAAGTCAGCAGCCGGTTGCGCGCATCGGAGCTGCCGGCGAGTGAGTCCAGCGTATACTCGCGCACCGCGGCAGCCGGGTTGCCTATATTCTCGTCAATCGCGCCGGCCTCGTAACCGTAGAGCGAGGGTTGATGAAATCTCTTGCGCGCGGCGTCGATCTCTTTGAGAGCCTCGTCAAACCTGAAGTAGTCCCAGAAAACCGTGGCCGCCTGCAGGTAGCCGTCAGGCGACCCGGGATGCGCGCCCGGCATCTGCTGCCAGAAATCCGCGGCGTCGCTCATGCGGCCGCGGTCGGCGTAGATGTCGCCGATGTGCGCCAGCCGCTCGGTATCGCCAGGCGAAGCGAGCAGCAGATTCTTTTCAACGGCGACCGCGCGATCAGTGCTTCGCCGATCGAAGTATGCCAGCGACCGAAACACATTCGAAGCCTGTTCGCCGATCTCCCGCTCGGCCGGGTAGGCCGACGCAAGCTCGCCAAGGATAGGCGCGCTCCGCTCAAAGTGCGAAGACCAGATCTCCGCTTTGGCCAGCTCGTTCATCGCGGCGTAATCTCTGGCGTCTGCCGGATGCGATGCGTCCTGCGCATCGACTTCGCGCTCCAGTTGCGCCATCTCAGTCTTGAGCCGGCCCGTCCTGCTCAACTCCTCAAAAAACTCCGACTCAAAACCGGGCGACTCAAACCAGCACTGGCGCAGCAACTCCGAACGTTTTTCCTGGTCGGCGGCCAGCCGCGTGTTGTATGCGTTCAGCAGATTCCTGACAAAGACCAGATCGTGCGGAAAGCGCTGGTGCGCGTAGAGATTCACCTGCAGATAAAACTGGGGCTCGCTCCGGTTCACGCGGGCAAAGTAGGTTTCGAGGTCCGTGCCCTGAAACGTGTCCACCACCTGGCGCGTAAGAGCCACGTACTGCATATACTTGCTCTGGCGCAGGTAAAACCGCGCCAGCTTGTCGTACCAGCTCTTGTCAGGGAACTTTTCCATCGCCCGCTTGTACACTTCCTCTGCCTGCTGGTCGAAGCGGTTCTGGACAAGGAACTGCGCCAGACGTTCGTAGATGCCGGGATCGTTTGGATCGCGGTCGACCTCGCGCCGCAAAACGGCCAGCGCCTGCGGCAATTGCTGGCGGGAAGTAAGCCGCGCAAGATATCGCTCGAGCACCTGCGCGTATTCGCTTGCCGGCGACGGCGCACCCTGCGCGGTTGCTGTAGCCGGCGCAGCCTGCAATGCGCGTTCCTGCGACAAGTCCTGGGGCTGCGAAGAAGCCGGCGAGTTGCCGGAGCTATTCTCTGTTTCTGAAGCATCTGCGTTCTCGCGCACCGCTTGCCGGGATTGAGATTCGGTTGCGAGCGGCACGCCTCTGGCCGCGACAGCGAGCTCGCCCAGCATCCGGTCGTAAATTCCGAACTCGTCCTGCGCCCGGTTCTCGCGGGCATAGGCATCGGCAACTTCCATCGCCACTCCGTAGCGGTCCGCGCCCATAGGGAACTGCGCAAGATATGCATTGCCTTTGCGAATCACGGCATCGCTCAATCCGTAGTTGGCGTAGGCGTTGATCAGCTGCGCGTGCAGGCCGGCCCGTTCCGGCGCAGCGGGAAACTTCTGATCGAGAATCGCAAGCAGCTCGGCCGCCTTGGCGCGGTGAAAATACGGTTGCGCGCGCACTTCCTCGTCGTGCGCCTCGCTCTCGGGATTCGTCGAGTTGAAGAACAGCGAAAGAATGCCGTTGAAGTAACCCGGACCCGTGTCCATGGTGGCAATGTCGCGATACATCGCCAGGTTTCCCGCGCCGAACTGGATGGACTGGCCGGGCGAGGTCAGCAGCAGCTCGATCATTCCGCTCAGTGCAACCTGCTGCGCTGGCTCTCCACGCACGCTGCCGGCCGCATTGTTCAGCGCAAAGTAGTAGCGCGCCGCCTCGGCGGGGTCTTGCGCGCGCAACGAAAGCTGCGCCAAGGTGTCGACTTCCTCCGCACTCCACGCAGCGTGGCGCAAATCCTTGCTCTGGCGAAAATCTGCAAGCGCCTGGCGCGCCGCGTCGAGGCGGCCCTCCTGTTCGTAAAGCCAAAAGATGCGCGCGGCTGCATTCAAATCGTCGGGATTCTTCCGGAGCCGCTCCCGCGCATCGGTCAGAAACTGCCGCTCAGCGTGCGTCTGCTTCAACAGCTCCGTATAGCTCGCGATAAGTTCATCGGGCCACAGCGGCTGAAAGCCATGGTCGTAAACCGCCAAGGCCTTCTCGACTGATCCGCTAAGATACTCCACAAGCGCCGTCGCCTTCACCGGGAACACAGAGTCAGAAGGGAAGGCCTGCTGATAAGCGGCGATCGTCTTGCGAGCGTCGTCAAAGCGATTTGCACCGGCCAGAAAGCTGAATTCGTCGCTATATACCGAAGCAGCGCCGGGATAGCGCCGAACCCACGCCTGATAAATGTTCGCGATCTCTCCATCGCTGAGCTCGGCGTCGCCTTTCAACCGGAGAATGCGTTCAAATGCCTTCCACGAACGCTCGCCGCGCACATCGGAATTCTGTTGGTCACCAGCAGCCGGAGCCGTAGCCACTTCCATCAGCACCGCAACCTCATCGCGCCAGCGCAGGCGCCGATGATAATAGTCCGCCAGCTCCAGCTTTGCGCCGGCAGGGTCGCTGGCATGTGCCGAATACTGTTTCCAGTCAGTTTCGGCTGCGGCAAAATCCAGCGCCTGCTCATCGGCGCGCGCGCGCAGCGCATACAGTTCCGCCTTTTGCGGCGATTGTTTCAGCAAGTTGCTGAGCTCGGCGCGTGTCTCGGCCGGCGGCCTCGGATACATCACCTTCACGCCGGCGGCATCCATCGCGCGAAAGAGCGCATTCTCAATATCGCCGCCGGCTACGGCGAACTGCATCCACTTGGGCAGCTCGGCACGAGCCGCCAGCAGCACTGCAAAACTTGCCGGCAGCAAGGCCGCCGCAACTGCCACGGCAACGCGCAGGGCATTGCGCCGGGGCGCAGACGATCTACGGAAGCACTTCAATGGGCACCTCCCCGGTTCCAAGGTTGTGCGCAATGTCTTCGGCGGTAACGGTAAGTTTGTACTCGCCGGGCGGCAACGACGGCGGAATCGTAAGCGTGCCCGTGTTGGTTCCGGCCGCAGGGTTCCAGCGCAGGCTCACCGGCGCGGCCCCGTCGATGTGCGCAATCAGGTCGCGCGTGCTGGCCGAGGCGCCTGCCTTGATGTTGATTGGCTGGCCGCGGTGGAACTCGCTGCGATCGAGCGAAATCTTCACCGTGGGCGGCGTGCTGGCAATCACGAATGTCTTCGCCTCGCGATAGATGTTGCCGCGCTTATCGCGCAGGATCAGCCGCACGCTGTAGGTGCCGTCTTTCATGTCGACCGGTGCAAGAAAGCGCGTCTGCCACACGTCATCGTCGCTCAGGTAGCGCAGCGGTGTGGTCAGGCCGAAGGGAAAAAGCGCGATCACCGAGACGATGGATGGGTCAGTGTGCACGCGCAGCACAGGATCGCCCGGCCGGATCACGCGCGGCCGGAGCAGTGCCCTTGGAACCGCCAGAAACGACGTGTACGGCGTAACGAATTTGTACTTGCGCGAGAGGCGAATGATCTCATCCACCGCGGCGCCGGTTTCACCGTTGCGCGCAATCTCCTCGAGCAGCGCATTCACGCGCGCCTGCGCCCACAGCCGCGGCAAGCCGGGGTGGTCAAGCTCCTCGATGGGAAACGCCGCGCGAGCAGTCGCGTCGAGCGGCGCTCCATCGCGATGGGCGCGCGCCTCAAAAGCCACCTTCTTTGCCGGCTGCAGGTACTCGCCGACCCAGGTTGCCTCAGAGCCGGTATACACCGCGTCGTCGAGCGGGTAGATTTCCTGTGCCGCGGCCGGCGGCGTGAGCGCAAGGCCGAGCTGCGAAACCGGGCTGCGCACAATCTTCGAGAGGAAAACATCCAGCTTGGCGTCGAGCGGTTCGGTCGAGAGCACGCTCACCATCACGCCGTCGTTCTTCGCCAGCATGCGCATCAGCGTCAGGTTGGCGTCGTCGCCCACTGCAAAGACTTCGGTTCGCGGACGATTCGCGGTCTGCTTCCACTGCTGCGTGTACGCGGCGGCGATTTTGCCGTCGGTCAGCGTACCGCGATCCGCATCGCCGTCGCTCAGCAGGACAATGTAACTGTTGGGTTCGGTGCATTGCGCAAGGCCCGCCGCCAGACCCTTGCTCAAATCGGTTCCGCCACGCAAACGGCTCTCGCGCACAAAGTTCAGCGCATTTTGAACTGTCGCCGGATCGGCAGGCACGGGATCGGGCTGAAACGCCGTCACATCCTGGTTGAACAGCAAAACGTTGAAGTGGTCCTGCGACCGCAGAATGAGGAGCAGTTTTTCAAGAGCGCCATAGCTGCGCTCCAACTTCTCCCACTGCATCGAGAGTGAATTATCGAAGAGCACAACAATATTGCGCGGCGCGCCGGTGTCGGCCTGTGCGCCCGCCTGCTGCGCGCCTCGGCCTTCGCCCACCAGCACGCTGGCCTCAAAGAAACCCGGCTGGCTCGCGGCCTTCTGCGGCGAGATTTCGTCGGGCTGCGGCTCTTCGGCCCGGGGATTCCGGTAGGTGAGCACGCTCAATTGATCGGAGTTCGCGGCATCGACCTTCCAGTTCGCCGCCAGATCCTCAGTAAAGCTCACGTCACCGGCTTCGAACGATCCCCGCACTGTATGCCCATCGTTCTGCGCGATGGTGAGCGACAGGGTCTTCGACAGCACCTGAAAATCCTGAATCGCGAACAGCGAGCTTAAAGTGAAATTGATCTTCAGATGGCCGGCCGACTGCTGCTGGTATGCGTCGGGCCTGAGCGGAAACGCGAACTGCGATTGAAAGCTGTTGACGTCGATCTTCTGGTGATATTCGAGCTCGAGCCGCTTGGTTCCGTGTGCCGGAATAGGCGCGATATGCGCTGAAAACAGCATCGACTGCCGCGCGGAATCCTCAGTGCGCTCGCCCATCTCCAGCAGCCCTGGATCGAGCTGCTGCGCGCGCACATCGTCATAAATCTCTCGCGCCTTCCGCCGCGTAAGGATGACGGCGGGAATGCAAACTGTGCCGTCCCACACCGCAAAGTCAGAGACCGTGCTACCCGTCGGGAGAGCGAAAACGTAGTTGCCCTCCTGCGGCATTCCAGTGTGGTTCGAGAAGATTTCGAGCACAAAGACGCGCGCGTCGCCATTCTCAATGGTGATGTCAATCTGCATCTCGTCGAGCGAAAGAACCCGAGGGTCGGGCTGCGTGCTGTTGCCGGGGATCAGCACTCCCGCATCGGCGCATCCCACGCGCGTGACCACGCAAAGGGCCGCGGCCACAAGCACCGCAAGCAGGCGCGTAGGTTTCACTGCTCTGCTTTTCATTGCGCCAGGCTCCTTTCAGCAATGCGAACCAGGCCGTTGTCAGTGCCGATGTAGATCTCGCCATCGCGCTCGGCAAGCGCGGTTACGTTCATTGACGGCAGGCCGGCCGTCCACTGGCGCCATCGACCCGTGTCGCGATCGTAGATGTAGAGGCCATCGCTCAGCGTCCCTGCAAGCACGTGCGAAGGCGTCACGAGCATCGTATTGGGATTCACTTCCATCGCCCGCGTCGCGTGCTCGAATGCCGCGAACTGACCGTCGGCTCCGAGCCGCATCACGCCTGCGCCGTACGTGCCTACAAACCACTCATCGCCCACCGGAACAATCGCCGTAATCCAGTTGTGCCTGAGCGTGGAGTTCGCGACGGTGAAATTGCGTACGACATTCTTGCCCTCAAAAAGCGAGATGCCGCCGAGCGTTCCGGCCAGCACGCGATTCCGGCTTACTCCCAGCGCATAAACATGGTTGTTCACCAGCCCCTCGAACGCGTACAGGCTTTCGGCGCCCTCGCGGTCCAGGAACGTGATTCCGGCAGGCGTGGCAAGGGCCAGGCCGTCGCCGTAGTTCTCAACATCGGTCACATCCTCGGCGATGATGCCATCATGCTTGCCCAGCACGCGTTCCAGCTTTCCATGCTCGTCAAACAGGGCGAGCCCGTTTGCTGTCGCCACGTCGATGCGCGCGTTGCGATCGTCGGCAAGAATGCGATTCACGCAGAAGATGTGCTCGTCCTCGCGGTGCGCCACACTCCTGACGTCTGAGCCCATGATGGCCACATCGAGCCCGCGATCGAAGTAGCCGATCCACAGCGCGCCATCCGGAGCGAAGGCAAGCGCCGAGATATTGCTGTCGCTTAACAGCGGCCGTGGGCCCTCCACCACCGGGCGCCATGTGTTCTCTCCGCCGCTCCTCTCCAGCAGCCCCTCGTTGGTGACTGCTACCAGCCCATCCCGGGTGTTGAAGAAGGCGCTCGCTACTGCGGCATTTTGCATCTTCCCGGCTTCAGCGCCCTCCGCGCGGATGCGCCGGTCAACCCTCCCGCCTTCAATCGGCCCGGCATCGAGCGGAACACTGACAATGCCTTCGTCGACGGTGCCCACAGTGAGCGTTCGACCGTCCACGGCCAGGGC
>Ga0326727_10009564_pt1 | contig 23751 bp, 28 predicted proteins | sample MB2enrmetagenome_FD_207643 | JGI IMG/M metagenome (GOLD analysis project Ga0326727, IMG submission 207643) | Lab enriched peat soil microbial communities from McLean, Ithaca, NY, United States - MB29MY | ecosystem: Environmental > Terrestrial > Soil > Wetlands > Peat | place: USA: New York... | reverse complement strand
GATCGACAGATTACGCAGGAAAAAACCGAGAATTTACAGGCAGCATAAATCGCAAAATTATCTCAACATCTTTGACAAACGCCGGCATCATGATCGTGGTCATTTGATCCTGTCTCGAACATGTCGCATCGAATGCGTGCCGTAGGACGATAGCGTTTGGCTGCCGTGGAGAAAAGGGATTTCCGGGTGCGTTGTTGTGACGGCTCAGAAGGTGTTGTGACGAATTTTCTCTATTGTTTATCCTTGGTTTTTCTGTATAGGCATGCGTTATTTATTGTTATTTAGAATTAATTTTGGAGTATGAACTCTAAAGGTATTCAAATATAAATTCTATTTGAATACGATATTCATTTATTATATTCGTATGGCAATTCGTTGTTGTATGTTTGGTGCAAACTTTAAATGTCAGCATTTTTATTGGTGAAAATTCTTATCAATGGATTACACTTCCGGGCGCAAAAAAATTTTGTGGTAATAGGTGTTTAAAATGCGGTATATCAAAATACCCCACCTGGAGGTGCTATGAATCGGGATGATGACGTCTCGTTTGACCCACGCGAGTTACGCCTTCAACTTGGTCTGAATCAGCAGGAATTCTGGAGTGCGGTCGGTGTGACGCAGTCGGGTGGATCCCGCTATGAAAATGACAGGCGCATTTCCAGGCCGGTCATGGAACTGCTCCGTCTGCGCTATTTGTTGAATATCGATATCCAGCTCATTTCAGAAGAAAATTCTGACATTATTCGTGCGGTGGCGAATGGTGAAATGGACTCCAAGTTCCTGGCAGAAAATGCGGCCAGGATACAAAAAGTCATTGCCGCCATGAGTGTGCTTGAAAAAGATGTTGTCAACCTTTCCCGCGCTGCGGATGAGCTGATCAATCGTCCGGGGATTTCTGAGTAATCTGCCTGGGTGGCGTACGCTGGCGTGGTCTATGATTCTGTCGGAGACTGTCCTGGTGCCCATGATGAATGTCCGGCTCGCGTCGTTCGTGATCTTTCTTGCCGCATCCGCTGTCCGCGCGGATATTCCGCCGACGCCGGATGCGGGTCCGCGAACGGGAAGTGCCGCCGGACTATCGTTTGCTATCCAGCCCGTTGCCATCGGTGTGCCGCCTGATCATCCCCGCTACACGAAAACCTTCGACGAATTGATACTGGTCGGGTGTAGCGCTAACAGCCCAAATTGCCGACTGGCCCATGCAAAGCATCTGCTCGGACTGGCAATCGGCGCAGTCGATGGCGCGGAAACGCGGCCGGAGGCCGGTATGGTGCGGCAGGTGCTTGCCGCCTTTTCCGGATCGTCCGGATTGCGTACGGTGACCCTTGAGTTTTATGATCCGCAGGCGAATGGCGGGCCCTGGATCTCCGCCCGATTCCGCAAGCCTTGACTGTCGTGGCTGGTTTTTTCTTCCCCTTTTTTCGACTCGCATACAATTTTTCCTGTTGTGAATCGTCTTCACAGCATGGACACGATATTGACCCCACTGATGGCTGAACAAGACCGGCGTCTGACAGAGACGATCTCGCAAGAGCGGAGCCGCCTGCGCAATTTTATTCGCCAGCGCGTTCCCGATCCTGCCGAGGCCGAAGACATTCTGCAGGATGTGTTTTACGAGTTCGTGGCGGCCTATCGTTTACCGCAGGCCATTGAGCAGGTCGGCGCCTGGCTTTTTCGGGTGGCGCGCAACCGGATCGTCGACCGATTCCGTAAAAAAAGGGAAGTCGCCCTTTCTGATGAGCGCAACGATGCCGGTGATGAGTACTGGCTGGAGCAGGTGCTTGGCTCGGCAGATGCCGACGGGCCCGATGCTGCTTATGCCCGCGCATTGTTGATTGAAACCTTGTATGAAGCGCTTGAAGAATTACCAAGAAATCAGCGCGAGGTGTTTGTCGCTCACGAACTGGAAGGGCGCAGTTTCAAGGATATGGCGGCTGAAAGCGGGGTTGGCGTGAATACCTTGCTGGCGCGTAAACGCTATGCCGTTTTGCATCTGCGAGTGCGGTTGCAGGACATTTATGATGAATTCAATACCAGGGAGCAAAAACCATGAGTTGCAAAATGAGATGTGCAAGGATCGCTGTATTGGCCGTTGCGGGGATTGCGGCGCTGGGGTGGGTGGTCATGCAGTTGTGGAACTGGCTGCTGCCGGTGGTGTTTACCGGTGCGCATACCATCGGCTATGTGCAGGCAATCGGGCTGTTGGCACTATGCAAGATTTTGTTTGGCTCGATGGGGTGTCACAAGGGATGTCATGGACGTGGTCATCAGCGGCACCTTGAAGAAATGACACCTGAAGAACGTGAAAAGGTTCAAAGTGGACTGCGTCGCTTCTGCTGCAGAAGCAAGTCGTGAACCGGTGAACGACGGGCATGGAAAAAAGGGCTTGCAAGCGATTGCAAGCCCTTTTTGTCTGGGCTGCGCCAATCAGTCTACCGGACAGGGGAGTGGCAAACCGCCGGCGCGATACCAGCGGGCCATGTTGTTGAAGTCTCGCTGCTGTCCTGGCGTGAGTGCTTGATAACCGGCTTTGACCCTGCTTTGGGTTTCGGCATCGATAGGGCGTCTGGCGGGGCTGCGGCAAATGATCATGAAGGGTGCCAGTGCCGTACGGTATAGACGGGTCGGAATGGCGAGGTGTGTCAGGGCTGTTCCGAGTTCATCTTCACTGAATGCCGCACGTAAGGAGTCGAGAAAATCCCGGGTGAATTGCTCCGACTGCAATTCGGCGCGGTCACTGGCAAAAAATCGCTGTGTAGGCAATCGTTTCAGTCTTCCGAAATCGGCCAGAAAGACGCCTCCACCGGGCTTTAGGACTCGGCTGATTTCTTGCATGGTACGTTGCAGGGATAGTGTGTCAGGCAAGTGATGCAAGGACATGGTACACAGTACACAGTCCAGCGAAGCGGTGTCGAACATGTCCAGGCACGCAAGGTTGCCTTGTACCAGCGAGACATTGTCGATGGATTCCCGCGCCAGGATTTCACGCGCGACGTCCAGCATGCCGGATGAGGCATCCAGTCCGATAAACCTGCTTTGCGGGTTCAGGCGGGCCATCTGCGTCAATTGGTTGGCCGGACCGCATGCCAGGTCGAGCACGGTATCGCCGGGGCGGATGACCGGAAGGGCAAGAACGGCATTGAGCAGATACTGGTGAATCAGGATGCCGTTGTCCCGTCCGCTTTCGGCAAAAGCATTGATCTGATCGGGCGCTTCCATCACCAGTCTGGATTCCGGAACGCGCGGCAGCGGCTGCGCGTGCAATTGCTCCATAAGCAGATGCGCGATCATCATGGGGGTCGACATGTTCAAACCGACTTGTTGGTGAGGCGGTCTGACAGCGCCTTGAGAATCCGCTTGTGGATCAGAATCGGCAGTCGCAGGATGAACTCGGTCATCAGGCGGATGTGCATCCAGGTCAGCAGCCGGTTGTCGCGCAAATAGTTAAAGTGCGAGACGCCGCCTTCGTCCGGTTGAAAGTACTTCACCGGCGCCGGCAGGTTGACCGGGGGAACCCCATCCCAGCACAGTCGGACCACCGCCTCCGGGTCAAAGTCGAAGCGTCGCATCCAGTGCTGGCGGCGCATGATTTTGCGCAGCGGGTCGACAGGGTACACGCGAAAACCGAACAGCGAGTCGCCAATCCCCATTCCCAGTGTTTCGAGGTTGGCCCACCAGTTGGAAATCTTGCGGCCTTTCACTCTCAGTGAGGGGGCGCTGGCGTCGAAGACCGGCACGCCCAGGATCATGGCTTCGGGGTGTTTTGCCGAGCTTGCCATGAACTGGGGAATCAGCGCTGGCGGATGTTGTCCGTCCGAGTCCATGCACAGGGCATGCGTGAATCCCTGGCCCGCCGCATGGTCCAGGCCAAACAGGATCGCGGCGCCTTTGCCTCGGTTTTCCGGCAGAGACAGAACCTGCAGGCCATCATCCTGTGCGGCCATTTCGCGCAAACCCTGCTCCGTGTCGTCCGTGCTGCCATCGATGATGACCCAGACGGGACTCCAGAATGCGCGGGCTGCACGCACGGTTTCGAATACTTTCGGGCCGGGGTTGTAGCTTGGAATCAGTACGACGTGGGTGTGTGATGGGCTGTTCATGGTCGGATGGCAGGGAAGGGTTGAGCGATTTGCTGTAGTCGGGGCTGCGGGTGCTGCAGGAACATAGCCGATGGACACGAAGTGGTCAAGCTTCACCCTCCGCATGCGATCATCGGTCAAGCCGCAGTGCGGGGTCGATGGATCGTTCGAGCGACGAACGGAAATACTGTTGCATGCGTCGGGTTGTTTTCAGCATATCAGCCTCCGGGGCGAACCGTTTTCCGGGGATGGCCCGATAGACGATCGGGAATTCGGGCGGGCGCCATATTTTCCAGCCTTTGCTCAAATAGGCGGAGTTGGTTGTGATCAGGATGGTCTGCACCGGGCTTCGGGCTTTGTGGGCGATCAGTGTCGCCGCCCCCTTGATCGGATTGACCGGCTGGTGCGTCGTGCGCGTTCCTTCCGGAAAAATCAGTACGATATTGCCCTGATCAATGCTCCGTATGGCGTCGCGAAACATTTGTGCGGAATCGCGGTTGGATACATAGCCGGCCAGGCGAGCCCCGGCGCCCAGAAAAAGATTGGAACCGATGCTGGCTTTCATCAGACATACTACTCGGCGCACGCGCGATAGAATGAGAAAGGCATCGATCATGCTCGGATGATTGGGGGCCAGTAACAGGCCGGATTGTCCGTTAAGCGCGTCCAGTGCTTTCAGATCGAGCTTCATCAACCCACATGCTGCGCATCCGCTCAGGAAAAGGCGGCAAATTGCACTGATTCCCCATTGCACCAGGGGCGCCCGGAATGATTTAGGCGTGAGGATCAACGGCAAAGCCAGCAGGTTGCCGAAGAGCAGCATGGTTCCAAGCCATATCAGCATGGCATAAAAAAGGACGATTTGTAATGGACGACGGCAACGATTCAGCATTGGCGAGGAGTTTCAGTTTTCTGCCTGTAAGGAACTGACAGCAAAGTGTCGTTGGATCAAGATGCATTGCGTGAAACTTAAGAGTTCGGCAAGTAGAATGCAAGTTCTGTCGGCGAATTGCAACGCAGGTCCGCAAACGGCCGAAAAGAATAACATTTTACTATATAATCGAATTAATTGTGTATCAACCCCTGCAAGTGATGGAACTCATGTTAGAAGAAATCGTAAAAAATTATCTGGTCGAAAGCAAAGGGAAAGATCCCGTCCTGTTTGATACCCCGGATCTGCAGGTTTCTGCACTGGGACTCGACTCTCTTGATATGGTGGAAATGCTGTTTGAAATCGAAGATCGTTGCGGATTTCAATTGCCTGATCCCATGCGCTATATGCAGATGAGTTTTGCCGACATGCTGGCGGATATCGAAGCAGCCATCCGCGAACATAATAATGGCGAACTGCCAGAACTCAAACTCTGAGTGAGTACGTCATTGTCCAAGGTACTGATTACTGGAATGGGGGCGATCAGCCCCCTGGGTATCGGCCGGCAAGCGACGTTCGAATCCTCGCTTGAAGGGCGTTGCGCTGTTACCGCAGCGCCGCCGGAGATCTCTCGCTGGCTGCCGAATCTGCTGGTGGCGCCTTGTGCTTGTCCCGACGCCCTTCTGGATGCCCGGTGTGCCGGTCTCGACCGGGCGACCCGGTTCGCGCTGGTCGCGGCGCAGGAGGCGGTGGAGGAAGCCGGCTTGGGTGCCCACCCGGCCGATGCGCGCCGCATCGGTGTTTATGTGGGGATCGGTTTTGGCGGGGCGCAGACGGTAGATGCCCTGTACACGCGTTTTCAGGAAAATGTTGCACAGGGTAGCCGCAATCCCGCCATCGTGCATCCGCTGTCGGTGCCGAGAATGATGGCCAATTCCGCTGCCGCCATGGTGTCGATGAAGTATGGCCTGCATGGCCCCAGTCATACCTACTCGGTTGCCTGTGCGTCGTCGGCCATCGCCATCGGCGAGGCCTATCGGGCGATTCGGGGCGGTTATATCGATGCGGCGGTGGTGATCGGCACAGAAGCAATGCTGACCCCGGGGGCGATGATGGCGTGGAATGCGCTGCGTGTGATGGCCAAGCCCGATGCGTCTGATATTTCCCGCAGTTGCCGCCCGTTTTCGCTCAACCGCAGCGGTTTTGTGCTGGGCGAGGGGGCTGCGGCGATCGTGCTGGAGAGCGAAGCGCGTGCCACGGCCCGCAAGCAGGCCGCGCTGGGTGAGTTGTGCGGCTATGGCTGTAGCAGCGATGCCGAGCATCTGACCGCGCCGTCTTCGGCCGAGCAGGTCGTCGCGATGCGCCAGGCGCTTGACGAGGCCGGTCTCGAACCGGCCGATATCGGTTATCTCAATGCGCACGGAACCGCCACCGATGCGGGCGATGTGGTCGAGACACAGTCGATCCGCTCCGTGTTTGGCGAGGCGGCATCACGCTTGCCGGTCAGTTCGACCAAATCGATGCATGGTCATCTGATTGGCGCCAGCGGCATCCTTGAATTTGTCATCAGCGTCATGGCGATGAATCAGGGGGCTTTGCCGCCGACCGCTACGCTGGACAACCCCGATCCGCGTTGCGATCTCGATTTCATCCCACTGACCGCGCGCAGGGGCTGCGACGTTCAGGCGGTCATGTCCAATTCTTTCGCCTTTGGTGGCAGCAACGCGTGCCTGATTGCGCGGAGGGTTGAATCATGAGCGATTCGGCTTATGTTTACCCGATTCGGCTTGACCGGCAGGACATCGCCGAACTTCTGCCGCATCGGGGCGATATTTTCGTGTGCCGCAGCCTGGTCATCGAAGGTCCACATCAGTACTCGGGTGTGGCCAGTTGGCCGCTGGATAATGGTGTGATCCGCGGACATTTCCCCGGCTTGCCGCTCGTGCCCGGTGTCATGCTGATAGAAACCATGGCGCAACTGGCCGGGGCGGGCTTGCTGGCCGGCGATCCGTACGTCAAAACGTTGCCGTCGGAGTCGGTCGGTGTGCTGGCTGCGGTGCGTAATTGCTGGTTCAAAAATCCCGTCAAGCCTGAATCCGAAGTGACGTTCAGCATCAAGTGCCGGCAGATGGCGCCACTGCTGGTACAGGTTTCTTCGCAGGTGAGCGTGGACGCGCTTGAAGTGGCCAAGCTGGAAGTCGCCATGGCCTATGTGCCGCGCGATCAGTTGTTCTCGCCGCTGGCGGGACAGACTGCCTGAAGATGGCGGCGCGGGTTCGCGCCGCCCATCCGGTTACGGCGACTCTCCATTGTCAATGAAGATGTTATTTGGCAACTGCAGTTTTGTGCGAATCGTTTTGGTGTATTCGCCGGTTCGGCCATCGTAGCGTACGATTCTGTCTGGAATGTTTTGTTTTCCCTGGTCATAAATGAACAGGTCATAATCCGGAGCGGGGCCAAACGCCATTCTTTTCGGATAGCGCAGTGCGAATCCGTGCGTGAAGTCTCCTTCAAAGACGGCTTCCTTATCGGGGTTGGACAAGACATCGTAGCGCTTCACCACTGCAGGCCCTTGTTCATAGCCGGCCACCGTACCCACGCTGATGATATAGAGCTTGTTGTCGGGGCCGAATACCATGTCTTCCGGACGGATCAGCATTTCAGCTTCAGACGGATACCATTTGTCGAGGACGGGACCCATATAGGGTTGTCCTTCGCGATTGATGTCCTGGCGCAGAATCTCCTTTCCGTCGTCGTCGAATTCCCGCACGGTGTAATCGCCGCGGCTCAACATGAACCAGTGTCCATTAGGGCCGTAGGCCATACTGACGATGCCATAGCTGTCGATGGGATTTTTTTCGATCGGTAGCAGGGTCTCGAAAGTATCCTGATCGGGGTTGTAGCGCACGACACAGCCGAATTTTCCAAAGCCGAGATAAGGGATACCGTCTTTAACGATCAACGTTTTTTCCTGCAGCCTGATGAAGTGGTCATCGTCCAGCCCCTTGGGGTCGCAGGCCTGAAGTGCCGATCCCGGAAGCCGGTCTTCGCTGATTTTCCTTGAGGTGAACAGTCGTTCGCCCGTCTCCGTATCGAACCGCATCAATACATCGCGGGCCTGGGCGTAAACCCACATGGTTTTGCCCTGAACAGAGAGGTCGAAATAATTGGGTTTCGTGGCGTCGGTAGCTATCGAGCGGAGGAATACGCCATTCAGCTGATACAGATCCACAGCCGTAAATGTGCTGATAAACAGTTGGCTGCCTGCTCGCGCAGGCCCTAGCGCCAACAGGCCCAGAATCAGAATCAGCCATTTTGATTTCATCATCGTCACTCTCCTCAGGTCGCTCGTGCGAGCGCTGGAAAGGCGCGTCGCCTATTCAGCTATAGATTTGAGTTGGCGTGAAATCAAACAAAATGTAATTTGTGATTAAATCAATGATTGTTATTGCGGATGCAGCGCGCACTCGTTCTGTACGCCCTGCATGGCAGTTCTCAGGCCGTCATGCCGCCGTTGATCGAGATGATCTGCCCCGTGATATACGCGGCTTCGTCGGAAGCGAGGAATGCAACCAGACTGGCGACTTCTTCGGGTTTTCCGACGCGCTTCATCGGCACCTTCTCCGCGACGAGCTCGGGGGGAAAGCTGTCTTTGCTCATGTCCGATTCGATAATGCCCGGGGCGATTGCATTGACCGTGATGCCGCGGCTGGCCAATTCCAGGGAGAGCGACTTGGTTGCGCCGTGCAGGGCACTTTTGGCGGCGGCGTAATTGGTTTGCCCACGATTGCCGGCGAGTGCCGCAACCGATGAAATCGCAATGATTCTTCCCCAGCGGGTGCGGATCATTGGCAGGGTAAGCGGTTGGGTCACATGGAAAAAACCATGCAGCGTGACATCAATCACACGGTGCCATTGTTCTGCGCTCATGCCGGGAAACACGGCATCATCGTGGATGCCCGCATTGTTGACCACGACCTGGATGGGGCCCTGTTCAAGCAGCCCCTCAATCGCTTGTCGGGATACGTCGAAATTCGCGACATCAAACTGGATGGCTTCAGCGGATAAGCCCTGAGCGGCCAGTTCTGCACAGAGGGTTTGCACTGCAGCAAGATTTCGATTGGCGTGAATAATTACGTGAAAGCCGTCCTGGGCCAGACGTCGACTGATGGCGGCCCCGATGGCGCCGCTTCCTCCGGTGATCAATGCTCTTTTCATGGGAAAACTCGTTATTTTAGTCTGGGTCAGTGTGCGGCGGCGTCAAGGATGACGCTGGCCCGGCCGCTCAGCAACGGGCCATCCGCCTCGACCTCGAAGTGGTACAGCACATTGATGTCGTTGCCGGACAGGCGCGTGGCCCGAATCCGTAGCGGCGAGTCGATGTCGTCAAGGCGCTGTCTGTGCCAGCGTACGTCGCGCACACTGACGAGATAGCCCGACTTTGCGGGTTCGGCGTCGCCGGCCAGCAGTGCGCCGTGGACGGCCATGGCCTGTGCGGCATACTCGATGCCATTGGAGATCCCCAGGCGGCCATCGGCTCGCAAAGGGTTGTTCGCGTCGCGGTGGCTGAGCGCGGTACAGCAGATTTCGCTGGCGCTCCAGTGCTCGACCGATTCCAGCAGGCACATGGTGCCCTGGTGCGGAATATGCGCGGCAATCCACTGATGGTCGATCATTCGCCGACCTCGATGGCGAGATTGCAGCCTTCCAGGTAGTCGATGACTACGCGTCCGGTCAAGCCGTTGGCCAGCCGTTGCAACAGGGGCAGGCTGCGTGCGGCGGGAATGTTCAAGCGCATTTGTTCCAGCTCGGGATGGTCCAGCGTATCGGCCGACGCTTGCGTCAGTGCGATGCGCAGCGTGGCCAGGGTGGCTGCGCTGCGCTGCGGGCTGAGGACCATGCCGACGCCGAACGGCGAGGGGATGGGGCGCAGCGTGTGCAGCGGCTCTGGGTAGGTGGTATCGAAAGCGACCAGCAGGCAGGGGGCGCCACTGGTGATGACCTGAGCGGCCGCTTCGACCAGGCCCGCGCCGAAGGTTGCATCAAAGGCGGCGAGGCTGGTGGAGGGGGCGGTACTGTGGGTCGCGATACTCCAGTAGCCGGCCGGCGCGTTATGGACCGAATTATGAAAACGGGTTGGCGAAACCATCCGGTCCGAAGACGCCAGCGTATCGAGCATGCTGTGGCAGTTTTCGCAGTCTCCGCCTGTCGAGGAGAATACGTTGGCCAGGGTTGCCGGATCGACGCCCGCATGGCGAATGGCTTCCAGCCCGGTCGCCATGGAAAGCTTGATGGCCGCGCCGGCACGCCGGCGTTCGGTCGGAGGCAGCAGTTCGGGGGGCGGGAGTCTGACCGGTTGCGCAACCAGAGGCTGATCGCCTCGCAGAATGCCTGCAGCGACCGGCCATGTTTCCAGTCCGGGTCCAAGAATGCTGATGCCATCCACATGTATCATGCTTGTACTCATTTATTGCCCACTCGCGAGAACACCAGGCTGCAGTTGCTGCCGCCAAAACCGAACGAATTGCTGATGACATGCCTTAACGGCTGTTCGACATTGGTCAGCAGGTAGTGACACTGCAGACGCGGATCCTGCTCGCGCGTCCCGACGCCGCCGGGCATGCGTCCTTCGCGCAGCGACAGCGCGCAGAGGATGGCCTCGATGCCGCCGGCCGCCCCCAGCGTGTGGCCGGTGTGCCCCTTGGTCGAACTGCAGGGCGTTTTGGATCCGAACAGCGCGACCACGGCGGCGGCCTCCGCCGCGTCATTGCTCTGTGTTGCCGTGCCATGCAGATTGATGTAATCGATGTCGCCCGGGGTGAGACCCGCGCTGTGCAGGGCTGCGGCCATGGCCGCGCGCGCCCCCAGCCCTTCGGGGTGGGGAGACGACATATGATAGGCATCGGTGCTTTCCCCGACCCCGGTCAACAGGATGTCGCCTTCGGCTGCGTTGTCGGCGCGCTCGACCAGTGCGTAGGCGGCGCCTTCTCCGATCGAGATGCCGTTGCGCCGGGCATCGAAAGGCATGCAGGGATCTGGCGACACCAGCTGTAGCGACGAAAAACCGAAGACAGTCGTCAGGCAGAGCGTATCGATGCCGCCGACGATGGCCGCGTCGATCATGCCGGTTTCGATCATGCGTTGTGCCGCGCCAAACACCTTGGCGCTGGAGGAGCAGGCCGTCGATACCACGCAGGCCGGCCCCTTGAGGTCAAAATAATGCCGGACGAAATCTGCGACCGAATAGGTATTGTGCGTCTCGCGGTAGTGGTGGCCGGCGGGAAGCTGGCCGGTCGCCGGATCCCGGTGGCGATAGGCGATTTCCGTGCTGAGAATGCCCGATGTACTGGATCCGAGGAATACCGCGATGCGGTCTGCACCGTAGTGGGTAATGGCGGCGCGCACGCTGTCCGCGAAACCGTCCTGCTCGAGGGCCAGTTGGGCCAGACGGTTGTTGCGGCAATCGTAGCGGGGCAGGTCGGCGCGGATCACAAAGTCATCGAGGCCGGCGACTTCGCCGATGCAAAGGTCGAAATCGATGGTTTCCCAGCGTTTTCGTACGATACCGCCACGCATGTCGCGCAGCGCCTCGATGTGTGGCGCGATACCGGCGCCAAGTGCGCTGGTCAGGGAATAAGCACTGAGTTTGAGAGCTAGCATAAAACGGCTGGGCGGGTCTGCAAGGGTTGACGACAGGCTTGTCTAAGGCCGGAAACGTAGGCACCTGACAAGGCGAAAGGCGCACTTCCTGTCAGTGAGCGGGCAGGAACGCATTGCACAGGGCTCATCAACGGGTATTTTCGCATGCTTGCCTGAGCGTGACGGGCTGAAGTTTGCGTACTGCAAGTTCTTCCAGCAGGCGTGGCAAGACTTCCAGAATGATTGCGCGTCCATCTTCCGTGCGGGCCGCATTGCCATCATGCAGAAGAAGCACGTCGCCGGCTGCGAGACGATGGACCAGTCTGGCGTAAACCACTTCTGGATTATATTGCCGCGTATCATAGCCTCGGCGTGTCCAGCTGGCAAGAACCATCCCGGTACGTTGCAGGACGGGCTGCAGAAACGGGTTGCGCAGTCCGGCGATCGGCCGGTAAAACCCGGGGCGCCGCCCTGTGATGGCTTCCAGGGTGGCCTGACCGGTTCCGGCTTCATTCAGCCAGCCGGCGGGGCCGGACAACGCGGTGTGATTCAGGTGGTACTGGCCGTGGTTTTCGACGTCATGCCCTTCGGCAATTGCCTGACGACAAAGCGCCGGGTAGCGTTGCGCACGTTCGCCGATACAGAAAAATGTCGCACTGGCGCCATAGCGCTGCAAGATCGCCAGCACCGCCGGAGTGATTTCGGGGTCGGGACCGTCGTCGATCGTAATCGCCACTTCGTTGCGGCGTGCGGCGTGTTCGGGCAGGCGTGTCAGGTTCGGACCGAGCAGGGCGCAGCGGGGAAGCAGGCCGGCAGCGGCGATGCCGCCATGCAGCAGGATCAGGGCGCCCAATAGCCAGGGCCAGAGACCCGGCGCGTACACGAACATGACCAGTGCCGCCATGTGCAGGGCGATACAGGCTTTAATGAAGGGTGGCAGGTGTTTCATGGCGTCGTTTCCCGTGTCGGTCTGGCGGGTAGCCCTTCATCGAGCCAGTGTTGCCACAGGCGCAGCCATACCGGCCAGCTGTGATCGCCTTCCGTGTATTGAATCCGCTGCGTGGGAATCAGGCTCGCCAGCATGCTTTGCCCCTTGATGAAGCGATCTTCACTGGCGACGCCGAGGTAGACCGGGCAGGCCGGCTCGGTACGGCTGAGCCAGTGCCACCAGGCGCGTTCGTCTTCCTTTGATGCGGACGGTGTCGCCGCCCAGGCGGCGGGTCCGCCCGCCGCGCGGATTTCGTTCAGGATATCTGCCGTGCCCGGATAGGGGGCAATCAGCTTCAGCCCTGCCAGGTCTTTGCCAAAGGCGGCGGCATAATGCAGTGCGTTGAACGCCCCCAGCGAGATACCGGCCAGCCAGATGGAATGGCATCCTTCTTTTTGTGCCGGTTCGATCACGTGTGCGCGCAGGTCGGCGGCGACCGTTTTTGCCATCACCTGCTCGTAACCGACTTCGGCCAGTGTGATGTCCACCGGCAGATTCCGCTCGCGCACCGCCGCCACGAATCCCTGTGTCAGCAGGTCGTCGATCGTGGCTTTGGCCGGCGGCAGCAAGACCAGCCGACAGGCCGCGCGATGCGCGGCACGCAGACGGTCATGGACGATGCGCATGCGACCTCGCCCTTGCCAGTACGGCGGAAAAAATGAAGGCAAGCAATGCGCCAACGGCAACGGTCGAGCCAATATAAGACAGCACGGCAACGCTCGATGTCCCCAGCAGGCCAAAGCTCGACACCGTTGCCAGGTTGGCCACGACCAGCGAAATTTCGACCCTGCGTTGCTCGCTGTCCGATTCTGGCGCGGCTTCGCCGGCGAAGAACAGCGCATAGTTGGATCCGATGGCGACCACGAGCAGCAGCCCTACCAGATGCAGGATGGTCAACTGAATGCCCATCGCGTTGAACAGCGCGACAACGCACACCACCGCGCACACCAACGGCAGCGAAACCCGTGCGGCCTGTTTGATGCCGCAGGTGACGCAAAGCAGCAGCACAATGGCCAGGCAACCCAGCGAAGAGAGAATCAGGGCTTCGTGGGTGTAGCTATCGAAGATATGGGTGGTTTCTTCCAGCAGATCAATGACCGTGACGTGATCGAGCCTGTCGCGGTCCAGCGCGGCGCGCACGGTGTTCAGATCAATGACGTCGCCGTTGGGGCCGAACCCGGTTGGGCGTATCGGCATCAGCACCAGATAGTCTTTGGGCCGCTTGATCAGCATCGAGTCGAGCAGAACGCCGGTTGAAGTGCCCTGCAGCGCATCCCGGCTGAGCAGGGGACGCGTACGCGCAGACTGGATATCGCTTATAAAAGCGTCAAGCTTGTCGGCCTGGATCGGCAAGCCTTGCAGGGCCGTTTTCAGGTTGGCGCTGACCTGCGGGCGGTCGGGCAGCGCGGCCTGACGGGCGCGCTGCATGGCCAGGCTGGGCAAGATCTGGCTGGGTGTATGGTAGCCGCCGATGACCTGTGCCTTGACCAGACCCTGTAGCACGGTGTCGATGCGCTCGGCGGTTTGCAGCGCGTGTTCCTGATCGGGGGCCGAATAACTGGCGACATAGCGCATGTCGTTTCCGCCCAGGTCCGAGCGAAGCTGGCTATCGAGTTCGTTTTGCGCTTTTGATGTCGAGCTCAGTGCGCTCAGCTGCCGGTTCCAGATGTCCTGATGGTGGAATACCAGCACCGCAACGGCAACCAGTCCGATGGCCACGATCAGCCAGCGGATGCGTGTCAGAAAATCCAGCAGCTGTTGCAGCATCACGCCAGCGCGGGTGAGGTCGCGCAATTTGGCGTTCCGGGGAATCAGGTCCGGCAGAATGTAGCGTGTAACCAGTGCCGCTGTGACCAGACCGCTGATGGAGTAAAGCCCTAACTGGGACAGGCCAGGAAAACTGGAACACAGCAGCGCGGCGAAGCCGGTGATCGACGTGAATACGCCCAGTCGGATCGTGCGCCAGAAGGTGGCGCGCTGCGTGCCGTCAGAGCGCTGGATGAACAGATAGATCGAATAATCGACGGCTTCGCCGATCAGGGTGGTGCCGAAACCGAGCGTCAGGCCGTGAACGTGGCCGAATCCCAGACTGACACTCGCAATACCGACCAGCGCGCCGGAGACGACCGGCAGCAGACCGAGCAGTAGCAGGGACGCCGAACGATAGATCAGCAACAGCAGGCAGACGACGAGCACCGTGCCGGCCGTGGCCAGGCGCTGGACCTCGCTCTGAATGATGTTGCGCGACTGAACCGACATGACGCTGGTGCCGCTCATCACCAGCCGGGTGCCCGCGGCACGGTTCGGCAGTTGAGCGAAAGTTCGTTCGATGGTGTTCAGTGCGCTGGCCTGGGCATCGGTATTCAGGCCGGAGCCGGCCAGTTGCGCCATGAGGACGGCACGGTTGCCGTCGCGCGAGATCCAGACGTCGCCATCGGTGCGCGGTGCATCTTCGCCGGAGAACGCGTCCAGGATCTGCAGGGTTTCGCCCGTGGGATCCTGGGGCAGGATGCGCTTGACGATCATTCCGGTGTCGCCCGACATCAGGTCGATCATGCCCTGTATGGCATCGTGCATGCCGGGTGCGGTAAAGCGCGTCGCCGTGACCCCGGGGCTGAGCAGGTAACGGTTGTCGAAGAAGTAGCGCTGGTCGCGCTCCTGGGTGGCGCGGTCGCCATTTTCGATGGCGGTGAACATGGCGTTACCCGAAAGCTGTGCTTTCAGCTGGCGCGACTGGGTCGCGCGTGCTGTCGCATCCCCGCCCTCGATTCCGATCAGAACGAGCCTGGAGATGGCGCCGTCACGTAATTGATCGACCAGCATCTGCTGGCGCTCGCTCGGAGCCTTGGGCATGAAGGCGGACAGATCGGCGATGAAGCGGGTCTGCGCAATCACCAGGATGGCGGCAAGCATGGTGACCGCCCAGATGATAAACGCCGGTTTGCGACAGAAGGATTTCATTTTGACGTTGTGCTTGTAATGTCCATGATGGAGTGGTCGCCATCGGCCTGCATGAATTCGATACTCTTGACCTGATCGTGCTGGCCGGCAATGCGAATCTGGCGAATGACCTTAAGCATGCGCGACTGAACCGGTGTCAGTGTCAGCTGCCATTGCTCGGCAGAACCCCGGATGCCGGTGGTGTAATAGTGCTCAAGCGCGGTGCGGTCGCCGGTCAGGGTGGCGCGGATGCTTTCCACGAAGGCCGCGACTTCGGGGCGGTCGGTCAGCGAAACCGTCATGCGTCGTCCGTCTGCGCGCTCCAGTACCAGCTTGTTGCCATCGAGGACGACGGACTCGGGTTTGGGTTTGAGCGTGCGCTTTTCAAGGTGATCCGGCGCGGAGAAGGCCAGCTCGCCGCTCGACTCGAGCGGCTGGTCGAGCATGGCAATGTATTTTTTTTCGATGAAGGTCGCCGTGCCCGTTTTGCGCTGACCCAGCATCTGCATCAGATCGGGGATGCCAAGGTCGGCGGCAAATGTCATATTCGCCACCGTCATCAGCAATAGACAGGCCAGTGTTCTGGCCGAGAAGTGTGCTCGCATGATTGACTAGTTTTCTTCCCAGAATTGATAAAAATTGAACCAGTTGTACGGATGGGTGCGGCAGTAGCGCTCCAGCAGGGCGACATACTTGACCATGGTGGCCTCGATAAAGGCATCGCGGTCTTTGCGTGTGTAGCCGGCCCAGTCTTCCAGCAGCTCGAAGTGCAACTGATAGCGGTTGCCCCCTTCATAGAGGCCCGTGATGAAGTACACCGGATGGCCAAGCATGGCGGCCATGCGGAATGGACCTGTCGGAAACCGGGCAGGTTCCCCGAGAAAGGGCAGGGAAAGGTACTGGTCCGGACCGGATGCCCGATCGGCCAGAATGCTCACCAGGCCACCGCTTTTCAGTTTGTCGTTGACCGCCAGCATCGCGTCGATGGTCCCCAGCTCGATGAAGTCCAGTTTGGCGCCAGGGTTGATGGTGGCCAGCGCGCGATTGATCTGTCGCGCGTTTTTCGGATACAGCGCCATGCTCAGTGCCAGTCCGGGGCGGTCTCGCGCCAGGGTGCGCAAGACTTCGAAACTGCCCAGGTGCGCGCCGAACAGCAGCAGACCCTGCCCCGATTCGTAGTGGCGATGCAGTTCGGTCTCGCCCGATACGGAAATCTCGAAGGCGTCGAACTTGTCGCGCAACAGATAGAGACGGTCATGGATGGTGCTGGCAAATGCCAGGACATGCTTGTATTGATCGCGCCAGGTTACGGGGCGTGACAGGCAGTGTTCAAGATACGTACGCGAAGCACGGCGCGCCTTGCGCGCAAAAAGGACAAAATACAGCGCGATGCCATACAGGACGACGCGCGAGCCGCTTCTGCCCAGCCTCGCCGACAGGATGCACATGATGCTCAGCAAAAAGCTGCTACCCCGTTCTTTTTGGCGCATCCAGGCCGGGGATTGGCGAGAGGTGTCGATGTCGCTCAAGCCGCATCCTCCCGCTGAACCATGAACTTGCCGTCCGCGATCTTGCGCGCTTCCGTCCTGATTTCGAAACGCACCAGTGCGTCATCGGCCTGATACTCGACGTGTAATGCTTCGCCCGGTGTGGCCGGGCTGTGAAATTTGGCGACCGCCAGCCCGGACAGGATCAGACCGGTGTTCGCAACGATAGCGGATTGCGTCAGGTCGAGCAGCACGACACCGGGGACGATGGGCTGCCCGGGAAAGTGTCCGGCGAAGGCCGGGTGGTCGGCCGGGAGGGCTAGGGAAAATGAAGGCATGGTCAGGCTCTGCGGGTAATGTGCGTCGAGATCAGGGCGTCGAGGACGTGCGCCGGTAGCTTGCCGTTTCCATCGCGGGGCAGACTCTCCACAAAGACGATGGGGCGGGGGAGGAATACCGGATCGACGTGCGCCTTCAGGCCGGACAGGATGGCTTCGCGATTCAGGGTGGGGGCCACGACAAAGGCGGCCAGCCGTTCCACGTCGCTGTTTGTGCCGCGCTCCGGCAGGCAGAAGGCGCCGTCCTGAACGCCCTGCAGGCTGCACAGTGCGGCATTCAGGAAGCTCAGCGAACTGCGCTTGCCTGCAACGTTGACCATATTGGCCTTTCGGTCGACCAGTCTGAACGCGGTCGGGCTGAGCAGCTCCAGCGTATCGTTCAATAGCTGCGGGGTCTCGTAGACCTCGCCAATCGCCCATGCTTCGCCATCGCGCATTTCGATGGTGGAGCCGTTGACCGTGTGCCAGGTGGCATCATGAGCGGGTTGGCGTGTGGCGAGCTGGCCGGTTTCGGTCGAGCCGTAGATTTCGATGACCGCACAGCCGAGTTGCCGTTCGGTCTGTTGCGCCAGGTCGATTGGCAGCGGCGCTGTGGCCGATAGTACCGCGGCAATCCGGGGTAACGAAATGCCTGATTCGACCAGTTTTCGCAGATGAAAGGGGGTGATGACCAGCAGCCTCGGTTCGGGGACTTCCTCAAGGCTGGTGACGATGTCTGCCGGGAAGAACGGGATCTGCGTCGACATGAGCCCGCCACCAAGAATGGGCAGCAGGACGCTGAATTCCAGACCGTACATGTGACGGATCGGTACCGTGCCCACCACGGAACAAGCCCCCCCCGCGACACCCCACAGACGCTCTGCGCCGCCCAGGGAAGACCGGCGTAGACGGCCGAAGGTCTTGTAATGGACGGTCGGCGCGCCGGTGGAGCCCGAGGTGTACAGGCAGGCGACGGGTCGGTCATACGGGATGAGCGGGTTATGCAAGGGCGCATCCGCGATGACGTCGCGAACCGTGTCGACTTTGAAGTAGGGCAGATCGCTGACCGGGCTGACGGGCTGGTCGCCCAGAACCAGCAGGCCAGGCTGCTGTGCCGACAGCGAGGCAATATGCTCCGGGGCGGCCGAACTCGGCAGTACGGTCATCAAGCCGCGTGTGATGGCGGCGAAGAGTGCAACGGAAAACCAGTAACGATCGGCGCACATATTCAGTACGCGCCCCTCGGCGGGAAGCGCGCTCGCCAGTGCGCTTACCTGGGTCCTGAAGGTCGTCTGGCTGATTGCCGAACTGCCGCGCAGGGCGAAAGGGGTGTGGCCGTTAATGTCTGGAAACAGCGGTATCGGGATCATCGCAACTGCAGTTCAGCTATCTGTGGATGGGTTGTGGGGCGCGCGCGGTTCTGTCGCCGCGCCCCGTTGCATGGTGTACTGGCGGTAGGACTGAATGGTCTGGGCAATGCTGAAGTGCGGCCTGCCGGGCAGGGCGCGCAGGCGTATCAAAAACTCGCCGGCGAACATCAAACCCAGAAATACGGGGGTCAGTACGGCCGCAAACAGTGCCCAGATCGCCAGCGGCGCCAGAAAGAACAGCCCGACGGAAATCAATGCGCTGGACAGGAAGTAAATCGTCCATGCCAGGGTGACGCGCCAGGTGTAGTGCAGGTAGTGTGCGTCCAGGGGCTCGGCAATGGCGATTCTGGCGATGCGCGAGCACAGGGCGCCTTCGTGGGTACGCAGGGTGCTGCCGAACATGATGAACAACGAACCCATCGCGCCGGCGTGCTGAATGAAATACAGCCAGGAGGCATGACTGATCAGCACGTCGATATTCAGGCCGATGGCGACAAGGCAGGCGATGCATAGTCCCATGGCCGGCAGACGGAAGTTGGAGTTCCAGCATGCGGCGATCACGCCGGCGACAAAGGGTATCGCGCCAACGGCGACGGCCAGGATGGGCGGGTGGTTCGAGGCGGAGGCGAGATAACCCAGTGCGACATAAACGATGCCGGCGATGGCCAGTACGGCGGGGCGCAGCCAGCGCCAGACCTGCTTCATTTCGTGCGATGCTCGCCAATATGGCTTGCCAGCGCGCGCAGCGAACCGAAAATGCGCGAATTGTCGTCGCTGTCGGCTTTCATCTGTACGCCGTACTGCTTGGACATGACCAGCGCGATTTCAAGAATGTCGATTGAATCGATGCCCAGTTCGTCGCCGTACAACGGCGCCTCGGGGGCAATGGTTTCAGGGGCGATATCAAGATTCAGCGCGGTCACGATATGGCCGGCGATTTCTCGTTCGAGAGTCTGGTCAGATCCCGGCTGTGCGGAAGATTGATGTTCCATGATGGGCACTCGAGGTAGGTGTTGATCAGGCAGGGCAGGGGTCATCGCCAACATGAACGTGTTTAGGTATGATCACTGTCCCGCGCAGGCGCCCACACGTGTTCCCTGCATCGCTGCCTGGAAGATGGGCGCAAAACCGCTGATTATAGCAATATTATCGTTTTGAGTGTAGGCGTGCCGTATGGTTCAGAAATCGGAAGGAACGGACTTGAGTGAAGGACGAAATTTACAAGGGCATGCGCAGGTGCCCGGACTGCTGACGATTGTTTTTTCCCGGTTCTGGTTCAAGGCGTTTGGGACAACGGGTTTTACTTTCGTCTTTTTCGCCGCCTATCTCTATTTGCTCAAGCATCCCGCATTTGCCGTGAGTACGGTCCCCGTGACCGTGGTTGACCGGATCATCGCCTTCGAGCCGGCAGCGCTTCCCATCTATCTTTCCTTGTGGTTCTACGTTTCGCTACCGCCGGTATTGATGCTGACGCGAAGCGAAATCGTCAGTTATGGCGTTCGTATCGGCGTGCTGTGCCTGATCGCGCTCGGCGTATTTTATTATGTTCCCAATGCGGTGCCCCCTGCCGATATCGATTGGACGCGCTACCCGGGGGTGGCGTTTCTCAAGCAGGTCGATATGGCGGGAAATGCCTGTCCCTCGCTGCATGTGGGGACCGCCGTGTTCAGCAGTGTCTGGCTGTTCTGGCGCATCCGGCTGCTCAGGCTGGGCAGGGTGGTACAGACGGTGAACATGGTGTGGTGCGTCGCCATTGCGTATTCCACGCTGGCCATCAAGCAGCATGTTTTTGTCGATGTGCTGGCCGGCACGCTGCTTGCCCTGGTCGTGGCCTGGCTTTCCGGGTTGAAGGCGCATGCCTGTCATCTGGGGGCGTCACGCCGCTCCCGCTAAGCCGCACGCTCGGCGATTCTCCGCCCTGTCTGTACCTTGCTCCATTGAACCGGCTGGACATTCGGGCGGACAGGCGCGCAGAATCGTGGCCGCAACGACGGTCTTTTAATCTGACACTGATGCAGAAAAAATGAAAAAATTACTGGTTTGTCTGAGCCTGTGTGCTGCCGCGCTGCCTGCCTTTGCTGGTCCTTACGCCGATGCATTTGGCCAATGTCTGACCGATTCGACCACTGGTAGAGACCGGACCGAATTGGCCCGCTGGATATTCACCGTGATGGCGCAACATCCATCGATGCATGAATTCATTACGATTTCACCTGAGCAACAGGATGAAATCAACCGCCAGGTCGGGGCGCTCTACAATCGCCTTCTGCTGGTCGATTGCAAGCAGCAGGCGGTTGCCGCTGCGAAGCGGGAGGGCCCGGGAGCGGTGGGGGAAGGGTTCAAGGTTCTGGGGGGCATGGCTTTTCAGGAACTGACCAATAATCCTGCGGTTAAAAACGGATTCGACAGCTTTCAGCAATATGTCGATACGAAAGATATTTCCCGTCTGGGACAGGATTGATTACGAAGGTCTGAACAAGTTGTCATGCCCGCGAAAAGGGCATCCGGATAACTGGCGGAAGGGCCAGCTTTGCTGGATCCCCGTTTTCGCGCACAGCTGTCCGGGATATTTCGTTAGCGTTCGCTTCGCGAATTTAATCTCCATGGCCGGTTCCGCCCGGCGGACGGGTTACCTTCTTTTGCGTTGCCAAAAGAAGGTAACCCAAGAAAAGGCAACCCACGTTCCGCTTGAATCCGCCCGCCAAGGCCCGGTCGGGGCGCCGCAGAACTCGCGCCCCGCTAACGTCGGGTCGCTCAGACATGCTGCGGCTTAAAACCCCGACCGAACCTCGTCGGGCGGCGCGGCCCGATGGGACCCGGAAAACCCTGGAGTCACCGGTAACCCAAAAACAGCGCCTTCGTGCACCACCTATCAACCTGTCATCCTCGCGAATGCGGGGATCCAGGCGATTGGCGAAAGCGATGACTGGGACGAGGACTCCCGTCAGTCGCTGGGTTCGAGTGAATGCGGGCGCCTTTCTGTTAATCCAGCTCCATCCTTGTCAGCTCCGTCACCAGGTCAACCACCCGTTTGTCGATCATGAGTGTGGCGATCACACTCAAAACGAAAGGGGTGGCTTCGGTAAGATCGGAGACGATTTCGACCTCATGAATGTCGCGTAGCGTGACAATCCGGCTGTGGCTGAGGGCGATGCGTTCCTTTCCCCGTGTGATGTCGAGCTTTCGGCTCCAGACTTGCCCTGCGATGCGCGCGCCGTCGAAGACGCCGCCGCTGACCCGATATTGCCGTTTCAGCGAAAAGAAAATGCGGTGCAGTGTAAAGTCACCCGCTGCCCCGCTCATCCTCCACGACCCGGGAAAGGCAAACACCTTTCGTTGAATCCGGATTTCGCTTCCCCCGTAGTGAAGCGTCCACGCCGGCGGCCAGTTCAATGGTGACGAGTGGGCCACGGCAACGACGCGGTCGTCCTCGTCTGTGATGATGACGCGGTCGCGGGTGGTGAGTAGTTTGTTTGAAAAGCGCAGGATTCGGGGCATGGAGAAAAGCGAAGAACAGGACGCTTTATTAGACGCATTGTTCCTGCCCTGGGTTCATGCACCAGGCAGGGCAGGAGGGCGATGTCATGCGCCTGCGCTTACCAGCGCTGGGTCACGTGTTGCACCAGCAGGCTTGAGCCGGCGACACTGGCCCAGACCAGCAGCCCCAGCATGACCGGCCTCCAGCCGGTCTGGCGCATTTTCCCCAGGTCGGTCGACAGGCCGATGGCAGTCAGTGCGACGGTAATCATGAACGGCGCGATCACCCGGGCGACAAGGCCGAAGCCTGATGGCAGAACCGGGCCTGCGACCGAAGCCAGAACAAACCACACAATAAACCACGGTATGGCATGGCGGATCGACGGACCGCCGCGTCCCTTGGCGCGAGTACGAAAGCCATAGGCGATACCGATCAACAGGGTGACCGGGATAATGAGCATCGCGCGCGTCAGTTTGACGATCGTCGCGTATTCGCCGGCATCACGGCTCCAGGAATAAGCCGCCGCCACGACGGATGAAGTGTCATTGATGGCGGTGCCTGCCCACAGTCCAAAGCCGTGGTCGCTCAGTCCGATGAGGTGGCCGATGGCCGGGAACAGTAAAACGGCGACCAGGTTGAACAGAAAAATGGTCGACAGCGAGAATGCCATCTCATGCTCGTCCGGCTTGATGACCGGTGTGATCGCGGCAATCGCCGAGCCTCCGCAAATGGCGGTGCCCGTACCGATCAGGATGCAAAGTTTGCCGGGGACATTGAGCAGTTTGCCAAAGCATAAAGCACTGATAAAGGCGACGCTGAGCGTAATCAGGGTGACGGAGAGCGAGTGCATGCCGGTTTTGGCGACCTCGGCAATGGGCAGGCAAAACCCCAGTGCGACGATCGACCACTGCAAAATCTGCTTTGACGCAAAACGGATTCCCTCGCGCTGATGCGCGGAGGGGGTGCTGCGGCTGCGTACGGCGATGCCCGACAGGATCCCGATGACGGCGGGACCCATGAGCGGAATCAGCTTGCCGAGCAGGGTGGCAAAGGTCGCCAGACCGCAAACGATAAGCAGGCCTGGGAGCAACGTTTTGACCTTGTCGAACAGCATGATGTATTCCCTGATGCGCTTGCATATAACTGACGGGAATAATTATGAAGCCAACTGTTATATAAATAAAACAGGTTTTCCTGATGAAATATATTAGAAAAACCGATTGATTGGGGGCGGGGCGGAATGCCTGTGTCGATTCCGCCCCGCGGCATCAGCATTTGTCCGAAACGCCCGCCGATTCGAAACTGGCCATCTCATTGAGGAAATTGACGGCGGCCTGCACCAGTGGATACGCCAGTGCCGCACCCGTTCCTTCTCCGAGGCGCAGTCTGAGGTTGAGCAGCGGCGCTGCATTCATGGCGGCGAGTTGTGCGCGGTGACCCGGTTCGGCCGAGGTGTGGCAGAAGATGCAATAGGCGGTGAAAGCCGGCGCCATCTGTGCTGCCGCCAGTGCGGCGGCGCCAACGATGAATCCATCGATGAGTAGCACCATCTTGCTGCGGGCGGCTTCCAGCATGGCACCGC